>Ga0310810_10004120_pt1 | contig 16022 bp, 13 predicted proteins | sample NCmetagenome_FD_207641 | JGI IMG/M metagenome (GOLD analysis project Ga0310810, IMG submission 207641) | Soil microbial communities from experimental microcosm in Duke University, North Carolina, United States - NC | ecosystem: Engineered > Artificial ecosystem > Soil microcosm > Unclassified ... | reverse complement strand
AAGTCGCGAGATCCAGCACGTGCAGTTCCCGCCAGTCGTTGTTGGCCGAGGTGTAATACAGCTTTCGCCCGGCGGGATCGAACGCCAGCCCGCACACATAGAACAGCGCCGGTCCCTCCACATCGTGCATGCGGGAGATTTCTCCCGTGCGTAGATCAATCGCTGCAAGGTTTGCCATCTGTCCCCTGGGGCGGAGAGCTGCATAGAGTTTCCCGGTTTGCGCATCGTAATAGGCGCGTGACACCGAGCCCAGGGCGTGGTCCGAGATCCGCCGCAAGGGCGTGATGGGGTACCGCCGAAGCAGAGTGAGATTTGCATTTTGCCACTTCCTCTCGGAGCTGATCCAGCGCGACCATTCGTCGGCCAGCGGACGTCCATATACGCTGTGGAATTGAGTGGCGAAATACAGGTGGCTGCCATCGTTGCGGCGCGCCCACTCCATCAGCTTCTCCGGTCCGTACTCGGCGGTGAGGTGCGTCATGAAGCGGGTGCCATATAGATACGAGTTCACGCCCACCTGGAAGTCGATGGTCGTGCCTTCGGCCTCCAATCCGACCACGTCGTAGATATGGCTGTCATCCCGCACCATGGTGCGAAATACCATTTCGTCGTAGCCGCCGAGCGCACGTCCCAGTCCCCCGGACATCCAGGTTTCCAGAAAAGTCGCCAGCCCCTCGTGATACCAGCGCGGCGAGTAACGGCGCGGTGTGGTGAGAAAACCGTATGCCATTGACAGCGGATCTTCGGGGTTGGGAGAGACTTTGCCGCCGAGCACGCGCCTAAAGAAGTGGTCTGAGCCGCCCGCGCCGTCCATGGCTGCCACATGAGCCAGTTCGTGGTTCATGATCCAGCTCATGCGCTCGTTGGCCGGCATCGTCTCGTAGGCGTAGTTGAATGGTGCGATCCCCAGGCTGATGCGGTCGGACGGAATCACGTCGGCGCCACCGTGCCCATAGTCTCCAAAGTCTTCGAGCAAGACTGTAATCTTCTCAGATAGCCGGTAGCGGAACAGCCGGCGATGAAAATCGAGTGCGTTCTGGAACGACCGCATGAGCTGAGGAGCGAGGTAGGTATGCTGGCGGCTGTAGAAGACCAGGCGCAAATCGCCGGTTTCGATCGAACGAAGCTGCGCGGTCGCCGGGCGCGGCAAGAACCAAATAAAGAACGCGGGAGTCAACCGCAGCCAGCGCGTCAACGCCGTACCGAGAGCCTCCCGCCGGAGTGTTGTTTCAGGATCGGTACCCAGCAACCTTCGCGATTATTGGTGCAAGCCAGCCGCAGTGGCCTGAAGATTCGTTTCCAGCCGTGAGGAGCGGGCGATCGCCTGGAAATGCGTATCCGCGACTAAAGCGCGAAAGTCTGCGTTCTGCGCCAGCGCCTGGAACTGTGCGCTGCGCATCAGGGCTTGGAAGTGCAGGTTCGAGGCTAGCGCTTCAAACTTGGTGCCGGCCAGCAGTTGGGAGATGCGAGCTTCGGTGGCCAAGTCGGCAGCGTGGGCCTTGGTAAGCTCGGCGGCGCTCGACTCAGCCCGCATCTCAGCGCGAGCCTTGGTAAGCTCCGCAGCGCTCGACTCAGCCTTCAGGTCGGCGCGCGCCTTGGTGAGTTCCGTGGCATTGGACGCATGCAGCTCAGCCGCATTTCGGAACAGCCGGACAAAGTTGGAATCTCCCACCAACGCCACAAACCGGCTGTCTGCCATCAGCCTGGTGAAGTCTGTATCCGCTGCCAGAGCGCGGAAGTTCGTGTCAGCGGCCAGGCTCTTGAACTGTCCAATTGCGTAGAGTTGCTGAAACTCTGCGTCGCCGGCCTTCGCATCCACCGCGCCGCCGGTTGCGGCCTCGGCAGTCGAGCCGTTGGGGTCGCGATATACATCCCGCTTTGCTATAGCGCCCTGAACCTCATCCTTCTTTACCGCAGGCGCATAGATCGAAAGGTAAGCGACAAATCCAGCCAGTACAATGCCGCCGCCGATCAGGATCGAGTACTTCCACCGCTTCTGGTCTGTTGAGTAGCGCGTCATGTTTCCCCGCTTTCCGCGTTAACTGTCTACAAAACGCGGATTTCCAGAGGAGTGTACGCGATCCCGCGGCGCGCGTCAAGCTGCAACATCACAGATGTGTCTTAGCTGCTCCCCACTTTGACGCGGCCGCCCGTGTGTAGCCAAAACCTCGTTTGATCCCGACGAATGATTGAGCAACGGTGTACTCAGCCGGCACGCGTTGCGCGGCGCGCGTAACTTGCTGGTCCAAACCGGCGCAGATGGTGCCCGAGCAGTAGGAGAAGCATGGGATCTCCGCGACGACCAGAGCGCAACCGGGGCCCTTTTTGCCCATGGGATACGCTCGTCACAGGCGCTCTGGTGCCAGATCGCGAACACGAGTTCGCTGCGCAGCTTCGCGCCAGCAATATCGATGATGAAGGCCGCCAAGCCGAGCACTGGAGATACGCCCCCTCGGACAACCGAAAGAAGCTATAGGCCACGAGTCCAAGATAGAACTATGGTTGACACACGCGCATCCGTCTGGCTTGCTCCGCGTTTCAGAATCGCCCGGACCTATCTCTCTGCTTTCCCTCTTCTGCCAGGATCGCAGAACGGTCCTCGCGGTAAAGGGTTCGCTTCGCCGCACCTATCGGTGCGCCCTTGACCGCTCGGCGCCGTTCTGCAAGAAGACATTCCCACCCCCGAAGGCCCCTCGGCCAAGCGGGAACAAGTTGTCCATTCAAATCGCTGCATGCGGTCAACGCGGGCGGGCGCGGCTTGAGCTGTCCTGACGTCGATGATGGTTCCATCCTCGTGCATCAGGTCGAGCTGCGCGCGAATGCGAACGCCACCACGTACCCCACGGAGAGGCCGCTCGACGGCGGCTGGCCGAATTTGCGGTGCCACCTCGTGCATGTAGACGCGGACCAGTTCCTCGCCAGTCCTGCAGATCGCCTCTGGAACCTCCGAACTTTTCTTACAAGCCACTCTTGGCGTCGCTCTACCGCCCCTCTGCCAAACGTCCGACGGCGAGTAGAATCCCATGGAGGAGAGCCTGTGGTCGGGGCGGGCATCCCGGGATATAGACATCTACCGGCAGAACTTTCTCGACCCCCCCGAGGGAAGCATAATTCTCGCCAAAAATGCCGCCGCTGATACCGCAAGCACCAACCGCGACCACGACCTTGGGCTCAGGTGTGGCGCGGAACGTCTTGAGCAGAGCCAATTCCATGTTCCTGGTCACAGGTCCGGTAACCAAAAGCATGTCTGCGTGACGCGGCGACGCAACGAAGTGAATGCCGAAACGCTCGATGTCATAGATCGGATTGTTCAGAGCGACGATCTCGAGCTCGCATCCGTTACAAGACCCGGCATCGACCTGGCGAATAGCCAGAGACCTCCCCAGCAGCTTGTGAATCGCCGTGTTTACGGTCCGTCCCGCCGTCTCAACGTCGTCCTCGCGCGTCGCGGAATCAAGCAACCGACCGTGTGTGCCATCCGGATGCAATTGGTACTCCGCGGTCAAGATGAGGTGGCCGCGATCGCGCGTTGCCAGCTCAAACTCTTGGGTGACGCGCACTGCCTGGTCGAGTCCGGCTTCGGCGCATAAGCCGCAGAAGACGCAGCGGCCATAGTCTACCGTTACTGTCCGGTGGTCTCCGTCGTCCCGTAAAGAGATGGCTTGCGTCGGGCAAACTGCCGCGGCGGGCCGGGCATCCCGCCAGCGTTCGAAGTCGAAAACCGGCTTGCCTCGGAACAAAGGCGGAACGTCAGCCGGCGTTTCCGGATAGGTAGTGGTCACGATCCCGGTGCGCATGGTCTGCTGAATGATTTTGAACATCAGTTAGCGATCCGTCCCCGAGTAAGAGAGGTTGAAACTCTTGTTTATGACCGGAAAATCCGCGATGATGTTTCCCTGCACGGCTTCCACCAGGGCCGGCCAGTTGTTCAACGAGGGATCTTTGACCTTACACCGTTCCAGGCGATTATCTGGCCCGGTTCGTACCCAATGAATAATCTCGCCGCGCCACCCCTCCACTGCGCTCATGGCGCACCGGTCCGGTGGGATAGGGCGAGCGGCCGCACAATGCGCGCCGTTCATAGCATGTTCCGTGGCCCTTCTGAGGATGCTGATGGACTCCCTCACTTCGTCGATGCGAACCTGCATGCGGTGCCAGACGTCGCCAGTCTGATACACCGGAATGCGGAATGAGAAATGATCGTAGGCGGCGTAGGGGTGATCGCGCCGAACGTCTAAATCGATGCCGGAGGCGCGGCCACCCACACCGACGATGCCTAGATCCCTGGCCTTCTCGGGCCGCAGAATACCCGTGTGCTCCAAACGATCTCGCGTAGAGTCGGAAGAATCAATCAGCGCAATCAGGCGCTCAAACTCTCTGTCAAAAACATCGACGGCGCGGCGGATCGCATGCTGATATCCCGCCTGCCAGGGCCTTCGCACACCACCCACGCAGATCACGCCGCGTAGAAGACGATTCCCGGTCATCTGTTCGTTCAGGCTCAGCAACATCTCGCGGAGGCGGCTGGCATGAGTGTGGGCGACGACAAAGCCGACGTCGGTCGCGATGGCCCCTATATCGGCCACGTGATTGTAGATTCTTTCGAGTTCCAACAGAATGGTGCGCGTCATCAGAGCGGACGGCGGCACTTCAATTTCAGCCGCCCGCTCGATCGCCTGACAGAAGGCCGTCGCGTGGGAAAAACTGGAATCGCCGGAAATGCTTTCGGCGAGGAACACGGCTTTATGAACCGGCAGGTTCTCAAACAGTTTCTCGGTTCCCTTGTGCGTATAAAACATTCGCAACTGCAGGTAGAGGATCGGCTCGCCAGCCACCGCGAAGCTGAAGTGCCCCGGCTCGATGATGCCCGCGTGGACCGGTCCCACCGGCACTTGCAGAACGCCTTCCCCCAGCGCGGGCCGGTAGATATGACGTTCTCCCTCGAAGCGTGGCAGGGACGTCCCGATGGCGAAATCCTTACGCAGAGGATGAACATCGGGCCAGTTATCGTGCATGGCCACTCGCCGCGGATTGGGATGCCCCACCGCTCTTAACCCAAACCAGTCCTGTATCTCGCGCTCCTGCCAGTTCACGGCCGGTAGTTCCGCGGAGAGCGAAGGAAACTCCTCGTCGTGCGGGTGGACGGGCGCGCGCAGGACGAAGTATTGCCGATTTCCAGTTTGCTCGAAAACGTAGTAGTTAAAAAAGAAACCTTCCCGCGCACACCTGTCCTCCGCGAAGACAGTGACGATCCTGGCGCCGTGTTCGCGCAGCAAATGTTCCACGATACCGCGCACATCTGGCCCCCCGATATCGAGATAAAGCTGGCCATCCGATTCGGTGCCCATCGAAACAACCTGGTTGCCGAACATCTCTTGCAGTTCCGGAAATGTGGGAAAGCTTTCTGCGATCACCGCTCTCCCCCCACAACCCGCGCGGCATCGCGGATCAGTTCGAACAAGGGTCCGGGCAGCCAAAATCCCAGAATGACGACGATCGACGCCAGGCCGATCAACGAGTACTTCTTCCACGGGCACGAGTCGGCGGGCGGCAGGCCCGGATCCGCTCCCAGAACCAGCTTGGCAATGTGCACGAGAAACCCGATAAAGATCACCACCAGGAGAATGATCAACAGGATCGGCGGCCATAAAACCGTCCCGCCGAAGCCCGCGCGAAGAATCGTGAACTCGCTTTGGAACATGCTGAATGGGGGGATGCCGGTGACCGCCAGCGTGGCCATCAGGAAAATGGGACCGCTGACGGGCATGGAATGGATGAGACCTCCCTTGGCGCGGCGAAACAGATCGGTCTTCAGATGTTGCTCCACGTTCCCCGCGCAGAAGAACAGCAGCGGCTTGGTAATGGAATGAAAAGTAAGGTGCAGGAGCATTCCAAGCGCTCCCAACGCTCCGCCAAAGGCCAAGGCCAGGATCATGATGCCACCGTGATCGATGCTGGAGTACGCCAGAAGCCGCCGAAAACTTTTTTGGACCAGCACGAACGGAACGGCGACGCCAACCGACAACAGGCCGAAAATGATGAGGAGGTGGGACGCAAACTGCGGACCCAGACAGCGCGTGGTCAACACGTAGAACCGGATGAGGCCGTAGAGAGCGCAGTTCAGCACGGCGGCCGCCAGCATGGCTGCCACTGGAACCGGGGCCTCGCTGTAGGCATCCGGTTTCCAGGTGTGCATGGGCGCAATGCCGGCCTTGGTTCCATAGCCGAGCAGAATCAGAATGAACCCCAGCTTCATGGTCGTCTTGTCGAACTGGGCAGCATTCAGCACCAGGACCGACCAGTTCAAGCCCGCGAGTGTTTCGGTCTCCAGAACGTGATGCGCCGAGTAGTAAGTGAGGATGGTGCCGAACAAGGCCATCGATAAACCGACGCCGCCGATCATCGCGTATTTCCAGGCTGCCTCGATGGACGTGGCCCGGCCGTAGAAACTGATCAGAAACACGGAAGCCAGAGTCGTCGCCTCAATGGCAACCCACATCACGCCCAGATTATTCGCCAGCGCCACCAGGAGCATGGCAAATACGAACAGCGGCGTGAGCGAATAGTACTTGCGCAGGCTGGAGATCGCCGCCGCGCCGCGCACATTAGCTTCGAAGACGTGATTCCGTTCGTCCTCGCGGAAGTAACCCACGGCGTAGACCGAACAAGCGAGCGCCACGAATGCAGTCAGCAGAACCACCAGGGCGCTGAGCGAATCGGCTGCCAGAAAGCCGTTCCACATTGAAACACTGCCTGCGCGGAGTACCTGCGTAGCCAGAGCGACCGCTAGCAGAAACAGTGCGGTGAATCCAGCCAGGTTGATGGCCTCCATAACTCGCCGGTTGCGAGCCGCGAACGACATCGCGCCGGCGGCCAAAGGAATCGCGAGAATCGCGAAGAGTAACATTGCCGGTGTCAGCCTCGCAATCTCGAAAGTTTGGTTACATCCATCGAATCGAAAGTTTCCTGGATGCGATAGACAAGAATGCCGAGCACCATCACGGCCACCAGGAGGTCAAAGAAGATGCCCAGTTCGACAATCAGGGGCATACCGTAGGTCAGAGAAATCGCCGCGAGGAACAGTCCGTTCTCCAAAGAAAGCAGAGCCAGCACCTGCATGATCGCCTTGCGCCGGCTGATCATCATGAAGAATCCGATCAGAAATAGAGAGACCGCGACAGCCAGCGTGTTGCGCCCGAGGCTTGCCGGCGATGCGGATTCCTCGGGGTGATGAAACGACGCGGCGACGATATAGCCGACCGTGGTCAGCCCACCCGAGATCAGCAGCGACAGCGGCACATTCACAATAGGCGCGATCTCCTGCCCGATATCGACTCGGTTCACCAGGCGTTCGAGCACGATAGGCAGCGCCACCGCTTTCAGCGTGAAGGTAAGAAACGCCGCAATATAGAGATGCGGCGCATGATTGAAGTAGGCGATAGTGTTCGCAATGCCGGCGAGCAGGAAGGATTGCGCGGCGAACACCCGGATATTCGTGACCAGCCATCTCTGGCCCACCATGGCAATCTGCAGCACGAGCACGAACGCCGCCATCAAGGTGATCATTCGGTTTCCGAATTGCGGATCTTCAAAAAAGTACATATTCGTCAGAACAGAAAAGTCGAGATCAATGCCAGAGCACCCAGAATGAATGCGACCGCCAGTAGCTCCGGAACCCGGAACAGACGCATTTTGGCGTTCGTCGTCTCCACCAGGACGATGAGACAGCAAATAATCAACAGCTTTAGCAGATAGAATCCCAGGCCGGTCGCGATGCCGGACACACTCCAGCCGGGGCTCAATCCAAAAGGAACGAAGGTATTGACCAGCAGCGTCATGAGAACCAACTGCTTGAGGGAAGCCCCCCACTCGATCAGGGCCAGGTACGGTCCTGAATATTCCAGGACCATGGCTTCGTGAATCATGGTCAGCTCGAGATGCGTCGCCGGATTGTCGACCGGGATGCGGCCGGTCTCCGCGATGAGAACGATAAACAGCGCTCCGAAAGCCAGCATCTGTGACGGCGCGAGGAATCGCCAGCTCTGGCCCACCGCGGACTTCGCGACCTCGCTCAGGTTGGTCGAGTTAGCGGCAATCGCAACTGTGAAAATCGCGACCATCATGGCCGGTTCGGCGATCGCCGAGATAGTCATCTCCCGGCTGCTGCCCAATCCGCCAAACGACGTGCCGGTATCGAGTCCTCCCAGCGCCAGGAAAAATCGTCCGAGCGCCAGGAGGTATACTACGGCGAGCACCCCGCCGAACAGGCTGAGCGGCGCCTCGGTAGCGACCATCGGAATCATCAGACTTACCATCGCCGCAGTCAGAAACACCACATAAGGGGTCGCGGAGAAAAGCCATGAGGCTGTGTCCGGAATGATCATTCCCTTCCGCAGCAGTTTGTGGAGATCGAGGTAGAGCTGCCATATGCTCGGGCCGCGGCGCGTCTGGAATCTGGCCTTCATCGTTCTGATCACTCCCGTCACCAAAGGCGAAATGATCAGGAAGAGCGAGAGCTGCGCCAGCGCCGGAAGGATGACGTTCACGGGCGAACTCCAAACAACAGAAGTACGATCAACGTGACGAAGATGTAGGCCAGGTAAGCGTGAATGCTTCCGGCCTGGATGCCGCGCATCCGCGTCGCAATGGCCAGGATCTTTTTCTGGAGGGGGCCGTACAGCCGCTCCTCAAACGGAGACTCGATCTCGCTGTCAAAGCGGATGGACGTGGGGTAATAGGGCGAGACCTCGTATTCAGCCTGTATCTCACGACGGGGCTGATAAAGCGCGGCAAAAATCATCCTCAATGGTTTGGAGAATGCGAAGGCCGTGTATTCGTTCTCCGCCGTAAGCCCAGGGAGGCCGCAATCCCAAGTTGGCTCAATATGGCGATGTCCCTTGCGGCCCCACAACAGCCACAGCATAGCGGGAAGCGCCGACAGAATGACGAACATCGCGGCAATTCCCGCCGTGGAGACGGTGCCACCTCGGACTGAGCCTGATGTGAGCACCCATCCTCCGGCTGCGGCGAGGTCTCCGCTCATGCGAACGCCCATGAAACGTTCCGTGATGCCGTCGAACACTGGCAGAAACCAGGTCGCCCCTAACCCCAACGTCACACAAACCGCCGCCAGCAGTCCCATGCCGGTTAGCATCGAAAAGCCGCATTCCTGGGCGTCGTCGGCTTCTTTACTGCGCGGGAGCGCCAGGAACGTGATGCCAAATGCCTTCACAAAACAGGTTGCGGCGAGTGCGGCGGTCAAGGCCAATAGAGAGCCGGCAACCGGAAACAGAACGCGCGTCAGCTTTTCAGTCGTTCCGAATCCCGCCAGCAGAGCCTGATAGGTAAACCACTCGCTCACGAATCCATTGAGCGGCGGCAAGCCGGAGATGGCGATGGCTCCGACCAGAAAAAAGAACGCGGTCTGCGGCATGCGCCGGATCAAGCCTCCCAACTTTTCCATGTTGCGCGTATGGGTGGCGCGCAAAACCGAGCCGGCTCCGAGGAACAGCAGGCACTTGAAAACAGCATGATTTAAAGTGTGAAAAAGGCCCGCGATCAGGGCGATGGCGGCCAATCGCGGATACCCCAGCGTGATGAACATCAGCGAGGCCCCAAAACCGATGAGGATGATGCCGATATTCTCGATGCTGTGGTAGGCAAGAAGGCGCTTGAGGTCGTGCTCCATCAGTGCGTAGAGAACACCGAGCAGAGCCGAAACGACTCCGACGGCAAGAACAATCGTTCCGGCCCAGAGCGGTGGAACTCCCAGGAACTCAAATAGGACGCGTGCCAGGCCGTAAATACCCGTTTTGATGACAATGCCCGACATCAGGGCCGAGATATTGCTTGGGGCAGCGGGGTGGGCTTCCGGCAGCCAGATGTGCAGCGGAATCACACCGGCCTTGACTCCAAATCCCGCAAGGAAAAGCAGAAAAACGGCCGCCTGCCAGGCACCTGTCAATTTAGAAGACGTAGCGGCGAAACTGGAAAAGTCCAGGCTTCCGGACAATGAATTCAAAAGCAAAAAGCCAATCAACAAACACCCCGTACCGGCATGCGACATGACAAAGAACAAGACTCCGGCCTGTCGCGTGGTTTCTTGCCGGTGCTCGAAGGTAATCAGACAATACGCCGCCAGCGCCATCAACTCCCAAGCGATCAGGAAGAAGAATGCGTTCGACGCCGTGAAGACCGCTGTAAGGCTTAATAAGGACAGGTTGTAAAAGAATCCGAGGACGCCCACGCTCCTCTTCTCGTCCAGGGGCCGCAGATAGCCGAACGAATAGATGGAGATAGCCACACCCAACAGGCTGAGGATCAAGTTGAAATAGGCTGACAGGGCGTCCAGCCGGAAACTGTAAATGAGAAACGGGACGCCCGCGGGAATCTCCCAGTGAGCGTCGCTCGCCGCAAACAGGGCAACCCAGGAACTGACCGTCTCAAGCAGGGCTCCGGCCAATGCGAAGCCACAACCGAGCACGCGCGCCAAACGTCCGCTGCGCCCTGTGATCAGGCTGGCGATTGCGCCCATGATATAGGCGAGCAATCCACCGAAAAAAAAATAACCGGCCAGTGCGTTCAAATCCCGATCTTTCCGTTCGCGCGCAGCAAGAGCAAGCCAGCTTCCGCCCGTGCGTCTTCGATCTCGATCTGCAAGACAGGCTCTACCGTTACCATGCCGGCGTCAAGCGGTAAACCCACGGGGCGCCCGATGATGTTCGGAATCCGGGCGAGTGAATAAGGCGGCTCCTCGGCATCCATGACCTTGCCGATCTCTTCATCGGTCAGACGCAGGCATCGAAGGTGGAGAATAAACTTTGCCTTGTACTCATCCCGGCTCGACAAAAAGACCGACCCGTTCTTCTTCACCCACGAGAGCCAACGCCGCTGTTCAAAGTCCATCAGATCTGGTCCACCGACCTTGAGACGGTGGCTACGCTCGAGAGTGGTTGATAGGTATTCAGGCTAGTGTCTCCTCCGGCTTCCTGTTCTCCAGTACATCGCGATCCGCGCCATCGCTCATTTTCTGTGCCCGCTCTTCCGGCCCAATCTCCTCGAGCATGTGCATGGTGTCGGTGAGTTGCAAAGAACAGTAGCGGCGCAGAATGTCGAGGACGTCAATCAGCACCGGAGCGCGAAGGGAATAAAACACCTGGTTGCCCACCTTGCGGTTTACCACGATCCTCTTGGCCCGCAGACCTGCCAGATGCTGTGACGCATTGGCCTGTTCGAGTTCCAGTTGGTCGATCAGACTGCCCGCGGGCATCTCGCCGTTACGTAAAGTTTCGACGATCGCGATTCGAGTCGGATGAGCCCAGGCGTGAAGGATCTCGGCTTTGAAGCGATGCAGCGAATCCTTCAACAAAAAACAGTATCTTCGAATTGATGAATATATGCAAGCTTCACGCTACTTTACCTTTACTGCCATTGGAGGCTCGCTGCGCCACTACCAACCTCCACAACAGCGTTTGCATAATTCGTATAAAATGAACAGCTTCGTCGCAGGCTCCTCCAGCTCGACTCGAGGAAGTTCGCTGGACCGGAGGCGGAGGCTGAATCAACGTTGGGTGAGGACCTTGCCGGCGATTCTCGCCTTCCGTGAGGACTTGGCGCGCCGCGGAATCCGCCTGGTGGTCATTCCCATGCCGGGCAAGCCCAGCGTCTATCCGGAGAAACTCACCTGGCGTACAGGATTCAGCTCGCCTACACGCGACCTGATCGTCCGGCTGCGCGAGGCCGGAGTGGAGACGCCAGACCTGTTCGAGATTTTCGAGACAAAACCTCCGGGAGGGTCATATTATCTGAGTCGGGATACGCACTGGTCGGGCGATGCCGCGCGGATCGCCGCCGAAGTGGTGGCGCGCCGAATTCGCCACCTGGGGTGGGCGGACCCCGGCTCAACCGAGTACGACGCGAAGCCAGTGTGGGTGAAACGGCGCGGCGATATCATGCGGATGATGCGGGCGCCTCAACTAGAGCAGCGTTTCCCTCCCGAGCGGGTGCGCTGCGAGCAGGTCATCCGGCGGGACACCGGAGAATTTTATCAAGACGACCCCATTCGCCGGTGCTTGTCCTGGGCGACAGCTTCCTGCGCATCTACGAGAGGGATGAACCGGGTGCCGCCGGATTTATCGCTCACTTGGCGCGCGAGTTGCATTGCCCGCTCACGACGATCGTGAATGACGGCGGCGCGTCGACGCTGGTGCGGCAGGAACTGAGCCGCAGGCCGGGGCTTCTCACCGGCAAGAAGCTGGTGATCTGGGAATTTATCGAGCGGGACATTCGTTTCGGTACGGAGGGATGGAAGTACGTGCCTCTGCCAACAAATTGACCTTACAAAAGGAGACGAGTGCAATGAAAAGCGTTCCGGAAGTCAGCCGCAGGCAGTTTTTTCAAGGCGCCGCGTCCTCGGTCGCGGCTCTCTCGATGGCGGGAACTATGGCCGCCCAATCAAACAGGAAGGTGCGGATCGGAGTGGTCGGCGGCGGTTTTGGCTCGCACTTCCAGTGGCATCTGCATCCGAACTGCAAGGTGGCCGCGGTCTGCGATATCCGGCCGGATCGGTTGCAGACACTTTCGGAGGTGTACCATTGCGACAAAACGCACAAGAACTATCGCGAGATGCTGGCCAATCGCGAGCTCGATGCCGTGGCCGTCTTCACTCCGGCGCCGCTGCATGTCTGGATGGCGACCGAAGCGATGAAGTCCGGCAAGCACGTCATCAGCGCCGTGCCCGCGGGCATGACGGTGGAGGATCTGGAACAACTGCTGGAGACTGTGAAGTCCACGGGCATGAAATACATGATGGCTGAGACCAGCTACTACCGGCCGGAAATCATCACCTGCCGCGAGTGGAACAAGGCCGGCAAATTTGGGACCATCGTTTACTCCGAGGCGGAATATCACCATGAGGGGCTGATCTCGATCATGTTTGACGAGCGCGGCTTCCCGACCTGGCGTCACGGGTTTACGCCGATGCTTTATCCCACGCACAGCATCGGCATGGTCGTGCCGGTGACGGGTGAGCGTCTGGCGGAAGTGCAGGCTGTAGGCTGGGGAGACGGCCACGAGGTACTCCGCACCAACGAGTATCACAATCCTTTCTGGAACACGACCGGCTTCTTCAAGACGTCCAAGGGCCATGCCAGCCGGATCGCAGTGTGCTGGCATATCGCGGACGCCGAAGTCGAGCGGGCCGCCTTTTATGGGGACCGCCTGTCTTACGTCATGGCGCGCCCTGAGAAGTCGCCTAATACGGTCATTTCGATTGGCGACGCGAGCAAGACCGTACTGGATAGCAACGGATATCCGGAGGGCGACGTGAAGATTCAGGCCTAGGGCCGCTGGAGATGATACCGCCAATCGTTGGTGATTGGCTCACATTCTTTTTAGCGCCGGCAGAACTCGACCGGCCTCAGCATCTGTGCGCTTTGCAATGTCGCTCCAATTCGCTCCTGGACCGAGCGCACTGCGTATGCGCCTCTTTGGCCTTGCGGAGCACGGTCCTGAGAGTTCCAGGTTCGTGGCGTACCGAATTCAGAAATCCCACGATATCGGAATAGGCGCGGACCGCTTCCATGCAGACGGCAAGCAGGCGTTCCTTTTGCTCACAGGATGGATGACGCGTAGCGTGGTGAGTTCGTGGAATACGCCGATGGCACCGTCACGTCATCGTGCAGTATTTTCTCGACCTCGGCTCAATTCATTTAATCCGGCCCGGCCGACTCCTTGTCGCCTATGGTTCCTTCTGCCCTTCAGAACCGGCGCCAGGCTGGGCATCACTGGGGCGGCGCTCCATTTCGCCGTGGGTGATCGCGCATGACCGCGCAATATCGGCAAGGATCCAAGCAAAACGTTGTTGGAGCCACGAAGGCCACAGTGGCGTACGTCCTCTGTGGCGGGAAACCGCGGTTAAGCTTGAGAGTTTTGCGACGGGTGCTTGTCATGCCGACCCAGAAGCTGATGCAGGGCGAAGGCAACTTCGTCGGGATGCGCTGCGCACCAGGCAATAATGCGCTCGAACTGGACGGTATCGTCGGCGATGGCGCTGATTTCCATCAGCTCGGCTTCAATGATCTCCGGGTCTCGCATAGAAACTCCAGCATGGCACATGTGCGCACCTGGAAATCTGTGCGCTGGGCCGGCCCTGATCGGCGAATCCGCAGCGCCGGAACTCGCCGATGATCAGAGTGTTTTAGCACTTCCCGAAATTGCACAGGGCACGCCGCCACACGGGTAGGCATATCAATGTAACTTCACAACAGCGGTCTTATTTCCCGAAGACGGCCACAGTACAGTGATAGGGTTCACCAAGACCGTATCTTTCCTGGCCGACGTGCACGCATTTGAGTTCATGGTCGTGCAGCAAATGATTGCAGCAGTCCTCGAACCTGTGAATTCCATCGAGTTCAATATCGCAGAGTGGACACATCCGGGATTCATTCGAACTGATTCGTATCAGTTGTTTGAAGTCGAGCAGGGTGCCTGCCACGCCAAACCTAGTCTCCGCCTCAATGAGAACCCTACGCCGTTTTCTTGCTGCTCCCGGCGGGGTGATTTGTGAACCGTAAAAGCCGTGATGTGGAAGACCAACTTGTCTTGACCACCCACGCACGTGCAATGAATTAGCGCTCGGCTACCAAACAGAATCAACGCGGTTGCACCCAACAGCAGTAGCGAATACATGGCCGAGGTATCATGCGAGCTTTTGTCTGGTATACAATCGGATAATTATAGGGTTGCGGGCCAAAACGTGGCATTCCTTACGGAAACGGAGTGATACTCTTCAGAGAGCTTTCATCACCGTTTGCGAGGCGGTATCACTTCGCCGACGCGATTTCGTCGCACATCACAGACCACGCACCGACCAGTCCTTCCGCCCGCTGCAACGCGGGCAGCGAAAACCATCCGGCCACCGCAGCCGTACCAGATATTCCCGGCAGGCTGCCTTTAAGTAGGAACTCAGCGTGGCATCCTCACGACTTCGACGTGTCGCGCACGACCATCGACAAGGTTCTACGGGCCATGGATGTCAAACCGTTGTCGCGACCCCGTCGCCATCGGAAGGGCAGCACCAGGTACGCCAGACTCATCCCCAGCGAGCGGATTCAGATGGACACCTGCAAAATTGCACCGGCCGTTTATCAATACACCGCCATCGATGACGGCACACGAATTCGCGTGTTGGCGGTGTACCCGCGTAGGACTGCGGCCAACTCACTGTTGTTTCTGGAACGCATGAACGAAGAAATGCCCTTCCCGGTACAGGCCATCCAAACGGATCGCGGGCGCGAGTTCTTCGCCTATTGTTTCCAAGAAAAGCTGATGCAGTATGCAATCAAATTTCGGCCGATCAGGCCGGCTTCACCGCACCTGAATGGAAAAGTGGAACGCTCCCAGCACACCGATCTGGATGAGTTTTACCCGACGGTCGATCCGAAGAGCCCCGATCTGCAACAACGATTGCTGGAATGGCAGGATCACTACAACCAGTACCGCCCGCATGGGTCATTAAACGGCCGCACACCGTGGGAAGCCTGGTTGGAGCGGGTTGCACTTGCGCCGTTCCATGACGACGTTGAGGCCAGCTACGATGACTCCACCGAGCGTATCCGCCACCCGGACTATCAAATGGATCTCAGGCTTGCCGCCAAGAACAAAAGGAAACCGGCTTGTTGATGTGGGGGCGCTGCCCCCAAACCCCCGAGATTTAGCGCATTCGCGCCAGAACGGCTGATTTAGGGGCGGCTTTCTCGCCGCCCCAGCCATTCCGGCCGCTGAGTCGGCGCTCGAGTTGCGTCTCCGCAGAGCCCTACCCTCCGCTCAGGTGCGATCAGTCTACTGTGAATTTTAGTCGGGGCGAAAAGTGAAATGATGTCTGTGGGCCGCACGGCTTCTCCGTGCGGCCGATTTTCCTTTGGACTCTCCCCACTTTGTTTTCATCTTTGCCTTCCAAGGTAGGGTCAGTAGCCAAGAGGCAGCCCTCGCGCCCTCGGTTACTTGTCCGGTTTTGCCCGGTC
>Ga0310810_10004119_pt1 | contig 16024 bp, 13 predicted proteins | sample NCmetagenome_FD_207641 | JGI IMG/M metagenome (GOLD analysis project Ga0310810, IMG submission 207641) | Soil microbial communities from experimental microcosm in Duke University, North Carolina, United States - NC | ecosystem: Engineered > Artificial ecosystem > Soil microcosm > Unclassified ... | reverse complement strand
ATCCAGGCGTCAAGGTGGTGCTGCTCGGAAAGGACTTGCCGATCCCCTACGGTGCTCTACCCGTCAGCGAAGATGAGCACCCTCTGGCGATTGGCAAGGTGCGCATGATGGGCGACCCGGTGGCCGCCATCGCCGCGGTGGATGAAGATGTGGCGACCGAAGCGCTGGATTTGATTGACGTCGAGTACGAACCCCTTCAGGCCATCTCTTCGATCCAGGCTGCGCTCGACACCCCCGAGCCCCGCATCCATGAATACGGGGAATACGGCAACGTCCACCGGCGGCAGGTCTATGAATTCGGCGACGTGGAAGTGGGCTTTGCCGAGGCCGACTTCGTCCGGGAAGACATCACCTTTTATGAGGGCAGCACCCACCTTGCGATGGAGCAGCACGCCAGCGTGGCCGTGTTCGGCCACGACGGCAAGCTCGCGCTCTGGACCTGCACCCAGGACCCGCACTATCTGCACCGGTCGCTCGCCAAAGTGCTGGAGCTGCCGCAGAATCGGGTTCGCGTCATCGCCACGACCAACGGCGGCGGCTTCGGAGGAAAGTGCGACCCCTTCGCGCACGAAATCATCGTCTCCAAGCTGGCGATGATGACGGGACGCCCCGTCAAGATCTGCCTCACGCGTGAGGAGGTCTTCTATTGCCATCGCGGCCGGCATCCCGTCCTCATGAGCACCAAGACCGGGTTCAAGAAGGACGGCACCATCACGGCGATGCACCATCGGACGTTTTTGGACGGCGGGGCGTACGGCGGCCATGGCGTCGCCAGCACCTTCTACACCGGCGTGCTGCAGCCGACGACGTACGAGATCCAGCGCTACAAGTTCGAAGCCGTCCGCGTGTTTACGAACAAGGCGCCCTGCGGTCCGAAACGGGGACATGGAACTCCGCAGCCGCGCTTCGCGCAGGAAATACAAATGGACAAGATCGCCGAGACGCTGGCGATCGATCCGGCCGAACTGCGCAAGAAGCACCTGCTCCCGTCCAATTCGCTGACGGTGAACTGGCTTCGCGTCGGCACCATGGGCCTGGGCAAGTGCATTGACAAGGTCGTGGAAGGGTCCAACTGGAAAGACCGGTTCCGCAAGCTGCCCTACGGAAAAGGCATCGGGCTCGCCTGCAGCGGCTACATGACCGGAGCGGGGACTCCCATCTACTGGAACAAGATGCCGCACTCCGGCGTCCAGTTGAAACTGGACCGTAGCGGCCTCGTCACCGTCTTCTGCGGCTCCACGGAGATCGGTCAGGGCTCCGATTCGATTCTGGCCTATATCGTCGCGGAGGTGCTGGGCATCGATCCCTTCGATATCCGTGTCGTCACCGCCGACACCGATCTGACTCCCGTGGACCTCGGCAGCTATTCCAGCCGGGTCACGTTGATGACCGGGAACGCGGCGATCCAGGCCGCCGAGCGGGCCAGGGAATTGTTGATTCAGGCGGTGTCGGCAAAACTGGAGGTTCCGGCGGACCGGCTGGTCTTTGAGAATCGCATCGTGTTCGACAAGGAGCATCCGGAAAAGGGAATGACCTTCGTGGAAGCCATTTGGCTTGCCGAGGCGAAGTTCGGCACGCTCGGCACGGTGGGTTCCTACACGCCGCCGGCCACGCCTGGAAAGTTCAAAGGATCCACAGTCGGCCCTTCGCCTGCGTACAGCTATACCGCGGCGGTGGCCGAAGTAGAAGTCAACCCGGAAACCGGCATCGTGGTGGTTCCGCGGATGTGGGTCGCTCACGACATCGGGCAGTGCATCAACCCCGTGCTGGCGATCGGACAAATAGAGGGCAGCATCTACATGGGCCTCGGCGAGGCGCTGATGGAGGAGATGACGTACCGCGGGAACCGCAATGTGATTCACAAGTTCCCGTCGTTCCTCGAGTACAAGAGTCCCACCACGATGGAGATGTGCGACGTCATTACCTATCTGATAGAAGACCAGGATTCGAACGGCCCGTTCGGGGCCAAGGAGGCCGGTCAGGGACCGCAGCTGCCCGTTCCGCCCGCGATTGCCAACGCGATTTACGACGCGGTAGGGGTTCGCATCGACGAAGTCCCGATCACGCCCGATAAAGTGCTGAAAGCGATCCGGGCGAAAGCCAGGGGGCAGGAAGGCCGGTACGGCCCGACCGTATTCCCGCACTGCGACATGCCCGCCTCGATTTTCGTGCCAACGCCTGGAGAAGGCGGCGACGGCAAGGCCGTGGAACGTCAGCCTGTTCTGGCATAGCTGCATGCTGCGACTTCCCAGATTCCGCTACCTGCAACCCAAGTCCCTGGCGGAGGCCGTCCGCATGATGACGGACGGAGGACCCGAGGCGACGTTCGTGGCCGGCGGCACGGACCTCTATCCCAACATGAAGCGGCGCCAGCAGACGCCGAAGGTGGTCATCGGGCTGGCGCAGCTCGAACAACTGCGGACTGCGAAGGGGAAACCGAAAGATGGAATGGTGCTCGGGGCCGGCCTCACGTTGACCGAGGTGGCGGAGGACGGCCGCATCAGGCAGGCCTACCCCGCGGTATCGAAGGCCGCCGAGTTGATCTCCACGCCGCTGCTGCGCAACATGGGCAGCATCGGCGGAAACCTGCTCCTCGACACCCGGTGCAGCTATTACAACCAGAACTACGAATGGCGCAAGGGAATCAACTTCTGCATGAAGAAGGACGGCGACACGTGCTGGGTCGCTCCTTCCAGCCCCCGCTGCTGGGCGGTGCAGTCGAGCGACTCCGCGCCGGTAATGGTGGCCATCGGCGCGAAAGTGAAGCTGATTTCGAGCGCCGGAGAAAGAGTCGTGCCGGCGGCGGAGCTCTATAACGACGATGGAATCAGTCACCTGAACAAACGGCCCGACGAACTGCTGACCGAGATTCATCTGCCGCCGACGAACGGCTGGCGAGCGACCTATTGGAAGCTTCGCCGCCGCGGCGCGTTCGATTTCCCGGTCCTCGGCGTGGCCACGTGCCTGCGCATCGCGGGCGATGGAACCGTGGAGCACGCCAAGATAATCCTCGGAGGGGTTGGCTCGTATCCGGTTGAAGTGACGCTTTCCGAGCAGGCGATTATCGGGAACAAGCTCACGGAAGAAACGATCCATGCTGCCGCGGAGGCCGCGTACTCTCCCGTGAAGCCTCTCGACACGTCGGATTTCGTCCCGATTTGGCGCAAGCACATGGCGCGCTATTACGTTGCGTGCACGCTTCGGGAATTGGGCGGCCTCCCGCAGGGCTTACCGCATCCGGAAACTGAAAACACCGTCCCGCTGCTGCGCGTCTTTTCGAGCGGCCCCTTTTCCTGATCCAGAAATTATGAATTGAGAATTAAGAATTTAGAATTAATTCCCGAATTAATTGGTTGGAGAATTAATTCCCGAATTAATTGGCGAATTAATTCTGAATTCTTAATTCCTAATTCATAATTTTGCGTGAAAAGTCCGCCGTACCCCTTTTCGGGAGTTCACTTCCGAAAAGGGGTACGGCCCCTTTTTCACTTCCTATCCGGGGTCGACGGCGCTCACATCGTTGCGCTCGTCGGCCTCGTCGGCGCTCATATCGCGCGGACCCGTGTATTCCTCGATCGGCGGCGTGCCATGGGTGTGGAAGCTTTCAATCGTCTTGAGGCCCCAGGCCTGCCCTTTCTTCCGCTCGGTCTCGGTCCACACAATCGGCTGCCAGTCGGGTGCGAGCAGGAGGCGCGCCCCGGCGTTTGCCACTTCGACGCGGTTGCCGCCCGGCTCGTACACGTAGAGAAAAAACGTCTGCTGCACCGCATGCTTGTGCGGCCCGGTCTCGATGTGGACGTCGTTCTCGAGAAAGATATCCGCAGCGCGCAGGACGTCTTCTCTCGAGTCGACCGCGTACGTGAAGTGATGGAAGCGGCCGTGCGCACCGTAGTGGTCGAGCGTGAAGGCGATGTCGTACGTCTTGTTCGTCGCCGTCAGCCACGCTCCCGCCTCCAGGCCGTTGTCGAGCACGATCATCTCGGTCGTCCGCATGCCGACCACGTCTTCGAGGAACACCCGCAGCTCCGTCACGTTCGACGTCAGCAGGTTCAGGTGATCGATGCGGCGCACGTTGCAGCCGCGCGCAGGAAAGCGCGTCCATTGGTTCTTCAGCTTCGGCTTCAGCTCGGGGGGAGCTTCGTACCATTCCGTCTCGTAGTACAGCTCCATGTTGTGGCCGTCGGTCGTCGTGAAAGCGTACGTGCGGCCGTGGCCCAGGTCGCCGTCGTGCCACCCTTTTCCAAATCCTGACTGCTCGATGATTGCGGCACGCCGCTCGAGCGCCTCGGGACTGCTCGCCCGCCACGCCACGTGGCCCATTCCGGCGATCTTCGAGGCCGTGAGCTTCAGCGTGTGGTGCTCGTAGTCGTCCCAGCCCCGCAGGTAGACCGAGTCGCCGCGCCGGGTGGTTTCGGTCATCCCCATGACGTGCACGAAAAAGTGGAGGCTTTCCTCCGGCTTCGGCGTCAGCAGCTCCACGTGCGCCAGGTGCGCCAGATCGAACGAGCGAATGGTTGATTTCATGGTTTACCCTGATTCATTACCCTAGCGTTCTCAATACGCCCCGTCAAATAGCGTGTGATATGGTTGTCCGCCGTGAAAATAGACATCTTCAATCATTTCTATCCCCGACGATTTTACGATCAGTACGTCAACGTGGGGGCCAGCTTCAAGGACATGGGCAAGCGGGTCCAGGCAATCGGCCACATCGCCGACATCGATCAACGGCTGCGCGCCATGGACGAATGGCCCGACCTGCGCCAGGTCCTGACGCTGCCGCAGCCGCCGGTCGAAACACTGGCGACCCCGGACAAGACGCCCGAGATGGCGAAAATCGCGAACGATGGCTTCGCGGAACTGGTCCGGAAATACCCGGACCGTTTCATCGCCTTCGGCGCCTGCGTCCCGATCAACAATCCCGACGCGGCGTTGAAAGAAATCGACCGGGCGATCGGACAGCTCGGCGCCAAGGGAATACAGCTCTACACCAACATCAACGGCAAGGCGCTCGACGCTCCGGAGTTCCAGCCGATCTTCGACGACATGGCGCGGCGGAATCTGCCGATCTGGCTCCATCCGACCCGCGGCGCGGACTTTCCCGATTACGCGACCGAGGACAAGTCGCAGTACGAGATCTGGTGGACGTTTGGCTGGCCGTATGAGACGAGCGCCGCCATGGCGCGGATGGTCTTTTCCGGACTCTTCGACCGCCACCCCGACATCAAGATCATCACGCACCATGGGGGCGGGATGATTCCATTCTTCGAAGGACGGGTCGGCTACGGATGGGATCAGCTCGGGAAGCGGACGTCGGACGTCGATTACGGCGCGCTGCTTCGCTCGATGAAGAAGCGCCCGATCGATTACTTCCGGAGCTTTCTGGCGGACACGGCGATGTTCGGGGCGCTGGCGGGGACGCGGTGCAGCCTGGACTTTTTCGGGGCGGATAACGTGCTCTTCGCGTCCGACATGCCGTTCGAGCCGACGCCAGGCCTGTATGTCCGCGAAACCATTCGCGTCATCGAAAGCCTGGCCGTGACGTTGGATCAGAAGGATCGCATCTACCGCAGGAACGCCGAGCGCATCCTGAACCTGGAAGCCACGCGTTGACCGCAGAGCCCGCAACGCGCGCAGCGAGAATGGTCCTTCTGCGCCTCGGAGTGCCCTGCGGTGAGTGCGGCTACTGCCGGCTGATCTTGAACGGCCCGCTCTCGGTCCCGGCTTTCCACGTTCCGGTGATGGAACGGTGCGGCAGACCGAGATTTTCGATCTTGCCGTCGATCACATAGGTGATCGGCTTCCCCGCCTTGTCCTTGCTGTCTCCTTCGAGGTGGACGAGCCATCCCTCGGGGGTCAGCGTCGCGTTCTTGATGGTGATGTTGTCGGTTCCGGGGTTGATCGTCCCTGAGATCGCCTTGCCATCCCACTTCAACACGACAAGGACATCGTCGGCGTGATTCTGGCTCGGTCCCCAGGTGCCCAGCCACGAACCCTTGAGCGGATGCCCTTCCTGCGCGACGGCCGGCGGCGCGAACGAGAGGGCGGCTAACGACAGTGCAATAACGAAGATCGACGCTCGCATGTGATGTTCTCCTTACGGGGTGTCGCCACCGACCAGCTGCCCGGTGTCCTTGTTGTTGTCCTGACAGAAATATTCTTCGACTTCATCCGTCGTCCATGGCACGTCCCAGCTGGCCGTCCAGGGTCTGGTGTACGCACCGGGATCGTCGATCGTCACTTCGTAGTGCAGCGTGTTGAAGTCGGGACGCGAAATATGTTCGATCAGATGGAGCATATCGGTGTGCACCATGCCGGTCGGCCTTCTCGTCATCCAGAAGCGCTCGTTGAATCCGACGGTGTCGACGACCAGCGTATCCTTTTCCCAGTGGCCGACGGAGTGGCCATAGTAAGTCGGATTCACGTCGTCGCCCGTCGGATGCGGCCGGCCATCCATATAGATAACGCGCCAGCTGCGCGAACCGCCTCCGGACAACACGAGGATGCGCTTCAGCTCCGGCTGATCGACGATCTCGAGGCCGTACGGCGTGTTGAACTGCCGCGGCCCGGCAGGAGGGATACAACGCGGATGGGGATCGTCTCGGCCAGCCGTTGCCAGACGGTACTGCACGAGCGCCCTGGCCCATGGCTGGAACGGTGCGACCTTGTCGATATCTTTCGGATCGACGAGAAAGGCGCCGTTCATCTTGATGGGTGTTTCGGAGAGATTGCCGACGCCCGTGTCCCAATGCCCTTTGCCGCCGGGCATCGGCCCGAGGTTCACGCGCCCGTCGGGCCAGTGCGGAGTGGGAGCGGACGGCGGCTTGGCCGCCCGCTGGGCAAGAAGCGGATCCGCGGTTGAGGCGCCGAAGACGCAAAAGGCCAGAACGGCGCCGAGAGTGAGTATGAAACGCGTTCGCACCTGAACCTCCGCCCGGCGTTCGTGTTAGTTGCCCTGACCTTCGCTCGAGGCGGCGCCGAGCTTCTTGCCATCCTTGAACACGTTTCTCGCGTTGGCGAGATTGCTGCCGTTGCGCGCGCGCGTGCCTTCGACGGTGACTTGATCGCCCACCTGCAGGGTATTCCTGGTCCAGCCCTGCTTCTGCAGCCCGCTCGGTGCGCCCATTTCGAGCGCCCAGTTGGTTATCGCCCCGGTCGTCTCGTCCTTGACGTTGACATAGAAGTACGCGTGCGGATTCTGCCACTCGATCTTCGTCACGAGGCCCTTGAGCGTGATCGGCTGCTTCGAGTCGTACTCCGAAGAAAACGAATGGTGGGCCAGCGCCGACGTGGCCGTCAACAACACGCTGAGTGCAATAATCAAACGGACTCGCATCGCATCCTCCAAACGTCTGTTCCTTATTCCCATCTGCCTAACGTTTTGCCGTCGGCGAATTTCGCGGCGACGAACTGGCCCGCATGCGTGCCATCGCGCATCGGATTGAAGCGAATGGTCACCTGAGCGCCGGGCGCGAACGTGCTTTTCTGCCATCCCTGCCGCGACAATGTGTTGGGACTCCCGCCTTCGAAGCTCCACTCCTCTTTAGCGCCGGCCCCCCCTGATTTGTCGACGTTCACCTGAACCCAGACATGCGGGTTGGTCCACTGGAACTCCTTGACGGTACCAGTAAGCTCCGTCGTTTTCGTCGCATCGAACATCGCGGAGGAGTGATGCGCGGTCAGCGGCGCGGCCAGCCAGAGGGCGCCCGCCACAAACAGCGCCGCAAATGTGTACACCTTCGTCCATTTCATAACGAGCAGCCTCCAGAGCAGTTATTTGGTGTCCGTGTCGATCGGTTTGCCGTCCGGCCCAAGCGTGAGGGTCTTGCCGGACGCCGCGATCGGGTTTCGATTGTTTTCGGCGCAGCCGTAGTCGTACGCACGTGTGCCCGCCGGCATCTTTCGATAGCGCTTCGTGATCGTCCAGGGCTTCGTGAGGGCCTTCTCATCATCGAGCGTCATGACCAGCTCGAGGGTGTTCGGGTCGACCTTGTGGATCCGCGTCACCGTGTGAAGCTTGTCGCTCAGGATGAGACCCGTCCTGTCGACGATCACGTCTTTATCAATCAACCATCCCCTCGAACTGACAGTATCGAACACCAGGGTGTCGCCTTCCCAATGGCCGACGGAATCGCCGGTGTAGGTCGGCCAGAGGTCGTCGGGCTCCGGGTGCTTGCGGCCGTCGGTGTAGATTCTGACGATGGCCGGGCCGTTCTCGCCGAGAATCCACGTCTGCTCGGGCCGGACGACGAATTCGTACACGTCAGGCAGATTGATCGCGCGCGGCCAACCGTGCGGTGTCCCGCAGGTATTCACCGGATCGGGAAAGCGGCCGTCCGCCACCTTTTTGATATTTTCGAGATACATCTTCTCGAACTCGGGCGTGTACGGCGGAAACTCCCGCGCATTGGGCGTGCCTGTGGCGACCCCCTTCGGCGTCATGGTGGAGGCATCGAACACGGTCCCGCCCTGCATCTGCCAGATGCCGCTCCAGTCCGGCAGGGCATCAGATCCCCCGGGACTCTTCTGCTGCCCGTAAACCAGTACCGGCGCCAGCAGCACACCCACGGCCAGGCCCGCACAAAGCGTCCGAATCGCTGTAAATCTCATCCCGAGTCCCCCTTGCAGATTGGCCCCCGATTATCACTCGGCCGGGCGCCTTGTTCAAAATGATTTGGCGGCCTGTTTCTTCTGCTCGTCCAGCCTCAGATTGAACACCCGTTCCCGGGCGTCGAGCTCCTCGAGATAGCCCTCCCGGTCGATAAACGGGTTCGGGCCCTTCGGCTCCTTCTGCAGGCGGGCATATTTTTCGGTCATGTTGTACATCGAGGCGTGCGATCCGAGCGGCACGTCGCAGGGAATCGACCGGAGAAATTTGAAACTGCGGATGTAGTCCTGAGCCAGCGGCGTCAAGCCGGCAGCGGTGGCCAGCGACTGGCCCTGAGTGACCCCCATCCCGCCGAGAATCACCACTGAATAAGGCCGTCCGCCTTCCTCGGCCCTCATGGTCCACGTCGTGTCGCCGGCGGTATGCCCGGCCGTGAGATGCGCCACAAGCGTCGTGCCGCCGAGCGACACTTCGTCGCCGTCGTGCAGGACCCGATCGATCGGATGCGACTTGCCTCCAGGGCGCATGCGTTCGAGCGCCGGCACGTCCTGCTCCATGGCCATCACGCGCGCGCCGGTCAATTCCTTTACGAGCGCATCGCCTTCCATGTGATCCCCGTGGGCGTGGCTGCCGAGGATCACCTTGATGTCCGAGAACCGGAATCCCAGCTTTTCCACCGACTCGCGAAGGATGGGCACCGTTTCTTCGAAGTTGGTGTTGACGAGAATATGCCCCGCCTGGGTCGTGATCAGAAACGCCGCTTGTATCTCGGTGCCGACGTAATAGATGTTGCCGATGATCCTGTGCGGCGGAAATGCCTTTCTCTGCTGCTCCGGAGTTCCGAGCGTCAGACGCGAGAGCTCCTCGGGCGTCATCGTCCGCTTGCTTTGCGCGTGCAACGGCACCGCGGCAGAGAGCGCCAGGATCAGGATTGTTGTTTTCCTCATTGGGCTTTGCACATCCAGTTGGCCGCGTCCTTCAAGTCGCCGCAGCCTTGTCCGCCACGTGGGAGGGAACCCACAGTATGGCCGGGGCGAGAGGTTGTCAACAGCGAACGTTGCCCTGATTGCCGCGATTTTCAAAGGCTCAATGTCATGGACAGGTGCATGTATACTGCCGCCATTTCATACCGCGCGAGCTCACCTGGAGGTCACATGCAGGACATGCGTCGCATCAACAGATGTCTCCTCGGAAGTTCTTTCGCCTGGCTGCTTACCGGAGCGCTGGCATTTGCGCAGGGCGTGTCCACGGCGTCCATTGCCGGGACGGTGAGGGATGAAAGCGGTGCGGCGCTTCCCGGCGTCACCGTGACTGCGACGCAGACGGCGACCGGTCTGACCCGCACCGCCGTCAGCGGTGAAGCGGGTGGCTACACGCTTCAGAGTCTGCCGGTCGGACCGTACCGCCTGGAGTTCGCGCTGCAGGGCTTCCGCACGGTCGTGGAGACCGGCATCGTGCTCGAGGTCGGCGCGAGCCCGACGATCAATAGGACGATGGCGATCGCCACCCTCACTGAATCGGTGCAGGTTGAAGCAGCCGCGCCGCTCGTCGAAACGCGCAGCCCTGGAATCGCGACCATCGTTGACAATCAGCGGGTCGTGGAACTACCGCTGAATGGCCGCCAGACGCTCGATCTGGTACTGCTGACCGGCATGGCGGCACCCAGCGGCAATCTGGGAGGAATACGGGGATCCAGCGGGTTGACGACGATTTCAGTGGCAGGCGGTCTCCCCAACGGCACCACGTACACGCTCGACGGCGGCAACCACAACGACCCGCTCAACAATGCGCCGATGCCGTTTCCGTTTCCCGAGGCCCTGCAGGAATTCAAAGTGGAAACGAGCGCCCTGCCGGCGCAGTACGGGTATCACTCGGCTGCGACCGTGAACGCGGTCACCAAGTCGGGGACCAACAGCGTCCACGGAAGCGGGTTCGAGTTCCTGCGTGACAGCTCGATGAATGCGACCGATCCATTCGCGCCGCTTGGCGCCGACGGCAAGCGGCTCGGCGACGGCCTCAACCGGAATCAGTTCGGCGGCCTCGTGGGCGGTCCGATCCTCCGGAACCGCGTCTTCTACCTGGCCGGCTATCAGCGGACCCGGATCCGGCAGACGCCCCAGACCACATTTCAATTCGTGCCGACGCCGGCGATGTTGGCGGGCGACTTCAGGGCGTTCACCTCGCCGGCATGCAACGGCGGGCGGCAGATCGCGCTGAAGGCCCCGTTCGTAAACAACACGGTCAGCCCTACGCTCTTCTCGCCGGCATCCGTCAAGCTCACCGCATTGTTGTCGCCCACGGCCGATCCCTGCGGAAAGGTGTTCCTCGCGCAGAGAGTGAACAGCGACGAGGACAACGCCATCGCGAGGCTGGACTACACGATCAGCGGCAGCCAGTCGATGTTCGCCCGCATGCTGGTGACGAAATTCGATTCGCCCGGCGATTACAACGGCATCGACGTCCTGTCGGCAACCCAGGGAATATTCCGCAACCGCAGCTATTCGTTCGTCTATGGCGACTCGATGGTGTTCGGCTCGAACATGGTGAACGAGGTGCGCGCGACAGTGAACAGGGACAACTACAGGAGGCTCACACCCCGCCCGTTCTTCGATTTCACCAACATCGGCGTCAAGGCCACACCGGCCGTCCCGGGCCAGCTGCGCGTGAGCGTCACGAGCGGGTTCAGCCTGATGCCAAGCGGCCAGTACCCGTCGCAGACGCCCACGTGGACGTCTCAGGCCGTCGACGATCTGACCATCGTTCGCGGCCGGCATCAATTCGCGTTCGGCGGCAACTACATCTACACGCAGTACGATTCTCAACAGACGCTGGCGGCGATCGGGAGCACGACGTTTACGGGACAGACGACCGGCGCGGGACTCGCCGATTTCCTCCTCGGCCGCGCAGCCTCGTTCTCGCAGGGCTCCCCGACGGGAATCGATATGCGGCAGCAGTACGTCGGCGCGTACGGCCAGGACAGCTGGCGCCTTTCGTCGCAGTTCACGCTGAATGCCGGCCTTCGCTGGGAGCCGTACATCGCCACCTCCTCCATCACCGGCGCGATCACCCACTTCGATCTCGACCGTTTCAATCGTGGCATCAAGAGCACGGTGTTCACGAATGCGCCGCCTGGTCTGATGTTTCCAGGCGACGAGGGGTACCCGGGCTCATCGATCGCGCGCAACCGCCTCTGGCAGCTCGCGCCGCGCGTCGGGACGGTTTGGGATCCGACAGGCCAGGGACGGCAGACGCTCCGTGCGGCGTACGGGCGCTTCTACGATCTGCCGCACCTGCAGTTGTACGGGGGCCTGGCAAACAACACACCGTGGGGAAACAGCATCAGCGTGACCAATCTTCCGGCAGGCTGGGACGATCCGTACGTCGCCTATCCGGGCGGAAATCCGATTCCATTCTCGCTGGCAAAGGACAGGGCCTTTCCGGCATTCGCCAGCTATATATCGTACCCGCTCGATCTCAGGGCGACGAACACGGACCAGTGGAACGTCAGCTATCAGCTCCAGGTGAGCGGCAACTGGATGGTGTCCGCCAATTATCTGACCAGCTACATCCACAACATATGGACGACGGACCAGATCAACCCGGCAATCTATATTCCGGGTGCGTCGAGCGTGCCGAATACCAACACGCGTCGCGTGCTGATTCTCCAGAATCCCGTGGCGGGCCAGTTCTACTCAAGCATCCAGCAGGTCACCGACGATGGGACGTCGACCTATCACGGACTCCTGCTGTCGACCCAGCGGCGGTTCGCGGGTGGTTTCAGCCTGCAGGGGAACTACACGTTTTCCCGCTGTCTGACCGATCGCGCGAACCTGGAACCTGGGATTGCGGGTTCCCCGTATACCATTCCCGGCAATCGCGCGGCCGACTACGGGCACTGCCCGAATTCTCCAGATCACAACGTGAATCTGTCGGCGGTTTATCAGATCCCGTCGGCCGGTGGCTCCGGGGTTGCCCGCGCGCTGACCGGCGGCTGGCAGGCGTCGGGAATCCTCAGCGCGGCTTCCGGATCCTATCTGACCGTCACGACCGGTGTTGATAATGCCTTCACGGGTCAGCCGAACCAACGCGCCAACCAGGTCCTCGACGATCCGTTCATGCCGAACCGGACCTTCGCGCAATGGCTGAATCCTCTCGCGTTCCAGGCGCCCGCGCCGGGCACTTACGGAACGATGCCAATCGACGCGTTCCGGGGTCCTGGCCGCTGGAATGTCGACATGAGCCTGACCCGCTCGTTCCCCCTCGCCGCGGAACAGCTGCAGTTGCGGCTGGAGGCGTTCAACGTGTTCAACCACATCAATCCAAGCAACCCGGTGACGTCGCTCGGCAACAGTCAGAACTTCGGGCAGATTACGTCGATTGCCAATCCTCCGCGGATCGTGCAGCTGGCGGTGAAGTACATCTTCTGAACACCTCGGGCGCGGAAGATCGAACGAGGATCTTTCCGCGCCTTCGTCGCATGTGTCTCAGCGGGATCGGAGAGCGCGGGCGAGGCGGCGAAACGCGACCAGCATTTGCGCGTACGAAAAATTCGCGTTCCGGCCGCTCGGATTTGGCAACACGAAGACGCGGGCGCCCTCGAACTGCTCGGGTTGAACGCCGCAGGAAAAGGGGACGGGAGTCTTTTTGGGGGAATCTCCCCCAATCATTTCCGCCCCCTTTTTTCGCGGCGGTCGACGGTCTGAAACGACTCCTGTCCCCTTTTCGTATACCACCCGGTACAGGGTCACGCCGACGAATGCGACGATCTCGGGCTTCCAGCGTCGAACCTTCCGTCGAAGCGCCCGCTCCCCGTCGACGTACTCCTCCGGCCTCAGCGTGTCGATGCCGGGGGTCGTGCGCGGAATCAGGTTCGTAATGCCGAATCCCCATGCCGGCAGGCGCCAGTCGTCTTCGGGACCGATGGGCTCCGGCACGAGGCGTGCGTCGAACAGCAGCTTCCAGAAGCGGTTCGAATAACCGGCGAAATGGTGGCCAATTGCCGCCGATCGGCTGCCCGGGTTGATGCCGACGAACAGCACGCGCACCGGCGTGCGCACTCGATCGCGAAGCCGAAAAAGGGGTCGGGCGTCTCCCGACGCGTTTTTCCGTTTATTTCGCAGGCGTCGCGAGCGGTTTACCTTTTTCGACGACGTAGGTCGCGACAAGCCGGCCCATCCCGGACCCGCTGTTCGTCGCGTTGTGGATCGTTCCTGCGGCAATAAGAAATGTCTGGCCGGCCCGAAGCGTCGCGGCCGGCTTGCCTTCCTGCTCGATCAAAAACTGGCCGTCCAGAATGTACCCGATCTCTTCGCCGGGATGAGTGTGCCGGCCCGAGGCCCCACCCGGCTGAAACTCGACGAGGGCCGTGACGGCCTCGCGTCCCGGGACCGAGATGTCGGCTTGCTGAAGAACGGTGCGCTTGAAGGCGGGTGCCTGCGCCAGGACACCGACGACGAGACCGGCCGCGGCAAGTGCCGCGGCGGCCGCGCAGGCGATTCTCGCAGGAGTCTTCAGGGCTCTCTCGGAGTCGGAACGAGGTTGACGCGATCTTTTTCGTTGTCGTTGCAGACGTATTCCATCAGACGGTCTTTCTGCCGGACGAAGTTGAGCGTCGCCGTCCAGGGCTTCGTAAAGAAGACCGGGTCGTCGTACGTCACCGTGTACTTGATGGTGTCGGGACCAGTCTTCTGGAATCGCTCGGTCAGGTGCAGCTTGTCGCTATGCTCGAGACCGTAGCTGTCGAGCCACGTCCGATCGTTGATCCCGACCGTATCGACGACCAGGGTGTCACCCTCCCATTTGCCCGTCGAGTGGCCCATGAACTGAGGATAGTCAGCAATGTCGGCCGGATGACCCCGTCCGTCGAGATAGATGACCCGATAGACGCCATGATTTTCAAAATTGAAGCTGACGACGTCCTTGTGCTGCACGATCATGAACGGCGACGGCCCGGTGAGCGCCCGCGAAGGGCCTGGCGGCAGACAGTAGGCGTTTGGATTTTTCGCCAGGTCGACGTTCTTGTACCGCTCCGCCCCGAGCGGCGTGAAGGGAATCGTCAGGCCCTGGCTCTTCATGTACTTCGCCAGGTCGCGCGTATTGCCGCCCGGCGCGCCGTCCCAGAGCCCGGTCAGATCCGGAGGGGTGGCGCCGCCCTTCGACTGCGCTCCGACCGCGCTGCCGCCGGCCAATGAGGCCAGCGCGACCGCGCACACCGAACCGAGAAGAAATCGTTGGGTGGTCATGTTAGTTCGCCGTTTGATCTGCGGTTCCGTTGAAGACTTTCTTCCCGTTTGCGAGCACCACCGAGTTGCCATTCGCGTGCGGCCCGCCCGCTTTCGCGCGGAACGCTTCGACGGTCACCTGATCGCCAACCTTAAGCGAATCTTTCCGCCAGCCGGCCCGATAAAGACCGTTCGGCGCGCCAACCTCGATCGCCCAGTTCACGACTGTTCCGTTCGCGTCCGGCACATCCACGTAGTAATACACGTGCGGATTCTGCCACTCGATTTTCGTCACTTTGCCTTTCAGCGTGACTTTCTGCGTCCGGTCGTATTCCGCTTCAAAAGAGTGGTGCGCCGCGATCGGAATTGCGGTGAAAACGAGGCCGCCGCAGACGGCAAGCACGGCCAAAAGACGGTTCATAAAAGACCTCCTGAAATCCCGGAAAGTATACGTCACCCGCGCTCAGATCTTAAACGATTCCAGCGTTTCCGGCGCGAAGATCTCTTCCGGACTCAAGCGGCGCTCGGAAAGCCCCTGCTCGAAGTGATAGCGGAGCAGGCGCTCGATCGCCTCGACGTTGGATTTGTAGCCGTACGCCCAGAAATCGCGGCCCATGAGCGCTTCCGTCTCGGCCAGATGCTGGATGAGCCAGGGCAGCATCACCTTGAGAGCCGCCGTTTCGTGCAGATCCTGATACGCCATTCGCTGCGCCTCCACGAACCCTTTGAACAGCGATTGGGCCACCCACCGATGCCGCTCGTAAATCTCACGGCGAATGGCGACGACGTGCATGATGGGGAAGATTCTGGTCCGCTCGTAGTATTCGCGCTCCGCGGCGTACGTGTCCTCGAAAAGGCGCCGGACATTGCCGCCGCGGTTCCCGTTTTCCTTCCCGAAAGTTGACGGCGCCCGCGGGCTGAACAGTGCGTCGATCTCGCCCGATTCGAGCATTGCGGACAGCGTCGCGGCAGGACGGATGGGTTCGATCCGAATCGACGAAGCGAGCGACAGCGCCGCCTTCTCCACGCGTCCGGGTTCTTCCAGCCCGCCGATCACGGTCGTGAAGCTCGACGGCGCCACCCCGTACTCGTCGTGCAGAATCCCGCGGATCCAGACGTTGGCGGTTAACTGATATTCCGCGCATCCGATCCGTTTGCCCACGAGATCGCCGGGCGCCCGAATCCCCGCGTTCGCGTT
>Ga0310810_10004116_pt1 | contig 16030 bp, 12 predicted proteins | sample NCmetagenome_FD_207641 | JGI IMG/M metagenome (GOLD analysis project Ga0310810, IMG submission 207641) | Soil microbial communities from experimental microcosm in Duke University, North Carolina, United States - NC | ecosystem: Engineered > Artificial ecosystem > Soil microcosm > Unclassified ... | reverse complement strand
ACTGCCGAAGCCGTCGTACGCGGCGCCGGAGCCGCCCAAGCCGGATCTCTTCGCCGCCGAACCTCCGAGGCCTGCGTACGTCGAGCCGGAGGCGCCGAAGCCCGCTCCGCGCGATCTGACGGAGCTCCTTGGTCCAGACCCGCTGCAGATGCCGCAGTCGGCCGGCGCGCCGTCGAGACCGCCGTTCAACGCCGAGACGTCATTCGCCGAGGTGGCGAAGCGCGCCGCGCTGCCGGTCAAGCCGTCATTCCGGAAGATCGCGGCGATCATCGCCGTCGTGGCCGTGCTTGGCGTCGCGGGCATCGTTTCGATGAAATTCATGGGCGGCAGCAAGCCGCCGGCGCCGGCGCTGGGCACGCTGAGCGTGCAGTCGAACCCGGCCGGCGTTCCTGTCTTCGTCGACGGCATCGAACACGACAAGACGCCGGCCCGCATCTCGCTCTCGCCCGGGTCGCACATCCTCGAACTCCGCGGCCGCGGCGTCCCGCGCGTGATTCCGGTTACGGTCACCGCCGGAGCGGAAGTTTCTCAGTACCTCGAGTTCGTCGAAGCGCCAGTCACTGGTCAGCTCGCGGTCCAGTCGGAGCCCGCCGGCGCGAAGGTCGTCGTGGACGGGACGGAGCGCGGCGTCGCGCCGTTGACGATCAGCGATCTCGCCCCCGGCGAGCATCGCGTCGAGCTGCAGTCGGACGGTGGGACAGCGAAGCACACGGTCACGGTGCAGGCTGGCGGGACGGCATCGCTCGTGGTGCCGATGACCGCTGCCGCTGCCGGTGGACCGGTCTCCGGCTGGGTCGTGGTCAAAGCCCCCTTCAGCATGGAGATCCGCGAGCAGGGCCGGCTCCTGGGATCGAGCGACGCGGACCGCGTGATGATGGCGGCCGGACGCCACGAGCTCGATCTGGTCAACGATGCACTCGGCTATCACTCGACACGCGTCGTGCAGGTCCCGGCCGGCAAGGTGGCGTCGATCTCGCTCGATCTGCCGCAGGGCGTGATCAACCTCAACGCCTCGCCGTGGGCGGAAGTCTGGATCGACGGGAAGCGCGTGGGCGACACGCCGATCGGCAACCTCAGCGTGGCGATCGGTCCGCATGAAATCGTCTTCAGGCATCCGCAATTCGGCGAGAAGCGTCACTCGGTCTCGGTCACGCTCAGCGCGCCGGTGCGGCTCAGCGTCGACATGAAGTAGCCAGAAGGCCCGATATGAAGATGCGAACTCTCCTCACCGCATCGATGATCGTTTCGCTTGCCGTCCCGGGGTATGCGCAGCTGCGCGACGCCCGCGAGAACCCGCTGACGGCGGCGCGTGATCTGTATGCATCGGCGCGTTATGACGAGGCGCTCGCGGTGCTGAACGGGCTGCCGGCCGACAACACCATTGCGGATCGCAAGTCGATTGAACAATATCGATCGCTGTGCCTGCTCGCGCTCGGGCGGGGCAGCGAAGCGGAGAGCGCCATCGCGGCGGTCGTCACGGCGGATCCTCTGTTCATGCCCGGTGAGACCGATGCCTCACCGCGCGTCCGCACCGCGTTCAGCGAAGTGCGGCAGCGGCTGCTGCCGCAGATCACGGCAAACCGTTACTCGGCGGCGAAGGCGGCGTTCGATCGCAAGGAGTACGATTCGGCCGCGACGCAGTTCAGAGAGTTGATCACCCTCCTGGATGACCCGCAAATGAACGGCAAGCAGGCGGATATGAAGACGCTGGCCAAGGGGTTCCTCGATCTCGCGACGGCGGCGGCGACGCCGCCCCCCGAGCCAAAGCGGGCAGATCCGCCGCCGGCGCCGGCGCCAGTGGCCGGTCCCGTGGCGCCCAGGGCCGACAAAGTCTGGTCGCTGGAGGACCCTGGCGTGGTCGCGCCGGTCGCCGTGCGACAGGATGTGCCGCGGGTGCCGATCAACATCGCCCCGGTGGCGCGCGATCGCGGCCTGCTCGAGATCGTCATCGACGAGCAAGGGCGCGTGATGTCCATGACGATTCGCATGTCGGTGCACCCGGTCTACGATCCGCTGCTCCTCTCCTCGGCGCGAGACTGGCGCTACAAGCCGGCGACGGTTAACGGCACGCCGGTGAAGTTCCGCAAGGTCATCCAGATCACCGTCGATAGACGACGGCCGTAACCGCTGCTACACTGCCGGCTCCAATGCAGATGTGGCGGCAGTTCCTGAGTGCGGCGCTTCTGGCCGCAACCGCGGCGTGCGCACGAGATGCACGACCTGCCGAGCCGCCTCCGCCGCCTCGCCCCGACATCAACCTGCGGCCTGAGACCGTCACGATAGAAGCGCGAGTGCCCCGGCATGCGACGCTCGACGTCCTGCTGCGGGATCAGCAGCTGGTCGGTCCGGCGATCGACGCCGCGATTCAGGCGGCGCGATCGGTCTTCGATCCTCGTCAACTTCGGACCGATCGCCCCTACCGCCTCGTTCGCTCGCTCGATGGCATGTTGCGCGAGTTCGAATATCAGATCGACGCGGATCGCTTTCTCCGAATCGTGTCGCGCAGCAGGGAGCAGCCCGCGGTGCTCGATGCGGCGGTCATCCCGTACGAGAAGGAAACCACGGTGGTCTCGGTCCAGGCCCATATCGATGCCGATCATCCGTCGATGATCTCGGCGATTGAGGAAACCGGCGAGACCGTGCAGCTCGCGCTGGCGCTCGCCGGGATCTTCGGCGGGCAGATCGACTTCGAGAGCGATCTGCAGCGCGGCGATCACGTCGAAGTCCTGGTCGAAAAAACCAGCCATGACGGACAGTTCTCCGGTTACGGGGCGGTCGCGGGCGCGCGGTTCGTCACCGACGGGCGCGACCTTCGCGCGATCCGCTGGACCGATCCGGCAACCGGCCGCTCCGACTACTACGACGAGAACGGCCGCTCACTGAAGCGGTTCTTCCTGCGCACACCGCTGCGCTTCGAGCCCAGGGTTACGTCGGGCTTCTCACGCAACCGACTGCACCCGGTTTTTCGTACCTATCACGCGCACCTCGGAGTGGACTATGCGGCGCCGACCGGCGCTCCCGTGGTGGCCGTGGCCCACGGGGTCGTGGTGTCCGCCGGCTGGAGCGGCGGCGGCGGCAATATGGTGCGCCTGCGGCACGCCAACGGGTTCGAGACCTACTACCTCCATCTCTCGTCGATCGCCAAAGGCGTGCGCTCAGGCGCGCGCATCACCCAAGGGCAGCTGATCGGGAAGGTGGGGGCGACCGGCACCGCGACCGGGCCGCATCTCGATTACCGGCTGAAGAAGAACGGCGTGTTCGTGAACCCGATGACGGAACATCGGAAGCTGCCGCCCGGGGAGCCGATTCCCGCGGCGCAGCTCGCCGCCTTCCAGACCTACCGCGACGATACCCTGCGCGCGATTGAGCCGCTCGCCGCCGGCACTCCGCGCAACAAGCCCGACGCCGTCAGCGCCATCCGCGCCACATCCTCGCGCTAGTCGGGGGCAGGGGTACAATGTCCGGATGGCTTCGATCCATCCATTCCGGGCCTTGCGCCCGGCTCCGGATTCGGCGCCCGCCGTCTCGTCCGTCCCCTACGACGTCGTCAGTACCGAAGAAGCGCGCCAGATGGCCGCGGGCAACCCGCTGAGCTTTCTGCACGTGACCCGCTCCGAGATCGATCTTCCCGCGGGTACCGATCCGTATTCGGCGCAGGTGTACGAGAAGGCGCGTGCGAATCTCGCCGCGCTTCGCGCGCGCGCGCCGCTGGTGCTCGACGAGAGTCCGGCGCTTTACCTCTATCGCCTGCGCATGGGCGCGCACGAGCAGACCGGGATTGCCGGTTGCTTCTCGATCGACGAGTACGAATCGGACGTGATCAAGAAGCACGAGCGCACCCGGCGCGACAAGGAGGACGATCGCACGCGGCACATGCTCGAGCTGCGAGCGCAGACTGGCGTCGTGTTTCTGACCTACCGTGCCTCGCCGGGCATCGACGCGATCGTCCGCCAGGTTGGCGGCGGCGATCCGCTGTACGACTTCGACGCGCCAGACGGCGTACATCACACCATCTGGCGCACCGGTCTGGCGCAGACCGAGGCCGTCGTCTCGGGCTTCGCCGCCATTCCGGCGCTGTACATCGCGGATGGACATCATCGCGCGGCCTCCGCGGCGCGCGCGCGCGCAGAACTCGCGGGCCGGGCGGGGTCGACGAGCGATGGCGCGGACGCCAACACCTTCGTCGCCGTGGCCTTCCCCGACAACCAGATGCAGATCCTGCCCTACAACCGGACCGTGAAGGATCTCGCAGGCCGTACGGCCGAACAGTTCGTCACCGCGCTTCGCGAGCGGTTCCGTGTCTCGGACGGCCCGCCCACGCCGGCGACTCCCGGCGCCGTGTCGATGTACGTCGATGGACGGTGGTATTCGATTGACCTGACCGGCGCCCCTCCGGCCGACAACACCCGCGCGAGCGGGCTCGACGTGGCGCGGTTGCAGACGTCCATTCTCGAGCCCTTCCTCGGAATCGGCGACGTGCGCAGCGACAAGCGGATTGATTTTGTCGGCGGCGGGCGCGGCGTTTCCGCGCTCGCGCAAGCGGTCGATTCCGGCAAAGCGGCCGTGGCGTTCTCGATGTACCCGGTGACCGTGAACGATCTCATGGCGATCTCCGACACCGGCGGCATCATGCCGCCCAAATCGACGTGGTTCGAACCCAAGCTTCGCGACGGGCTGCTGATCCACCTGATATGAAGGTCCTGATTGCCGACAAGTTCGAGCCCAGCGGGATCGAGGGCCTGAAAGCCGCCGGCTGCGAGGTCGTGTACGAACCCGATCTGAAGGACGACCCCCTGGTGCACGCGATCGAAGCGACCGGGGCCAGCGTGCTGATCGTGAGAAGCACGAAGGTGACGAGCGCGATGCTCGACGCGGGGCGCCTCGCGCTGGTGGTGCGGGCGGGGGCCGGATACAACACGATTGATGTCGCCGGCGCGTCGCAGCGCGGCATCTATGTGTCGAATTGTCCCGGCAAGAATGCCATTGCGGTGGCGGAGCTTGCCTTTGCCCTGATCCTCGCGTTGGATCGTCGGGTGCCCGACAACGTCGCTGAGCTCAGAGGCGGGAAGTGGAACAAGAAGGAGTATGCGAAGGCCCACGGCCTGTACGGCAAGGTACTCGGCCTGCTCGGCGCCGGCAGCATCGCGCAGGAAATGATCCGGCGCGCGGCCGGTTTCGGGATGCCTGTCGTGCTGTGGAGCCGCCGTTTCTCGGGCCAGGGCCGCCCCTTGACCGAACAGGAAGCACGCGAGCTCGGCATCGACGCGGCCCTGCGATCGATTGGAATCGACCTCGCGCCGGATCCGGGCGAGGTGGCCGCGCGTTCGGACATCTTCAGTGTTCACCTCGCGCTGACGCCCGATACCAAAGGGCTCGTCGGCGCCGCGCTGCTCGAGCGGCTGAAGCCCGGCGCAATCGTCATCAACACGGCGCGCGGCGAGGTCGTCGATTACGCGGCGCTGGCCGATGTCGTCAAGCGCAAGTCGATCCGGGTGGGACTCGACGTCTTCGCGAACGAGCCTGCGGCGGCGACCGGCGACTTTACTGACGAGCTCGTCAAACTTCCCGGGGTCTACGGCACGCACCACATCGGCGCGTCCACCGATCAGGCACAGGAAGCGATCGCCGCGGAGACGGTCAGGATAGTCCGCACCTACAAGGAAACGGGTCACGTCCCGAACGTCGTCAACCTCGCGACGCGTACCCCGGCGACGCACATGCTCGTCGTGCGCCACCGGGATCGGCCCGGCGTACTCGCGCATGTGTTCACGCACCTCCGCCGCGACAACCTCAACGTGCAGGAGACGGAGAACGTCGTGTTCGAGGGGGCCGAGGCCGCGGTCGCACGAATCAATCTCGATGGTCAGCCGTCGGCGCCGCTCTGTGAGCGCATCAAAGGGGAGAACGCCGACATTCTCGATTTGCAGGTCGTCCAGCTATGACAACAACAACGCGCGTGTTCAACTTTTCGGCCGGTCCCGCGGTGCTGCCTCTCGGCGTGCTGGAGGAAGCGCAGCGCGACCTTCTCTCGCTTCCCGGCGTCGGCATGTCGATCCTCGAGGTCAGCCATCGCTCGAAGCCATTCGAAGACATCCTGGCGGGCTGCGAGGCGGACCTGCGCAAGCTCGGCGGCATTCCCGAGAACTATCAGGTTCTGTTTCTTCAGGGAGGCGCGAGCCTGCAGTTCTCGATGGTGCCGATGAATCTCCTGACGCCCGGGTCCTCGGCGGATTACATCGTGACCGGAGCGTGGTCGCAGAAGGCGGTGAAGGAGGCGAAACGGGTAGGCGGAGTGAAGATTGCGGCGACCACGGAACGCGAGAACTTCACCCGCGTTCCTCCACAGAGCGAGCTGACGCTCGATCCTGGCGCCGCCTATGTGCACTACACGACCAACAACACGATCTTCGGCACCGAGTTCCAGTACCTGCCGGACACCGGCAGCGTCCCGCTCATCGCCGACGCGTCGTCCGACATCTTCAGCCGCCCGCTCGACGTCTCGAAGTACGCGCTCATCTACGCCGGCGCGCAGAAAAACCTGGCGCCCGCCGGTGTCACGCTGGTGATCATCCGCGACGACATGCTGAAGCGGACGCCCGCGTCGTTGCCGACCATGCTGCAGTACGGCGTGCACGCGGAAAACAAGTCGATGTACAACACGCCGCCGGTGTTCGCGATCTACATCATGCGGCTGGTCGCGACATGGCTGCTGAAACAGGGTGGCCTGGCGGAGGTGGACCGTCGGAACGCTCGCAAGGCGGACAAGTTGTATGCGGCGATCGACCGCACCGGCTTCTACCGCGGGCACGCCACGAAGGACAGTCGCTCGCGAATGAACGTCACGTTCCGGCTTCCCAGCGAAGACCTCGAAAAGAGGTTCGCGAAAGAGGCGACGGCTGCGGGTCTTGACGGCCTGAAGGGGCACCGGTCCGTGGGCGGGATGCGGGCGTCGATCTACAACGCGTTCCCCGAAGAGGGTATCGACGCGCTCGTCCAGTTCATGGCTGAATTCGAGCGGAAGAACGGGTGATAAACGACTGCGATATAAGCACTTGCGTGCGTACAGAAGTCTTACAAACAGTTCCCGGCGAACCTGCTACTTTAGGATTCCGTTACTGCCGAGGAGCCGTTCGTGAGCAAAGAGACTGTGTCTGTCCGTACTGAGTATTCCTATTCGACCCTGAACTGGATCACCGCCGGCGTGATGGTCGCGTTTCACGCGCTCGCGATCGCGGCGTTTTTCTATTTCAGCTGGACCAACCTCCTCGTGGCGATTGTGCTGCACTGGATGGCGGTCGGGTTCGGCATCAGCCTCGGCTATCACCGGTTGCACACGCACCGCGGTTACAGCACATCCAAAGCCTTCGAGTACTTCCTGGCCATCTGCGGCACGCTGTCGCTCGAGGGGGGCCCGATCTTCTGGGTCGCGACCCATCGCGTCCATCATCAGCACTCGGATCACGACGGCGATCCGCACACGCCGCGTGACGGAGGGTTCTGGGCGCACATGGGCTGGATTCTCTTCGGCGACACGCACCACAACAACACGGCGCTGATGACGAAGTACGCGCCGGATCTCGGGGCGGATGCGTTCTACCGCTGGCTGAATACCTATCACTATGTGCCGCTGGTCGCGGTCGGCCTGCTGCTGCTTGCCGTCGGCGGGTGGCCGATGGTGCTGTGGGGCGTCTTCCTGCGCGCGGTGGTGGGCCTGCACGGCACGTGGCTGGTGAACTCGGCGACCCACATGTGGGGTTCGCGCCGATTTCAGACTCGCGACGACTCGCGCAACAGCTGGTGGGTCGCGCTGCTGACGTTCGGCGAGGGCTGGCACAACAACCACCACGCGCATCCGGTTTCGGCGCGTCACGGCCTCGCCTGGTACGAATTCGACATCAGCTGGATCACCCTGAAGTTCTTCAACGCGATCGGTCTCGTCAGCGACCTCAAGGTGGCCAAGGTCGCGCGCATGCCTCGGGAGCGCGCTGCGTGAATCGCTGATTTTTGATTTTCGATTGGTGATTGGCCGGACGCCTCGCGTGTCCGGCCTTTTCTTTTTGTCTCCCACCTCCTGCCTCCTGCCTCCTACGTCCTACCTCCTATGTCCTACGTTCTGTCTCCTGCCTCCTGTCTCCTGTATTCTTCTTTCATGATTTCCGGTCGCCGACGGTCGGTGATCTTCTTCACGGTCTTCGGAATCGTTCTCGTCGCCCTGGCGCTGACCTTGAACGTCAGCTGGATCGTCCTCAACTGGAAGACCGGCGTTCTGGCGATCCTCGGCGTCATCCTGTTCGCGCTGATCATCGCCGGCATGGTGCTGAACACGATTTTCCTGGTCCGGGAAATCCGCCGCAACGAGCAGCACGACTCCTTTCTCAACGCCGTCACGCACGAGCTCAAAACGCCGGTGGCGTCAATTCGCCTGTACCTCCAGACGCTGCAGACGCGCGACCTCGACGCCGACAAGCGCCGCGAGTTCTATCGCATCATGCTCGAGGACAGCGATCGCCTGATCCACACCATCGAGCAGGTGCTGCGCGCCGGCAGCACGCGGTCGCGGTTCCGCCGCGCGGTTCGCACGCAGGTCGACATCGGCGCGGTCGCAAACGAATGCGTGACCCTCGCGCGTACGCGCTTCCACCTCGATGAACAGTCGCTGGAGTTCGAAAGTCGCGCGCAGCCGGCGATGGTGCTCGGCAACTCCGAGGAGCTCAAGGCCGCGATTTGGAACCTGATCGACAACGCGATCAAATACTCACAGGGGGACGTGAAGGTGAAAGTGGCGCTGGCGGATGCGCCGGATGGCCGGATTACGGTGCGGGTGTCGGACCGCGGCATCGGCATTTCGTCGACGGAGTTGAAACGCATCTTCCGGCGGTTCTACCGGACGCCCGCGCTGGGAGCGGTGCGCACGAAAGGCAGCGGCCTCGGGCTGTTCATCGTCCGTTCCGTCGCGCGCAATCACGGCGGCCGCGCCTTCGCCGAAAGCGCCGGCGCCGGCCACGGCGCCACCTTGACGCTCGTGCTTCCGAAGGCGCCGGGTGCCTGACGCCCAGCGCGTGCTCATCGTCGAGGACGAAGCGCACCTGGCCGAGGGGCTGCGTTTCAACCTGGAAGCGGAGGGCTATCACGCCGACGTCGTGGATACGGGGGAGGCGGCGCTGCAGCGTCTGCTGGCCGGCCACAACCGCTTCGATCTCGTGGTTCTCGACGTCATGCTGCCGGGGAAGGACGGCTTTGAAGTGGCCGCGGAGCTGCGGCACGCCAAACAGTTCGTGCCGATCCTGATGCTGACCGCGCGCGGGCGGCCTGAAGATGTCCTCCGTGGTTTTGCGGCGGGAGCCGACGACTACCTGCCCAAGCCGACGGAACTGGCGATCCTGCTCGCGCGCATTGGCGGACTGCTGCGGCGTTCGGCATGGCTGCGCCGAAGCAACGAGCAGTACACCTTCGCCGGCAAGACCATCGACTTCGATTCCCAGGAGCTGCGCGTCGGCGATCGGACGCTGCCGCTGACGTTGATGGAAGCGAACCTGCTGCGCTACCTCATCTCACACGAGGGCCGGGCGGTGTCGCGCAAGGCGATGCTCGGGGATGTGTGGGGGGTGCACGAAGACACCGATACGCGCGCGATTGACAATTTCATCGTGCGGCTGCGCCGCCACATCGAAAAGGAACCCGCCAGGCCAAAGCACCTGCTGACGGTGCGGGGGGTCGGCTACCGGTTCGTCGCAAATCCGTGACCGCGCCCGCGCCGGCGGCGGCGGCGACGGCGCGGATGCGGAACGTGCCCGGTCTCCTCGCCCGCAGCCTGCGGGTGCTCTCGCGGCTCGGCGAGCAGCGCCCGCCAGTGCGCGATGACGTCCGGGCGATCGCCGTGGATCTCGAGCCAGGTGATCGCTTCCGGCGTGACCGATCGATGGAGGATCGCCCGCTGCGTACGCTGCGGCGCCTGGATGTCGAGCAGCCGCGGCTGCATGGCGAGAATCTGCTGGAGTCGTTCGACGTCGCGGCGCGGAATCGGCAGCAGCCCGAGCTCGACCCGGCGCTCGAGCGCGTCCGCCGAGAACCGGCGGCGCCCGACGAGGCCCAGCGGAACGAGCAACGTCCCGGCGAGGATGGGATTGATCATGGCTTCCGGCGCATCGTCGAAGAGCGCACGGTAGCGATCGAGCGCGGCGATCGAGAGCCACACCTGCTCGGGGGCGTTGGCGAGCTCCGGCGTGATCGCTTTGAGGAGTCCGGTAGCCCGCAGTTGTTTGAACGCGTCCTCCGCGTGGCCGGAGCGGAGAATCTTGTAGATCTCCTCGAGCAGGCGCGGCGGCGCGCTGCGCGCGATTTCATGGCGGTGCGTCGTGATCGCGTCGAGTACTGGGGCGTCGATGTCGAACTGCAGGCGGGCGGCGAGCACCACCGCGCGCAGCATCCGCACGGGATCCTCGAGAAAGCGGACTTCAGGATCGCCAATGCAGCGGATCACGCGCGCGTCGAGGTCGTGCAGCCCGCCGACGTAATCGATGATCGAGAACGTTCCGATGTCGTAGAACAGCGCGTTGACGGTGAAGTCGCGGCGGAACGCGTCCTCTTCCGGTGTGCCGTAGGTGTTGTCGCGATGAATCAGATGATCTTCGGCGCGTCGGCGGGCCGTCTGGGCACCGTCCTGCTCCGGCTCAATCACCCCGGCGTCCGCGGCGACGGCTTCGGTTTCCGGCGTCGACTCCGAAGCGGCAAAGTGACGGCGGAAAGTTGCGACTTCGATCGTCTTGTTGCCGTACTTCACGTGCGCCAGCCGGAAGCGCCGGCCGATGATCCAGCAATTCCGGAATAGTTTCTTCACCTGATGGGGATGCGCCGACGTCCCGATGTCGAAATCCTTGGGACGACGGTTCAACAGCAGGTCGCGGACACTGCCGCCTACCAGGTATGCGACGTAATGGTGTTCGTGGAGCCGATAAAGAACTTTGAGCGCGTCAGGATCGACGTCGCGGCGCGATATGGAGTGCTCCGCGCGGGGAACGATGGTCGGCTCCGCCATCGAGAACGAATTATAGCATCAGTAGATCGAGGAACATATGAGTAACTCACTGATTCTCAGCCAGTTAGGGGCATCGAACCGGTGTGCTACGATTCGAGGGATGCGCTCGCTCCTTTGTGCCGCGCTGTTGCTCGGCGCGCTCGCGGCGCCGGCGCTCGGCGCCGATGCCCTCTCAGAGGCCCGCCGGCTCTACAACCAGGGAGATTTCGACGCGGCCGAACGTGCCGCGCTCGAAGCGGCCAAGGTGCCGGGGACCGCCGATTCGGCGCGCGTCGTCCTCGGCCGCATTCAGCTGGAACGGTTCAGGCATTCGTCATCCGCGACGGACCTCGATGCGGGCATCGGGTCGCTGCGGAGCGTCGATGCACGGCGGCTCGACACGCGCGACAAGGTGGAGCTGGCGGTCGGTCTGGGCGAGGCGCTGTATCTCGACGAACGCTACGGCGCGGCGGCGGCGATGTTCCAGTCGGTGCTCGACGCGGACGCGGTGCTGCAACAGGCCGGACACGAGCGCGTCCTCGACTGGTGGGCCACCGCGATCGACCGGCAGGCGCAAGCGCGGCCGCCTGCTGAGCGCGCGGATCTCTACGCACGGATCACGTCGCGAATGATCGGGGAGGTCTCCAAGTCGCCGGGGTCGCTTCCGGCCGGTTACTGGCTGGTCGCGGCGTCGCGCGCATCCGGCGATCCCGAGCAGGCGATGAACGAAGCGCTGGCCGCATGGGTGCGCGCCTCGCTCGCGTCCGATCGCGGCGTGACTTTGCGGGCCGATCTCGATCGATTGGTCACGGAGGGAATTCTGCCGGATCGGGCGGCGCGGCTTCCTGCCCGCGAGCGCGCAGGGGGGCTGGGGTCGATGACGGCGGAGTGGGAAGCGTTCAAAGCACGCTGGACGCGATGAGGCGGGGGAAAGCCCCGCGCTACGTAACGGCCCGCCGTACGTAGGCCGGCCCTTTAGGGCCGGCACCTTATGACTTCGCTTCCTTCCAGTTCTCCCCGATACCCACGTCAACGGTCAGCGGCACTTTCAGCGGGACCGCTTGTTCCATGATCGCGCGCAGCGCTGCCGCCGCCTCCTCGGCCGCTTCCTTCGGCGCTTCGAACAGCAGCTCGTCGTGCACCGTCAGGATCATCCGCGTGCGTCCGTCGGCGAGCGTCGGCAGCGCCGCGTGGACGTCGATCATCGCCCGTTTGAGAATGTCGGCGGCGCTCCCCTGAATGGGCAGGTTGACGGCAACGCGCTCGGCGGCGCTGCGAATCTGGCCGTTGCGGCTCGTCAGCTCCGGCACCAGACGCCGCCGTCCGAACATCGTCTTGACGACGCCGCTCTCACGCGCCGCCGCGAGCAGGGTGTCGATGAACTGCCGGACCGACGGGAAACCGGCGAAGTAGGCGTTGATGAACTCCTGCGCCGCCTGCTGCGTGACGCCGATGTCCTTGGCCAGCGTGAATGCCGTCTTACCGTAGAGCAGCGCGTAGTTGATGATCTTCGCGCGGCGGCGGAGCTCGTGTTCGCTCAGCCCGCTCTCGGTGCCGAACACTTTCAACGCCGTCCGGTCGTGGATGTCCTCGCCGCGCTGGAACGCTTCCACCAGCGCGTCATCGCCCGACAGATGCGCGAGCACCCGCAGCTCGATCTGCGAGTAGTCCGCCGAAATGAGCACGTGCCCCTTATCCGCGATGAACGCGCGGCGGATCTCGCGTCCGAGCTCGGTTCGAATCGGGATGTTCTGGAGATTGGGATCGCTGCTGCTCAAGCGTCCGGTCGCAGCCACCGCCTGGTTGAAGCACGTGTGCACGCGTCCGGTCTCGGGGTTCACGAGCTGCGGCAGCGCGTCGATATACGTCCCCTTGAGCTTCATCAGCGCGCGCCATTCGAGGATCAGCCGGGGCAGATCGTGAGCGAGGGCGAGCTCCTCGAGCACTTCGACGGCGGTCGACGCCGTTTTTGTCTTGACGTTGCGCTTGGATGCCGGCAGTTGCAGTTTGTCGAACAGGATCTTCGACAGCTGCTGCGGCGAGTTGATGTTGAACTCCTCGCCGGCCATTTCGAAGATCTGGCCGCTGCGGAGCGCGAGCTCGCGCTCGACGTGCTGCGACTGCGCGGCGAGCGCCGCGCCGTCGACCCGGACTCCCGCGCGCTCGATGGCGACCAGGACCGGGATGAGCGGCAGCTCGAGCACCCGGTACAGCGAGTCGAGGTCCTCTTTCCTGAGCAGATCGCGGAGGGTGCCCGACAGCTGCAGGGCCAGGTCGGCGCGCTCGCCGGCGTAGTCCAGCGCCTTTTCAGCCGGAATCTCCGCGAACGGAATCGACTTTGCGCCGCGCCCGCAGAGGTCCTCCTCGCGCATGGCCTTGTAACCCGCGTGCTCGAGCGTGAGCTCCTCGAGTGGATGCGCCGACCGCGTCGCATCGAGCAGATAACTCGCGAGCATCGTGTCCGTCTCGATGCCGGCGAACGCGATTCCGTGGCGTTCGAGCACGATTGCATCGAATTTCAGGTCGTGGCCGATTTTGGTGATCGCCGGATCCTCCAGCACCGGCTTCAATTCGGCCAGAGCGTCCTCGACCGTGAGAACTCCGGGCCCATCGCCGAAGAGATCCTTCGATTCGCCGAACGCGATGTATCGGGCATGATGCGGCGCCGTCGAAAACGCGAGACCGGCGATGCCGCTGCGCATCGAGGTGGGCGTGTCGGGCAGCACCCGGAAACCGAAGCGCCCCGCCTCCTTCAAGTCGGCTGCGAGCGCCCGCACCTCGTCCACCGTGAGCACGAGCGCATAGTCCTTCCCGATCGTCTGCGCATCCGGCGCGTAGTCCATGACCAGCGTGCGAAAGCCGAGACGCGTGAAGAGCTCGAAGCAACGCTCACGCGACGCGCCACGGTAGCGCAGCGTGTCGGCAAGAAATTCGACCGGAACGTCGGTGCGGATGCGCGCGAGCTCGCGGCTCTGCCGCGCATCTTCGGCGTGTTCGAGCAGGCCCTCGCGGTAGCGCTTGTGTGACACTTCTGCGGCGTGCGCCAGCAGCTCGTCGAGGGTGCCGTAGGTTGCGATGAGATCCCGCGCGCCCTTTTCGCCGATGCCGGGAACCCCCTTGATGTTGTCGATCGAATCCCCCATCAGGGCCAGCACGTCCACGACCTGGTGCGGCGCGACGCCGAATTTTTCTTTGACCCCGTCGGCGTCGTACCAGGTTCCCTCGTCGCGCGGGTTGTAGACCTTGATGCCGCCGTCTACGAGCTGAAAAAAGTCCTTGTCGCCCGTCACGATGGCGACCTCGAACCCCTGCGCCGCCGCCCTCACGGCGAGTGTTCCGATCACGTCGTCCGCTTCGAAGCGTTCGTAGGTGAGAATCGGCACGCCCATCGCCTCGCAGGCCTCGTGCACCCAGGGAATCTGTTCGGCGAGATCGGGTGGCATCGGCGCGCGATTCGCCTTGTAGTCCGTGACCAACGAATCGCGGAACGTCGGCCCGGCGAGGTCGAACGAGGCCGCGATGTACTGCGGCTGATGATCCTGGATCAGCTTCCGCAGCATGGTGACGAAGATGTAGACCGCGTGCGTCGTCTTGCCGCCGGGGCCGCTGAGACCGCCGCCGCGCATCGCGTGGTAGGCGCGGTACATCTGCGAGCTGCCGTCGATGAGGAAAAGTCGTTGGGACATGGAGAACGTGCGGCAGGGACGCGCGACCATTCAGTATATCATTCGAGTAATGTCGCGCGCGGTCCTGGCAGCCGTCGTCATCGCGGCCGCTGCGGCGGCAGCCGCGTGCACGGGAGGTCTTCTCGGCAGGCAATACGAGTACGAAGAGGATCTCTCGCTCGCGCTCGACGGCACGGCGACGCTCGTCGTCAACGCGTCGATTCCTTCGCTCGTCGCGCTGCGGGGTCTCGACCTCGATGCATCGCCTTCGACGCGCGTCGATCGCGACAAGATCCGCGCGGTATATCAGACGCCGGTTACGAAGGTGACGCGCGTAACCGACTGGCGGCGCGCCGGACGACGGTTCGTGCAGGTGCGGATGAACGTGACCGATGTCCGCCGGCTGACCGAGGCGCCGCCGTTCTCGTGGTCGCGCTATATGCTCAAGATCGCGGACGGAAAAGCGGTGTTCGAGCAGACGGTCGGCGCCTCGGCGCTGCGGCGCGGCACGCTGCAGCAGGTCGGGTGGAACGGATCCGAAATCGTCGCCTTCCGGCTGCACCTTCCCAGCCGGATCCTCTGGCACAACTCGCGCGATCTCGAGACGGATCAGCCGAAGGACCAGGCGCGCGGCAATATCCTGGCATGGGAGCAGCACCTGGCCGATCGTCTCGACGGAGCGCCGCTCGACATGATCGTCGAGATGGAAAACCAATCGATCCTGCACCGGACGTTGTGGCTGTTCGTCGGCGCGTTCGGCGCGGCGGTGCTCGTGCTCCTGTCCCTGATCTGGTGGGCGATGCGGAAGGCGCCGCGGGAGCCGGCTACAGCGACGGGCCCTTGAGATCCTGCGTCTTCTGTTCCCCTTCTTCGACCTTCACCTTGATCGCATCATCTTTGATCTGGTCCAGGAATTCAGGATCGAACCATTCTCCCTGCTCGACGTCGTCGACCGCGACGGCGAGATAGTCGCCAGGCGGCACGGCGGACATCCGGTAGGTTCCCGACGAATCCGTGCGAGCCGTGATGATGTGGCGCGACTGCGGCATCCACAACCGCGAATCCGACGGGAACACGATGACGCTCACGTTGCCCATCCCAGTGCCGCGGGCATCGCGAACCGCGCCGGTGAGGCTGCTGATCTTGTCGGTGAAAATCACGTTGATGCTGTGAATGCTTTCGGATTTCACCTCCAGCGGCATGTCCGTCACGTCGCGACCTTCAACGTACACCGATTTCATCGTCCAGCCGCGTGGACCTGCCGCGCGCAGCATGTAGGTGCCCGGCATCACATCGGAAATCGCGAACTGCCCGTTGTCCGTCGGATTTCCGCCGCGCCCGCCTCCGCCAC
>Ga0310810_10004115_pt1 | contig 16030 bp, 15 predicted proteins | sample NCmetagenome_FD_207641 | JGI IMG/M metagenome (GOLD analysis project Ga0310810, IMG submission 207641) | Soil microbial communities from experimental microcosm in Duke University, North Carolina, United States - NC | ecosystem: Engineered > Artificial ecosystem > Soil microcosm > Unclassified ... | reverse complement strand
GCGCTCGATGCGGTGCGGCAGCTCGTCGGCCGGGATGTCGCGCGCGATCTCGCGGGCGAGCCTCGCTTCAGTGCCGGCGCCGCCGCCGACCACGAGGTGATAACCCTCGACCGCCTCATCGCCGCCGGTGTCGATCTTTGTCGCGACGAGGCCGATATCGCCGATGTAATGCTGCGCGCAGGAATTGGGGCAACCCGTCAGGTGGATGTTGAGCGGCTCGTCGAGCGCGAGGCTTCGATCGAGATGGTCGGCGAGCGCCAGCGCGTGGCGCTTTGTGTCGGCGAGAGCGAATTTGCAGCCGGCATTTCCGGTACACGCGACGATGCCGCCGCGGATCGCACTGACATTTGTCGCAAGGCCCAGCGCCTCGATCTCGGCGATCGCATCGGCGATCTCGGCATCCGGCACATCGGACAGGATCAGGTTCTGCCAGACCGTCAGGCGCAGCGTGCCGGAGCCGCGGCGTTCGGCGATACCGGCGAGGCCGCGCAATTGCGCCGCGGCGAGGCGCGAAGCGCGCGCGACGATGCCGATGTAAGAAAGGCCTGGCTGCGCCTGCTTGTGCACGCCGATATGGGCGCGCTTGTCGATCGGGCCGCGCGGCTCCCACCATTCCGCCGCAGCGGGGCGCCACTGTACCGGCAGGAATTGTTCCGCATGTTTCATCAGCCAGTCGAGGCCCCGAGCCGCGATCAGGTAGTTGAGCCGCGCCTTTTTGCGGTCGGTGCGGTCGCCATGCTCGATAAAGGCGCGCAGAATCGCTGCCGCGGCGGCCACGACTTCGCCCGGTTCGAGCAGAACGCCGCTGTCCCGAGCAAAGCTGCCGTGGCCCGTAATGCCGCCGAGCAGCATGCGGAAATAGACACCCGCCGGCACCGGCTTCCCGGGCCCGACCCTCACCGCCGCAAAACCGATGTCGTTGGTGTCTTCGAGGACGCCGATCCGGCCGCCGCCGTCGAAGGCGATGTTGAACTTGCGCGGCAGGCCGTAGAGCTCGCGGTGATTCAGGATGTGGTGATAGAGCGCGCGGGTGAGCGGCCGGGTGTCGATCAGTTCCTGCGGGTCGATGCCGGCGAGCGGGCTGCCGGTCAAGTTCCGGATATTGTCGGCGCCGGCGCCGCGCGAGGTCAGGCCGAGCTCGTCTATTGCGGTCAGGACATCGAGCGGGTGGGCGGCACCGATCTCGCGAATCTGCAGATTGGCGCGGGTCGTGATGTCGACAGAGCCGCCGCCGAACCGTTCGGCGATGTCGGCGAGGCCCTTCGCCTGGTATGCCGACAAGATGCCGCCGGGCAGGCGCAGGCGCAGCATAAAGGCGTCCTGGTTCGGCGCGACATAGAACAGCCCGTGGAATTTGTGGAGGAAAACGTCGGTGCCCTTCGGGAAGCGGCCGGCGGCGGCGTTCGCCGCCATCTCGTCCCACATGTCGAAGGGGTTTTTCGTCCGCTTCGCCACTTCCTCCGGGACGAGCGTGCCGCCGGCGGCGAGCGCCCGGTCCTGGGCCAGGCGGTGGATTACCGTCGGGTCGTTGCCCGGGGCCGGCTCGCTCGCGGTCGCGGTCGCGGCAGGGTCAGACGCGGGCGGTGCCGCGCCATTGGGCAACGCGATGCCGCGCTTTTTGGCAAGCCCGGCGAGAAAGCCCTCGAGATACTGCTTCTGGTCTTCGGTAAAGCCTGAGTTTTCCGGCATCTAACCTGGCACGCGCGATGACAACTTTGCTGCATTGCAGCAACTGCCGTGCCAAGTGGCGGGAAGACTGTCAGCGCTGGAAATGCGTGTGGGTGCGTCCCCAGTCGAACAAGGCCTTCAGCACCGGACCGAGCGCCCGGCCTTTTGGGGTCAGGAGGTACTCGGCGCGGGGCGGATGCTGCTCGTAGAAGCGGCGCTCGACAATGCCGGCTTCTTCGAGGCGCTTCAGCCGGGCCGACAGCGTATTCGGGCTGATGCCGCCGAGCGATGCCTCGAAATCCTGGAACTTGCGCGGCCCTTCGCGCAGCAGGTCGCGCAGGATCAGCATCGTCCAGCGCTCGCCGATGATGTCGATCGTGCGAGCTACCGGACAGCGCATATCGTAAGGCGCAGAATTCATTGAGCTAAGGTCATAGGCGGCGGCAGCTTTCGGGTCAGGGCGCAATTATATCAACTCCGTTGACAATAGTCACTATGATATATTAAGTCACTTCCGTCGTCGAATCACACCCCGTGAGGTTTCCGCCATGACCGCAGCCGCCCTGCACGCTGATGTCGCCGCGCCAGCCCGCCGAGGATGGCGCGCTTTCCTGTGGGTTGCCGCGCTGACCGCGATTTGGGCTGTGTTCACTTATTGGCAGCCGGGGATCCAGGCCAGCGGTGTGCCCCTCACCGCGATGCGCCTCTTTATTTACGCCGTCATCGCGCTCGGCCTGTGGCTGGGCTTGGAACGCACCGAATTCTCGCCGACGCAGCGCCGCAATGTTTGGCTCGCGGTGATCATTCCCTACACGCTGTGGATGGCCCTGATGTGGAGCGCGGCGATCAACGGGGCCTTTCGGCCGGGCGCCAGCCCGATACCGGTACCGCTGGTGCCCTTGGCGATCGTCGTGCCGGTGCTCGTCGGTCTTCCGATTCTGCTGCGCTCGCGGCGGATCGGGGAGGTCTTGGACGCGATGCCGCCGACATGGCTGGTCGGGCTGCAGGTCTTTCGGGTCTTTGGCAGCATCTTTCTGGTCAACTGGCTGCTCAATCTCGCACCAGGGCTGTTCGCATTGCCGGCAGGCATCGGCGACGTGCTCACCGGTCTGTTTGCGCTGCCGGCGGCAATGTCGCTGGCATCCGGCGGCGCGGACGGACGCAAGGCGGCGATCGCCTGGAACATCTTCGGCCTCCTCGATTTTACCGTGGCGATCGCCATCGGCCTCATCACCTCGCCCGGACCGCTGCAATTGATCGTCCCCAGCATTCCGAACCCGGCAATCGCGTTCTATCCGACCGTGCTGATCCCGGCTTTCACGGTGCCAAGCTCGATCCTGCTGCATGCGCTGTCTTTGCGGCAGCTATACCGCCGCGGGCGGCGCGCAGAGAGGGCAGCGCCGGTCCCGGCACCGGCACTCGCCTAATCCTTGATCGGGCGGTTGTGATCCTCGGGAGAGACGCGCCATAGTGGCCGCGCCTTCTCCCGACCCGAGGAACCGCCATGCCGATCACGATGTACGATCTCGCCGGTATCGAGGCGGAGCGCCGCTTCAGCCCGTTTTGCTGGCGCGCCAAGATGGCGCTGGCGCATAAGGGGCTCGCGGTCGAGACCGTGCCCTGGCGGTTCACGGAAAAGGACAAATTGCCGAAGCCCAATGACGGGCGGGTCCCGGTCATCGTCGATGAGGGGCGGGTCGTGCACGATTCGACGGCCATCGCCGAATATCTCGAAGACCGCTATGCCGACCGGCCATCGCTGTTCGGCGGCGAAGCCGGGCGCGGGCTGACACGCTTTGTGCAGAACTGGACCGAGACGGTGTTGCAGGTCGGGCTGATCCGGCTCGTCCTGATGGACATTTACAAGCATATCGGGCCGGAGGATCAGGCCTATTTCCGCCAATCGCGCGAGGAGCGGTTTCATACGACCCTCGAGGACGTGGTCAAGGACCGGGAGGCGCGCCTGCCGGCGTTTCGCGCGAGCCTCGACCCGCTGCGCCGCACGGTCGAACGGCAGCCCTTCGTCTCCGGGAAGGCGCCGGCCTACGCCGATTATATCGTGTTCGGCGCCTTCCAATGGGCGCGCGCGATCAGCGATTTCGAGGTACTGGCGGCGGACGACCCGGTACGGGCCTGGCGCGGCCGCATGCTCGATCTTTATGAGGGGCTCGCGCGCCGCGCACCGGCTTACGGCAGCTGAGCGGTGGCGGGTACCGTCGCGATCGCGACGATCGCGCTGATTCTGCACATCTTCAGCGCGGTGGTCTGGGTCGGCGGCATGTTCTTCGCGCTGTGTGTGTTGCGGCCGGCAACGGCGGGCTTGGAGCCCGGCCCGCGGCTCGATTTATGGCTGCGCGTCTTCGAGCGCTTCTTCGCCTGGGTATTTGCCGCGATCGTGCTGCTCTTGGCGAGCGGCTACGCGATGATTTTCGGCGTCTATGCCGGGTTCAGCGGCATCGGCCTGCATGTCAACATCATGCAGGCCACCGGCATCATCATGATGCTGTTGTTCTTCCACCTGTATTTTGCGCCGTGGCGCCGCTTTCGCGCGGCGGTGGCGCGCCGGGATCAGGCGGCCGCCGCGACGCAGCTCGCCCAGATCCGGACGATCGTGGTCGTGAACCTACTCCTCGGTCTCCTGACCGTCGCCGTGGGCAGCAGTGGTCGCTACTGGGGCTGAGGCCTTGACCTGACCGCGCCGCGATAGGCTTTGCGGGTCGATCGGCTTCAGATGCGCGGTCATCGAGGTCTTGCCGTCGGCCGAGATCCAAGTCGCGGACAGCCCGCCATCCTGCCGCGCATGCAGCCTCAGCGTGCTCTTGCCCTTTTCCTCGAAGACAAAGCTGTCCTCGATGACCCGGCCCTTGCGCCGCGTCCAGGCGGCGGGGTGCTTGTTGTCGACGCTCGGGCCGATCGCGTAGACCGCGCTCAGATCGTCGCCATGCGCGGTCTCGACCCCGAACAGAACCTCGCGGCCGTTCGGGTAGAAGCCGTACCAGACATCGCGGAAGCCGCCGGTCGCCTTGCCGTCTGCCGTGGCCGGGCTCGCCGAGCCGGTCGGCGATGCTGGAGCCGCCGCTGTGCGCGCCAGCTTCGGATCGGCGAGCTCGGGCGGCAATTTCAGCTCGGCGCTCGGGGTCGAGCCCCAAAGCGGCTCGCAAGGCAGCTCGCCCTTCAGCCTGTCATTGTTCGCGAAGTCGCGGATGCAGTTGCCGTAACGCCGCAGGAAGAGACCGGTCGAGGAGGCCCAGTGGCCCGACAAATAGGCGGGCTGGTCGACGATGGCGTAGCCGACACCGCGCTGCGACAGGATCGCACGCGAACGCTCGCCGCGTCCGCCGGGATCGAAATCGTCGCCGTGGAAATAGAATACCATGACGCGGGCGCGCTTGACCCGCTCCAACAGCGGATACAGCCGCGTCGCATTGAGGCGCCAGCTGTCGTAGAAATCGTCGAAGCTGCCATAGGCGGCCGGCGCGGTCGCGATGACCGCATCGACATCGCTCGAGCTGTCCGCCGCCATCAGCGCCAGAAAGGCGCCGAAGGATTGGCCGGCGAGGACAACCTGCTTGTAACCGTCATGCTTGAGCTGGGCGGTGTAATCGACGAGCCGCTTTGTGCTGTCGCTCAGCGTGTCGCCGTGGCTCATGCGGTCGAACCGCATGACGTCCCAGCCGTCGTCGCGCAACGCGGTCAGATAGGCAGGGGACGGCGATTCCGAATCTTCGGCGTTAATCGAGCGCCCATGGCTCCAAACGATAACCCCCTTGGCCTTGGCCGGCCCGATCGCCGGCCCCTCAAAGGCCGGATCGAGACCCATCCCAAAGACCGGAGCAGAGGCCCCCACCCCCACCGCCACAACAGCGGCCCCGAGCATCCTCGACACATACTGCCACATGCGCGCGTAACCCCCCTTGCTCGTCGCATTGGGTAGCGCGTTAAGCTTAACAAAAAGTGTCGGATTGTGTCACTTCGTAAACGACACGCAGAGTTGCGTGTCATGCGCAGCAAAATGGCGGAAACGCTCGCGTTTGCGAAGTCTTTGTGTCTGCGGCTATCTGGCGCAGACCGATTACGCGATCAACGCGAAAACTATTCGCGTTGAAGGCTCATCAAGACCAGCGAGGCGAGCATCACGCCCATTGCTTCCATCCCGACGGCGATCTGTCCGAGCGCCATCGAAAGCAGCGTGCAGGCGAAGGTGGTAGATCCGATCAACAGCGGCATGGGGCGGCCCTGGAAAATTGACCGAGGTGAGAATTGACCCGGGTTTACAGTCGGCGAGTGACAGCGGTGACAAGCGGCGTTGTAACGGGCTAAGGCCGCGGGCTATTCCTCGCCACAGCACGAATCGTGAGGCAAAAGCGATGCCGGTACTTTTTGTCGCACGCAGTGTCAAACTCGGGCGCTGGGGATCGGATGTCGGGCAGGGCAAGCACGTCTACAAAGTCGGCGTCAGTGACGGCGATCCGAAGGCGCTCGCCGCGGCCGGCTGGGCCGGCGAGAGCGACTGGAAGATCGTCAAGAGCCGCGAGGTCGAGGGGCTCACGGAAGAGGAGGCGATCGAGCGGCTGGCCAAGAAGGAGCGGATGCTCGACCCGAACCTCTATCCGAAGCTCAAGGGCGCGACCGGCGTCTTTCGGCTGCGGGCCGAGCAGGTCGAGAACCACATCCTCGTGACGCGCGCCCTGGCCGGCGACAGCGACCGTCTCGACCTAAAGCTCAAGCCCGCCGATTTCGCCGAGTATCTCATACATAACGCGCTGCGCTGACCCAGTCGGACCGCGGGCCTCTGCCCGCATGCGGGCGGGACGCCCGCGCTCCTTGCTTACGCCGCCGTCGGTTTGACCTTGTCGCGCAGCGCCGCGAGGGCGTCGGGCGTGTCGATATCGACGAGGACACCGTCCGAATCCATCTCGACCTCGCAGACGAGCTCGGCATGCTCACCGATCAGGTGCTTGGCGCCGACATCGCCGGCCAGCTCGGCCATCTCGGGGATGAAGCGTTTCGCCCACAGCACGGGGTTGCCGCGCTTGCCGCGCCGGGTCGGCACGATGATGGCGCGGCCTTCGAGCGGGTTGAAGGCGGCGATGAGCCGGTCGAGATCGCGGCCCGCGACCAGGGGCATGTCGCCAAGGCAGACGATGACGCCGTCGACATCCTCGGGCAGTGCCGCGAGCCCAGCTTTGAGCGAGGACGACAGGCCTTCCGCGAACGCCGGGTTGCGCACCCGCTCGACCGGCAATTTGCCGAGCGCGGCATCGACCCGGTCGGCCTGATTGCCGAGGACGGCGACGATCGGCCTTGCATGCGACGACAAGAGCCGCTGTGCGACCCGCGCTACCATCAGACGGCCGTCGACCTCGGCGAGCAATTTGTTGGATCCCATGCGGCTGGATTGGCCCGCGGCGAGCAGCAATGCGGCGATGCGGGGCCCGGGCGGCACTTTCTTCTGGGCCGGTTTCGCGGCGGGGGCGGGGCTGGCCTCGGCGCGCGGCAGAGGCCGCGACGGGATCTCGGCGAGGAGGCCGCCCGCGCCCATCTTCATGATCTCCTCGCGCCCGACCGGAAGGCCGGCGACGAGGCGCTCCAATACCCAGTCGAAACCGTTGACCTTTGGCGAACGGGCGCAGCCGGGAAGCCCGAGCACCGGCGTCTCACCGATATGGCACATCAGCAGCATGTTGCCGGGATCGACCGGCATGCCGAAATGCTCGATCTGCCCGCCGGCCGCGACGACCGCCTCGGGAATAACGTCGCGCCTGTCGACGATGACCGAGGCGCCGTGCACAAAGACGAGATCGGCGCCCGTTTTGACGGCGGCGGCTATATGCGGCGCGAGATCGGCGGCGGTGTGGTCGCAGCGCTCTTCCGAGACGAGGCGGCAGCCGAGTGCGGCAAGGCGCTGCTCGGTGACGGCGCGGGTCTTGTCGAGAATGCTTTCCTTGAGCCCGGGAAGCCGGGTTTGGATCAGCGCGACGTCGCGGGGCACAAAGGCGGCGACGCGGAGCAGCGGTTCTTCTGCCGCGGCGAAATCCGCGGCGCGGACGACTGACGCTTCCGGCACAGCGAACGGGATGATCTTGACCGTCGCGACCATCTGGCGCGGCTCGACGACGGCATAGGGCGGCAAAGTGCCCAAGGTCACCGCCTCGTCGACGAGGTTGAGGCGGTCGAGCCGGTCGCGGTCGAAGACGAGAAGCCCGCGCGCCTCGGCAAACAGATTGGCGCGTCCGGTGAAGGCGTTGGCGACCGTGATGTTGGGTCCGGCCGCGGCGGCGGCGATGCGGCCGGCCGCTTCATCCTCGCGCAGATCACCGGGTTCGAGCCGCGCGACGACGATATGCGCGAGGCCGGCCTCGGCGATCGCATCGAGATCGGCGCGCGACAGCACGCGACCCTTTTTCAGCACGGTCGCGCCGAGCTTCAGGCTATGCGCGAGGATCGCGCCTTCCGCCTCAGCTACGGGTATCTCACCAAATTTCATGCAGCACCCGGCTGCAGCGGCATCGTGCGTCCTTCGAGACGCGCCCGGGCTTCGCCTCGGCCGCTCCTCAGGATGAGGGACGATGTGGATGGCATAACCAAAAGCACCTCATCCTGAGGAGGCGTGCGAAGCACGCCGTCTCGAAGGACGCATAGCTGTCGATCCAAATGGATCATGCGGCGTCGAGTTTTTCGCCCTTCCGTAAGATTTCGGTCATCTGGCCGAGGATCGAGACGGCGATCTCGGCCGGCGAGACAGCGCCGATTGACAGGCCGATCGGGCCGTGGATGCGCGCGAGCTCGGCATCGGTGAACCCCATCTCCTTCAATCGGCCGCAGCGCGCGACGTGGGTGCGCTTCGAGCCGAGCGCCCCGATGTAGAAGCATTCCGAGCGCAACGCCACCGCGAGCGCCGGGTCGTCGAGCTTCGGGTCGTGCGTCAGGGTCACGACCGCCGAGCGGTGGTCGGGCTTCAGCCGTTCCAAGGCCTCATCGGGCCATTCGGTTGAGAGTTCGAGGCCGGGAAAGCGCGCTTCGGTCGCAAAGGATTGCCGCGGATCGATGACGATCGGCTGGTAATCGGCGAGGCTTAGGATCTGCACGAGCGGCTGCGCGATATGCACCGCGCCGACGACAAAGCAGCGGCGGGGCGGGCTGAACACCTCGACAAAGACGCGGCCCGCGCTGCTGTCGAAGGTGCGGTTGCGGTCGGCGCGCAAGGCGTCGCGCATCGCGGCGAGCGCGGCCTCATCGAGCGCCAGATCGCCTTCCGTGCGCTCGCCGTCCAACAACAGCTGATGGCCGCTCTTCAATTCGGTCGCGAGCGCGACCGAGCGGTGGTCATGCCCGGCGGCCAAGACCGCATCGAGAAAGCGGCCTTTCATTCGACGCGCTCGACAAAGATCTCGATCTTGCCGCCGCAGGCGAGGCCGACTTCCCAGGCCTGCTCGTTCGTGACCCCGAAATCGAGGAGGCGCGGCTTGCCGTCGCGGATCGTCTCCAAAGCCTCACTGACGACCGCGCCTTCGACGCAGCCGCCCGAGACCGAGCCGACAAAGGCGCCGTCGCTATCGACGGCGAGCTTGGAGCCGAGCGGGCGGGGCGAGGAGCCCCAGGTGTTGACGACCGTGGCGAGCGCGACGCCCTTGCCGGCTTCCCGCCAGCGCGCTGCCTGTTCGAGGATTTCCGCGGTATCGCTCATCTGTTGTCCCTCAACATTCCTCTCGAAGGCCGTAGCGTTCCTGGGCCATCGCGGCGGCGCTCTGGCGCTGCGCCGCGGCGCTGATGACATTCACCAGCGTTTCCAGGCTTTCCAGATTGTGCACCGGCCGAAACTCGTCGACATGGGGCAGCATCGCCTTCATGCCCAATGATCTTGGCTCGAAACCCTCGTAACGCAACAGCGGATTGAGCCAAATCAACCGCCGGCAGGAGCGATGCAGCCGGTCCATCTCATGCGCGAGACCGGTCCCGGCGTCGCGGTCGAGCCCGTCGGTGATCAAGAGGACGACCGCGCCTTGCCCCAGGACGCGGCGCGACCACAGCCGGTTAAACTCGGCGATGCAGTGGCCGATCCGGGTGCCGCCCGACCAGTCCGCGACGATCTCGGCGACCCGGTCGAGCGCCAGATCGACGTCGCGGTAGCGAAGATAGCGGGTGATATTGGTGAGGCGCGTGCCGAACACAAAGGTGTAGACGCGGTCGCGGTCGTTCGTGATCGAATGCATGAAATGCAGAAAAAGGCGGCTGTAGCGGCTCATCGAGCCGGAGATGTCGCACAGCACAACGAGCGGCGGCGGGCGGCGGCGGCGGCTCTTCCGGCGCAATTCGATGAGGCCGCCCGAGCGCAAGGCGGCGCGCAATGTCGCGCGCATATCGGCGCGGGCGCCGCGCGGGTTTGGGGCAAAGCGGCGGGTCGGCACATCGAAGAGCGGCAGGCGCAGACGCGCGATCGCCGCCTTGGCGCGCGCCAATTCTTCGAGCGACATCTTCTCGAAATCCATCTGCCGCAATTGCTCGCGGTCCGAGAAGGTCATCGCCGCGTCGAATTCGAGCTCGGTCTCGTCGGCGTCGCGCGAGGGCTGGTTCGGATGCAATGCCTCGGCGAGCCGGCGCAGCATCTCGGCGCCCTCGTGCTGCTCCGGCATGTCGACATTCATTTCCGGCAGCACGAGCGAGAGCATCTTTTTCAAGAGCTCAGGGTTGCGCCAGAACACGTGAAAGGCTTGGTCGAACAGCACCCGCTGGTCGGCGCGGTTGACGAAGACGGCGTGCAGTGTCCAGTAGAAGTCGCGGCGATCGGTGACACCGACCGCTTCGACGGCGGCGACCGCGTCGAGCACCTTGCCCGGCCCGACCGGCATCCCGGCGGCGCGCAGGGTGCGCGCGAAATGCATCAGATTGGCGACCAGCCGCCCGTCAGGATTTTCCGAAGCGGCCGCCTGCATCGGCTTATTATTGTTCGCGGGGAGCGGCGGCGATCTCGGCCTTGATCTGTTCGAGCAGTTTCGCGGCCTCGCTGCCCTGGATGCGCGCGATGTCGTCCTGATATTTGAGGAGGACGCCGAGCGTATCGTTGATCGCCTGCGGCGCCAATTCGAGCGCGTCCAATTGCATCAGCGCCTCGGTCCAGTCGATCGTCTCGGCGATGCCGGGCAGTTTGAACAAATCCATCTTGCGCAATTTCTGCACGAACTCGACGACCTCGCGCGACAGCGTCGCGCTCGCGCGTGGCGCCTTGCGCTTCAGGATCTCCAATTCGCGATCGGCGGTCGGGTAATCGACCCAGTAGTAGAAGCAGCGGCGCTTGAGCGCGTCGTGGATCTCGCGCGTGCGGTTCGAGGTGATAACGACGATCGGCGGCTGCTGCGCGCGGATCGTGCCGATCTCGGGGATCGTCACCTGAAAGTCGGAGAGGAGTTCGAGGAGATAGGCCTCGAAGGGCTCGTCGGTGCGGTCCAATTCGTCGATCAGCAGGACCGGCGGGCCGTCGATCTCCGGCTCGAGCGCCTGCAACAGCGGCCGCTTGATCAGAAAGCGGTCGGAGAAGATCGTGCTCTCGATCTCGCCGCGATCCTCCTCGGCCGCTTCGGCGAGGCGGATCTCGATCATCTGCCGCGCATAATCCCATTCGTAGACGGCCGAGGCGACATCGAGCCCCTCATAGCATTGCAGGCGGATGAGGCGCCGCTTCAACGAGGTCGACAGCACTTTGGCGATCTCGGTCTTGCCCACGCCGGCCTCGCCTTCGAGAAACAAGGGGCGCTTCAGGTGCAGCGCGAGATGCACGGCCGTCGCGAGTGAGCGGTCGGCGACGTAATCGGCGCGGCCGAGCATCGCCAGCGTGTCGGCGACGCTGGCCGGCAGCGCGGCGGGGGAAGGTGGAGGGGTGCTGGCGTCAGCCATCAAGGAGGATCCCGGCGGCAACAAAATCCCTCTCCGGAGGGGAGAGGGCAGGGAGCTCACGGTACCGGTCAAGCCGGCGCAAGCCCTCGCGGATTATCTAATGCCTCCGCCGCAGCCGCGCCACCCTCGAGCTAAGTCCTGACAGTCCTGGCGAGCGGTCGCGAGCGGAATCGAGTCCCCTCTATTACGAGATAGCGCCCAAACAGGTTCTGGCCAAACCGGGCAGTGGCAGCTTCCAGACGGTTCCATTTCAGGAGGTGCTGCTCGGGAGTTAGGCGCAGAAGCACGACCCCGGGTACCGGCAGCCTGAGGCGAAAAACGAGGTCCCCGAAACCTTTGTCCTCAGTAAGCAGGAGCCGAGTTTCGGATTCTGCTTGGCGTAGGACATCAGCATCGGCTGCGCCGGAGGACATCTCCGCCAGGTAGGAAACATCATGACCCGCGCCTCGGAGCCGGCGTACCAAGCCCGCATCGACACATTCATCGGCGAGCCAGCGCACCTGCACGCCTTCTTAGCGGTAGACCAATTCTTCGTCGGCCAAGTAATCCGCAGCAAATGCCTGGGCCGCGCAAATATCATCACGGGTCAGCCTAGGGTGGTCGGCGAGAATGGCCTCGGCGCTCATCCCAGCTCCCAACTTTCGAAGGACAAGCTCGACCGGAATGCGAGTGCCGCGGATCACAGGCTTCCCGCCCATAATCTCGGGGTTCACCTCGACGCGTTCGTGGGCCATCTGGCTGATCCTAACGGTGCACGCGAATAGCTATGTGCTCTTGCCCCAGAAATACAAGAGAGAGGGGTGTTGCGCGAATAGACGCGGGGCCGAGTGTTCAGCAACTCCACAGACCTAATCTGTCAGCATCGCTAACTACGTATCGCGAGCCGCAGACGTCAGTTGTAGATCCATTCCTTTTCGAAGCGGGCGAAGCAATCGCGCTCGCCCGGCATCTTGACCCAGCCGGCGAGGAGGCGCGGCGTCGCGAGCAACAGGCGGTCTTTGAGGTGGGTCGAGTTGTGGCCGTACTCCTCGAAGGTCGAGATCGTGATCTTCTGGTTGTGCGGATCGTCCTGGAAGCGGCAGGCGCAGAGCGCAACCGCTTCCGTATAGGCGCGCCGGTCGGCGCCGGATTTGAGATAGGCGTCAGCAACCGCGGTGGCGCGCGGGAAATCGAGCGCCATGATCGCGTCGTCGAGCTCGCGCAGGAGCGCGGCGGGCGCTTTGCCCGCGAAATTGAAGCCGGCGGCTTCCTGCTCCAAGACCGGGTTCTGCAATTTGTTCTCGTGCGCGACGTCGTTGATGAAGTTCGCCATCAAATAGAGCACGCGCGCCTGGTACGGGTTGTCGCTCGTGCGCATCCAATTATTCGCGACATTGCAGTAGTCGAACGGGTGCTGGCCATTGGTGAACTGGCGCGGCACGGTCGTGCGCAGGATCAATTCGGCCGCGGCGACCTGAATCGTGTCGCCGAGGCTCCTCACCGATTTGCCGCCCTTCAGATGTGCCGAGATGCGGTTCCACACCGTGTCCTGGTCGGCATTCATCATCAGGTCGATCATCTCCTCGACCTCGCCGGGAGAGAGCGGCGCCGTATTGGTGTGCTTTAGGTTTTTGCCGGCGTCGTCGGGGAACTCGGCGGCGATTCTCACGCAAGCCGCATCGTAGAGCGAGTAATAGAGCGGCCCGATCGCCATGTCGGGCACGCCCATGTAGTAGACGCCTTGCGAATTGTCCCAGCCGATATAGTTGGCGAGGTCGGTAACCGCGCGCGCCCTGAGCGCCTTGTGACCGGTGTTGCGCGCTTTGCGGCCGATCACCGTATCCTGCAGATCGATAAGGCCGAGAAATTCGAGCTGGTCGCGCAATTGCGGACGGATGCTTTCGTCTTCGGCGAGGCCGAGAAACAGCCGGTAGGAGCGCTGGGAATCGCCGGCGACCGTCGCCACCATCTGCGAATGCAGCCGTTCCTCGACCGTGCCGGTCTCGTAGATCGGCTCCTGGTCCTGCTGCCAGACGGTCGGGCCGTAAGGCGGCGGCGGCACCTGCACGCCCTTCATCGTCGCGTAGCGGCCGGGATATTTGTAGAGAAGCTGGTTCCAGATATCGAGCCCGGCCGGGATGTACCAGACGCTCTGCAACAATGGCAGCAGCCGATATTTCTCCGGCAGATAGGGCATCAGATAGGTCGAGGCGCGCAGCCCGAGGATCGTGTGGTCGTTGTTGGTCAGGACGATCGCGCCGTCCTTGATGTTGACGTGGCACGGCACCTGAACAAAAGGCGCCTCGGCGGCGGTGACGACGCTGAGCGCTTCGCCGATCGAGCGGCCCTCGTCCGTGACCATGCGGTAGAACAGATCCGTCGTGCGCGGCTGGTCGCGCTGCAGGATCGCATCGGTCAGCTGGTCGAAGGCCTTGTCTTCGCGGATCTCGTCGCGGTTGCGCAGCATCGGCGCTCTCCCGTGGGGGCAGTTGCGGCTTGTTGTGTGTGCAAAGTACGCCGCACCCGCCCGCTTCGTAAAGCAAGGCGGCCCCCTTTTTCTGCATTGCCGCCCCGCTGTGCGACAGGCACAGTTGCCGAAAGCTGGGGAGGGCAGCGACGGTGAACCGACGCATGCTGCTGGGGTCCGCGGTCAGCCTCGCCGCCATGCCCCGGCGGCTCGGCGCGCAGAATGCGCAGAAGGTGGTGCGCATCGGCTGGGTTACCGCTCAGCAAGCGTCGAGCCTCGCACCCTATGTTGAAGCCTTTCGCTCCGGTCTCGCCAATCTGGGCTATGTCGAAGGCCGCAATCTGGTCCTCGTGTTGCGCTACGCCGACGATCATCTTGAACGGGTGCCGGAACTGGTTGCCGAGCTGATTCGCATACCGATCGATCTGATCGTCGCGCAGGGTGCCGCGGGTGTTTTGATCAACAAACTCATTGTTTCCGTTCCAATCGTTTATGCGTTCAGCGGCGACCCTGTCCTCGCAGGCTTTGCCGACAGCCTCGCGCGGCCGCACGCCAATATGACCGGACTTACATTCATGGCGCCCGAACTCACCGCCAAGCGGCTAGAGCTCTTGCGCGAGTTGATTCCGGACCTGCGCCGCGTCGCGCTCCTCGCCTATCCGGAGCATCCAGGCGAGCACATCGAGCGCGCCTATTCCGAAGAGACCGCAAGCCGCTTGCGCATTGGCATAGATTATTTTCCGACCGGTAAGCTCGAAGATCTGACCGCCGCTCTTGCGAAGATTGCGGCTGATCCGCCGCAGGCGATCTCGCTCTTGGCCGACGGTTTTGCGCTGCAGAACCGCGATCGGATAATCGGCTTTGCGATGGAACATCGCATTCCGGTCATCTCCGGCTGGCCGATTTTTGCAGAAAGCGGCGCGGTCTGTACCTATGGACCAAACCTCAACGAGTCGTATCGACGCCTGGGCTATTACGTCGATCGCATTTTGAAAGGTGCAAAACCCGCCGATCTGCCAATTGAACAGCCGACCAAATTCGAGCTCGTGCTCAATTTGAAGAGCGCGAAGAAGCTCGACATTGGGATCCCGCAAACGCTCCTTGCCCGCGCGGACGTGGTGATTGAATAGCGTTCAGCCATCGGCCGAGGGGCCGGCGCGGCCGCGGTGAAAGCGGGCGAGAAAATTGCGGGTGCGTGGGTTTTCCGGGCTGTCGAGGATGGCGGCGGGCGGGCCGATCTCGACGATAACGCCGTCGCTCATAAAGGCGATCCGGTCGGCAACCTCCTGCGCAAAGGCAATTTCATGTGTGACGATGACCATCGTCATGCCTTCGCGGGCGAGCTGTTCGATGACGGTAAGCACCTCGCCGACCAGCTCCGGGTCGAGCGCCGAGGTGACCTCGTCGAGCAGCATGACATCGGGGCCCATCGCCAAGGCCCGGGCGATCGCGACGCGCTGGCGCTGCCCGCCCGAGAGGTGCTGCGGATAGGCGTCGGCCTTGTCGGCGAGCCCGACCTTGGCGAGGAGCGCGCGTCCGTCGGCCTCCGCGGCGCGGCGCGGCATGCCTTTGACGATCGTCGGCCCGGCCGTGACGTTGCCGAGCGCGGTCATGTGCGGGAACAGGTTGAAATGCTGAAACACCATGCCGGTCGTAGCGCGAAAGGCGGCGAGATCGCGGTCGCTGGAGGCGGCGCGGCGGGCGCGGCCGAATTGCATCTCGCGCTCGCCGACCCGGATGTGGCCGCGATCGGGGGTCTCGAGGAGGTTGATGCAGCGCAAGAGCGTCGATTTCCCGGAGCCCGAGGGGCCGATGACCGCAACGACACCGCCGCGCGCAACCTCGAGCGAGACACCTTTCAACACCTCGACCCGGCCAAAGCACTTCCACAGATCGGCGATCTCGATCATCGGCCGGACGTCGGAAGCGGACGACATCGCTAGGCCGAATCGGGAGGTCGATTTGCGCCGTTGATCTCTTGCAACCCAGCTTCGCGTCCCGGCGAAGGCCGGGACCCACCCGTCG
>Ga0310810_10004114_pt1 | contig 16032 bp, 13 predicted proteins | sample NCmetagenome_FD_207641 | JGI IMG/M metagenome (GOLD analysis project Ga0310810, IMG submission 207641) | Soil microbial communities from experimental microcosm in Duke University, North Carolina, United States - NC | ecosystem: Engineered > Artificial ecosystem > Soil microcosm > Unclassified ... | reverse complement strand
TGAAGCTGATGTGGGACGCCATCGGCAGCGAGTTCGGCGGACGCCACGAGCTCTACGAGCGAAACTACTTCGGCAACCATGAGAGCATCAGATTCGAGACGCTTCTCGTGGCCGACGTCACCGGTGCGACGAAGCGCTACAAGGGCTTTGCCGAACAGTGCATGGCCGAGTACAACCTCGATGGGTGGACGGCGCCGGACCTCGTGAAGTCCGACGACGTGAGCGCGATCATCAAGAAGATCGGGACCCAGGCGTAGCGTCCGGCTTCCGCCGGGCCGAATGAGATGTCGATAGACCCTCGCCACTTCCGTCAGACCGTCGGCCAGTTTGTCACCGGCGTGACGGTCATCGCGATGGAGGTCGATGGGTCGATTCGTGCGCTGACCGCCAACTCGTTCACTTCTCTCTCGCTCAACCCGCCGCTCGTGCTCTTTTGCCTCGGCAAGGGCACGAAGGCGGGACAGCTCATTCAGGACGTCGTCGAGTTCTCCGTCAACATCCTCAGCCAGGAACAGCAGTCGCTGTCGTCGTACTTCGCCGGCGCCTGGAAGGAAGAGACGCCGCCTCCGTTTTCGTTCACGCGAGCGGAGGGCGGCCCCCGGCTCGATGGATCGGTTGCGGCCCTCGGTTGTCGCGTGGAGGCGGTGCACGAAGGCGGCGACCACTGGATCGTCGTTGGGCAGGTTGTCTCGATTCATCGCAGCGAGTTGCCGCGCACGCCGCTCGTCTTCTTCGGCGGACGCTACTCCGCGCTCGCCGACGAACAGTCATCATCCGAAGAAGCTGGCCTGCTGATCTCGTGGACTGAGCCCGGGAAATAATGTGAAGGGGTCTGACCCCTTCGCGGAGATGCACATGCTCGAGGGTGTAGATCGCCTCATTGATCTCGTCGGTACGCGATCGTCAGGCTTGGCCGGCGCGACGGACGCGCAGGTTGCCGAGTGGACTGGGCGCTGCGACGGCGATGCGCTCGCACAGACGGACGGTCACTTCGCCGCGGTCGGACGTGATGGCAGGACCGTGCGGCTGGCGCGTACGATCGGCATCCCGCTTCGCTACTTCGTGGCGAAGATGTACCACGGTCCGTTCCTCGTGGTCTCCGACCGCATGGATCGGATCTTCTCGTGGTGTCAGGAGCAGCGGATTGCGTGGCAATTCGAGCCGGCCTACACCCGCATGGTGCCGGCGCATTATCTCGTCGAGCTCGATCAAGTTGGCTGTCCCGATCCAGCTCCGAGATATCAGCGGTTCTTCGACCCGCCAGTCGGACGCGGTTCAACCGATCTACACGAAGCCGGCACGGCGTACATCACTGCTGCGTCACATGTGTTGAGGGACTGGATCGGCCGCGTCCCCGCCGACGAGCCGATCGCTGTCGCGTTTTCAGGAGGCATCGACAGCACCGCGACGCTCCTGCTGGCTCGACACGCGTGCGCCGAAATCGGTCGCCATCCCGATCAGATCAGGGCGTTCACGCTCGATTTCGGCGGTGGAGAAGACGCGACGCAGGCCGAGCGCGCGGCGCGCGAGCTCGGGATCGCGTCGAGCTGGGAGCGAGTCGAGGTCAGCGCGAACGCCTACGATCTCGAGGCGGCCATTCGCCTGATCGAGGACTATCAGCCGCTCGATGTCGAGTGCGCGGCCACATCGATGTGTCTCCTGCAAGAAGTTCGTCGCCGGCATCCAGGTCTCAGGTATCTGCTCGACGGCGACGGCGGTGACGAGAATCTGAAGTCGTATCCGCTCGAGGACTCCGACCTGACGCTGTCCAGCGTGCTGCGCAATCCGCTCCTGTACCAGGAAGGCTGGGGCGTGGACGCGATCAAGCACAGCCTCGCGTACTCCGGCGGATTGTCACGCAGCTACGTGCGCACGTGTGCGCCGGCCGCGGCGTTCGGCTTCGAAGCTTTTTCACCGTTCACAGTCCGATCGGTCATCGCGTCCGCCGTGGCGATTCCATTCGAGCAGATCCTCGACGGACGTGCCGAGCGCCTGCAGACGCTCAAGCGCGATGTCGTCTGCGCGGGCGTCAAAGCGGTTACCGGGATCGACATGCCGGCAAATCCGAAGCGGCGTTTCCAGGACGGCGCGGTCGCGTCACCGCGCACGCGCGTCACCAAGGCGTGGTGCCGGCGCACGTTCAGCCGGATCTGGCAGGAGAGGCTCAAGGACGCCGAGGCCCTCGATCGGAGATCGGGCAATGAAGTCCCTGTTGCTGCACGATGAGTTCGTCGTCCAGCATCGATTCCCGAAGCCGCTGCTCGACCCGCGTCGCGCGTACGCCGCCACCTGGGAGGAGGAGCTCGACGACCACGGCGCCCTCGCCTCGACGGCAGTCATTTTTCTCACCAACAAGGAATGTCCGTTTCGATGCGTGATGTGCGACCTCTGGGTCAACACGCTCGATGCGACGGTGCCGCGCGGCGCCATCGCGGCGCAGATTCGCACGGCGCTCGCTGATCGTCCTGCCGCAGGGCAGATCAAGCTGTACAACGCCGGCAGCTTCTTCGACCCCTCGGCCATTCCTCAAGACGATGACGCCGAGATCGCGGAAGTGGTGCGTGGATTCGGGCGCGTCATTGTCGAAGCGCATCCCGCGTTCCTGGCAGGTGTGTATGCCGAGCGCTGCCTCCGCTTTCGAGACGCGATCTCCGGGCAGCTGGAAGTGGCGATCGGCCTCGAAACCTCGCACCCAGACGTGCTCGCGCGCCTCAACAAGAAGATGACCCTCGAGACATTCAGGAGGGCAGCTCACTTCCTGCGTGAGCACGACATCGCACTGCGTGCGTTCATCTTGCTCAGCCCGCCGTTCATGCCGCCTGACGAAGAAGTCGAGTGGGCCTGCCGATCCCTGGACGTTGCCCTGGAGTGCGGCGCCGCCGTCAGCGTCGTCATCCCTACGCGTGGGGGTAATGGCGCGATGGAGGCCATCGGCGACTCGTTCCGCCCCCCGAGACTCGACTGGCTCGAATCCTCGATTGAGTACGGCATCGGTCTGGGTGGAATGCGTGTGTTTGCCGATGTGTGGAACCTCGAACGCTTCTCCGACTGCGCCTGTTCGCCATTGCGCGCGGCCAGGCTTGCGGTGATGAACAGGGAGCAGCGAGTCCCGGCCCGCGTCGCCTGCACGTGCGTACGCCAGCTCGACCACGGCTTATAATTCCCTCGCCTGATGGCTCTTGCCGCCGGCACTCTCATCGGCGCGTATCGGATCGAATCGGTGATCGCTGCCGGTGGCATGGGAGAGGTCTACCGCGCAACGGACACGCGGCTCGACTCGCGGCCGGTCGCCATCAAGTTCCTGCTGCGTGCACTCGACAGCGACGAGGCACGTCATCGATTCCGGCGTGAAGTGAGCGCGCTGTCGGCGCTCAGTCAGCATCCTCATATCGTAACCGTGCACGAGGCCGGCACATTCGAGGGCCGTGAGTATCTCGTCACGGAGTTCGTCGACGGTGGCACGCTGAACACGTGGGCTCATTCTGAAAAACGAACGTGGCGTCAAGTCGTCGAACTGCTCGTTGGCGTCGCCGATGCGCTCGCCACCGCGCATGACGCCGCGATCCTGCACCGCGATATCAAGCCGGACAACATCCTCATTACGAAGAACGGTTATGCGAAGCTCGGCGACTTCGGTCTCGCGAAGGTCGTCGAGGACGCGGGAAAAGACACTCGCACGGTGTCGATGTCGCCGACCCGCCACGGCGTGATCATCGGAACGATCGGCTACCTCTCGCCGGAACAGGCGCGCGGTGCCGCGCTCGACACACGGAGCGACATCTTCTCGTTTGGCATCGTGTTATACGAGACGCTCTCAGGCCGGCGGCCGTTCGGCGGCGCGACTGACCTGCACGTGGTGGAAGCCGTGTTGAATGACACGCCCGCTCCATTGGGCGATGACGTTCCACCGGAGCTGCGGGCCATCGTCGAGAAGGCGCTCGAGAAAGACCCCGCGGATCGCTACCAATCGATGCGCGACTTTGTCGTCGACTTGCGACGAGTCGGCCGCAACACGGGTGTGGCATCGACGACGTCGGTGAGACCCGCGCCGCGCCCGCGCCGAGGCTGGATCGTGGCGAGCGTCGCGGCGGTCGCGCTGCTTGCTGCCGCAGGGCTCTGGTGGCGTGCGCAAGGTGGCAACGCAGGGCCAGCGCTGTCACAGCCTGAGATCAGGTCAATCGCTGTGCTGCCGCTGCAATCGCTGTCTCCCGATCCGAATGACGAGTACTTCTCCGACGGGATGACCGAGCAGCTGATCTCGAGTCTCGCCCAGGTGCGTGCGCTCAAGGTGATCTCGCGCACGTCCGTCATGCAGTACAAGAAGACAACGAAGAAGCTGGGTGACATCGCGAAGGAACTCGGTGCCGACGCGATCATCGAGGGCTCGGTTCGGCGCGCGGATGGTCGAGTGCGCGTCACGACGCAGCTGATTCACGCCGCCTCGGATGCGCACCTCTGGGCGAAGGATTTCGATCACGACTTCTCGGATGTCTTGATGCTTCAGTCGGAGATTGCCGAGGCGATCGTTCGCGAGATCAGAGTCCAGGTCACTCCAGACGAAGTCACGCGCCTGGCCAAATCACGCCCGGTTGATCCGAAGGCGTACGACCTCTTCATGCTGGGTCGATACCACTACTGGCAGAGCAACCCGAGCTCATGGAAGCAGTCTGTTGCCGAGCTCGAGGAAGCCGTTCGCCTGCAGCCAGATTACGCACCGGCGCAGGCATCGTTGGCGTTAGCGTGGAGCCAGGGCCGCGATCTTCTGATCACGCAGGCGGAGGGGCCGAGGCGGGAAGCCGCACAGAAGGCCATCGAGCTGGATCCTTCGCTTGCGGAGGGGTACTCCGCAGTGGCGAGCATCAAGTTCGACGACTGGGATTGGGAAGGTACGTTGAGAGCGTACGAGAAGGCGTACGAGCTGAACCCCAGTGCAATCGACGTGTGCGGATGCTATGGAGTCGCGCTGACCGCGTTCGGTCGTTTCGACGAGGCGATCCGCGTCGTCGACCAGGGAATCACCGTGAATCCCCTTTCTGCGGATTTGCGTTTCAGCCACGGGTTCGTCCTGTACATGACTCGGAAGTACGCAGATGCCGAACGCGCGTTTCGACGAGCGCTCGAGCTGGATCCGCGACACCTCACAGCCCGGATACTTCTGGTCTTCACGTACCTGCAGACGAATCGTCCCGAAGATGCGCGCGCCGAGGCAGATCGGCCAGAGTTGCGTAACAGCGGACTCATGGTCGCGGCCTATGCACAGATGGGGAAGCGCGACGAGGCTCTCAGGATTTTCACTGGCATGGACCGAGAAGCGAATGCGCTTGATACGGCCGGCGCGTACTTGTCGCTCGGTGACCGGGATCGGGCGTTCGAGTACCTGACGAAAGCCATCGATCGTCGCCAAGGGCCAATTCGATGGATGAACGTCTCTCCGCAATTCGATAGCGTGCGATCCGACCCGCGGTTTGCAGCGCTCGTTGCCCGTCTCAAGCTGCCAGGCTCGCCCGCCGGGCGCTGACGCGTTACCCTCCTTGTAGTGACCTCGATCCATTCGGATACCGATCTCGTTGTCATCGGCTCGGGTTTCGGCGGCTCGATCCTCTCGATGATCGCGCGGCGTCTTGGGTATCGCGTCTTGCTCATCGAGCGCGGGCGACATCCGCGGTTTGCGATCGGTGAGTCGGCGTCGCCGCTTGCGGGCATTCTGATCGAACAACTCGCGGATCGATACGATTTGCCGCGCGTGCGTCCGCTGTCCGCGTTCGGCACATGGCAGCGCACGTACCCACGTGTCGCCTGCGGGCTCAAGCGCGGGTTCACGTACTTCAAGCACCAGACCGGGCTCCGGTACAAAGCAGACGAGGAACGGACGAATCAGCTGCTCGTAGCGGCAAGCCCGAACGATGAGTTGTCAGACACGCACTGGCTGCGCAGCGACGTCGATCAGTTTCTGGTGAACGAAGCGATTGCGCTCGGCGTTGAATATCACGACCTCGTCGAGCTCGATGGCATCGAGTGGCAGCCAGCAGGGGATCCACTGCTCACTGGAGCGCGGCAAGGTCAGAGCGTTCGCATCCGCGCGCAGTTCATCGTCGATGCGTCAGGGCCGCGAGGATTCTTGAGCAAGGCTCTTGGCATCGCCGACCGCGGCTTCGACGGCTATCCGCCCACGCAGGCGCTCTTCTCACACTTCACAGACGTACCTCGCTGCGACGAACTGGAGGACTTTCGAGCCTCGAATCCCGAATCCCGAGTCCCGTATCCAATCGACGATGCAGCGCTGCATCACGTATTCGACGGCGGATGGATGTGGGTCCTGCGCTTCGGCAACGGAGTGACGAGCGCAGGAGTGGCGGTCGAGGATTGGCTCGCCGATGAACTGAAGCTCGGTGAAGGCGAGCCGGCGTGGCAGAGACTCCTGGCTCGCTATCCGTCGATCGCCACGCAGTTTGCCAGTGCGCGCCCGATTCGATCGTTCACGTGGATGCCCCGCATGGCGTATCGCGCCGCTGACTGCGCCGGCGAACGATGGGCCATGCTCCCGTCTGCGGCGGCTTTCATCGATCCGTTGTTTTCGACCGGCATTCCGCTCACGCTGCTTGGTATCGAGCGGTTGGCGAGCGCGTTCAGTCAGGCGGGCCTGAAGGCCCGCTTCTGCGGTAGCGGCGGGTCTTCCGACCCGCCGTCGTACAGCGACGCGACGCTCGCGGACACCGATCGCACCGCGCGCTTCATCGCCGGTAGCTACGCGGGCTTTCGTGAGTTTCCGATGTTCGCGTCGTATTCGATGTTCTACTTCGCCGCGGCCAGCTTCAGCGAGATGGCGAGGCGACTGGACTCGCCGCGCACGCCGCGCGGCTTTCTGTGCGGCGACAGCGACGGATTTACCAGCGCGATGACGCGGCTGTCGCCGGCCGCGATTCACGCTGCGCACGACCGCTATGACAGCGAGGTGGGGGCAGCGATCGCTGACTGGAACGTTGCCGGTCTCTGCGATCCGGATAAGAGGAACTGGTACGGCGTGGATCTCGACGACACGATTCGCGGCGCCGAAAAACTGGGCCTGACGCGGAAACAGGTGCGGGAGCGCCTCGGCCCGGTGGCCTGCAGCCTTTAGCGAATCCCGAATCCCGAATCCAGAATTCAGCCTATTTCTTCGCCGCCATGTGCTCCTTGATGAGCGCGGCCATGCCCGCAGCAGCCGGAGTCATGTAGCGACTGCGAGACGAGATGAGTCCCACCGTCACCGACAGTGACGGCTCGACGAGCAGCGCCGCGTGACAGCCTTCGCCCCATGAAATTTCGGGGATGCACCCCGACGGAAGGATGCCGATGCCGACGCCGGCGAACACGTGATGCAAGATGCTGAGTAACCGATCGACGGTCACGCTGTAGTGGAGCGTGAACCCGGCGGACATCGCTGCCGCGTCCACGAGCCGACGTAAGTAGGTGTCGTTCGGCGCAGACACGAGCGCCTCGTCCTTCAACTCCGCCAGCCGCACCTTCGGCTTCTTCTTGATCGCAAGCGGATGAGATGTCGGAATCAGGACGTAGAGCTGCTCCTTCTTGAGCGTCGTCGCTTCGAGCAGATCGGGCAGTGCGTTGACGTAGCCGATGCCGAAGTCGGCGGCGCCGTTGCGGACATCCTCGACGATCTCCGACTGCCGCCCCTCGCGAATCCGGACTTCGATGAGCGGCCGCGTCTCGCGATAGCGCCGAACGAGCTTCGGCAGCGGGTTGACCGCGAACGCCGAGTAGGTGGTGAGCGTGATGCGGCCGCGCTGCTCGTTGGTCACCTCGCTGAGGTTGCGCACCGTCAGGTGCAGCTCGTTGAGCATGCGTTCCGCGACCGCGACGAACTCGCGTCCGGCAGCCGTGATCTCCACGCGCCGCGTGTTCCGTGCGAACAGCGTGACGCCGAGCACGCGCTCGACGCGCTTGATCGTGCGGGTCAGCGCCGGTTGCGACGTCTTGAGGTACGCGGCGGCTGCCACGAAGCTGCCATATTCGGCCAGTGCCATGACCGTGAGCAATTCGCGGGCACGAATGTCAGGAACGTCGGAAGGATGCATAGGGATTGGGCTGCGGTGACTTATTCGAGATGCGCAATTCTAGCCATAGTCGGGTCGCATGTAGAATAGGCAGTTGGAGATCAGACATCATGTTTAGGTTCTTGCGCGTGAGCGCGCTCGCGGCGTCGCTGGTGGCTGGCGCAAGCCTCCCGGCGTTCGCCCAGGCCGGTGCGGACTTCTCCGGAGTCTGGCAACCGCGCTACCACGAAGACCAACCGGATCGCATTCCCGGCCCCGAGCTGACCGATTACACCGGCCTTCCCCTCAACGATTCGGCGCGCCAGTACGCGAACAGCTGGGACCCGTCCCGTCTCACGCTCCCCGAAGAACAGTGCCGCGTGCACGTGTCGCCGTACATCTATCGCGGCCCGCTCAACCTACGCATCTGGGAAGAGAAGGATCCGAAGACGCAGGACCTGATCGCGATCAAGCACTACAGCAGCACGTTCGAGCAGACGCGGACGATTTACATGGACGGCCGTCCGCATCCCGGCCCCAACGCGCCGCACACCTGGATGGGATTCTCAACCGGCCGCTATGACGGCGACATGCTGATCGTGGAGACGACTCACTTGAAGAAGGGGTGGGTGCGCCGCAACGGCGTGCCGATGAGCGATCAGGCCAAGATGACGGAGTACATGGTTCGCAATGGCGATGTCATGACCCACATCGTCGTGCTCGTCGATCCCGTGTATCTCACCGAGCCGCTCGTGAAGAGCCAGGACTTCGTGCGGAGCGCTCGCGAGCTTCCAGCAGGCACATGGCTCTGGGTATGCGACCCGGTGCTCGAGATTGCCGATCGTCCCGAAGGTGAAGTGCCGGCCTACCTGCCCGATGAACATCCCTTCAAGGAGGAGTACGCCCGCCGTCATCAGATTCCCTTCGTCGGTATCTTCGGTGGCGCCCAGACGATGTATCCGGAGTTCCAGGAGGTTCTGAAGAAAGCGCCGATTCCTCCGCCGCTGCCAGCGCCCCAGACGGGCGCGCAGCGAGTCACTGGTGCACCACAAGGACAGCAGGGTCGCTAACATGATGAGGCTTCAGAGCAGCACGTCACGCAAGACCCGCATTCTGTCCGTTGTCGCAGCGCTCGTCGTCGGCGCCGCCCTCGCAGTCGGAAGTGCGATCGCGCAGCAGAATCAGAACTTCGACAACGTCCAAATCGACACCGTCAAGGTGCGCGACAACGTCTACATGCTCGTTGGCGCCGGCGGCAACACGACGGTCTTCACCGGGTCCGACGGGATCATGGTGGTCGATACGCAGTTTGCGCCGTTGAGCACCAAGATCCTCACCGCGATTCGAGCGATCAGCGACGGCCCGATCCGCTACATCGTGAATACGCACGTCCACGGCGATCACATCGGCGGCAACGAAGCGATCGCCAAGGCCGGCCACTTCCGGGCCGGTGGCAACGTCGTCGGCGACCTCGGTGCGGCGGCGACGGCGACCGCGGCGATCATCGCGCACGAAAACGTGCTGAAGCGCCTGAGCGCAGACCCGCCTGCCGGACAGCCGCAGGTGCCGTTTGCGGCGTGGCCGACGGAAACCTACATCACCAAGAAGCGCGAGTTCCTGTTCAACGGCGAGGCCGTGCAGATCATCCACGAACCGGATGCGCACACCGACGGTGACAGCCTTGTCTTCTTCCGCAAGTCCGACGTGCTCTCCACGGGCGATCTCTTCACGACCGTGATGTATCCGTTCATCGATGTCGCCAACGGCGGCACCATCGATGGCTACATCAACGCGTTGAACGCGATCATGGACATCACGGTCGCGAGCAACGTCAACGAAGGCGGGACGATGGTGATTCCCGGCCACGGCCGCCTGTCCGACGAGCAGGACGTCACCGAGTACCGCAACATGGCGACGATCGTTCGCGATCGCATCAAGGAGTACGTCAAGCGCGGCATGACGCTCGACCAGGTGAAGGCGAAGAAGCCGACGCTCGACTTCGATCCGCGTTACGGCAGCGATACCGGCTTCTGGACGACGTCGATGTTCGTCGAGACGATCTACAAGCAGATGGTTGAAGCCAATCCGCCGGCGAAACCGACTCAGAGCAGGAACCAGCAGAAGAAGGGGAAATCGGAATGAGTGCGCGGACTCTGAGGACGGTGACGGCACCGTTGACGGCTGCCATTGCGTGCGCCGTGATCTTCACAGCCGTGGTTGAACCGGAAGCGAAGCAGCGAGCATCCGAGGCGTCGACGCCGGCAGGCCAACAGCCACCCGCGGTTCCAGGCGGCGGTGGTCGCGGCAGAGGACGCGGACCCGCGGGCCCGCCTCCGCCTGCACGTCAGGGCGCCCCGGTCGATCTCACGGGCAACTGGGTCTCAGTGGTCACCGAGGACTGGCAGTGGCGGATGCGCACGCCACCGAAGGGCGACTACGCGAGCGTGCCGATGACTCCTGCGGCGCGGCAACTGGCTGATACGTGGGATCCATCGAAGGACGGCCAATGCCAGGCATACGGCGTCGGCGCCATCATGCGTATGCCGGGTCGCCTCCGTATCAGTTGGCAGGACGACAATAACCTGAAGATCGAAACCGACGCCGGACAGCAGACGCGCATCCTGCATTTCACGCCGCCGGGAGCGGCACCTCAGACGGTGTCCGCGATCGCATCGCAGCCACGGACGCTTCAAGGTTACTCAGCCGCTGAGTGGGTTCGCAGTGGTGGCGCGTTCGATGCGTTCCTCGAACGTGGTGCCGGTGCACCACCTCCGCGCTGGGGATCGCTGAAGGTGGTGACGACGAACATGACGGCCGGATGGCTGCGCCGGAACGGCGTGCCCTACAGTCAGGATGCCGTGATCACCGAGAACTTCACGCGGTTCACGAATCCTGACGCCGGTGACTGGTTCGTGGTGACGACGACGGTCGAGGACCCGCAGAACCTGGCGCAGCCCTTCATCACCAGCTCGAACTGGAAGAAGGAAGCGGACGGGGCGAAGTGGAACCCGGTGGCGTGCAAGCAGTAGGTGGTTGGTGGTAGGTGGTTGGTGGTGAAAATGCGGCTCACACTTTGCGGTGTTCTTGCTCTCGTCGGATTGATTGGATGGTCGGCGACATCGGCACAATCGCGGGCCGGCAGCGCGCGAAGCGAGTACCACGCTCCAAAGACGCCGTGGGGTGAGCCGGACCTGCAAGGGATCTACACGAACTCCGACGAGAACGGCACGCCGATGGAACAGCCGCCCGATCTTGCAGGCAAGCGGCTCGAGGACTTCGGCGAAAAGGAAATGGCCGCACTGCGTGCGGATCGACAGAAGCGCGCGCAGGCCGGGGCCCGCAGCATCGGCGGAAGCCAGGAGGAAGACACGGGCGCGGGGCCATCGCACTGGTACGAGCACCTGGCAGCGAACAACTCGCAGCCGTGGCTCGTGTTCGATCCACCAAGCGGAAAGATTCCGCCGATCACCGCGGCGGCGCGGCAGCGCGCAGCCGCGCGCCAGGCGGCTCGCAAAGGAAGAGGGCCGGCTGATTCGTACACGGACCGCGGCCTCTACGATCGCTGCATCTCGCTCGGTGTGCCGGGCTCGATGACGCCGATGATCTACGGCAACGCGTACGACATCACGCAGGGCCCTGGCTTCGTGGCGATTCGTTACGAGATGATCCATGAGACTCGCATCATCCCGACGAACAACAGCTCACACCTGCCGTCGGCGATGAAGAATTACATGGGTGATGCGCGCGGCCGGTGGGAGGGCGACACACTGGTCGTCGAGACCACGAACTTCCATCCGCTGATCGCGTTCCGCGGCGCCAGCGAGAAGCTCAAGGTGACCGAACGTTTCACGCCGCTCAACGCCAACACGATCCGCTGGGAAATCCGCTTCGAGGATCCGGACACGTGGGAACAGTCATGGGCGTACGCGATGCCGCTCAAGCGCGACGCCGAGCACGCACCCTATGAGTACGCGTGTCACGAAGGCAACCGCGGACTGGCCAACATCCTCAGTGCGGCCCGGGCAGAGGAAAAGGCCGGTAAGTAGGCAGGAAGCGGTAGGCGGTAGGCAGTAGGCGGTAGGCGTCACGACGCGAAACCAGAGACCAAGGACAAAAGACCAGAGTCGAGAGACCATAGAGACGTGCAATCCACGATTCGATCGTTCGATCTTGCGCACCTTGCGCACCTGGAAATATTCACACCCAAGCCTGACGAGAGCCTGAACTTCTTCGTCAACGTTCTCGGCATGACCGAGACCGCCCGCCGCGGCGAGTCGGTTTACCTGCGCGGCTGGGACGACTACGAACATCACACGCTCAAGCTGACGGCAGCGAAAACGGCCGGGATGGGACACTTCGCGTTTCGCGCGAGCAGCCCTGAGGCGCTCGCGCGGCGCGTGGCGATCATCGAGAAGGGCGGCACGGGAAAGGGGTGGACCGACGGCGACCTCGGTCACGGTCCGGCCTACGCGTTCACCACGAATGACGGGCACAACATGGAGTTGTACTGGGAGACCGAGTGGTACAAGGCGCCGCCCGAGCTCAAGCCGTCGCTCAAGAATCAGGCGATGCGCTTCCCGGCGCGCGGCGCGAGTGTCCGCCGGCTCGATCACCTGAACCTGCTGACCTCGGACGTGGCGGCCCTGCAGCGTTTCTTCGAAGACACGCTTGGCATGCGCACGACCGAGATGATCAAGCTCGATAGCGGGAAGCTCGCAGGCGTGTGGGTAACCTCCAACAACAAGACGTACGACGTGGCGTTCACCGCGGATCATTACGGTGTGCCTGGCCGCTTTCATCACGCGACGTGGGCAGTTGATTCGAAAGATGAAGTGCTGCGCGCGGCCGACATCTGTCTCGAGCACGGCATCCACATCGAGACCGGACCGCACAAGCACGCCGTGCAGCAGACCTTCTTCCTCTACGTCTACGAACCGGGCGGCAACCGTATCGAAATCGACAGCGCCGGTGCGCGCCTGATGCTCGCGCCGGACTGGCAGCCGATCGTGTGGACCGAGGCGGAGCGCAAGAAGGGGCAGGCGTGGGGACTCAAGACGGTCGAGACATTCCACACGTATGGCACGCCGCCGGTGGAGAAGTAACTTGTCACGCCGGGTCTGAAGAACAAGACCCGGCCTACGCAGCAGAGGGCGCGTTCTACGCTTCGTAGGGCGGGTCCTGGTTTGTGACCCGCCGAGAGGACCATGCAGAGAGCCATCCCCTGCACGATGATGCGAGGAGGTACCTCGAAAGGGGCCTACTTCCTTGCGTCCGATCTGCCGAGCGACGTCGCGCAACGCGATCGCATCCTGCTGAACGTCATGGGATCGCCGGACCCCCGGCAGATCGACGGCATCGGCGGCGCCGATCCGCTGACCAGCAAGGTCGCCGTCGTCTCGCGATCGACGCGTCCGGGCATCGACGTCGACTACCTGTTCCTGCAGGTGTGGGTCGATCGCGCTGAAGTCTCCGGCAAACAGAACTGCGGCAACATCCTCGCGGGTGTTGCGCCGTTCGCGATCGAGCAGGGCCTCGTGCGCGGCTGCGATCCGGCGACGAAGGTGCGCATCTTCATGGTGAACACGTCGCAGACCGTCGTCGCGACGATCCAGACGCCGGGAGGCAAGCCGGAGTATCAGGGCAACGCTCGCATCGATGGCGTGCCGGGGACGGCCGCGCCGATTCCTCTGAGCTTTTCGGACACGGCAGGATCGACGTGTGGTGCGCTTCTGCCCACAGGCCGCGCGGTCGACGTCGTCAACGGTATCGAGGTCACGTGCATCGACAACGGTATGCCGGTGGTCGTGATGCGCGCGTCGGATCTCGGGCGCACCGGCTACGAGACACGCGATCAGCTCGACGACGACACTGAGCTGAAGGCGCGTGTCGAAGCAATTCGACTGCAGGTGGGGCCGATGATGAATCTCGGCGACGTGAAGAACCAGACGGTACCGAAGATGATTCTCGTTGCGCCTCCGCGCGAGGGCGGCGTCGTCTCGACGCGTTCGTTCATCCCGCATCGCGCCCACGCGACGATTGGTGTGTTCGCAGCGGTCAGCGTTGCGACGGCGTGTCTGTTACCTGGAAGCCCTGCAAGCTCAGTGGCGAAGATCCCGGATGGCGCCACGAAGATGATGCTCGTCGAGCATCCCACTGGGGCGAGCCCCGTGTCGCTGACGACAGAAGAACGGGATGGACAGGTCGTCGTCACCGAAGCCGCGATCATCAGCACGGCCCGCGCGCTGTTCGAGGGAAGAGTGCTCGTTCCAGAAGACGTTTAACTCCCAACTCCCAACCCCTCGACTTCGCTCGGGGTTGGCCTGAGCAACGTCGAAGGCCAAGACGCCAACTCCCAAACCCTGATCGTTTTCGGCTTTAGAAGCTGTAATATCAGTCTCGTTCGTTCGGACCTCTCGAGGGTGGCGTTCCATGACGATCGTCAAGATCCTGGTCTGGGGGCTGGTGCTGAGCGCGGTTCCTGCGTTCGCGCAGCAGCAGGTCGATATCTCTGGTGAGTGGGCAGCGCGCGTCCACGAAGATCAACCGCATCGCGGACCAGGTGCCGAGCTCGGCGACTACACCGGCCTGCCCATCAACGACGCCGCGCGGCAGAAAGCGTCGCACTGGGACGCCTCGGTTCTTGCTCTTCCAGAGCGAATGGCACAGCCGCATCCGGCTGTGTACTTCATGCGCGGCCCTGGCCCCAACATGCGGATCATCAAGCGCATTGATCCGGTCACGCAGGAGCTGGTCGCGTACACGCTCGAGGGTGTGTTCGGTCGTGACGATCGGATCATCTGGATGGACGGACGGCCGCATCCATCACCGAATGCGGAGTACCTGTGGGAAGGCTTTTCGACCGGGAAGGTTGAAGGCAATCGTCTGACGATCACGACGACTCACATGAAGTACGGCGTCATCCAACGAAACGGTGTTCCAGCGAGCACCAAGGCGACGATGACGGAGCACTTCATCCGGCACGGCGATCAGTTGACGCTGATGACGATCGTGGACGATCCGGTTTATCTCGAGGAGCCGTTTGTTCGAACATCTCACTGGGTCCGGAGCTCGAACATCACGGTGGATCAACGATGGCTCTTCGAGGTGGTCGATGAAGTCGCCGGGCACTCGGTCGGGTACGTGCCGCATTATCCGTGGGGGACGAAACAGGACGGCTACGCGAAGAAGCACGGCATCCCGTTCGAGGCCACGCAAGGCGGGAAAGTCACCACGTATCCCGAGTACGAACTAAAGATCAAGGATCTGCTGGCGAAGAAGCCGTCGCCAGCTTCGGCAGCGCGTTGACATGCGACTGAGTGCCCTCGTCGCGGGTGGGTTGTCGTTGATCGGGCTGCTGACGGTGCACGCGCAGCAGCCGGTCACAACGGTGCCGCTGACGCCGCCTCCCACCCCGGTCATCGTCGATGGTCTCGAGATCCTGCCAGTCCAGGGGAACGTGCACCTGATCGTAGGAGCCGGGTCGAACGTCGCCGTGCAGATCGGTGAGGAAGGCGCGTTCGTCGTGGACACCGGCGGATCCGGTCAGGGGCAGCGAGTGCTGGCGGCCGTCAGCCATCTGACGAATCGACCGGTCCGGTTTCTGGTGAACACCAACGCCGACGGCGATCACATCGCTGGCAACGATGTGATCGTGACGTCGCAGCGCGGCACACGCGGCCCGCAGCCAGGCGGCGGGGGAGGTGGTGCGCAGGGTCAGAATGTCGGCGTCGTCACCGTCGCGCACGAGAATGCCTTCAACCGGATGTCCGCTGGAAGCGAGAGTGTTCCACCGCTGACCGGCGACGCACTGCCTGCTTCGACGTTCTTCACGCCGCGCAAAGATCTGTTCTCCAACGGTGAGCCGGTTCAACTCATTAGCCAGCCGGCAGCGCACACCGACGGCGACATCCTCGTGTTCTTTCGCAAGTCGGACGTGGTTGCGACCGGCGACGTGTTCGTGACGACCAGTTACCCGGTGATCGATACCGCACGTGGTGGCAGC
>Ga0310810_10004113_pt1 | contig 16033 bp, 18 predicted proteins | sample NCmetagenome_FD_207641 | JGI IMG/M metagenome (GOLD analysis project Ga0310810, IMG submission 207641) | Soil microbial communities from experimental microcosm in Duke University, North Carolina, United States - NC | ecosystem: Engineered > Artificial ecosystem > Soil microcosm > Unclassified ... | reverse complement strand
CCAGCACCCGCTCCAGAAAATGGTCCTGCCCCACCACCGTCTTCTTCACTTCGTAGAGCACGCGCTCCATGAGCGTTGCGGGTTGTTCCATCGTTTCTCCTAGAACGGCGAAAGGCCGATGCCGGCGGCGGCGTTCTCGATCGGCACGGCGAAGCCGATGCCGATGAACACCCGCTGCTCGGTCGGGTTGAGGAGCCCGGTGACGATGCCGATCACCTCGCCCTCGGTGGTGACCAGCGGCCCGCCCGAGTTGCCCGGGTTCACCGCCGCGTCGAACTGGATGAGGTTCGTGAGAAGGCGCTTGCCTTCGGGCGAGACGTACTCGCGCCGCAGGCCGGAGATCACGCCGCCCGAGGCGGAAGGGCCGATGCCGAACGGGTAGCCGACCGCGAGCACCTCCTCGCCCGGGCGCAGGCCGGCGGTCGAGCGCATGGTCGCCGGGACGATGTCGTCGGGCAGCTGCTTCGCCTGCAGGATCGCGAGGTCGTGCTCGGGCCGCGTGCCGATCACGTCGGCGTCCGAGACCAGGCCGTCGGCGAAGGTCACCTGGATGCGCTTTCCGCCCGCGACGACGTGCAGGTTGGTGAGGATGATGCCCGACTCGACCATGATCACGCCGGTGCCGCGCGCCGTGTTGTCGCGATCGTCGGTCATGGGCCGGGTGCGCTCCTCGCCGTCGTCGAGCTGCGACGTCACGAGCACCACGGAAGGGCGGATCTTCTCGTACGCGTCGGCGACGCTCGGCTTGGGCGGGATCGCCTCGATCGCCTGCTTGATCGCCGCGTCGACCTGCGCCGGCATCATGCCGCGCGGCAGCAGCGCGATCGTTCCCGCGAGCAGCGCGGCCATTCCCAGAATGCTCAGTGGCAGCCGGGCGCGCCGCCAGCGCAGTCGCCGCCGCTTGGGCGCTGGCGCGGCCTGCGGGACCGGAGGCGGCGGCGCCAGCTGGCGCGAGGTGCTGTAAACCGCGGCCCTCTTTCTCACGCGGGAAGTATATGCTTCCCGCCGCCATGAAAATCACGCGACTGGAAGCCTATGTCCTGCGCGCGCCCGACGAGGCGCGGCCGCATTGGGTGAGCCATTTCCTCGTGCCGAGGGCGAACGAGATCCTGGTGCGCCTGCACACCGACCAGGGAATAGAGGGCATCGGCATCGCCACGAGCTACACGCCGATCGAGGCGGCGATCCATGCCCTGAAGAGCGGCCTCGGCGAGCTGGTGCTGGGCGCCGACCCGCTCGCGCCGGAGGCGCTGTACCAGAAGCTCTTCGCGCTCACCTGGCAGCGGCTGTCGGCGGAAAAGAAATGGACCCGCGAGGCGATCGTGCGCGTCTCGGCGGCGCTCGACATCGCCTGCTGGGACCTGGTGGGCAAGGCCGCGAAGCTGCCGCTCTACCGCCTCTTCGGCGGCTACCGCAACGCAGTGCCCTGCTACGTCACCTGCGCCTATTACCGCGACGGCAAGACGCTATCGGAGCTGCGCGACGAGATGCAGATGCTGAAGAGCCAGGGCCACACCGGGTTCAAGGCGAAGGCCGGGGGCGTGCCGCTCGCCGAAGACCTGGAGCGCCTCGCCGTCGTGCGCGAGGTGATCGGGCCCGACAGGGAGCTGATGGTGGACGTGAACCGCGGCTGGGACCTCCCGACCGCCATCGAGGGCGCGCGCCGCCTCGAGCCGCTCAAGCCGCGCTGGCTGGAGGAGCCGGTGCGCTGGGCCGACGACCGGCGCGAGCTCAAGCTGCTCGCCCAGCAGACGCGCATCCCGCTGTCGGCGGGAGAAAGCGAGCTGACGAGCTACGGCTGCCGGGCGCTGCTGGAAGAGCATGCGATCCAGATCCTGCAATTCGACTGCACCATGATGGGCGGCTTCACCGAAGGGCGGAAGCTCGCCGCGCTGTGCGAGCTGAACCATGTGCAGGTCGCGCCGCACCACGACTGCTTCATCCATGCCCACATCGTCGCCGCGAGCCCGGCGGGCTGCATCGTCGAGTCGTTCACCGATCCGGAGCGCGACCCGTTGCAGGCCGAGCTCTACGAAGACCCGCCGCGCATCGCCGCGGGCATGCTGCATCTCAAGGAGCAGCCCGGCCTCGGGCTCAGTCTCTCCGAGCGGGCGCTGAAGAAGTTCGGGCAGCGGATTCTGTAGCCTCGACCGTGCCGTAGAGGCGCGCCCGCGTGGCGTAGCACACCGCGCAGCGCACGAGGCCGCCGGCGAGCCGCCCGGCCGGGCGCGTTTCCTCCAGCACCGCCGGCTGGATGCGGTCGCAGACGTCGCAGTACACGTTCGCCGGCTCGAGGATGGTGAAGGTGAGGAAGCCGCACTCCGCGCACTGCGCCTTGGTGCCGAGGCTCGGCTCGGCCTCGACGAGGTGCTCGAAGCGCACGCGCCGGATCGCGCTGCAGCAGGCGCAGTACACGTGGGTGGCGTCCATGGGTTGCCAAGGGGCAAGAGACGTGCCATATAGGACGAAATGACAAACGAAAACCAAAACGAAACTCTGCGCTGGCCGACGCGCCTCGACCGCGGCGGCATCCGCCAGCGCCTGACGCTCGTGCGGGAGGCGGCGGCGAGCGAGAAGCTGCCCGAGCTCGCGGCGCTGCTTCCGGACCCGGCGAGCGCCACGCCGGCGGAGATCGGCGCGGGCGTGGTGGCGGCGCTGTCGTGGCTTCAGGACAAGCCGCAGCACCAGGCGATCACCCTGCAGCTGCAGATGGTCGCCATGAACCTCAAGAACCTCAAATAGCGCCTAGTCGGACGGCGTCTGGACTTCGTAGCCGAAGCCGCGCAGGCAGGAAATGAGCGCCGAGTTGTGCGCGTCGATGCGCGCGCCGCGCGTGTAGGAATTGACCACCGCCTGGTCGGCGTAGTGGCGGCAGCTCGCGATGTCGCGCTGCGCCTCGGCGCCCGTCCCGCCGCGCTTGGCGATGATCACGTGGCCGCGGCTGCGCGCCATGCCGGGCGAGAGCTCCGGCCCGCCGGGCGCCGGCGGCCGCACCGCGTGATAGACGAAGCTCTTGCCGGTCCGGAAAAGCACCCCGCCCTGCAGCACGCGCGCCGTGCCGGGTGCGGCACCGGAGAGCGTCACCGTGCCGTCCGCCTGCTGCTTCAGGCCCGCCGCAGGATCGACCTGGATGCGCGTCACGATCGAGTGCACGCTTTCGTCCGGCGCGGCGACCAGGATCGACCCGAGGTCGAGCGGCGCGTCCGGCGGCGCCCTGAGCACGACGCGCGTCTGCGGGTCGGCGGTGTCGAGGATGGTCAGCGTCTGGCCCGCCGCGAGGAAAAGCCCGTCGGCGCGGCACGTCCCGGCGGCGAGCGCGAGCGCGAACACCCATCGGCGCATACTGCTGGCCCTTCCTCCCATACCCGGAGAATACATGGCTCGCAACGGGGCTGACGTCCTTGCGCGGACGCTCGCCGCGGCGGGCGTACGTCAGCTTTTTTCGCTTTCCGGCAACCATGTGATGCCGGTCTACGACGCGGCGCTCGACGCCGGCCTGCGCATCGTCCATGTGCGCCACGAAGCGGCGGCGGTGCACATGGCCGACGCGTGGGGGCGGCTCACCGGCGAGCCGGGGGTCGCGCTCGTCACCGGGGGGCCGGGGCATGCCAACGCCGTCTCCGCCCTCTATACCGCCCTCGCCTCGGACTCGCCGCTCGTGCTGATCTCCGGGCATGCGCCGCTCGGCGAGCTCGGCCGCGGCGCCTTCCAGGAGATGCGCCAGGCGGACATCGCCGCGCCGCTCGCCAAGGCGTCCTGGACCGCGCAGTCCGCCGACACCCTGCCGGCCGACGTCGCGCGCGCGCTGCGCGAGGCGAAGAGCGGACGGCCCGGGCCGGTGCACCTGAGCGTGCCGAACGACGTGCTGGATGCGCACACGGACGCCGCGCTTCCCCAGGCATCGGTATTTGTTTCTACCGAGAATGGCAATCCCGGGAAAATCGATGCCGCCCTCTCGGCGCTCGCGACGGCGGCGCGGCCGCTGATCATCACCGGCCGCATCCGTCCGGCCGAGCTCGAGGAGCTCAGCGGCGTCCCGGTCGTCGCCATGGAAAGCCCGCGCGGCGTGAACGATCCGAGCCTGGGAAAATTTTCAAAGGTTCTCGCAAGCGCCGATGCCGTGCTCCTCGCCGGAAAGCGCGCCGACTTCACGCTCAAGTTCGGCCGCGCGTTCTCTCAAGGCTGCCGCCTCTTCGAGCTCGATACGCCGAACGGGCTGGTCGAGCGGGCGCGCACGCTGCAGTGGCCGAAGAGCGGCTGGCTCGGCGAAGTGCGCGACAGCCTGCGCTACCGCCCTGCCGAATGGTCGCAGTTGAAAGACAACCCCGACGGCGCACTCCATCCGGCGCTCCTGTGCCGCGCAGTCGCGCCGCTCCTCGCTTCCCCGGACGCGATCCTGGTCTGCGACGGCGGCGAGTTCGGCCAATGGGCGCAGGCCTGCCTCGGCGCCCGCCGCCGCATCATCAACGGCCCGGCCGGCTCCATCGGCTCGGCGCTACCGTTCGCCGCCGCGGCGAAGCTCGCCGCGCCCCAGGCGAGCGTCGTGGCGCTGCTCGGCGACGGCACCTTCGGCTTCCACATGTCCGAGCTCGACACCGCGGTGCGCTACGGCCTCGGCTATGTCGCCGTGATCGGCAACGACGCGTGCTGGAACGCCGAGTACCAGATCCAGCTTCGCGCGTATGGGAAAGACCGCGCCCACAGCCTCGATCTCCTGCCTACGCGCTACGGCGCCGCCGCGCAGGCCCTCGGCGCGCACGGCGAGGATGTGTTCCGCGGAGCGGATCTCACGCCAGCGCTACAGCGAGCACGCGAGGCAAAAAAGGTTGCCTGCGTCAACGTCGTGATCGAGCGCGTCGCCGCACCCGTCTACTAATTCGGGCTCCGTCCCCGAATTACTGCCGGATGCCGAGCTTGCCGGCGAGCGCGTCGTAGAGCTCGTACTGCTCGCGCACGAACTTCTCGGTCTCGGCGGGCGAGCGGATGGCGGCGATGCCGCCGAGGTGCGCGTTGCCGGCCTGCCAGCCCGGATCGCTGGCGATCTTCCTGAAGACGTCGACCCATCGGTCGACGACTTCCTTCGGCATGCCGGGCGGGCCGACGAGCACCGTCCAGCCGACGATCTTGTCCATGTCCGGGTAGCCGACCTCGTCGGCCGCCGGCACGGCGGGCAGCTCGGGCAGGCGCTTCGGCATCGCGAACAGCGCGCGCACCTTGCCCGCCTTCACCTGCGGGATGACGGTCGGCGCATTGTTGCAGGCGAACTGCACCTGGCCGCCGAGCACGGCAGTGGTCACCTCGCCGCCGCTCTTGTAGTGGATGCCGACCGCGTGGTCCTTGGTCAGCCCGGCGAGCGTGAGCAGGTACTGCACCGCCATGTTCTGGCTGGTGCCGACGCCGGCGGTGGAGAAGTTGAGCTTGCCGGGATTCGCGCGCATCTCGGCGACCAGATCGGCCATCGTGCGCACCGGCGAGTCGCTGCGCACGAAGCAGATGTACGGGTTGAGCTCGACCAGCGACAGGAAGGTGAACTCGTTCCACTTGTAGGGCAGCTTGGACTCGAGCGCCGGCAGCACCGCGTGCGTGCCGATGCGCCCCACGAGCAGCGTGTAGCCGTCCGGCGCGGCGTTCCTCACCGCCATGGCGCCGATCGCGCCGGAGGCGCCCGTCTTGTTGATCGAGACGATCGGCACGTTGTTCAGGTACTTCGAGGCGTGCTGCGCGAGGTTGCGGCCCGAGAGATCGGAGTCGCCGCCGGCGGCGTACGGGATGACGAAGGTGATCGGCTTCGACGGATATCCCTGCGCGGCAGCGGCCGAAGCGAGAACCGTGATGGCCAGAGCAAGTACCCTGCGGATCATGCGCTATCCTCCTCGGCATGCATTATGACTCGCGTCCGCTCCACGGCATCATGTAAGCGGCGTAGACGAGCGATGGCACGAGCAGGACCACCCACCACGCCACCGCGCCGTCGAAAAGCCCCAACCAGCCGCCGAAGGTGAGCAGCGACTCGAGCGGCACGCGGAAGAGCCAGAACGCGACGAGCGCGATCACCGCACCCACCGGCACGTAGAGCGCCGTGGCGACGATCGTCGCCATGACTATGGTCTGGGGAACGGAGCGCAGCACGAGGTGATTATCGGCGGGGGATCGGGCCTCTACAATTGCCGCATGATCCCCCGTACCCTCTTCTCCCCCGACCACGACACCTTCCGCGACAGCGTGCGGCGCTTCATGGAGCAGGAAGTCGTGCCGCACGACGAGCGCTGGCAGGAGCAGGGCTACGCCGACCGCGAGGTCTGGCGCAAGGCGGGCGCCAACGGCTTCCTCTGCGCCAGCATGCCGGAGGAGTACGGCGGCGCCGGCGCCGACAAGCTCTACAGCATCGTCCTCATGGAGGAGCAGGCGCGCGCCAACAATTCGACCCTCGGCTTCGGCCTGCATTCCGAGATCGTCGCGCCCTACCTGCTGCACTACGGAAGCGAGGCGCTGAAGAAGAAGTACCTGCCGAAGATGGCCGCGGGCGAGATGATCGGCGCCATCGCGATGAGCGAGCCCGCCGCAGGGTCGGATCTGCAGGGCGTGAAGACCACCGCTTTACGAAAAGATGGCTTTTATCTTTTGAACGGCTCGAAGACCTTCATCACCAACGGCTGGAACTGCGACCTGGTCATCGTCGTCGCGAAGACCGACCCGGCGAAAGGCGCCAAGGGCACGAGCCTGATCGTCGTCGACACGGCGATGAAGGGCTTCAGCAAGGGCAAGCGCCTGAAGAAGATGGGCCTCAAGGGCCAGGACACCGCGGAGCTCTTCTTCGACAACGTCGAGGTGCCGGCGGAGAACCTGCTCGGCCAGGAGAACAACGGCTTCGTCTATCTCATGCAGGAGCTGCCGTGGGAGCGGCTGCAGATCGCCATCGCCGCGGCCGCCAAGGCGGAAGCCGCGCTCGAGTGGACGCGCGCCTACGTCACCGACCGCAAGGCGTTCGGCCGCCCGGTGGCGAGCTTCCAGAACACGCGCTTCAAGCTCGCCGAGCTGGCGACCGAGATCCAGGTCGCGCGAGTGTTCGTCGACCGCTGCATCGAACTATTGATGGGTAAAAACCTCGACGCTGCGACGGCCTCCATGGCCAAGTACTGGGTGAGCGACCTCGAGTGCAAGGTGATGGACGAGTGCGTGCAGCTGCACGGCGGCTACGGCTACATGTGGGAGTTCCCGATCGCGCGCGCCTACGTGGATGCGCGCGTGCAGCGCATCTACGGCGGCACGAACGAGATCATGAAAGAAGTGATCAGCCGGTCTCTCGGGCTGGGAGGCGATAGGTAGCGAAGCGCTCGCGCAGCTTCGCCTTCCAGAACTTGCCGGTCGAGGTGCGCGGGATCTCGGTGACGAACTCGTAGGCGTCCGGCAGCTGCCACTTCGCGAAGTGCCGGGCGAGCACCGCGTTCAGGTCGGCCGGCGCGGCGCTCTGGCCGGGCTTCAGCACCACGCAGGCGAGCGGCCGCTCGCCCCACTTCTCGTGCGCGATGGCGATCACCGCCGCCTCGGCGACCGCCGGATGCGCCATCAGCGCGTTCTCGAGGTCCACCGAGCTGATCCACTCGCCGCCCGACTTGATCAGGTCCTTGGTGCGGTCGGTGATGCGCACGTAGCCGTGCTCGTCCACGCTCGCCACGTCGCCGGTGCGCAGCCAGCCGTCTTCGGAGACGCGCGTGGGATCGTCGACGCCGTGGTAGCCGCCGGTGATGAACGGGCCGTGCACCTGCACTTCGCCGACCGACTTGCCGTCCCAGGGCGCCACGCCCTGCTCGCCGACGATCCGCAGGTCGACGAGCGGGATGGGAATCCCGGCCGTCGCCCGGCGGCGGAACTGCTCGTCCGCATCCGCGAACTCGGGCTTCACGTAGGCGATGGTCGCGACCGGCGAGGTCTCGGTCATGCCCCAGCCCTGCAGGATGCTCACGCCGTGCTTCGCATAGGCGCGGATCAGCGACTCGGGCACCGCCGCGCCGCCGACCAGCGTGCGCAGCCCCGGCGGGAACTTCCAGCGCCCGGGCTTCGCCTCCATCGCCTGGATCATGCCGAGCCAGATCGTCGGCACGCCGAAGGAAAGCGTCGGCCGCTCGGCGACGAAGAGGTCGAGCAGGTCCTCGGGGTGCAGATGCGGACCGGGGAACACCACGTTGGCGCCGATCATCACCGCGCCGTAGGGAATGCCCCAGCTGTTGGCGTGGAACATCGGCGTGACCGGCAGCACCACGTCGCGCGCCGAGAGCGCCCAGTTGTCGGCGAGCGCCGCCGAAAGCGTGTGCAGCACGGTCGAGCGGTGCGAATAGACCACGCCCTTCGGCTTGCCGGTCGTGCCGCTCGTGTAGCACATCGCGATCGGGTCGTCTTCCTCGTGCTTTGCATACTCGAACCTTCCGTCCTGGGCGGCGAGCAGCTTCTCGTAGTCGTCGAACTGCGCCTCGACCGGCTTGCCGGAGTACGGGAAGACGATGACCCGCTCGAACTTGTGGCCCTTGGCGAACTGCCGGTAGAGCGGCAGCAGCACGTCGTCGAGGATGAGGAAGCGGTCCTCGGCGTGGTGGGCGATCCAGCCGATCTCCTCCGGAACGAGGCGCAGGTTGAGCGTGTGCATCACCCCGCCGGCGGCCGGGATGCCGAAGTAGCACTCGAGGTGCGCGTGGTGGTTCCAGCAGAGCGTCGCCACGCGCTCGCCCTTCTTCAGGCCGAGAGCGCGCAGCGCCGCGGCGAGCTTTCTCGTCCGCGAATAGAACTCGGCATAGCTCTGCCGACGAAGCGACTTGTCCGGCAGCCGCGACACGATCCGGCTGTTGCCGAAGAGCGTGCCCGCGCGCTCGAGGAAATGGTTGAGCGACAGCGGCACGTGCATCATCGTGGAGCGCATGCTTCCCCTCCTCCTAAAAAAGGGGTCGGAGCAATTTTCCGGTAACTACTGACAAGTCCTTTTGTAACAGGAAAATTGCTCTGACCCCTTTTCGTTATAGGGCTTCTACGATGGTGACGTTGGCAATGCCGCCGCCCTCGCACATGGTCTGCAGCCCCCAGCGCTTGCCGCGCGCGCGCAGCGCGTGGACGAGCGTCGCCATCAGCTTGGTGCCGGTGGCGCCGAGCGGGTGGCCGAGCGCGATCGCGCCGCCGTTCACGTTCAGCTTCGCCGGGTCGGCGCCGGTTTCCTTCAGCCAGGCGAGCGGCACCGAAGCGAACGCCTCGTTCACCTCGTAGAGGTCGATGTCGCCGATCTTCATGCCGGCGCGCGCGAGCGCCTTGCGCGTCGCCGGGATCGGCTCCTCGAGCATGATCACCGGGTCGCCGGCGCTGACCGCGAGGCCGTGGATCCGCGCAAGCGGCTCGAGGCCGTGCGCCTTCAGCGCCCGCTCGCTCACCACGAGCGCGCCCGAGGCGCCGTCGCAGATCTGGCTCGCGTTGGTCGCGGCGATCTTGCCGCCCTCGACGAGCGGCTTCACCGAAGCCATGGCCTCGGCGGTCGCGTCGTAGCGGATGCCTTCGTCGGTGGCGTGCTCGCCGAGCGGCACGATCTCGTCGGCGAACGCCTTCGCCCGCGTCGCGGCGGCGGCGCGGCGATGGCTCTCCAGCGCGAACGCGTCGAGCTGCTCGCGGCTGAAGCCGTACTTGTCGGCCATCATCTGCGCGCCGGTGAACTGGCTGAATTGCGCGACGTGGTAGCGGTCCTTGATGCGCTGCGACCACGGGCCGGTGCCGATGCCCGCCTTGAGCGGCAGCTGCGTGGCGGTGCCCATCGGCACGCGCGTCATGCTCTCCACGCCGGCGGCGATCACCACGTCCTGCGTGCCCGACATCACCGCCTGCGCGGCGAACTGCAGCGCCTGCTGCGAGGAGCCGCACTGGCGGTCGATCGACACCGCGGGCACGCTGTCGGGCAGCTTCGAGGCGAGCACCGCGTTGCGGCCGACCTGGAACGACTGCTCGGCCACCTGGCTCACGCAGCCCATGATGACGTCCTCGACCGCGGCCGGGTCGATGCCGCTCCGCTCGAGGAGCGCGTTCAGCACCTCGGCGGCCATGTCGGCCGGATGCCAGCCGGCGAGCTTGCCGCCGCGGCGCCCGCCGGCCGTCCGCACTGCTTCGACGATGTAGGCTTGCATGGCCATAATTCTGCCCGCATGGCGGCTCCTTTCGACATCGTCGTCGCCGGCGGCGGCATCGCCGGCCTTTCCGCGGCCCTGGCGGCGGCGCGCCTGGGCCGCAGGACGCTGGTCCTGGCGGGCGATGTGCTGGGTGGCAATCTCCTGTCGATCGAGACCGTGGAGGGCTACCCCGGCTACGCCGAGGGCGTGCCGGGCTACGACCTCGTGCCCGCGGCGCAGGCGATGGCCGCCGAAGCCGGCGCCGAGTTCGAGATGCTTCCGGTGCTGGGCCTTTCCGGGGAATTCCCCGACTTTCGGTTGGCGACGGCGGAAGGGGAGAGAACGGCAAGGACCGTGATCGTCGCGACCGGCGCCAGCCCGAAGAAGCTCGGCGTGCCCGGCGAGGAGCGCCTCGCCGGCAAAGGCGTCAGCCATTGCGCGAGCTGCGACGGACCGATGCTGCGCGGCGCCACGGTGGCGGTGGTCGGCGGCGGCGACTCGGCGATGCAGGAGGCGCTGACGCTGGCCAAATACGTGGCGCGCGTCGTGCTGCTCTGCCGCGCCCCGGCTCTGGCCGGCCAGGCGACTTACAGGAGTCGGATAAAAGAAGAGCCGAAGATCGAGGTGCGCTTCGGCGCCGAGGTGGCCGAGATCGAAGGCGAGACGGCCGTGAGCGGCGTGCGCCTCGCTTCGGGCGGGCGTCTGGACGCTGCCGCGGTGTTCACCTATATTGGCCTTCAGCCCAACACCGCGTTCCTGCCGAAGGACTTGCTGGACTCTGCCGGGCACATTGCAGCGACGACCCCGGGCTTCTTCGCCGCCGGGCTCGCGCGCGCCGGCTCCCCTGGACGCGCGATCGCCGCCGCCGGCGAAGGCGCCGCCGCCGCCACGGCAGCGCACGAATACCTTCGCCGGAATTTCCGAGGAGCATTCGAATGAAAGAGCACCTCGTAGTCCACGATCCCCGCGGCTTCGCGCCGAAGGTGGCCGGCAAGCGCCTCGCGCCGCGGCTGCAGAGCCTCGACGGCAAGGTCGTCTACCTCGTCGACTGCCTGTTCGACAACTCGGAAGCGTTCATGACCGAGCTGCTCGACTGGTTCGGCGAGCACCTGCCGGCGGTGAACGCGCGCATCATCAAGCCGCGCCAGAGCTGGGTCGACGACCCGGAGATGCGCAAGCGCGTCGAGGCCGACGGCAACGCCGCGATCCTCGGCGTCGGCTTGTGAAGCACCTGTAGCCCTACGGTCGTAGGGCTCGCGCTGCACCTCGAGCGGGCCGGCGTTCCGACGGTCGCCGTCCATACCGACACCTTCGCGCGCCTCGCGCGCGCCACCGCGCTCGCGAGCGGCATGCCGACCGCGCGCCAGGCGTTCGTGCCGCAGCCGGTCGTCGGCCGCACGGCGGCGCAGCTGCGCGGCTACATCGAGGGCGCCGATCCGGTATCGAAGCGGCCTTTCATGCAGGAAGTGGTCGAAGCGCTCACGCGGCCGCTCGACGACAAGGACACCCGGGGCGCGAGCTTCGACCGCTCGACGCCGCGCCTCCTGCCGGCGGACAGCGAGGAGAACCTGCAGCGGCTCTTCGTCGAGCAGAAGTGGACCGACTTCCTGCCGATCGTGCTGCCGACGCAGGAGCGCGTGGCGGCCATGCTGAAAGGCACGAGCCGCAAGCCCGACGAGATCGTCGGCCGCCTTGCACCGACCGCGTTCCGCGAAGCCTGGGAGTTCAACGTCGAGAAGGTGGCGGTGAACGCGGTGATGGCGGGCTGCAAGCCGGAGTACCTGCCGGTCGTGCTCGCGCTGGCGGCGAGCGGCCAGACGGCGCGCTCTTCCAGCACCACCTCGTTCGCGGTGCTCGCGCTCGTCAACGGCCCGATCCGCGGCGAGATCGGCATGGACTCGGGCATCGGCGTGCTCGGGCCGTTCAACCACGCCAACGCGACGATCGGCCGCGCCTACAACCTGCTCTCGCAGAACCTGCAGGGCGGCTCGGTGCCGGGCGACACCTTCATGGGCTCGTTCGGCAACTGGCTGAACTACAGCGCCTGCTTCCCGGAGGCGGAGGAGCGCAGCCCGTGGGCGCCGTTCCACGTCGAGAAGGGCTTCCGGCGCGACGAGAGCGTGGCGAGCGTGTTCTTCGGCGGGCGCTACATGCTCGCCGGCTTCGGCCCGCGCGAGACGTGGCAGGAGGAGTTCCGGCGCGCCTTCGCGGGCTGCGAGCAGCACCTCGCGCCGCTCTTCGTCATGGACCCGATCTGCGCGCGCGGCTTCGTCGAGCTCGGCTTCGACAGCCGCGACAAGCTCGCGCGCTGGTTCTCGGAGAACGGCCGGATGAGCGCGCGCGAGTACTGGGACAACCAGTGGGTGCAGACGCTGCTGCGGCCGCTCGCCGTGGCGGGCGTCGAGCCCTACGCGACGAAGTGGAAAGCGAACCCCGACGCAGCGGTCCGCCTCTTCGAGCCCGGCGACATCAGCATCGCGGTGGCCGGCGGCGAGACGCAGGGCGCGTGGCGCATGTACGGCGGGCGCTACGTGAAATCGGTGAGGATCGATCCATGGCGCTGAGCGTTGTCCGGCTGCTCTCTCTCCTCCTGGTCGCCTTCACGGTCCACGCACAGCAATTTCCCAAGGGGCCGGTGAAGCTGGTGGTGCCGTTCACGCCCGGCGGCCCGACCGACGTGATCGCGCGCCTGATGAGCCAGAAGCTGGAGCTGCTGTGGTCGCAGCCGGTGGTCATCGACTACAAGCCCGGCGCCGGCACGGTGGTCGGCGTCGCGCACGTCGCGCAGTCGGCGCCCGACGGCCAGACCATCGGCATCGTGGTGTCGAGCTACACGATCAATCCGGTGCTGCGCCGGGAGATGCCGTACGACACGCTCAAGGATCTGCGCGGCGTGTCGATGCTCACGACCTTCGCCGTCGCGATCGTCGCCAATCCTTCGGTGCCGTTCAACGACCTCAAGGGCATGGTCGCCTACGCGAAGCAGAACCCCGGCAAGCTCTCCTTCGCCACGCCCGGGGTCGGCGGCACCACGCACCTCGCGGTCGAGCTCCTGAAGGGCATCGCCGGCATCGACCTGGTGCACGTGCCCTACAAGGGCAGCGCGCCGGGCCAGGTGGACGTGATCGCCGGGCGCGTGCCGCTCATGAGCGACCCGCTCTTCTCGGCGATGCCGTTCGTGCGCGCCGGCAAGCTGAAGGTGCTCGCCGTCACCACCGAGGAGCGCGTGCCCGGCTTCGACCGGTTCCCCACCGTCGCCGAGACCTATCCCGGCTTCGACGTGCGCGCCTACCTCGGCTTCGTCGTGCCGAAGAAGACGCCGACGCCGGTCGTCAAGGCGATCCAGAGCGCCTCGGCCAGGGCGCTGCAGATGCCCGACCTGAAGAAGAAGATCGACGAGCTCGGCAACACGCCGGTCGGCTCGTCGCCGGAGGAGTTCGACCGCTTCATCGCCGCCGACATGAAGAAGTGGGCGAAAGTCATCAAGGACGCGAGGATTCCGCTCGAGTAGTCACAGCCAGAGGATGAAGCCGCGCGGGTCGTGCGTGAGCGCCACCGAGACGATGTAGGCGGCGCTCGCCGCGGCAAGCAGGAAGGCCGTGAGGCTGCGCCGGCGCAAGGCGACGGCGCCGAGCCCGATGTACACGACGAGGCCGATCACTTTTGCCGTCAGCCAGGCCTGCACGAACGGATACTGGTGGATGAGGACCGTCAGCCAGATCGCGCTCGCGAGCAGCAGCGTGTCGACCACGTGCGGCGCGATGCGCACGAAGCGCCGCTTCATGATCGGCGAGCCGGCGAGCATCAGCAGCCCGCGCGCGGCGAAGCCGCCCAGGCTGAGGATCACGCAGCCGACGTGGATGTCCCTGGCGATCAGGTAGGCGTTCATGCGCGGGTCCTCGCGAGCTTGAGCAGCGTTTCCAGGGTAATCGAGCCGAAGGTCGCCTTGGCGGTCTCGTCGATCTCGGCGAGCACGAGCTCGAGCGCGCGCTCGAGCTCCAGGCGGCGCGCCGAGGCCGGCACGGCCGGCGCGCCGATGCGCTCGAAGAGCGCGACGACGTCGAGCACGGTGACGCGCCTCGCGTTGCCCGAGAAGCGGTAGCCGCCGCCCGAGCCGCGCGCCGCGCTCAGCAGGCGCGCGCGGCGCAGCCGCGCCAGGACCTTCGCCAGGTGGTGCGGCGAGGCGCCGTACTTCGCGGCGATCTCGGCGCTCGAAAGCTGCCGCCCGGGCTGCGAGGCGAACTCGAGCACGCTGTAGAGCGCGAGCAGGGTGTTCTTCTGCAGCTTCAAAGATCGCGTTCCAGCGCGATGAACGGCGCGGCCATCATCCCCTGGCTGCGGAAGAACGCGAGCACGAGCGAATTGTCGCGCGCGAGGAGCGTCCGCACCTTGCCGACGCCGCGCCGGCGGAACGCCTCGCAGATCGCCTCCAGCAGCCGCGTGCCGGCGCGCTGCAGGCGCGCGTCGGGACGCACGCCCAGGCCGAACACCCAGCCGCAGGGCGGCGAGCCGAACTCCCAGTCGCGCACCTCGCCGACGATATAGCCCTGCACCTGCTTTCCCTGCAGCGAGACGAGGAAAAAGCGCTGCGGGCTGCGCCCGCCGTAGCGGCGCTGGATCTCCGCCCAATAGCGCGCCTTGCGCACGCCGGTGATGCGCGCGTCGATGTCGATCACCTGCACGAGGTCGCCCGGGCGCGCCCGGCGCGTTTTCTTAACCTGCATCAAACCGCCTCCCCGGGGGCCAGTCTACGGTGCCAGAACTGCCAAAGGAGGGATCATGATAGTTCGTACCCTGTTGGCGCTCGTCGGGCTCGCGCTCGCCGCGGCGTCGCATGCCCAGGCGCCGATCCGCATCGGCGCGTTCCTCTCGGTCACCGGCCCGGCGGCCTTCCTCGGCGACCCCGAGCAGAAGACGCTCGAGCTCTACGTCGAGAAGCTGAACGCCTCGGGCGGCGTGCTCGGCCGCAAGCTCGAGCTGGTCTCCTACGACTCGGCGGGCGACGCCGAGAAGGCGAGAAGCTACGTGAAGCGCCTGATCGAGCAGGACAAGGTGGACGTGCTGGTCGGCGGCTCGACCACCGGCGAGACCATGGCCGCGGTGCCGCTCGCCGAGAGCGCGCAGATCCCGTTCATCTCGCTCGCCGGCGCGGTGGTGATCGTCGAGCCGGTGAAGAAATGGGTGTTCAAGACGCCGCACACCGACCGCATGGCCTGCGAGAAGGTGTTCGTCGACATGCGCGCGCGCGGCGCGACCCGGGCGGCGCTCATCTCCGGCACCGGCGGCTTCGACCGCTCGATGCGCGCCGAGTGCCTGAAGGTCGCGGCGAAGCACGGCGTCGAGATCGTCGCCGACGAGACCTACGGCGCCGCGGACACCGACATGACCGCGCAGCTCGCCAAGATCAAGGCCACCCCGGGGGTGCAGGCGGTGCTGAACGCCGGCTTCGGCCAGGGGCCGGCGATCGTCACCAAGAACTACCGGCAGCTCGCCATCGCCGCGCCGCTCTACCAGTCGCACGGCGTCGCCTCCAAGCAGTACGTGAAGCTCTCGGGCGACGCCGCCGAGGGCGTGCGCCTGCCGGCGGCCGCGCTGCTCGTCGCCGACACGCTGCCCGACGCGGATGCGCAGAAGAAGATCGTCACCACCTACAAGCGCGATTACGAAGGTCGCTTCAGCCAGGAAGTGTCGACCTTCGGCGGCCACGCCTACGACGGCCTGATGCTCGCGGTCGAGGCGATGCGCCGCGCCGGCTCCGCCGACAAGGCGAAGGTGCGCGATGCGCTCGAGGCGACCCGCGGCTACATCGGCACTGGCGGCGTGGTGAACATGTCCGCGCAGGACCACATGGGGCTCGACCTGTCGGCGTTCCGCATGCTCGAAGTGCGCAAGGGCGACTG
>Ga0310810_10004112_pt1 | contig 16034 bp, 15 predicted proteins | sample NCmetagenome_FD_207641 | JGI IMG/M metagenome (GOLD analysis project Ga0310810, IMG submission 207641) | Soil microbial communities from experimental microcosm in Duke University, North Carolina, United States - NC | ecosystem: Engineered > Artificial ecosystem > Soil microcosm > Unclassified ... | reverse complement strand
CCTCGAAGGCGATGTACTCCTCGCCGAGGACGTGGCTTACGTTCACCCAGTGGTTGTGCCAGCGGATGCCGCCGTTGAGGCTGACGCGCCGCACCTCGCAGTGCGCCGCGTACTCGAGCGGCGCCAGGTGCGTGGGGGATGCGCGAAGACGCGGTGTAGCGCGCTGCCGGGGGATCCCCCGCGAGGTCGGCTAGGGTCGGCCGAGCGCCAGACAGCCGAGTGTGAACGCGAATGGAAAGCCGCCCGCCTCCGCCGTCCGGTACGAACCATCCGCGAGGCGTCTCGACGACGGAGAAGCCGAACACCTTCTCCTCGGGCTCGAAGAAGATCCGGTGCGCGCTCCAGCCGGTACGCGCCGTCCTCGTGCGCGCGATGGCCGAAGGCACGTCGTCGAATCTCGCGAACTGGCGCGAAGTTCGAATCGGTCTCACCTTCACTCGCCACATCGATGGGCCGCCCGGTGCGGACGCTCGATCACGGAGGACGGAGACATGCCACACGGACAGATCTGTTATCTCGAGATACCGGCGAACAAGGCAGAGGACGCGGCGGGGTTCTATTCCAGCATCTTCGGTTGGACCGTCCGGCCGCGTGGCGACGGCAACCTGGCGTTCGACGACGCCGGCTCGGTGAGCGGAACGTGGGTCGTGGAAGAGGACCGCACGCCGGACGAGCGCACGCGCGTGTACGTCATGGTCGACAGCATCGCGACGTCGCTGGCTCGGATCGAGGCCGAAGGCGGGAGGGTACTGACGCCCCGCCAGGAGATCGGCGGGAACATGGGCGCGTTCGCCATCTTCGCCGATCCGGTCGGCAACGAGTTCGGCCTGTACGAGGAACCCCGAGGACCGCGCGGCTAGCTGGGCCCTTCCACGGACCGATGACGATGCGCTCCACCCTGGCCACTCGCGCTGCGACGCTCCTCTGCCCCCTCCTCCTCCCGCTGAGGCCTTGTCTTTCGCAGAAGCTCCGCCCGGTGACCGTTCGGCTCGTCACCGCGCGTCTCATCTTGCGTGGCTTCGAGCCGTGCGACGTCGCACCGTCTGCCGCCATGATGGCCGACCGTTGCTACGTGCCCTTCACCTTGGCCCACGTGTCGCGCAGCGTCACCGTGCGGTTGAACACGGGGCGCACGTCGCTCCACTCCGCGACGTCCTTGACGAAATAGCCCGTCCGCTCGAACTGGTAGCGCGCGTCCGGCGCATCGCCGAGCACGCTCGGCTCGACCTTCGCGTTCGGCATGATGCGCAGCGAGTCGGGATTCACGAACGTGGTGAAGTCCACGTCGTCGCCTCCTGCCTCGGGGTCCGGCACGGTGAAGAGCTTGTCGTAGAGCCGCACCTCGCACGGTATGCCGCGCGCGGCGGACACCCAGTGAATCGTGCCCTGGACCTTCCGGCCGTCGGGCGAGTCGCCGCCGCGCGTCGCCGGATCGTAGGTGCAGCGCAGCTCGACGATCTCGCCGGCGTCGTTCTTCACGACCTCCTGGCAGGTGATGAAGTACCCGTAGCGGAGGCGCACCTCTCGGCCCGGCGCGAGGCGGAAGAACTTCTTCGGGGGATCCTCCATGAAGTCTTCGCGCTCGATCCAGAGCTCGCGCGAGAAGGGGAGCTTCCGCGAGCCGGTGAGGGGAACGTCGTGCGGATAGTACGACGCGTCGAGCTCCTCGACCTGACCCTCCGGATAGTTCGTGAGCACGACCTTGATCGGGTCGACGACGCACAGGACGCGCGGCACGCGCATGTTGAGGTCGTTCCGCACCGCGTGCTCGAAGGTGGCGAGCTCGGTGCGCGCGGGCTTCCGGGCGACGCCGATGGTGTCGCAGAAGGCGCGGATCGCCTCGGGCGTCACCCCGCGCCGGCGCAGGCCGGCGATGGTCGGCATGCGCGGGTCGTCCCACCCGCTCACGAACCCCTCCTTCACGAGGCGCAGCAGCTTGCGCTTGCTCACCACGGTGTAGTCCAGCTCGAGGCGCGCGAACTCGATCTGCGTCGGCGGCGGGTTCACGAGGCCCGCCTCGCGGACGAGCCAATCGTAGACGTCGCGGTTGTCCTTGAACTCGAGCGTGCAGAGCGATCGCGTGATCCCTTCGATGGCGTCGCTCAACCCGTGCGCGAAGTCGTACAACGGGTAGATGCACCACGCGTCGCCGAGCCGGTAATGCGATGCATGGCGAATCCGGAGCAGGAGGGGATCGCGCATGATCATGTTCGGGTGCGCGAGGTCGATCTTCGCGCGAAGCACGTGCGAGCCGTCGGGGAACTCGCCCGCCTTCATCCGGCGGAGGAGGTCGAGGTTCTCCTCGACGGTGCGGTCGCGATAGGGGCCCGGCGTCCCGGGCTCGCTGATCGTTCCGCGGTGCTCCCGGATCTCCTCCTCGGTCTGTGAATCGACGTACGCCTTCCCCTTCCTGACGAGCGACTCGGCGATCTCGTAGAGCCGGCCGAAGTAGTCGCTCGCGTAGCGCTCCTCGGCCCACGTGAAACCGAGCCACTCGACGTCCTTCCGGATGGCGTCGACGTACTGCATGTCCTCCGTGAACGGATTGGTGTCGTCGAAGCGAAGGTTGCAGCGACCGTCGAAGTCGTCCGCCAGCCCGAAGTTCAGGCAGATGGACTTCGCGTGCCCGATGTGGAGGAAGCCGTTCGGCTCGGGAGGAAAGCGCGTCGTGACCGGACGCCCGAAGCGGCCGCTGGCGACGTCCTCCTCGACGAGCTCGCGGATGAAGTTGTTGCGGGGGGTGGTATCGGTCGACACGGATGCGGGCTCGGGGGCTGGCCGGAATATAGTCCGTGGATCGGACGCTCCCGTTTCACGCGCGAGCCGGGGGAAGCGCGACGGCTCGATCTCGTTCCTCACCGCGGCTCGGTCCGCTCTCTGGTGATCCCGTCGGCGGCGCTCTATGTTAGCGGCCCAACCCGAATCGAAGGCGAGGGCGACATGGCCAAGAACGCGGCAGCCAGACCACAGGCTGAAAACGGCGCGTCGGAGGACGCCGCGGCGGTGCAGCCCGAGAGCCTGGATCAGGTCCGAGACATCCTGTTCGGCGGCCAGATGCGCATGGTGGACGCTCGGCTGCGCGGCCTCGAGGAGCGGGTCGCGCAGGAGCACGCCGAGTTGCGCAACGACCTGACGCGCCGCATCGCCGAGTTGGACGAGGCGTCGCGGCGCGAGTTCGCGGCGCACGCCGAGCGCCTCGCGGCCGAGCGGACCAAGCGCGCCGACGAGCTGAAGGCGTTGTCCGCGGAGTTCAAGGATTCGCTCAAGAGCCTCGAGCGGCGGCACGTCCAGTTCGAGGAGGCCACCTCGCAGGCGGACGCGGACGTGCGCGACCAGCTCATGAAGCAGAGCGTGGCCTTCTCGGCCGAGCTGTCGCGCACGGCGCAGCGGCTGACGAGCGAGCTCGATCGCGCCGAATCGGCGCTGCGGGCCGACAAGGTGGACATCACGTCGCTCGCCGGCACGCTGACCGAGCTGGCGGCGCGCCTCACCGGCGGCGCACACGCGGCGGGCAAGGGCAGCACGAAGGATTGATCATGTTCGAGGAGCGGCCGAATGGCGCGACGGAGTTCGCGGCGTTGCGCGAGCTCCTCGTCGGGCCGGAGCGGCAGCAGCTCGACGAGCTGGCGGATCGCGTGGACGCGGTGGCGGTCACCCCGCACCTGCTCGCCGACCAGCTGCCCGAGGCGATCGCGCTGCGCGCCAGCCGCGACGGCCAGCTCGGACGCGCGCTCGCCCCCACGATCGAGACGGCGCTGCGGGAGTCGATCCGCCGCAATCCGCGCGAGGTGGCGACGGCGATCTTCCCGGTGCTCGGCCCGGCGATTCGCAAGGCGATCGCCGAGACGATGGCCGGCCTGGTGCGCTCGATCAACAGCGCCGTGGAGCACAGCTTCACGATCCAGGGGATCCGGTGGCGCATCGAGGCCTGGCGCACCGGCGCGCGATACGCCGACGTCGTGATCAAGCACTCGCTCGTCTACCGCGTCGAGCAGGTGTTCCTCGTGCACGCGGAGACGGGACTGCTGCTGGCGCACGTGACGGCACCCGACCTCGACGTGCCGGACGCCGACCTGATCTCCGGCATGCTCGCGGCGATCCAGGACTTCGTGCGCGACTCGTTCCGGCCCGCCGAGGGCGGCACGCTCAGCACGTTCACCGTCGGCGAGCACACGGTGCACGTCGAGGCCGGACCGGGCGCGCTGCTCGCCGCCGTCGTGCGCGGCCAGTGTCCCGAGGTGGTGCCGCAGCGGCTGCAGCGCACGCTCGAGCAGATCCACCTCGAGTACGGGTCGTCGCTCGGCGACTTCGAGGGGGACGCGGCGCCGTTCGCGTCGGCCACGACGCTGCTCGAGGAGAATCTGGAGACGGTGCTCTCCACCGATCGCACCGCCGAGCGCGGAGCGAGGGCCTGGCTGCGGTGGGCGCTCCCGCTCGCCGCGATCGTGCTGCTCGCCGGCGGGCTGGCCACCGCGTCCTGGTTGCGCTGGCGGCGCGCCGTGCGACTCATCGAGGCGGAGCCTGGCTACGTCGTGATCGACGCGTCGCGCTCGTGGCGGCGCTGGCGGTTCCGCGGGTTGAAGGATCCGGCGGCGCGCGATCCGCGCGCCGTGCTCGCCGCGCTCGGCTCGGCGCCGCCGGCGGTGGCGGGCGACTGGAAGCCGTACCTCTCGCTCGATTCGGCGATGGTGGTGGCGCGTGCGCGGCGCGCGCTGGCCGCGCCGCCCTCGGCGACGACCGCGCTGGCGGGGGATACGCTGCGCGTCGGCGGCAGCGCGAGCCTGGACTGGATGCGCACGCTGCGCACCGCGCCGGCGATCGGCGGCGTGGCGCACATCGACGCCTCGGCCGTGCAGGCGACGCTGCCGGCGCGGATCGGCGAGCTTCGCCGCGCGATCGAGGGGACGCGCATCCTGTTCGAGCCCGGCTCGGCGCGGGTGACCGAGGCCGAGGCCGCGAAGCTGCGCGGCCTGGCGGCGTCGATGCGCCGGCTGGCCGACAGCGTCGCGGCGATCGGCGCGTCGGTGCGGGTGGAGCTCGTCGGCCGCACGGACCCCACGGGGACCGACGCGACCAATCAGTCGCTGGCGAACCTCCGCGTCGACGCGGTGATCCGGCAGCTCGTGGCGTCCGCGGTGCCGGTGGCGGCGCTCGAGGGACGGCCCGTGGCGACGGCGCGGCCGCTCGCCGCCGCCGACGTCGCGGAGCGGGCGCGCATCAATCGAAGCGTCTCGTTCGAGCCGGTGGTGAGCATCGGAACAGCACCCAGGGGGCCGTGATGCTGCAGAAGAAGATCTGCATGGTCGGCATGTTCGGGACGGGCAAGACCTGTCTCGTGCAGCGCTACGTGCACTCGCTGTTCTCGGTGAAGTACCTCACGACGGTCGGCGTGAAGATCGATCGTCGCGAGGTGCAGTCGGGTGGGCAGCCGGTGATGCTGATGCTCTGGGACCTCGAGGGGCGCGACGAGGTGCGCAACATCAATCCCAGCTACCTCAAGGGCGCGCACGGCGTGCTGTACGTCGTGGACGGCACGCGACGCGACACGTTCGAGAAGCTGTTCGAGATCCGCGATCTCGTGAAGCACACGATCGGGGACGTGCCGAGCGTGGTGGCGCTGAACAAGTCGGACCTCACGGATCAATGGACGCTCGCCGCCGCGGACGAGCGGCGGCTGGGGAGCGAGGGACTGTCCGCGCTCCAAACGAGCGCCAAGAGCGGAACGGGGGTCGAGGCGGCGTTCCAGCGTCTCGCCGACGCCACCGTCGCGCCGACCGGAGCGCCCCGATGATCGACACCGATGCCGCCGTCACGCTCGACGTCTTCGGTCTCACCGACCGCGGGCTCGTCCGCGACGGGAACGAGGACCACTTCCTGATCGCGCGGGTGAACAAGTCGGTGGAGGTGCGGCAGACGAGCCTTCCCTCGGCCGCGGTGGCGCAGGAGTTCGGCGGGGGTGGGATGGGCGGCTACCTGCTCGCCGTCGCCGACGGCGTCGGCGGCCGTCCCGAGGGGGAGCAGGCGAGCGAGCGCGCGCTCGCGGCGATGCTGTCGTACATGGGGCGCGCGGCGACGTGCTTCCAGTCGCTGGAGACGAGCGAGGAGCACGCGCTGCTGGAGAAGCTCGAGGAGGTGGTGCGCGGGGTGCACGCCGATCTGCTGGCCGAGTATGGCGGGGCCACGGCGAGGCTGCCGGCAACGACGCTGACGCTGGTGCTGCTCGCGTGGCCGCGCGCGTATCACGTGCAGGTGGGCGACAGCCGCGCCTACGTGCGGCGCGGGGGCCGCGTGCAGCGGCTGACGCGCGACCAGAACCTCGGCGAGTACATGGTCTCACTGGGTGCATGGACCGACGAGCAGGCGCGGATGGCGTCCACGGCGGAGACGCTGTCGAGCGCGATCGGCGGGAGCGAGCTGGAGCCCGTCGTCGGCTTGATCGACCTCGCGCCGGGCGACAGCCTGCTGCTCTGCACCGACGGACTCACCAAGCACGTGCCGGACGACGAGATCGCGCACGCGCTGGCGGAGCCGGCATCCGCGGAGGCGACGACGCGGAAGCTGTTGAGCGACGCCCTCGCGGGAGGCGGCACGGACAACGTCACGGTGCTGGCGGTGCGCACGGCTGCCAGCGAGTGACGCGCGAGACGGCGCGCCACGCGGCGACGCGAGTGATGGCGGGCGGCTCGCACGGCTGACGAGCGCGGCGCACATGCAGCCCTATCGTCTCACCGTCGACAAGTTCCTCGATCACGCCGCCAGGTGGTTCGGGGAGGTGGAGGTCGTCGAAGCCGTCGCCGGTTGCGTCGCCGGACGGACGACGTACGCCGAGCTGCGCGACCGGAGCAATCGGCTCTCCGGTGCGCTCGCCGCGCTGGGCGTCACGCTCGGGGAGCGCGTGGCCACGCTCGCCTGGAACACGCGGCATCACCTCGAGGTGTACTACGCGACCACGGGCATCGGCGCGGTGTGCCACACGCTCAATCCGCGGCAGACGGCCGAGCACCTCGCGGCGATCGTGGAGGAGGCGGAGGACGGTGTGCTGGCGGTCGCCGCGTCGCTCCTGCCACTCGCGCGGGAGCTGCTCTCGCGGTGTCCGACGATCCGCCGCGTCCTGGTGCTCGACGCGCCGCACTCCGCCGGGACGGCCGGCCTCCCCGTCCCCGTGCATGCGCTCGACGAGCTGCTCGCCGCGACGGGCGCGCCGGTCGCGTGGGGCGAGTTCGACGAGGAAACGGCGGCGGGACTCTGCTACACCTCGGGGACGACGGGGACGCCGAAAGGCGTGCTGTACACGCATCGCTCCGACTACCTGCACACCCTCCGCGCGCTGCAGGCGGACGCGATGGCGCTCACGGCACGCGACACGCTGCTGCTCGCGGTGCCGATGTTCCACGCCAACGGCTGGGGGCTGCCCTTCGCCGCGCCCGCGGTGGGCGCGAAGCTGGTGCTTCCCGGGCGCGCGACCGATGGCGCGAGCCTCACCCGGCTGATGCGCGACGAGGCGGTGACCATCGCGGTGGGCGTGTACACGGTGTGGATCGGCGTGCTCGACCAGCTCGACCGCGAGGGCGGCGAGCTTCCGGCGCTCCGGCGCGTACTGATCGGCGGCTCGACCTGTCCCGATGCGATGCTCCGCCGGATCGAGGAGCGGCTCGGCGTGGAGGTGCAGACGAGCTGGGGGATGACCGAGCTCTCGCCGCTCGGCACGATCGCGCCACCCGGTGCGCCGCGCGCCGACTCGGGTTCGGGGCGCCCCGTCATGGGTCTCGACCTCAAGCTCACCGATGCGGCCGGCGTGACGCTGCCCCAGCAGCGCGGCGTCGTCGGCCACCTCCGCGTGAAGGGCGCCGCGGTGGTCGACCGCTACTTCAAGGCCGAGCGGGACGCGCTCGACGACGAGGGCTACTTCGAGACGGGCGACCTCGCGATGATCGATGCGACCGGCACCCTGCGGATCTGCGGCCGCTCGAAGGACCTGATCAAGTCCGGCGGTGAGTGGATCAATCCCACCGAGATCGAGGCGATCGTCGGCGGCGATCCGGCGGTCGCCTGCGCGGCGGTGATCGGCCGCCCCGACGAGAGATGGGGCGAGCGACCGGTGCTGATCGTCGAGCCGCGGCTGGGGCACACGCTGGATGCGCGGGCGCTCGTGCACATGCTGCGCGGCCGGATCGCCGACTGGTGGATCCCCGACGAGATCGCGCGGGTGCCGTCGATGCCGCTCGCCGCGACGGGGAAGATCGACAAGACGCGACTGCGCGCGGATTACGCGAGTGGCCGGATCGCGAGCGAGCGCGTCGGGCCCTAGCAGCCCTCGGCGGGGGGCGTCTTCGGCGCCCAGAGGCCGACGTTCCAGCCCCACGGCAGCGTGCCCGCCGCCCGGCGCCGGCACATCACTCGCTCGTTCAGCTCGAACATCCCCGGCATGAGATCGCGCGCGGGGGTCGGCGTCGCGGCGAAGCGCATGTAGCGCGCGCCGGGAGCGTACGCCGGCCAGTCCGGCGCGTTCCTCGCCTGCGGCCGACCCGTGCGGGCGAAGCTCGTCCAGTAGTCGCCCATCGCGTCGGCGAGCGCGTCTTCCGCGGCGGTGTGCGCGTTCTTCGGCCAGAGCGGGGGCGTGCCGTCGAAGGTGCCGAACACGTACGGGAGCTCGCTGGCGTGGAACGCGTGCAACCCCGCCGCGTCGGCGGCGGGATAGCCGTGGTCCCAGAGGTAGAGATACGACGGCACGCCGAGCGCGGCCTGCTGGCGCACGAGCCGCTCGGCGGTCCAGCCGTAGAGCGCGTCGCGCGTCGTCGCGAAGATGCTCTCCTGCAGGTCGTGGGAGGGGTAGAGCCTCAGGAACGCGTCGGCGAGATCGCCGTACCGGTCGCGGATCGTGCTCTCGTATGCCGACGCGCTCGGTGGCACGGGCGGCGCGAGCGGCGTGAGCGAGCGGATCTCGCCGCTGTTGAAGCCGGCCAGCAACGGCACGCGTGCCTGCTTGCCCTGGTCGAACACGTTCACGAGCTGGTCGGGAAGGACGTGGCCGTCGACCGCGCCCCAGGGACCGTAGCCGAATCCGGCCGCGGCGGCGGTGATCTGGTCGCCGGCGATCGCGCGCATCGCGGCGAGGTCGTTCGCCCCGAGCTGATGCATCAGCGTCACGCCCGCCTGCTCGGCCGACGGTGCGCCGTGCGCCGCGGACTGGAGCGCCGGCGTGGAGATCATGTACGCGCTCTCGGCGATCCCCTTCGCGAACAGTCCGCGCGCGAGTGGGGAGGCCATGAGATACATGACGCTGAGGGCACCGGCGGACTCACCGGCGATGGTGACGTCGGCGGGATCGCCGCCGAACGCGGCGATGTTCTGCTTCACCCACGCCAGCGCGCGGATCTGGTCGAGCAGGCCGTAGTTCCCGGAGATGTGCTGCGGGGACTCGGCGCTCAGCTCGGGGTGCGCGAGCCACCCGAGCACGCCGAGCCGGTAGTTGATCGAGACGACCACGACACCGCGCTCGGCGAGCCGCCGGCCGTCGTACATCGGATCGCGGCTCGCACCCGACTGCAGTGCGCCGCCGTAGATCCAGAAGAACACCGGCGCGCTCGTCGCACTCGCCGGCGACCAGACGTTGAGCGTGAGGCAGTCCTCGCTCATCGGCATCGGTCCGCCGGCGTAGATGGTCGACAGCCGCGGTGGCGGTTGGTGGCAGGCCGGCCCGAACGCGGTGGCGTCGCGCACGCCGTTCCAGGGTGGGAGCGGGACGGGCGGCTTCCAGCGGAGCTCTCCGACCGGTGGCCGTGCGTAGGGAATTCCGCGGAACACGCGGATGGGGCCGTCGGTGGTGCCTCGTACGGCGCCGGCGGGCGCGTGCACGATCGGACCCGGAGCGATCGACGCGTCGGGCATGGGAGCGGTGGGCGTGGCGTCCACGAACGTCGCGAGGGCGGCGACGGCGGCGATGGCCGCGGCGAGCGGGAGGCGGGTGGTCACGCGGTTCTCTCCTCGCGGCGCAGCGTCCGCGCGAGCCAGAGGAAGAGCAGGATCGCGATGCCGTAGAAGGGGGTGAGGGTGTACAGCGCGGCCTGGAGCGCGTGGGGTACGCCGCGCGCCGCGAACCAGTCGCTCGCCGCGCCGACCCATGTCGGCCCGAAGCCGAGTCCCACGAAGTTCATCACGAGGAGGAGCAGGGCGCCGGCCATCACGCGCTGATCGGGACGCACTTCCTCCTGCACCAGCGCGACCGACGAGGAGAGATAGAAGTAGTTGAGCATCATCGCGCCGGTGAGGAAGACGAGGGAGAGCCGCCAGGTCGGCGTCGCCACGAAGGCGAGGTAGCAGGGAAGCGCGCACGCGAGCGACAGCGCCGGCACCGTGGCGTACGCGGCACGGGAGCGCCGCGTCGTCCGGTCGATCACCCGCCCCGAGACGATCATCCCCGCGCCCATCCCGATCGCGGCGACGAGGGCGTACCAGACCGCGACCTCCCGCAGCGTCATTCCCTTCTCGCGCATGAGGAACAGCGTCGTGAAGTTGCCGAGGCCGTACGTGATCATCTGCGTGGCGCCGCTGCCGAGCGCCGCGAGCACGAGCGTCTTGCGCGAGAAGAAGGCGCGCAGCGTCTCGCTGAAGGCCGACTTCCCGACGCGGGCCGCGCCCGCATCGAAGCGGCCGCGCACCGGCTCGCGCACGAGCACGCGCACCGCCGCCGCCGTGAGCAGCCCGACCAGGCCGATCGTGATGAACGCGTAGCGCCAGTCGAACACGGCCGCAATCGACGCGCCGAACGCGATGCCCAGCGCCGCGCCGATCGGGGGTCCGAGGTTGTAGATCCCGAACGCCGTGCCACGCCGACCTGGGGGAAACAGGTCCGTGATCAGCGCATACGACGGCGGCACGCCCCCCGCCTCGCCGAATCCGACCGTCATACGCGCGACGACGAGCTGCGGATACGTCGCCGCGAATCCGCAGCCGATCGTCGCCGCACTCCAGACCGCGCACGCGAGCGACAGCACGTGCACCCGGTTGGTGCGATCCGCGAACCACCCCACCGGGACGGCGATGAAGCAGTAGAAGAAGGCGAAGTACAGCCCGCCGATCAGGCCGAGCTGCCCGTCGGTGATGTGCAGCGTGTCCTGGATCGGCTTGGCGAGGATCGACAGCAGCTGCCGATCGAGGAAGTTGAGCACGTACACGAAGCAGAGCACCGCGAGCACGCTCCAGCTGCGCGCGTCCGCTGCGGGCTCGGCGAGCGGGTCGGAGACGGTGGTCGTCGTGGTCGCCACGGGCCCAGCATGCCGTCGCGTCCCTTCCGGTGTCAATGCGCGTTATCATGTGGGTGCGCCGTGGGCCGCAAGGCGGACCGCGCGTGGCTCGGCGCCACCATCAACTCGATCCCGCTGCCCGCGCACCGCGCGGTCCGAGAGGAATGCCATGGCTCTGGAGGGGCGTGTCGCCATCGTGACGGGATCCGGGGGCGGCCTGGGGCGCTCGCACGTGCTCTACCTCGCGCGCAAGGGAGCGCGCGTCGTCGTCAACGACCTGGCGCAGGACGCCGCCGACGGGGTCGCGGCCGAGATCCACGCCGCTGGTGGCTCGGCGCTGGCGATCGCCGGCTCGGTGACCGACGAGCGCGCCGTGGCCAACATGGTTGCGCGCGCGGTCGACAGGTGGGGCCGCGTGGACATCCTGGTGAACAATGCCGGCATCCTGCGTGACCGGAGCTTCGCCAAGATGAGCCTCGACGACTTCCGCGCGGTCATCGAGGTACACCTCATGGGCGCGGTGCACTGCACGAGGGCGGTGTGGGAGCCGATGCGCCAGCAGCGCTATGGCCGCATCGTCATGACCACGTCGTCGTCGGGGCTGTACGGCAACTTCGGGCAGGCCAACTACGCCGCGGCGAAGATGGGGCTCGTGGGGCTGATGCAGACGCTGGCGATCGAAGGGGAGCGCTACGGCATCCGCGTCAACTGCCTCGCGCCGACCGCGGCGACGCAGATGACCGAAGGGGTGCTGTCGCCGGAGAGCCTGCGCCTGCTCGACCCGGCGCGCGTCAGCCCCGGCCTGCTCGCGCTCGTCGGCGAGGACGCACCGACGCGGACGATCCTCTGCGCGGGCGCGGGCAACTTCGCCGCGGCGAACGTCACGCTCACGCACGGCTACCACGCGGGAGCGGGGCCGGATGCGGGCGAGCAGGTGATCGCGCACTGGCGCGACGTCACCGACCGCACCGGCGAGATCGTGCCGGCCTACGGCTTCACCCAGGCCGAGCGCGAGGTGGCGAGCGCCGGGTTCAGCGCGCCGGTGCTCGAAGTGAAGCGCTAGCGCCGACGGTTCCAGCGCGCCGCGTCACGGCTCTCCGCTCGCCGTTTTCCACTCGCCGTCCGTTGCTCTGACGACTCGCGGCTGACCGCCATCGTCCGGAACTCGTACATTGCCGTCCATGCCACACCCCGCGATCTGTTTCCGTTCACGGACGACGACGCGTCGCCCGCGTCTCTTCCTGTCGCTCCTCGTCGCGCTCGCGTGTAGTTCCGGCGCGCAACAGCTCCCGGAGACCGCCACGCCGGCTCCCGCGACGGACATCGCGCAGCAATCCATGCTGGCATGCGTGGACAGCGCGTTCGCGAGCACCGCCATCGTCGACCACGCCAGGACGCAACGCCGCGTCGGGAATCCGGCCTCGCGCTATCTGAAGCTGCGCAACTCACCGAGTCCACGCGTGCCGGGCGTGCTGTTCTCCCTCGCACCGTCGCGCGGTGCGCCACGGCAGCTCGTGATCGAGTACACGTGGCCGGCGTCGTCGGGCACGAGCGGCATGCAGCCGCCTCCGGATCCGAAGGCCTCCGAGTTCGAAGGCCAGCTGTTGACGGACGTCGTGGTCCAGCTCCTTCAGCTGGTGCGAAGCAGCTGTGCCCCCGATGCGCTCGGCGAGCCGGCCTGCTCGAGGGTGGCGGAGGGCCGACGGGGACGCTGCGTCCTCGGCACGTGATGCGCGCGCGAGCGAATGAGCCTTCACTGCTGGTAGATGCGACCGGCGGGTGCCCACATCACGTCGAGGAGACACGTACGTGACGCAACCCCTTCGTTATTCGATCAACGTCACCCTCGACGGCTGCTGCGATCATCGGGCGATCATCCCCGACGAGGAGATTCATCGCCACGCGCTCGAGAACATCGAGCGAGCCGACGCGCTCCTGTTCGGTCGAGTGATCTACGAGATGATGGAAGCGGCCTGGCGGTCTCCCGCCGTGTCGGGAGCGGCGCCCGACTGGATGGAGCCCTGGATGATGCCCTTCGCCCGTACGATCCACTCGGCGAAGAAGTACGTCGTCTCGAGCACACTGCCACGCGTCGACTGGAACGCGGAGCTCGTGCGCGGCGATCTCGGGAGCGCGGTTCGAGCGCTCAAGGCGCAACCGGGGAAGGGCATGCTCACCGGAGGGCTGCAACTCCCGCTCGCGTTGGCCGAGCTCGGATTGATCGACGAATACGAGTTCATCCTGCATCCGAGACTCGCGGGACACGGCCCGACACTCTTCGCCGGACTCTCGAAACCCGTCGACCTGAAGCTCGTTCGCCAATCGCAACTCGGCTCGGGCGCGGTGGCGATGACGTACGAGCCGCGGCGATAGTCGCGCGGCCCTCGGCTTGCGTCCCGTCCGCGCCGGCGTGAGAGTTGGTGCGTCATCCTTCGAGGACCTCCCATGACGCGTTCTGCACTGGCCGTCACCGCAGCGGCCATCCTCTTGGCCGGCACCGCCGGCTGCGGGATCGTGAGCTCCTGGCAACCGCACGTGCGCACGAGCAGCAGCGAGCCGTCGCTGCCCAGGACGGGGCCAAGCGCGAGGCCGTCGCCTGGCGCGCCCGGTGTGCGCGAACGGCCGGGCACATCGCGCGCGCCGCACAACGTCGACGACCGACGCATCTGTCGCTCGAGCTCCACGCCGCGCGGGTGGATCGCCGTGGCATACGTCAGCGCGCCCGAGCAGTGTCCCGCGCGTCCGGGCGCCGACAGCACGGCGAACGCAGCCTCGGTGGCCGTCCTCGCGCGCTACCTCGGGTTGCCGCTCGGCGCCGTCCTCGACGTGTGCGCGGATCAGCCGACGCCCAACGGCTGGGGGATGGTGACGGACGAGCCGGTCGATGACGCCACCAGCTGCCCCGGCGCAGTGCGCGGCGGCGGGTCGACGACGAAGCGAATCCGCCGGAACCGCTAGGGCCGCACGAGCGCCTGGTTCGGCGATCCCGACGGGAACCCGTCGTCGGTGGCGGACACGCCGGCCTCCTGATTCCACGTCGCCTGTTCGGCGCCGCCTACGCCGACGCCGCGTGCGCCCCCTTCCAGATCACCGCCGCGTCATAGCCGTGAATCGTCCTGACGACGTCGGCATTCCAGCTCTCGAGGCCGCGCATCGCCAGCGACCGGACGGCCCGGAGATCGATGACTTCGTGACCGGCGGCGTCGGCGTTGGACAGCACGCGCGTGAGCCGCTCGTCGCCTGCCTTGAATTCGTCGAACTCGTCGGTCGAGACGGAGCCGAAGGTGCGGCCCGGGCCGAGCACGGCCTGCCGGGATCCCCTCCCGGGCAGGACGATCACGTGGAACGCGCGCACGCCATCGACGGCGGCGACTTCGTCCGGCATCGAACCGACGTCGAAGATGTTCACGTAGTTCGCGCCGCGGATCATGTGGTTGTAACCGGCCTTCAGCACGACCTTCGGCGACGACCCGCGCCCGCGCGCGTCCCGAAGCCGCGCCGCGAGGGTACTGCGCATCCATTGTGCTCGGCGGTCCGCCGCATCCCACGCGGTACCGGTGCGCGCGACGGCGTTGATGGCGAGCGAATCCTCCAGCGTGCGGAGGATCGTGTCGCTCTCGGGGTCGGGGTTCGGCCAGGCGGCGCGGACCGCCGACACGATCGCCGGCTCCTGCGCGAAGAGGAACGGCGGCTCCGCTCCCGGATTCTTCTCACGCCGCATCGCGGAGCCGACGGATGCTTCCTTCAAGCGCGTGAACGCCGCGCGCGCGCTGCTCGGCACCTTCGGCTCGAGCCGCGAGATCAGGTAACGGTCGCTGAAGATCTCGCGATCGAAGCCCCAGAGCACGCGCTCGTTCTTCGGCGCGGCGCGCACGACGTCCGCGAGGAACTGCGCCTCCTCACGCAAATACATCGGGCTCCACGTCTCGGGATTGGCGAAGAGCTTCAGAATCCCTCGAAGCCCGTCGCGTCGCGCCGCCGCCTCGAGGTCCTGCGCGATGATCGGCGAGAGCTCGATCGCCATGCGGGTGTAGCCCGCCGGCCGCAGTGCCTCGAACAGCGCTGCCGAGAACCGCGCGGTCTCGGCGACTCCGTGTTCCTCGCCGACGAGGGTGAACTGCGCCGATTGCGCGCGCTTCACGAGCCAGTCCCATCCGGCGCCCGAGGGCGCGTCTCTCATCGTGAGGGGCAGCCTGTTCTTTCGAAGCGCGTCGAGCAGGCGCGCCTCCGGCCCCTGCGCCTGGGTCTGCGCCGGGGCCGGCGACACGCCCTGCGCGAGCACCGGGGGGCCGGCGAGCAGGAACGTCCCACTCGCGACGAGGAGATCACGCCTGTTCATCATGGGGCTGCCCGGGTGGACGGGGTGTGATGTGTTGAAAAATCAGCGTAGGTGATTTTTCAACATCAGGCGCCCGATGTCAAGTCCGTCTGTCTTTCCGAGCGAGAGAGGTCACGCCGCACCCGCCCTCGCCAACGCGTCGCGTCGCGAGCACGTTGAACGGTCAGCGCGTCTGTCAGAGGGCGCGCGCCACCTCCACGGAGCCCGCGTGATGCCTCGCTCGCTCGCCGTCATGCTCCTCGCGGCCGTCCTCCCCGGCTGCGCCTCGTCGCACGCGCGGGTAGTTGCGACCCCGCCCGTTGCCGCCGCCGCGCATCCGAACGTGTCCGGCAACTGGCTCGCCGCCGTGCCGATGAACGACGGCACCTTCCGCCGATCGTACTTCGACCTCGTGCAGACGGGCGACGGCATCCGTGGCACGATCAACACGACGCAGTTCCACTACCGCATCG
>Ga0310810_10004111_pt1 | contig 16035 bp, 15 predicted proteins | sample NCmetagenome_FD_207641 | JGI IMG/M metagenome (GOLD analysis project Ga0310810, IMG submission 207641) | Soil microbial communities from experimental microcosm in Duke University, North Carolina, United States - NC | ecosystem: Engineered > Artificial ecosystem > Soil microcosm > Unclassified ... | reverse complement strand
GTGACGACCCGACTCACGCGTCGGCAGTGCTGATGTGAGTCGGGTCGTCACCGTACTCCGACTCGATAGAAAGGAATTCATATGAACGGCATTTGGAAGACTCTCGCATCCGTCGCATTGATCCTGACGATCGCGGCGCCTGCGTTCGCCCAACAATTAAAGGCCACGGAGGATGTCCGGACGGCGCTCAAGCTGCTCGTTCAGGTGTCCAACGACTTCAAGCGGCAGATCACCAACAAGAACTTCGCACGCGTGCCGCATGAGTATATGGAGTACACGGAAGCGGCCGATGCATTGCGCATGTCCATCAAGGACGAGCCCGCCGATTTCAAGGCGAAGGTCGAGACCAGACTCAAGGCGGCCGTTGCCGCGTACCAGAAGGTGTCCGACATGAGCGGCAAGGAGACCGACGTCGACAAGCTGATGGCCGAGCACGCCAAGGCGGTGACGGCGATGAACTCGCTCTTCGATCTCTTTCCCGCGGCGCTGAGGCCCGATCCAAACCTGCCGCCGCCTGGACGCGGCGGACGCCGAGGCTGACGTAGCTGCTCTTCGATCTCGTTCTCGTCGCCTCCGCTGTACTCGCGGGCGCCATTGCCGCGGTGACCGGGTTCGGCATCGGTAGTCTCCTCACGCCGGTCCTGGCGCTGCAGGTGGATACGAGGCTGGCCGTCGCGGCCGTCTCGATCCCTCACCTGCTCGGCACGTCACTCCGTTTCGCGCTGATGCATGGCGGCGTCGATCGCCGCGTGCTCTGGAGCTTCGGCATCACGAGCGCCGCCGGCGGTCTCGCCGGCGCGCTGCTCAACAGCGCCGCGACGAGCACCAGGTGGCTCACTATTCTGTTCGGGGTGCTGCTGCTGTTTGCCGCGGTGAGCGAGATGACCGGACTCGCCCGCCGTATGCGGTTCCACGGCTGGGTCGCGTGGGTCGCGGGAGCGCTGTCAGGGATGCTGGGTGGCCTCGTCGGAAACCAGGGTGGCATCCGCTCGGCCGCGCTCATCGGCTTCGATCTCCGCAAGGAGCTGTTTGTCGGAACCGCCACCGCGATCGCGCTGTTCGTGGATGGCGCGCGCGTGCCGATCTATCTCTACGCGCAGCACGACGAACTCAGCATGCATCTCACCTGGATCCTGCTGGCTATCGCCGGCGTGGTTGCCGGGACGATCGTCGGAAGCCGCGCGCTCGGGCGCATCCCCGAGGTGTGGTTCAGGCGCGTGCTTGCGATGGTACTCGCCATCCTTGGTGTCGCGATGCTCTTCCGTACAGACTAGCCGGACCTACCAGATCCGCACCTCTAACTTCTACTTCACCAGCCACAGCCACACAGACCCGAACAGCAACGTCGAGATTGTGACGGGGATGCCAATGCGGAGGTAATCTTCAAAACCGACGTGGACGCCCTCCCCGGCGGCGCGCTCCACGACGATGATGTTCGCCACCGACCCGGTGATGGTCAGATTTCCGGCAAGGGTGGACGACATCGCGAGTGCGAGCCATCCAGCGTGCGGATCCGGAAAACCCGATACCACAGTGCGCAGCAGCATCACCGCAGGTACGTTGCTCACGACGTTGGACAGCACTGCCGTCACCGAGACGAAAATGGGAATGCGGTGAAGGCTCCATGACTCGATCGGGCGCAGCAGCGTGGCGGTCAGCCCAGCGCGTTCGGCTCCGGCGACGATGACGAACAGGCCGATGAAGAAGACGAGAAGCCCCCAGTCGACCTCGTCGTACACGTTGCGGGGCTCCACTGTTTGTGTAATCAGCAGGAGCGCGGCGCCGACCGCGGCAACGAGCGCCGGCGGTGTGCCCATCAGGAAACCAACGAGAACAAGCGTCAGCACGACAACCGGCTTCTTGCGAAGCGCTGGCCGCTGGAACTCGGGTGCGGAAAGCGCCTCTGCGACTTCCACCTTGTCAACCGCGCCGCGCAGGCCGATGCGGTGCAGCACCGCCCAGTTCAGACAGAGTCCGACGAGCGCAATCGGACCCAGATGGGCGATGAACTCCACATAGGGAATACCCGCCAGCGAGCCGATCAGCATGTTCTGCGGATTGCCCGTGATCGTCGCCACACTGCCGATGTTCGACGCGGTGGCGACCGCAACGACGTAAGGCATGGGAGGCACGCCGAGGCGGCGAGTCATGTGCACCACGAACGGCGTCATCACCAGGCAGACGATGTCGTTCACCAGAAACGCGGACAGCAGCCCCGTCGTGAAGATGACCGTCGGCATCAGATGATGCGGGTGGAGACGCTCGATGAGCCACTCGGTGATCCAGTCGAAGAACCCGGCCAGGCGCAAGTTGGCGACGAGCAGCATCATCGAGAACAGCAGCACGATCGTTGCGAAATCGATCGACGCCAGCGCCTCTGGTGCACCCACGATGCGAAACGCCACCATGAGTACGCCGCCGATGATGGCCGCGCCTGGGCGATCGATCTTCATGCGCGGGAACTTTCCCAGCGCGAAGACGACATAACTGCCAATGAAGATGGCGTAGGCGGCGACGGTCCGGGCATCCGAGAGCAGCGCGGGGCTCACGGAGGTCATCTCGGTGTCGCCATGCTGATTCGCGCGTAGAGGCGGACCTTCAGGTCCGCCTTCCTAATTGACCCGCCAGGGCGACGTGCCGACCCACGTCCTGAGCGTCTCGCGGGCCCAGGTGGTGTCCCGATCCGTATGACAGTTCGTGCACGGATTCGGGATTTTGTACTCGTCGCTCATCGACGGCGTGATGAACTTGAACGTGTGGCTGCGCACGTTGATGTCCGCGATCGTCTGCGCGATTTGCGGCATGTGACATGCCACGCATTCGCTGCCCCGGCTCCCCCGCTCGTGGTGCGTGTGTGCCTCGATGCTCGCCGCATGCGGACCGTTCGGTGAATTCGGCCCGTGGCACGTCGTACAGAGATCCTTCGCGGGTCTGACCAGATCCGCGTTGTTGCCGGTCCCGTGCACGTCGTGGCAACTGAAGCAGGTGACGCCGCGGGTGTACATCACGCTCTGCACGAAGTCGTTGCCCTGCATCCGGTTCTTGTGTGCGGTGCCGTCGGCGAAGTGCATGAAATTCGTCTCACCCAGCTTATGCTCCTCGAGTTCCCAGAAGTCCCGGAGGTTCAGCCCCTGCTGAAACCCGACGGGCCAGTCGTAATACTTCCCTTCAATCGGGTTCTTGAGCGGCTTCCCCTGCGAGTGGCACTGGATGCAGGTATCGTTCGCGTGCACGTAGTCGAGCCGCGCAGGATTGACGATGTTGGCCGGCTTCGGGTCACGCACGTGCTCGCTGCCGGGACCGTGGCAGCGCTCGCAGCCGACGTTCCACTCCGTCGGCCGTTTCGTCTGGATGTTGTAGTTCACCGAATGGCAGCCGTCGCAGAGCGGCCCGGTCGGACGGCCGTTGTTGTCGGCGGGATAAAACGGCACCCACCAGTCGGTATTCGGCTGCACGAAGTACGCGCGCCAGATGCGATGCTGCACGTCCCACTGCGCCGGCAGCGGGAAGTAGTCGTCGCCGACCTTCTTGAAGTACCGCTGCTTCCATTTCGTCCCGTAGACCAACGCGATGTCGTTGGGCGTGAACGTGAGCAGCGGATCCGTCTTCGTCAAGTCGGGAATGATGACCTCGGGATGCTCCTTTGGATCGGTGACGACGTTGGCCATGCGCGTCTTCGACCAGCGCGCATAGACTGCGGGATGGCAGTCGCCGCAACGCGCAGAACCGACATACGTCGCCTGCGCCGGTGTCGGACCGGGAGCCGGGGGTCTGGCGCCGGCAGCCGGATTTCCCTGCGAGTCCACGCGCGCCGACAACGCCGCGACAAACAACACGCCGGCGAGGACGACCTGAATGGCGAAGCGCATACCTCTTACCTGGAACCTTACACCTGATTCCTAGACCACACCTGAGACGTGATACCGGCCTTATTGAAACATCTTATTCTTCGTCGGCTGCCCGTTCCTGAACTCGTGCGCCAGGTTGTAGAAGCCTGCGCTCTTCAGCGTGACCGTGACTTCTTTGTCGGTCGTGTTCTCCCAGTACCAGCCGTGGATTCCCGGGAATGGTGCCGTCAACGTCCCTGACGCCTGCGTCTGCGCCGACTTCTTCTCGTAGGTCTGCGCGTAGCCGGCGGGCGCGCCGTCCGGCTCGGCGTGAAATTCGAAGTTCACCGGTGCGCTGGCACTCCAGGCGTAGAGGAGCGCTTCGCCTTTATCGAGCCGGTACTTGTATTCCATCCCCTCGCGTGGCGCGAGCTTGAAATCGACACTCTCCTGCTGGAACGGCTTGTCTTGTGCGGCGACGATGGCACCCGCCCCACCCGCCTTACCCGCCTCACTCGCCTGCTGATTCAGCGCATCGACCTGCTGGCCAACCTCCCCGAGCGGCAGCAGTCCCAGCCTGGCACCGGTACCGAGTGGGTCGACCGCGAACTCCGCCGGCAGGATGAACGTCACCAGGATGAGACCCGCGACGAGAATTGCCGCGCCGAGAGCTACTGCGATGCGCTGTCTGACTTCGCTCGCCGGCGCTCCGGGCGCTGACTCCATTACGTGCTGTGCTGCTGTGTCCATCATCTACACCATGCCGAGGAAGTAACCGGACAACTGATAGCCGACGAGCAGGAAGCCGCCAGTCATCACCAGACCATTGAACGCAAAGGCGTGGCGATGGAATGCGTCATGGGTCCGCCACCACTCGAGACCGATAAGAATCGCCGTCAGCGCAAGCCCCTGGCCGATTTCAACGCCGATGTTGAAGCTTACGATGTTGGCCACGAGCCCGTTCTGCGACAGCGCGAAGTCTTGCAGTTTGGTGGCAAGACCGAAGCCGTGGAACAGACCGAAGATGAGCACCGCGGCCTTCGTGTTCGGCTGGAACCCGAGGAAGCGCCGGAACCCGTCCATGTTCTCGAACGCCTTGTAGACGACGGAGAAGCCGATCACCGCGTCGATCAGATACGAGTTCGCGTGGATGCCGCCAAGGACACCCGCCAGCAGCGTGATGCTGTGGCCGAGTGTGAAGAGACTGACGTACGCGACGACGTCCTTCAGCCGGTAGAGGAAGAAGATCACGCCCACGAGGAACAGCAGATGGTCATAGCCGGTGACCATGTGCTTCGCACCGAGGTACATCAGTGGGATGATCGCGCGTCCCATCAGCCCCTGAAGGAACACCGCGTCCTTTCCCGATACGCCATGAGCTTCGAGCGAAGCTGACAGGACGGCGATTAGGAACAGCGTCAGACCGCCGACGGCCAACGTCCCAATCCGCGAATCGTAGAGGCGGACCTTCAGGTCCGCCTTATTGACGTGAGTACCGCGCATGGCAGCTATCACACGTGTTATTGAGATCGCCGCCGGCCGCGACGATCCCGTCCTTGTCCTTCGCGTCGGCCGCTTTCATCGCTTTCTTTCCCTGTTCGATCATCTCGTTGGTCATCTTCACCCAGTCGCCCTTGTCAATGGCCCGGTTGCCCATCAGCATCAGGTTCCCAGACTCGATGACGGCCGCGGCGGCGCTCCCCACCTTCGCCCAATCCTCGTCGGTCTGCGGCGCAATCTCCTCGACACCGGCGGCGGTTGACTTCGTGCCGACCGCTTCGTAGATGACGTACGCCGAAGGATTGGTGATCCCGATCATGATTTGCTTGACAGTTGCGACCGGAGCCACGTCCGGCCCCGCAGCGGCGACAGCCGCCGGGGTTGCCGCGCGCGCGGTTCGTTCACCCGCGATGATGAAGGCGATGCCGCTCACAAACAACGCGACGCTGACGACAAATAACCAGTAAACCGTTTTCATCTTGCCTCTCATTCTCTCATCCGAACACTCACATTCCGCGCGACAGTCTCAAGCGCCGTGCCTCTGTGGCTGGCTCAGGCCGCCATAACGAAGGTACAAAGCCGGAACGACCGCCATATTCAGAATCGTTGACGTGACCAGGCCGCACAGAATGACGATGGCCATCGGCGTCTGAATCTCGCTGCCGGACTTGCCGCCGCCCAGCGCGAGCGGAATGAGCGCGAGTCCCGCAGCCAGGGCCGTCATCATGATCGGAATCAGCCGCTCGCGCGCCCCGCGCTCGACGGCCTCGCGGAAATCGGCGATCCCCTCCTCTTCAATCAAATGCTGGATGTGCGACACCAGCATGATGCCATTCCGCGTCGCGATGCCGAACAGCGTGATGAACCCGATCATCGTCGCCACGTTGAGCACGCCGCCGGCCAGGAACACGCCCGCGACGCCTCCGATCAGCGCCAGCGGCAGATTCGCCATGACGATGAGCGCATCGCGCGTGCGGCCGAACGCCAGCACGAGCAGCATGAAAATGGCGGCTATCACAATCACGCCGAGTGCCAGCAGACGCTGCGACGCGCTCTCTTCGCTCTCGAACTGACCGCCGTATTCGACGCGATAACCGGCCGGCATCGGCACCGCCGATGACACGGCGCTGCGGATATCGGCAACGACGCTGCCGAGATCCCGACCGGCGACGTTGCACGAAATCACAATACGACGCTGAACGTTTTCCCGCAGGACCATGTTCGGTCCCTGTTCGCGCCGGACATCCGCGAGCATCCGGACGGGGACAATCGCGCCCATCGGCGTATCCACGGGGAGATCCGTCACCCGCTCGAAGTCGGCGATATTCGAGGCGTCCAGCTTCACGAGCAGATCGAACGTCGTCCCGCGGTCGAAGATGCGGCCGACGGTCGCTCCCGCAAAGCTCGTCTCGATGGCTTCGGTCACATCCGCCGGTCGCAACCCATAGCGGGCGATCGCCGGCCGGTTGAGGATGAAACGCACGAACGGGACGTCGATCTGCTGCTCGAGCGAGAGGTCCGCCACGCCGGGAACGGTCGCCATCGTTTGGCGCACGCGCTCGCCGAGGCGGCGCAACGTGCCGAGATCGTCGCCGAAGACCTTCACCGCGATATTCGCGCGCGTCCCCGACAGCATGTGATCGATGCGGTGCGAGATGGGCTGGCCGATCGTCACATTCGTTCCCGGCAACGTCGAGAACTGCCGACGAAGTTCGGCGAGCAGTTCGTCGCGTGTGCGGCCGGTCTCCTTCAGCCCGACGTCGATTTCTGCGGCTTCCACCCCCTGAACGTGCTCGTCGTACTCGGCGCGCCCGGTCCGGCGCGCGGTCGCCACAACCTCCGGCTGCGACAACAGGATCTGCTCGACACGCCGTCCGATCTCGTCGGACTTGGCGAGCGAGGTTCCGGGCAGCGTGTTCGCCTGCACGGTCAGACTGCCTTCGTGAAATTCGGGCAGAAACGACGTGCCCGCGCGCGTGAGCCCGAACGCAGCGGCCAGCAGAAGGAGCAGCGCGCTCGCGATGACCATGCCGGGCCGATCGAGAATCCGCGGCAGGTCCTTCGCATACCTCGCCTTGAGCACGCGCGCGAGCCAGCCATCGTGTCCGCGCTCGATTGAGCGCGCGTCGGGCAGGAAGGCATAGCAGAGCGCCGGGGTTACCACAATGGCGACGGCGAGTGAGGCCAGCAGCGCGACGATGTAGGCGAACGCGAGCGGGGTCAGAAGCCGTCCTTCGATGCCGGTCAACCCGAATACCGGTAGAAACACCAGCACGATGATGACGGTCGCGAACACGATGGAGGAACGAATCTCGAGCGTGGCATCGCGCACGATGTCAGAGGCCGACCGCCGTTCCTCGATGGGCTTCGTCTGATTCTCACGCAGCCGCCGAACGACGTTCTCCACGTCGATGATGGCGTCGTCGACGAGCGCGCCGATGGCAATCGCCATTCCGCCGAGCGTCATGGTGTTGATGCCTACGCCGAACGCGCGCAGCGCCAGGACGGCTGCCGCGAGCGAGAGCGGCATCGCCGTCAGCGTGATGCCTGCGGCGCGCAGGTTGGCGAGGAATAGCAGCACGACGGCGATGACGAGAACCGCGCCGTTGCGAAGCGCGTCGACGACGTTGTCGACGGCCACCTGGATGAAGTCGGACTGCCGGAAAATGCGCCGGTCGATGGTGATACCCGGCGGCAGCTCCTGCTGGAGCGTATCGAGCTCGCGGTCCAGACGCCCAGTGACCTGAATCGTGTTCGCTCCCGGCTGCTTCTGCACGCCCACGATCACGGCCGGCTTGCCGCTGCGGGACCCTTCGCCGCGCTTGAAGGCGGCGGCCTCGCGGACGTCCGCAACGTCGCGCACGAGAACGGACCGATCCCCGCGAAGCGCGATCACCGTGTCGCCGATCTCGTCAACGTTGCGGACGCGGCCGATCGCCTCAAGCACATACTCCTGCGAGCCCTCCGTGTACACGCCCGCGGAGGTGTTTTCGCTGGCACCGCGCGCCGCGTCGAGCAGCTCGGTCAGCGAGATGTTGTTCGCGCGAAGCGCGTCGGGATGCGCCACGATCTGGAACTGCCGTTCCGCGCCACCGATCGGCGTCACCTGCGACACGCCCGGCACCGCGAGCAGCCGGCGTCGAACTGTCGTGTCGGCAATGGTACGCAGCGTGAGGGGATCGACTTGATCGGATGAGAGCGCGAAGAACAGGATCTCGCCCATGATCGACGACACGGGCGCGAGAATCGGGCGATCGGCCTGCGGTGGCAGCACGCCGCTGGCGAGCGACAGCTTTTCTGAGACGAGCTGCCGCGCCATGAAGATGTCGGTGCCCCAGTCGAACTCCACCCACACCACTGAAATCCCGACCGTGGTTGCGGATCGGACGCGACGTACGCCCGAGGCGCCGTTCATGGCGCTCTCGATCGGGAAGGTCACCAACGACTCCATCTCCTCGGGGGCCATCCCGTGGCCTTCGGTGAGGATGGTGACGGTCGGCGCCGTCAGGTCGGGAAACACGTCAATCGGCATCTGCCGCGCCGTCCACGCGCCGGCTGCCAACAGCAGCACTGAGAGACCGATGACGAGCCAGTGGTGGTCAATAGACCATTGAATGATTCGTTTCATATCAATGCACATGACCTTCTGCGGGAAGGCCTTTCGCCGCTGATGCAAGTTGAACGTCGTAGGAACCTCGAGTGACCACGCGTTCGCCGGGCATGATTCCCGTCTTGAGTCCGACCAGATCGCCTTCGCGCGCGGCGATCTCCACGAACCGTCGCGCGAAGCGTTCGCCACCGGTCTGCACGAACACGTACGGACGCCCGGCTTCCATCAGCACCGCTTCCTTCGGTACCGCGGGCACGCGCACGCGTCGTCGTCCGTAGAGCAGCGCTGATCCGGTCTGCCCGATCAGGAGCTGATTGCCGCGGTTGTCGACCTCGAACTGCACCGTCAGCGCGCGCGTTTCCGGATCGAGCACGCCCGCGTCGTGCATGTGGTGTGGCTTGACGACGAGCGGCTCCGGACGCCCGGGCAGTTCGAGCGCGATGGTGTCGACGTCGCGCGTCAACTCGACGTCCGCGGCCGGCACCAGCGCCTGCAACTCCACTTCATCGGTCTTGACAATGCGGAAGAGGTGATCGGCTTCAGCATAGGACGCGCCGAGCGTCGCCCACACTTCGGTGACGCGTCCCGTCAACGGCGCGCGAAGGACAAACGCGTTGCCCGCGGCCGCGCCGCCGCCCGTTCCGAGCGTCTGGTCGCGCTGCGCCAGCCGCGCCTGCGCCGCGCGCAGCTGCGCCTCCGCGACGGTGACCCCACGCTTCGCGTCTTCAACGCGGCGCGCCGGGACCGCCTGCTCGGCGAGCAGCCGCTCGGCTCGCCCCTGTTCTGCCTGGGCAGCCTCGAGCTTGGTTTGCGCTTCGGCCACTTCGGCCGCGAGCGTCGCGCGATCGTTACCGGCAGTGGCCAGTCGCGGCTCGAGGCGGCCGAGCGGCTGCCCGGCGCGCACGACGGCTCCAATGGACACAAGCGAGTCGGCCTCAAACCGTCCCGCGGCTGGCGCCTCAACGATCGCCTCTCCACCCGTCACCGGATGAACTGACGCCGGCACACGCACCGACGAACGCAGCTCCGCCTCGCGCACGGCCGTCGTGCTGAACGCGTTCGTCCACTGCTGTTCCTTCAAGTAGGCGATGGCCGCGGGATCCTCTGGCGGGCGCTTCTCGGCGTCTGCGATCGCCGTCTTCTCGTCCGCAAAAACCGTCGCGGTGCCGAGGTCGTGGCGATCGTTGAGACCGGGAGCGTCGACGAGGAGGGCCCATCGATAGCGTCCTGGCGCCGGGATCTTTCCTTCAACGCGAAACGCACCCGGCCGCAGCGGCGCCGAACCCGGCAGCGTGACCGGCGTTCCTCCTGCTTCGGGCGTCATCTCGATGCTCGGATGTCCAGCATTGAGCGCGCTGAAATCCGCCATCTTCGTCAGATGAACGGCGAAACGAACCGTTTCGCCCGTGACGAGCGGCGGATACTCCATATAGAGCTCCGACTTGTCCGTCCAATCCGTCACATTCAGCGACGGTGCCTCAGCGGCAGCGGCCGGCGCGGGTGGCCGGGAACAAGCTGTGAGAAATGCAAAACTCAAAATGCAAAATGCAAACACGATGTGTCTCATGGCATTTCCCATCCGCTGACAAATTCAAGTTCGATTTCCGCTTCGCGTGCCGACGCGTCGAGCGCCGCTTGACGCACACGGGCCGACGCCGACGTACGATAGGCGTCGAGCAGTTCCAGAATCCCGCGCTCGCCAGATTCATAGCTGACGCGGGCAATGCGTTCCACATCCGACGCGGACGCGACTGCTGATGCGCGATACCGATCCGCTGCGGCGCGCCGTTCGAGCGCAGCGCCGCGCCACGCGGCGATGTCGCCGCGCAACGTCATCTGCAAGGCCTCGAGCCGCGCGGACGCCTGGGAGGCTCGCGCCTGGGCACGCGCACGCTCCGCACGTCCGACATCGAACAGCGGCAGCACCGCCTGGACCGCCAGGACGCTGCCGACGCCGCCGCCCTCAAAGTTCGAGGTCTTGGTGCCGCCAATGACTTCGGGTTCGGGCACGCGGCGCCTGTCAGCCGCGCGCGCAGCGAAGTCCGCAGATTCCACCTCTTTACGCAACGCCAGCACCTCGCCTCGTGTGCGCTCCGCCTGCTCGAGCAGCGCATCGACGGGAGGCACGTCGCGGACGGTGATGACACGATCCGCAGCGACGAGCGCGGTCGGATCGACGCTCGCGGCAAAAAAGCCCGCCAGGCGTCCCTGCGCCCGCGCACGATCCGCGGCCGCGATGACGCGGTCGGCCTCGACGTCCAGCACTTCCCGTTCAGCGCGCAGGCGATCGAAACCTGCGGCATCGCCTTCGCGCTCACGCCTGGACAGAATTCCGGCAAGCTCCTGCAGGCGATCGCGCGCAGCGGTGAGTTCGCGCTCGCGCGTCTGCGCGGCGACCAGATCCGCGTACGCCAGTCGCAAGTCGGCGCGCGCCCTCCTCGTCGCATCGTCCGCACGGAAGGTCGTCGCGTCGACGAGCGCGTCCGCGGCCTGAATCTCGAAACGTCGCTGTCCCGTAATCGGAAGCGGTTGCAGCACACTCGCGATCGTTTCCGACACGCCGACAACGGATTCCCGGCCGACGTACACGCGTGGATTCGGCCAGCGCGAGGCGGTCAGGACATCCGCGCGTGCGAGCTCGATCCCGGAGCGGATGGCGCGCACCCGCGGGCTGTCTGGCGATAGCCTCGCTATCGCATCGCTTTCAGTGAGAACAGTCTGGGCGCCTGCGGTGTTGCACGCGCATGCCACGAAGACCGCAACGGACCACGCACGAAACTGCATAGGACTCCTTCGTACACACCAATACCCATGCGGTCGGTAGGGCCGGCTTTAGCCGGCCCGCCTAACGACCGCGGTTACAGCGTGTCGAAGGAAGGAGGCGCGCGAAGAGGTCGAAGGGCGCGCGCGGGTCCGTCGCGCGGGCTGTTGCCAGACGTCGGCCGCTCGACAGCGGTAAACGTCGCGAGGTGAGCCAGCGAAATTAACGCGATAAGAATGGCCGGCGGTCGAGCGAACGACGTATGCCCATCCGCGGATCGCGCGGGCCGATCCACGAAAATGACGCGCCCATCATCATCATCGAACGCCGCGCGTGACGACTGATGCGCGCTCCAGTGCGAATGCTCGACGGCCGCGGCATGGTCGTGATCGTGATCGTCGTGTTCAGCCAGGTGGATGTGCGCTGGCGGCAGCACCGCGGCAAACACCACGGCCGCAATAAGCAGCGGGGCGGTCGCGGGGCGGCGGATCCGGGCGGCAATCACGCCGGAATCTTATCAGGAGAGGTGAACAAGGTCAGCCTGTCCGCCTAATAATGGAATTTCACCTTGACCTGCCCTGTGATCTCCCGCGGGTTAGTGTAGTGCGTTCCCGCAAACGAGTTCTCGAAGCCTGTCAGAAACAGGGCGTCCGTCACGTTCAACGCTGAGAACCGCAGCGACACCCTCTCACCCAGATCCTTTCCGGCGGCGAGATCAAGCGTCGTATGCTGTGGCATGTGCGCGGGGCCGTTTCCCTTAAGAAATCCCGAACCATACGTCACGCTCGCTGACACCCAGGCGGCATCCGGCAGTGTGATTTCGGCACCGGGCGTAAACGTCACCCGCTGATCGTGATCGAGATAGAAATACGCGTTGTTCGGCGGCGGCACGAAGTCCGTCAATCCACCGGTGATCGCGCCACGACCCTGCGCCGACTGCAGCGACAGGGCGTAGTGCAACTGCAGAACTCTGGCGATGAGCGGCGACTTCAAGGTCGATTCGAACGCGCGGACACGGCCGTTGGCAATAGTCAACGGGAACAGAAGGTTCGAGTTGCCCAGCACCTCGTGGTCGACCAGATTCTTCGTCTTGTTGTAGAAGCTGTCGAAATCGAGCGTCCATCCGTGCACCGGAATGCCGAGACCCACCTCCACCATCTGGTCGCGTTCGCCGGGAACCGGCAGGTATCCGAATCCTTCCTGGAGCGCGAACTGCAGCAGCGGCCCGGTAACGGTTGACGTCTGCGGGTGCTGATAGAAACGTCCGTATGAAGCGCGCAGCACGGCGCCACGACCAACCTGCCACGCCATCCCGACCCGCGGGCTGACGGCGTGCTCGGTCAATGTTCCGGAGAAGCGCTCAGCGCGCACACCGCCGTTCACTGTCAAAGTCGGGCTGACGCGGAACGTCTCTTCCCCGAACACCGACGCGACGCTCGCCCACAGCACTTCCTCATGCGTCAGCGACAGACGATTCCCGACGTTCGACCGCAGACCGAACAGCGAATCATCGTGCTCGGCGAACGTGTCAGTGCCGTAGTGATACGTGTGGCGGCCCTTAGTCTGCGCCACATTGACGTAGCCGCCGACATAGTGCGACCCGCGGTTATCGTTCGTGACGAGGGGATCCTGCGGACCGCCGATGTACTGCCCGCGATTGAAGTGATAGTACGGCGACACCGTAATCAACAGTTCGGACGGAGTGGTGTGCACCCACGTCGTGTTGAGGAATGCGTCGGTCGCCTTCTCCTCGTCACTAATGTTGAGCGCCTGCTGACCGACCGTGTTCGGCACCTGATAACGATCCTCACGACCGGATCCGACGAGGCGGAACTGATTGGTCGTCGACGGGTTGTAAAGGATTGACGTGAAGGCCGACACGCTCGACGCCTTGTCGTGGATGACCGGAATGTCGACACGCTCGAGCCCGCGATCGGTCCGGTTGCCCGACCCGCTGCCAAACCACGCCATCTTCTGATCGGCCGTGTGGTTGCCGAAACTCGAATAGACGCTCCCCTGCTGGTAATTGCCGTAGCGCGCGGTCACATCGCCGAACTTGTTGTCTTCGAATCCACTGCGCGGAACCACATTGAAGACCCCGTAGGCGCGATCTCCATAGTTGGCCGCCAGCCCTCCCCGTTCCGACTCCAGATAGTCAACGTCCTTCGGATCGAACTGCGAACCGACCGCCGCCAGGTTGCTGTTCGGCACGGGGACACCGTCGATCTCGAATGTCACGCCGTGGCCGCCACGCGCGTGCAGATGATCGTGCATCACGTAGGTACCGGGCACATTGTTCGTGATCATTGCGAGGCTGCCGCTGCGATCGGCGTCAGGCTGGCGTTCGATGTCGAGACGATGCGTCAATGTTTCGGTCCGCGACGACTCAGGGTTGACGGTTTCGGCCTCGGCACTGACCTCGACGGACTCCGCAAGCCCGGCGATTGTGAGCTTCATGCGCACCGGGACAATGGCGTTGGCGGTGACTTCGATGTCCTGCTGCTCGTTCTTGAAGCCCGAGAGCGTCGCCGTGAGCATGTAGTGCCCGATCGGCACAGCGGCGAACGCGGCCTCGCCTTGACTATTCGCCGTCGTGGTCTGAGTCCAGGTGGAGCCTTCTGCCTTCAACGTGACCGTGGCGCCGGGAAGCACCAGATCCTGTGCGTCTCGAAGTGTGACGCGCACCGTCCCGAAGACTTGAGCGCGCGCGGAATGAGCAATGAATAAAACGAGGAGACAAAGAATGAGGCGTCGCATTTCGGAATCGTACGCAGTGCGACGTGAGCGGAGCCTGAATTGTTCCTGAAGAAATCGTCAGGATTAGAGCACGCTGCCTGGAAGCGAAGCCGAGCCCTTTCCCGCCGGGCCATCCCATGCGATCTGCAGTCGCCACGTACCGGCCATGCCGAGATCGCTGGCGACCTCGTAGCGCCCCTTGATCGGACTCGGTGTCACCAGACATTCACCGAACATCGGCGCCATACCCGGCATCGGCATCGAGGCACCCATGGTGACGCTGCCGACGTCCACCAGGCTGCCATCGGCGTCCCGGAATTCGAGGACGAAGTTGCCCTTCTGTTTGATTGCATCGCCCGGTGCCAGCAGCACGAGGTCCAACGCGCCAGCTTTCACACGTTGCAGCTCTTTCAGCTGAGCCGTTTGATCGCTGCCGCCGCAGGCCGCAACCAGCAGGATTACGAGAATCACGAAAGAAGGTCGCATCGCTCTGTATCTTACGAGACGCTGCACGTCAACGTTCCGCGTGGATTGTAATCGTGCGCCGTGGCTGGCGTTACAAGTGGCTAGAACATCCCGAGCTGCAGCTTGGCGGCCTCTGACATGCGATCGCGACTCCAGGGCGGCTCCCAGACGATGTCCACCTTCACGTCAGCTACACCCGGTACGGCTTCGACGGCCTTCTTGACCTGGCCGGGGAGGAACTGCGCCGCCGGACATGCCGGCGCTGTCAGCGTCATGCGGATTCCGACGCTGCTCGAGGTCTCCACAATGACGTCGTACACGAGTCCCAGGTCGTAGATATTGACCGGCATTTCGGGGTCGAACACGGTCGAGAGTGCCTTGACGATCAACGGCATGAGGACGGTGCTCTTCCGAGGATCGTGGATCATCCCGGCCGTCTGCAGGGGACGCTCCTCGACCGGAGTGGCGGCGGGCTGAATCAGCGGCAGCGGCTTCATTCGGTTGACACCATGTCGCCGCGCGAGTCCAGCGCCGCGCGCAGCGTGTGCCACGGGAGACTGGCGCATTTGACCCGGATCGGGAACTGACGAACACCGGCGAGCGCCTCCAGCTTGCCAAGCCGGTCTACGGGAGTATCGGGAGGCGCCGTGATCATCTGCTGGAAACGGTCGAACAACGCGGCGGCATCGTTGATGGACTTTCCCTTGACGCTTTCGGTCATCAATGACGCCGACGCCTTCGATATCGCGCAACCAGATCCCTGAAAGCTCACGTCGACAATCACACCGCCCTCGACCTTGAGATAGACGTTGAGATGATCACCGCAGAGTGGATTGAACCCTTCGGCCGTTCGGCTGCCCTCGAGGACGCGGAAGTTCCTCGGCCGCCGATTGTGGTCGAGGATCACCTCCTGGTAGAGCTCCTGGAGTTCGGCGCTCATGTGAACACCGCCCTCGCAGTGCGGAGCGACGTGACGAGCGAGTCGATTTCCTCGCGCGTGTTGTAAAGTGCGAGCGACGCCCGCGCGGTTGCGGGCACGCCCAGCCGGGCCATCAACGGCTGGCAGCAGTGGTGCCCCGCACGGATCGCGACGCCATCCTGATCGAGGATCGTCCCGATGTCGTGCGGATGAATGT
>Ga0310810_10004110_pt1 | contig 16035 bp, 31 predicted proteins | sample NCmetagenome_FD_207641 | JGI IMG/M metagenome (GOLD analysis project Ga0310810, IMG submission 207641) | Soil microbial communities from experimental microcosm in Duke University, North Carolina, United States - NC | ecosystem: Engineered > Artificial ecosystem > Soil microcosm > Unclassified ... | reverse complement strand
CGCTAAGCGTACTGCGGTGCTAGGGACGTGTCAAGCGCGTGCAGATACCTCCCCGCCGTTACAAGACCCCCTCCCGGCCGTCAGAGGGCTCGTGCAGGGCCGCGAGACGGAGGGCGGGGCTACGGGTTGCGGGGGCGTGCAGGCCGGGAGATCGCCTTAGAACGCGCCGCCCCTACATGAGACGGCCCGCTCAGGGCGGGCCGTCCTCGCACCGTGTGCGCCGCTACGGGCTCGCGAGCTGTCTACCCTTCAACCGTCCAGCACTTGCCGCCCGTGGCGGCTATAGCCCGGGAGAACGCTTCGACGGCGGCGGCTCGCGCGTCGCGCGTCGCGTAGTAGCGTGTCGCCCCGAGAGGGTAGCTCGCCGCGTACCAGGTGCCCCCGTCCTGGCCGGGGTGGTCGTATAGATAGATCGCACCCACCGGCTACCGCCCCCCCGCCACGGCCCGATGATTCGCCCGGCAGCACTTGCCGCAAACCGGCCCGAGAATCCACGCCGCCGGGTTCATGTCCGCTCCGCATTGCGTGCAGTTGCGCGCCACGGCCCGAGCCCGCTCGCGTGCAAGGTGCTCGCGCATACGGCGGCAAAACCCGAGCTGGAACGCACGGTACGGTGGCCACGACTTGTCCCTCGCGTATGACCGACTCATTGTCGCGTGCCATTGGATGTTGCCGTGCTCGCGAATCGAGTCGGCGTAGTCGCGCCCGGCCGCGTAGTGGCGGGCGGTCGGGGACTTGCGCCCGATGCCCGTAGCGTTGTATTCGGCGCTGGTCATCATGCTCGCGCCTCATTCCACTCGGGGGATTCATAATCGGCGGGTGCCCCGGCAGCGGCGAAGAATCGGCCGCGATCAAACCGGGGGTTGTCGGCGGCGAGCGCGTTGGCGATCGTAACCGTGGCCATGCTCAGCACGTAGCCCGAGCCGAGCGTCGTGCGGGTGCGCTCGCGCGCCTCTGCGATCGCGGCGGCTAGCGCCACGTAGTCCTTGCGGGTCATGCGTCCTCCGATCGAGTCGTTTGACTGCACCCCTGTATTGTCCCGCGAGCGGCGGTGCGTGCCTACTGGCCAGAGGTCTAGTTCGGCCCGGCCAGAGGTCTAGTTTGCAACCTAGACTTTCGGCCAGTTGTGCGCGCGGCGTGCGCGTGCTAGTCCTGAGGTCGGCGGCGTGCGTGCGCGGCCGAACGCCTGTTCGTGCTACCGATCGGTCGGAAGCCTAGACCATCGGCTAGGCGAACGCGGGTTCCCACGAACGCCCGTTCGCCCCGGCCTAAGTTCACTCGTACTCTGCCTCAGATTTGTGGCGCACTCTGTAGACGACACTTCGGCACCGCGTGGCGGTCTATACCTCCCCGCCGCGAGACAGCCGCATCAGCTCCGCGAGGTCAGCGTCTGCGTCCTCAGCTTGTTCACCCGACGGCGGCTTGACGGGCACCGTGACGGGAGGAATCCTTCCGTACGGGTCGAGCATCGCCGGGGCGCTAGGACGCGGCACAACGCTGAACGGGATGGTTAGGCCGCGACCGATCGAGAGTGCGAGGAAGGCGAACCCGAGCGCCGCAAGTCCCGCCCGATCAATGCCGGGCGGAACCCACGCGAATGCGGCGCACGTCAGCGCCGCGAATGCCAGTAGGCGAGTCACGGCGCTAGACGATGATCGTGGTGTTGCAAACCGTTCCGAGCGGCGTCATGGTTCGCTCGTGAGGAAGCGGCGACCACCACAGAGTCGTGAGCCCCACCATGTACGGCTGCGCGCCATTCGCGTGTACGGGGAACGGGATGACCTCCGCGTCCGCTCGGTTCGCGTCGTGGGATTCCGTATGGAGTGTTCGTGCGGAGATCGCAGCGCCGTATTCCGCAAGGCTCGGGAAGCGCGCGACGCTTTCGCCGGTCATGCCGATACCTCAACGAGCCCCGACGTGGAGTGATTGCCGGGCGGCATCGGCCCGAGCTGCTCACCCGTGGTGGGATCGCGCCAGACGTTCGCGGCGGCGTCGAAGATCGGCATGGGCGGAATCTGCGGGGGCTGCGGCTGCTGCGTCCCGGCCTGCTGGAACGGTTGCCCGTAGGCAGGCACCGGCACCTGTGGCACCGGCTGCGGAACCTCGACGCGCGGCACGTAGCCGTTCCCCATGCAGTCGGGGCAGCCGCGGGTCACGTTGTTCGGGTTGACGGCCTCGGTGAGAAGGACGCCGTGACCCTTGCATCGCTCGCATCGCATCGTCGTCGGATCGAGCACGGGAGAGTCGGCACCGACTGCGCCGATACCCGAGCACATCGGGCACGCCTCCATGTCGGCCCAGTCCGGCCCGAAGAACCCTGCCATGTTCTCGTGGTGGAGCCGTAGCGCAGTCTCCAGCAGCTCGGCGCGTTGCTCCATGCTCAGCTCGGGCGCGATCGCCTCGGGCTCTGCATCGGGCTCGGCCTCTGTCTCGTCCAGCGGAGCGTCCTCGACGGGCTCGGCGTCCTCGTCCTCGTCGTCGTCTACGTCCTCGGCCTCGACCGCATCGGCCTCGGCTTCGGCCATTTCCCTCACGCGGCTTCGCGTTGCCATCGTGTACCTACCTCTCTAGATCAGTTGTGCGAGCGCCGCGTCTTGTTCAACCACTGGGGGACAGTGTGAAGCGGGGAGAAGGCGGCGCTCGCGTTGTTCACAGGGGCGAGCGTAGCGCGATTGCTAACCCGATGCAAGGAACGTCGTGGCATCCTCCGTCGTCATCCCCCGCTCGGCAAGCTCGCTCATGGCGGTCGCCTCGTCGTATATGTCCTTCTTGTATGCCTTCTTGATTTGGGCGGGCGTCAGCTCCAGGCGCTGAATGTCGCGCTCGGACTGCCACAGGGCGATGACGCGAGTACGCTCGGGCGCGGGCACGCCTATTTCGCCCAGTAGCTGCCCGGCCTCGGGATCGCCAAGCGAGCGGTCTATGTATTCGTTGTGTGCGACCGTGTAGAGGCGCGAGCGAGCCCGCGTGAGCCAGGGGTTCGCCGTCGTCGTGGTGGTGACTTCGGCCTCGGCAATCTGCGTCAAGTGCTCGGCGTCGTCGGGCGTGTACCCGAGCCGCTGATACCCCGCCTTCACCTGAGCGCGATCGAGAATCCCATGCTTGAGCATTCGCTTGAGGTCGATACGGCCCGGCACGAGGTACGCGATTGCCTGGAGCCGATCGCGCCACACGGCCGGGTAGTCGAGCGCCTTCAACAGTCCCGACAGCTCGGCCTGCGAAATCTGCCCGCGCCACAGCATCCGATAGCCCTGGAGCGCCGATGGCAACCGCCAGTGTGCGGCCCAGTAGTCGCGCGCGTCCTGCTCGGTCAACCCATGCTTTGCCGCCTGCGCCGTGAACGGGGCGGGGTAGTCCACGTCGAGCCCGAGCGATTGGCGCTGTGCCGGTGAGTACACCTCACGCACCGCGAAGCGGATCATGTCCGAGAGGGTGGGAATCGCCCGACTAATCTCTTGCAGCGGCCCTCTCCACACCGGGGCGTAGTCGAGTGCCTTTAGCAGCCCGTCGAAATCGCTCTGCGAGATCGCGCCCCGGTACATCATGTTCGCGCCCTGCTCGTACGAGGGAAGCTCCCAGTGTGCCGCCCAGTATTGGCCGGCGCGTTCGGGGCTCAGTCCGACATTCGCGGCGTCGTCAGCGAAGGCGGGCGGAAACTCGGCATCGAGATCGAGCGCCGCCCGCTTCGCGGGATCGTAGACTTCGCGAACGGCGAACCGCACCATGTCGGTCACGCTCGGGATGACGTTGCGGAGTGCTCCGAGCACGCCTCGCCACTGAGGGAGGTACCCGAGCTGCTCGATACCCGTTGTGAAGTCGCCCGGCGTGATCGCACCACGGCGTCGAAGCGCGAGAAGCGTCTCCAGGGGCGGCGCGGACTGCGAAAGCTGCCGCAAGTGATCCATGCGCCAGTCCTGCAATCCGGTGAGCGAGCCTTCGGCCTTCGCGTCGGCGTCCTCCATGAACCCGCGTGCCGCCGCCTGAGCCGCGACCGCTGCGGGCAGAGGCTTCGCACGGTGCGTCCGCCATGCCTCGTTCTCCACGTCCTGCACGAGCGGCGTCAGCGCCGGTGAGACTGCCGAGCCGAGCGCGTAGCCGGTCGCGTTAGAGATCGCGGAACCGAGGAAGCGCCGTAGGAGGAAGCCGCCGCTTACGCCCGATGACATGCGCGCCCCCTCTCGCTACTCGTGGGCGAAGTAGCGGATACCGTCCGCCGCTTCGTCGGTCACGCCCTGGAGCTGCCGGGCAAACTCCGCGACCGAGATCGGCCCGAGCGCCAGGAACGCGAGCCCGAGAAGATCGTCCAGCGCGCCTACCGGCGAGCGGCACACAAGGCGGTTGAGCCGCTTCACATTGGAGCATTGCCAGTAGGGAAACACGCGGGTGAGCGCCACGACCGCAGCGCCGCCGATGACGCCTGCACCGAGGAACTTCTCCAGCCGCGTGAGCCGGTGCGGGATGACTCTGCCGACTTGACCTTGGAGCTGCCCGACCTCGGCCTCGACGCCGTGAACGCCGCGCCACAGTCTCGGGATCGCCACGTCGCGAAGGTGGTCGATACCGCGCCACGCCTTGCCAAACTCCACGTCTGCGGCATGCACGTTCGCGTTCATAACCTTCACCACCTTGGTCGTGACGTAGCGCGTGACGTGCGTAACCTGTGTCTGCACTTCTCCGACCTTGCCGCGCCACGGCTTCACAGCCGCACCCGCCGCGTGGGGGATGACGCCGTACACGAGGTTGTGCATGCCGTTGTGCATCGCGGTTCCGAAGTCCACGAGCGAGCTGCCCAGGTAGTCGATCGCGAGCTTGTTTGCGTGCCACCACGTCCCGAGCACTTCCTCGTTCGCGAGGATGTACCGCCCGAGGGCGTGCTGTACCACGTCGTCTAGCTTGCGAAGCGGCCCGCCGAGATCAATCCGCACCTTCCATACGCCGACGTGCGCCGCGTTCGCGAGCCCTTTGAGGATCGCTCCAAACGAGTAGTCCCACCCGGCTTTGAGCCCCATCGCAATCATCAGGCTCATAAGCGCCCACAGTCCGATCGTCAGCTCCATGCCGACAGCCTCGCCCGCTGCTGCGCCTGCTGCTGGAGCGGCCACTTACAGCTCGTTCGCCGCGCCGCCGCTTGGCCCGCCGCCGCTCGTTCCGCCGCCGCCGCCGCCGCCCCCGTCGACCACGCCGCCAAGCTGCCCGGCAGGAACCTCCCAGAACACCGACTCGTCGGCTGCCTCGTCCGTGTAGTAGATGGTGAAGATCGACTTGAGCTGACCGCCCGGCGTCACGTCCTGCGACCACACCACGTCGGTGTAGCCGGGCGTCGAGAGAATCCTCTCTATCTGCTCGGAGAAGGTGTTAGCGATCGTCTGCACCTGAGCGCGCGTCGTGACCACCCTCGCCCGAATCTCAAAGTACGTCTCGGACGGCTGCGAGAACGCTTGCCACTGGCGCACCTTCTGCACCTTCGTTCCGCCGAGAACGGCGGTTGTCTCAGTGAACCCTGCGAGCCTCGCGGCCATTGCTCCACACCTACCGTTTCTTGTTCGTGGTCGCCGTCATCGCGACGATTTGCCTACCGAGTCTGCGCGTGGCCGTCAGCTTGCGCGGAAGCGTCTTGGAGATCGCGTGCGTCAGACGGCCAAACTCCTTCTCGGCGTGCGGTGCCCATTCGGTTTGAGACTCTGACTTGTCGGTGTTAGCCACCTTCACCATCCGAGTCGGGCGAATACACGGGCACAATGTCGGACACAATCCCGTCGACGCTTGAATCGCCGTAGATTGACCACTTGGTTACGACGACGCCCGTAACCTCGTCGCCGGAAACAGGATCAATCGCATTTAGGCGGAGCACCATGCCCTCTTGCAAGCGAAGCGCCGGGAATCCCTCGTGCAGAGTGAAGTCGGCCACATTAGTGCTCCGCGTGCTCTTGGTCTACCGGAATGATCGGCGTCACCGTATGCGCGGAGCCGCCCGCAGCGGCCACGAGCCCGGTGCGATTGGTCGCGCCCTGCTCTGCGAGCATCTGCGACGTGACGACCGACTTACCGTTCACGGCCTGCGCGAGCGTTCCAATCTGCCCGGCCGATGCGCCCGCAAAGCCGATCGCGGCGGCGTAGACCGCAATCACCGATTCGCCTGTGAGCGTGCCCTGCACACCGAGCACCGTCACCGACGCGAGCACTCCGAGCACGATGAAGGCGTGCATGCCTTGCAGTAGCAGAGATTGGCGCGCGGTCATGGTCGAAAGCCTACCACTGTCTTTTCCATCATGGCCCTACCCCCATAAATGGCAGTTGTACGTGTCGATTGAGTGAGCCCGCCAAGCCTCCGCCGAACTGACCCCAGTGGGGAAATGACGTGCTATTGATCGTGACGAGCACGAGCGCGAGATTGCTTCGGTACGTGTTATCGACAACATCATTGAGCAGCGTCCAGTTTTGCCCGGCGTCGTGCGAGTAGTACGTCTGAACGTGCGTGCCGACCGTCTGCAAGAGAAACAGGGTGTCGGCCGCGATGAACTGCGACGAGCCCGCCACGTCGATTTGCGTGGCGGTGCCGTTGTCCATTCGGAATAGCAGCGCGCCATGCACAGGTGAGCCCGCTGTGAAGTTGACGATGTAGCCGTCGAGCACGCCCCCGGCTCCGCCCGTGTTCGCGAATAGGCGCAGGCTGTAGGACTGGTTCACGTCGATATTCGCAGTCGCGAGCCCCCACACCTGAATGTCGCCGGTCAGCGAGAGGGGCGTCCAGCGAGACGAGAACACGTCTCGGAAGAACACGTCGTCGCCCTGTGCCTGGTGGTTGACGCATTGGAGCTGGAGCGGGTAGTCCACTGAATCGACTTGCGCCCAGTCGCCGCCGCCTGACAGCGGGTTCTCGTTCGCCTGCGGAAAGAGCGTCAGCTCGGGAGTGGTGCGAATGTCCGCCACAGCTCAGGTGCCTATTCATACAGCAGCGTGACGCCGACCTCGGTAGCGCCCACACCGGTCGAGTCCGAGTCGGCAAGTCCGGTCACGGTTGCGATCGCGATTCCCGTGCCGAACGAGGCCGGGCTATCGAGGGACACGTTCGCCGCCGACGCGGGCGGGATGCCGAGCACCATGAGCGGCGTGTCGCTTCCCACGCTCGGGGAGGTCGCCTTGTTGTACAGCTTGACGTAGCGGAAGCCGGTTGCAATGTTCACAATGTAGTAGCCCGTCACGAGCCCGGCCGCTGCCTTCACCACACCCGCGTTCGTGGACGCCGCCGAGATCAGGTGGTACACGCTCGATACTGCAATGCCTCGCGACTGGAGATCGGGTGCCCAGGTCGTGCGGGCCGACGAGCCCTGCGGAATCGTCTGCCCCATAGCGACGCGCGCCATGAGCTGCCCCGACTGCGAAACCGCGTCAAGCGTCGGCACGAAGTCACCCGAGGCACCCGAGCCGTCGTAACGCGCATACACCGTCGACAGTACGACCTCAAGCCCGGGAGGAAGGCGGTACGACGCCGGGAAGCTGCCCGGATTGTCTGTGAAGATGAGCTGTGTTTCAGAGGGCACTACACGACCGAGCGAGGTACCTCACGCGGAGGTTGCTTCGTCGTGTAGAACCGCTCCCACACCGTCCGCACCTGTGTAAGCGCGTCGGTCGCCTGGACGTTCACGACGTGCAGCTTGAACACGCGCGTCGGCTCCAAGAGCAGGGGCGGAATCGGAATCAGCACCGACGAGTCCACGGTCGCCACGACCTCCGTTAGCTGCGCGGAGAACACGTAGTACGCCGTGCTGGACGCCGCGACTACCGTGTTCCCTCCGGTGAGCCCGTAGCGATTGCCACCCGCGTCCTCGTACGAGAGTACGACCTCGCGGTTCGCGGCGGTGCCATCGGTCACGAGCTTGCAGTAGACCGAGATCAGGCGCACGTAGAAATCGCCGGGCAACTGGTACGAGAAGTCGGTACCGGCAGCCGGGCTCGCGTGCGCCTTCCATTCGGGGAAGCCGTAACGCTCAAGTGCGGGAGCGTCGAGAACGGGGGCGCTCGCGTGCATGACGCGACAGCCTAGACGATAACCGCGAGCATCTTCACAGCCGAGAACGTCGTCTCGGCCGCGCCCGATGCCACGGTTGCCGTCAGGACGTACACCTGGCCCGGCAATGACGGCGACGTATCGAAGGCGAAAAGTGCTCCCGAGCCGAGCTTGGTTGCCGCTATGTCTACTGCGCCCGTCGCTCCGAGAGTCGAGCCCGATGCGTCTGTCTTGCGTAGCTTGAGGTCGACCGAGACGCCGCTCCCTCCGACCGTGTATGCGCCGAAGCCGAATACGAGGATGCCCGCCGCCGCAACAATGTCGCCCGAGATCGTGATTGAGCCGACGATAGTTTCGGTTGACCCAGACGGCGACGCCACGACGGTCGCGTTCTGCTGAACGCGGGGCGAGAGGTCGACTCCCGCCCCGCTCAACCTCAGCGGATTAGAGGTAGCCGTCACCGGACGGCTACCCCAGCTCCATGAACTGCAAGTCGATCAGCGGTGCCGTTCCGCCGCCTGCATCGGCGAGCTTCGTGAACGTGACGCCCTTGTTGTTGGAGTTGATGACCGGCACGAGCGCGCGTCCCATGTTGCGAGACAGCTCGTAAAACCACCCGGCACCGATCTGGTTGTTCCAGTGGCCCGGCATCGGAATGGTGAAGTTTCCGGTGTCCGGCCCGAACAGGCCCAGAGTCGTGAACGGAAGGTCGGTCGTGAGCCCGAGAAGGGCGTAGTCGGTGTTCGCCTTCAGGCGGTCGTCGTCCGAGTTGATTGCTTCGGCCGTTCCGTAGGTCGAAGTGGACGCCGCCGCCGCCGGGGAGATCCGAATACCGACGAGGTTTCTGCCTCTCGCCTCGACTTCCTGTGCGGTCATAAAGCGCCCGCCGTAGGTCGCCGGGGTGTCGTACTCCAGCAGCATCGTGAACGTCACGTCATCGTTGAGCGTGGCGAGTGTCTCCACGATCAGCGTGTCGGTCGGGTCGAGAGGCTGTGTGAAGTACGGCGAGAGGAATAGCTGCGGGTTGCCGTCAGCTCCCGAGAGAGTCGGGTTGAACTGATACCCGAAGCGGATACCTCTCACGTTGTCATGCAAGAGCGGCGAGCGGATCGAGAAGTCGCACTTGTGGGCGTTGTTGCCACCCCACGCATCGAGCAACCGAACCGTCGTGCCCGGAGCGAGCCACCGAATCGTGAGCGACTCACCCGACACGGCCGGGAGCGAGTCCCACCCGCCGCCGCCCGTAACGGCGTCGGCGAAGACCGTGATGTCATCGAGGATTTTGCCCATGCCTAGCTCTCACCTTCCGAGTCACCCGATTCGACGGGTTCACCCTTCTTGTCGAGCCCGCGCGCGATCGCTCCCGCGAGGCTCTTGCTCGCGACGGGGAGGAACTGCCCGTCGTGCTCCACACCGACCGTGACCGTACCGGCTTCCTCGTCCACCACGGCCGACACCTTCGGCCCTGCCTGAGTCGCCATCGTCTACGCCGCCTGCCCGCTACCGGGACTGAGCCCAGTTGTGCAGGCCAGTCGAGAACGCAACCATGCGCGCGATCGAGTCTTGGAACGACCCGTTCGGCATCTGATTGATCTGCGACTGCAACGAAGCGATCTGCTGGAGCACCGGGCCGATTGCCTGCTCGTACTTGGAGGCACCGGCCTGAACGCCGACCGAGTAGTTAGCCGCCTTCGCGACGGTCGCCGTGATCCAGCCCTGCTTGCCGACTCGGGAGAGTCCGCGAGCGTACTTGCCCGACGTGATCGCCGCCGTGACGTTCGCCAGCATCTTGTTCTGCGCGGCGATGGCAAGCGCGGTCGGGTCTTTCTGCGTGTTCTGCACGCCTTCGACGAAGCGCGCCTGGCCCTGCGACGCACCCGCGACGTACCGCTGTGCGGCGGTCGCAGCATCCACGATGTAGTGAATGCTCGGAGCGGCGAAGGAACTGCCGGGTAGTCCTCGCATGAATCCTCTTTCCTTTCAGGACGATTGCCCGGCCAGCCTACGCCCTGTTTCCGCCGCGCGGAAGGTTTGCATACAGGGGGGGTACTGTAGTGCGGCGAAAGTGTCGCGAGGTCGGTTTAGACTTCCCTACCTGTGAGAAGGCCGCACGCTAAGACCTATTGCGTCATCTGCGGACGCCACAAGTCCGAGTGCGGATCGTTGTCGGCCCGGGCGAAGTGCGTCGAGTGTGCCGAGTCGCGGATCGCGGAGAATCACGAGGCGATGGTGTTTCACCGTGGCCCGTTCTTTCAACACTGGCGCGAGCGATCGTTAGCGGCGCTTGGCGGCACTACTCGGGAGGCGTAACCAATGTCGAGTCCATTCGTCCCTAGCTCGGTACCGAGCGCGTCGGGCTATCCGCTCGGGCTTGTCGGCGCGACTGCGGCCACGCGCTACGTCGGCGCAACGGCGGCGGCGGCTCCCGCGTCGGGCTCATTCCTCGTGGGCGACTTCGTTATCACCCAGTCGGGCAAGGTGTTCATCTGCACGGTCGCAGGCACGCCGGGTACGTGGACTGAGGTAGGCGCGAGCGCGGGCACCGGACTGTTCTCGGGCTACGCGCAAGTCAGTCACCAACGCGCCCAGAACACAGACGGCGGCGGCTCCACGAGCGGCTCCGATCAGACGTACCCGATAACGACCGAGGACTTCGACACGGCCTCGATCCTGAGCGTGTCGAGCAACACAATCACGATCGTCGCCGGGACGTACTACGTCGACGGGTGGGCGACCATTTCGCTGCCGCAGGCACGAGCGCGGATCAAGCTGCGGAACACGACCGATGGTGCCGACCTCTTGCTCGGACGAAGCCTCTACCAAGGCTCCACCACTCAGATAGCGAACTACCTCACCGTGCGCGGCCGAATCACGCTCGCCGCTCAGAAAGCCGTCGAGTTGCACTACCAAGTGCAGGCGAGTGAGGCGGGCGACGGCCTCGGTGTGAGCACGAACTTTTACGGCGCGGAGGTCTACGCGCAAGTGACCTTCTTCAAAGAGACGTAGGAGCTGCGCCGGTCATGTCGAGCCCGTTCTTTCCGCCCTCGATCCCCGGCCAAGCCGGTTACCCACTCACACCGACGGGTGCATCGGCTGCCACTCGGTACGTCGGCGCAACGGCGTCGGGAGCCCCGGCGACGGGCTCATTCCTCGTCGGTGACTTCATCATTGACCAGACGGGCAAGGTGTACGTCTGCACGGTCGCAGGCTCGCCGGGTACGTGGGTGCAGGCCGGCGCAAGTAGCGGCGGCGGCTTCGGCTCCTACGCACAGGTGAGCTTCGGACAGCCGCAGAACACAGACGGCGGACAGACGACTTCCGGCTCCGATCAGGTGTACCCGATCAATGCCGAGGACTTCGACACGGGCTCGATCCTCACCGTGGCGGCGAACACCATGACCGTAGAGGCGGGCTCGTACTACGTGGACGGGTGGGGAACGGTCACGCAGCAGAACGCCCGTGCGCGAGTCAAGCTGCGCGACACGAGCAACAGCGTCGACCTCTTGCTCGGGCGAAGCCTGTATCAGCAGAACCTCGCCGTGGAGATCAATAACAACCTCACCGTGCGCGGGCGCATCGTGCTCGCCGCTCAGACGAACGTGCAGCTTCACTACGTCGTGCAGTCGAGCGAGAACACGAGTGAGGGGCTCGGTGTCGCGACGAACTACTACGGCGCGGAGAAGTACGCCGAGGTCACGTTCTGGAAAGAGTTGTAGTCGGCGTGGGTGCCTGCGATCCTCGCTACCGCGCGGCTCACGACTCAGGGCCGCGTCCGGCCTCAGCGATTCGGCTCGTGGTTCTCCATTCGACCGAGGGCGGCACCGCCGAATCGAACGCTCGCTACTTTGCGACCACGGCGCAGGCGTCGACGCAGCTCGTGATAGACGACGACGAGTGCTACCGCTGTGTGCCCGATCATGTCATCCCGTGGGGAGCGCCCGGAGTGAACACGTCCGGCTTGCACATTGAGCATGTCGGCTTCGCCGCCTGGAGCGGGGCGGAGTGGCGGCACCACGTTCGGATGCTCCACGAGTCGGCGCGACATACGGCGGCGTGGTGTTTTCACTACAGCATCCCCCGGCGCTACGTCGGCCCGCTCGGGCTCAAGCTGCGCCGCAAGGGAATCACCACGCACGCCGACGCTTCCAAGGCGTTCACACCGGGAGGGCACCACGATCCCGGCCCTGGCTTTCCGAAGGCGCTCTACCTCGGGTTTGTGAAGGACGCATACGCGAAGCTCGTGCGTGCTCGGGCCGCTCGCGAAACCTAGACTTTCGGCCAGGTCATTCCTAGACCCACGGGGGGCGCGATCCGCCGCCACCTGTGGAATGCTCAGGGCATGACCACTACGGAGAGGTTCTCAGAGGGTCAGCGCGTGCGGTTCACAGCGAACGCGCTTGGCACCATAGACCCCGCCTCTGGCGGGCGTGTCGCGTTCACCGAGCACACGGTAGGCGAAGGCGACACCGGCATCATCCTCGCGAACATGGGAGCGATGCCCGAGGGATGGCTGCGAGTGAAGCCCGACGCCTACCCGAGCGAGTTTGTCCCGGTGCATCCCGGCATGATCGAGGCCGTGACCGAATGACCACGCTTCCGATCGACCTACAGCTTGCCGACGCACTCGTGTCGCAGGCGATGTTGAACGAGCGGCTCGTGGCGGCGCTCGCCTCAGTACGCGATGCCCTTGGCGCAGTTGACGAGGTCGCGACCGAGCTGCGCGAGGACGTTGCCACGATCGCGACCGAACAGGCCCGAGTGAACGCACGCATGGAGTCGCTCACGGCCACAGTCGGCAGGCTCATGACGCTCGTGGAGCCGACGGGTGGGCCGGAGCTTCACTCGGTGAAGGTGGACGAATGAACACGACCGAGACGACGAGCAACCTCTACTGGTACGAGTGCGACATGCTGCCTCTCGTCGGGTTCATCCGAGCCGGTGACGAGGCCCAGGCGAAAGAGGCCGCGCTCGACGCGATGCTCGATCGCCTCCGCGAGTACCTCACCCACAACGCGAATCTCAAACTGGAGAGGATCGAGGTATGACGAAGGTAGTGAAGGACGAGACGAAGGCCGAAGGCGCGCCGGGCTCACTGACGCTTGCGACGACCGAGCGCCCGAAGCGCGTGACGCAAACGGAAATGCTCCGCTCCCTGCTGAACCGTGGGGCGAGCCCGACCGGTGAGCGCGGCTCGGTTGAGCTGTCCCGCAATGCGAAGCACGAAGTGCAATACAAGGTGACGGTGTACCACGACGATCCCGACGAGGCGCTCGCGCAGGCGGTCAAGCTGGAGAACGCGCTCGCGCTCTTGTACCCGCAACCCCCGCCAAGCGCATAGGAGGCGATTTTAGTGGCAGGAAGGCATGACCACGCGCAACGCCGTCGAAGCACGCGAGCGGGACGCGAGAAGGGGTGTCGGGTGAGCATCCCGGCGGAGGTCTTGCAGGCGGTCGGAATCGACCCGAGCGAGCCCCCGCCCTTCTATCGAACCTGGCCCGGCCCGAAGCGTAAGAATCCGACCGTGCTCGTGCAGCTCTACCGGGAGCCGTGACCGATGCGTTGCGTATGGGTTGACGCAGGCTCCGACGATGATCCCGCGAAGCTCAAGCCGCTCGGTGCGTTCCCCGCATTCGACATTCGCGAGCCTCGCCTTACGCCCGTGTACCTCGCCGCTCGCAACGTGACCTACGGCGCGGTCGGCGTGTACGCCGTCGCCTCGTGGTGGCCGAACCTCGGGCCGCGCGAGTTTGCCACGACCGTCTCGCGGCGGCTCACTCAGGTGGCCGGGCCTACGTCACCGGCCAGTATGCCGATCGTCTGCCTAGACATTGAGGACAAGCCCGCCGAGTGGTACCTGGACGCGCTTCGCCAGTGGCGGCGTCACCGAGCCGAGCGCGTAACGGACGTGACGCTAGAGGGACACAAAGGCGGCATCTTCACGGCGGGGCAACTGCTCATGCTGTACGGGCTCGTTCGCTACGTCGTGCCCCAGTGTTACAACGGCGCGATGACCCAGACGTGGGATTCGTTCGCGATGGCGCTCGACCTGAACGAGCACGGCCTACCGTTCCCCGGTATTCGACCGTTCTACGATGCGGCGCACCTTCCCGAGTGGTGGGACGGATACGCATTCACGCAAGGGCGTCTACCATGAGTTGGCGACGCTTCGGCCCGGAGTGGAACCCCGTACTCGTTGTCCTCAGCGTGCTCGCGATCGGGTGCGTGCTCGGGATGCTGCGATGGTGGTTCGGGCTCGCGTTCGTCGTCGGCTGCGTCGTCGCCTTCCTCGTGGCGGTGTGGGAATGAGCGCCGCCGACCTGTTGCACGACTACCTCTTTCTCATGCCTGCCGCCGTCCTGCTTGACGCGCTCATTCTGCTCGCGCTCGGCATGGGCGTCGGTCGTTACGTGAGGCGATGGTGGCGACGGTGACGGCCTCGATACCACATTCGGAGCTTCTGGCCGATGCACGCGAGGCACTGGACTACATCGCCGACCGCTTGCCCCCGATGGGCATGACGAGCATCCCCGAAGAACCCACCAAGCCCGCTGAGGCGAACGCGCTCCATGATGCCAAGCGCCGCATCTACCGCGACTTGAGCGGACTCGAAGAGCAGTTGGAGTCCGTATCCGCCGAAGCGCACAAGCGCGGGCAGGACACCTACGAAGCACGGGCGCTGCTGGCAGAGGGACGCGGAGCAGTTCGGCGTGCCGGGTTCGGCCCACCGTCAGAACTTGCGGGCTGGGCGGCGGCCGTAGATGCGATGCTCGGTGACGCCTATCCAGCAAGGAGGCCGCAGCGATGAAGCTGGCCGAGCTGGACGCCCTGTGTACCGATCGCAAGATGATTCGCCACGCCGGGACGACGTTCTTCAACACGCGCGACGCGGCCGTTGCCGCCGACTTCGGCGCTCGCGGAGCACGGGTTAAGGACTGCGGCTACGCGACCGCTCCCATGTGGGAGGTTCACGTCGCCGGGATGCTCGACTTCATCGGGGAGCCGACCGAGAACGAGGACGATCCCGTGCGCGACGCTCGCCCGCGAATCGTGCTGGAGCACTACCGCGAGAGGGACGGCTACGCATGGCCGTCGAAGCCGTGAGCGCGTCGGAGCGAGCGAAGGGTGCGCGCGGCGAACGCGAGGTTGTCGACATGCTTCGCACGTTCGGCATCGCCTGCGATCGCACCGTGCATAACAGTGGCCTCTATCTGCGCGGCGACGTGACCGGAGTGGACGGCTACCACCTGGAGGTCAAGCGCCACGAGACGCTCAGGGTGCCCGCGTGGATTCGCCAAGCCGAGGACGAGTGCGGCGACCTCGTGCCGGTCGTGGCCTTCCGGCAGAGTCGGGGCGAGTGGTATGCGGCGATGCCGCTCCGCGACCTCGCGAGACTGCTCGCGGATAACCGTGGGTAGTGACCGACGTTCGCGCGAGCGGGTCTACTGCGCGGAGGCTTGCGTCCGCGACTGGCCGCGCTTTCGTACGTGGCAAGATCGACGGCTCGCCGGGCTCGTGTACGCCGTTCGCGATGGTGAGATTTGGCGATGTGGGGGGTGCGGTGCTAATGTCCCGCCCCCGATGGTGCAAGCGACGAACAGGAGGCACTAGGTGGCTTTCCTCGCTTTCGTCCTCGCCGCGATCGAGTTTGCACTCGTCGCGTTCGGGGTTGACTTCCCGGCCGATTCCGCGATTGAGAACCTCGCGGCCGGACTGTTTCTCGTCGCACTCGGGCTCGCATTGCCCGGCGTGCTCACTGTGTACCACTCGCGCGGAAGCGCGGGCTAGGTACGTGTCGATGACTCGCAAAGGCCGGGCGCAGCTATGCGTCGTGATGAGGGCGAGTCGGAGGTTCGACACACCGACATAGCTGTGGCGAATGCCGGGCGTTGCGACGAGTCCGCCAGAGTGAGCCGCGTGGGGCTCCGCCTCCGAGCCGAAACCCCCACGCAGCGACACCGAACCCGGGCCGCGACGGACGCTAGACGGCGGCCACTGGTGAACGAGGGTACCACGTAAGCCGGATCGCA
>Ga0310810_10004109_pt1 | contig 16036 bp, 16 predicted proteins | sample NCmetagenome_FD_207641 | JGI IMG/M metagenome (GOLD analysis project Ga0310810, IMG submission 207641) | Soil microbial communities from experimental microcosm in Duke University, North Carolina, United States - NC | ecosystem: Engineered > Artificial ecosystem > Soil microcosm > Unclassified ... | reverse complement strand
GCTTCCATGCGTTCGGCTCGTTCACCAGCGCGGCCGCCAACGCCGCGCTCAGCACGACGAGTCCCAGCAGGACGCCGCCGTGACAGTTTGCCCACAGGCAAAACAGCAGCGGAAGCCAGATGTAGGCCCGCCTGAGAACGAGACCCACCATGATCATCAGGAACAGCAACGAAAACGCCTGGGGTCGCGGGGCCCACGTCAGGCTCGCCGGCGCGAGCACAAACGCGATCATGAACAACTTGTCTCGGGCCGTCCCTCTCGTGAGGAGCCAGGTGATCGCCCAGCCGCCGGCGACGAGCGCCGCTCCGAACAGGCTGAGGAGTGGGAGACCGCCCACTCGGTACGCGGCGTAGTAAATGATTTCCGACAGCCACTCGTGGTTCGGCCAGACGGTCCCCTCGGCCGTGTGAGAATACGTTTCCGTCAGCAGCACGTGACGGGCGGACCACATGTCCGCGCCACCACGTATCATTTTGAACTGGAGACAGACTTCCAGCGAGAACGACAACCAGCAGCAGCAACACCAGGAGCAGCCGCTCGTAGGTGCATGCCGCCAGGACGGTTTCTGCGAGGCGCGCGCGCGCGCCCCCGAAATTCAGCGGCTGACGGCAGGCTGCGACGCTTTGCGCCGGCGACGTACTTTCACCCACGCGAGCCCGACGACGCTCATGGCAACGATTAAGACCCAAATCACTGGCTCCCCCTTGGTTGATGGTTTACGACCGCCGATCGTTCTTCCTCGGTGACTTCCTCGAGCTTGGCCAGGAGCGCGGCAAATCCGCACTGCTCCGGATCGAAAAGACCCCATTCGTCCTGAGCCGGCTTCGGTTTCCGCGGCCGTGACGAAGGATCCGGCGCTGTCCGCGGCGCGGGCTTGTCTGCGCGCTCCGTGCGAATCCGCTCGACGTCGTGACGGAGCGACTCGACGAGCGCGACCCACTCCTGCTCGCTCCTGGCGCCGGCAGCCGGCGTGTCGACAACGCCCTCAGACTTCTCCGTGGCTGTCTGCGGATCGCGGACGGGGGCAATCCATTCATCTTCTTCCGTTGCTTCGATCGCGGCGAGCGGCATCAGCTGCAGCGCGGATATCAGCTGATCGACCGTTGCCCATTCGGCGTCGGCCTCACTGACCTCCGGCGGCGCGGCGGCGACCGCTCGCAGTTCTATCGCGGCGGCCGGCGGCGCGACGGGCTCAACGACGACAGCGAATTCCTCGTCGATGACGGCAGCGACGTCCTCGACCTGTGCCTCGGGCGCGGACCCGGCATCCGAAAACAGCGCGCGCGCCACTTCTTCGAGGGCGAATGACACGCTTTCGTCGCCCGGCTCCTCGTCACGCCACTCCGAGACCGTGTCCCCCGGTTGCTCGGCTTCGGAGGCCGTTTCGGCGACCTCGGCCACCGCCGGCGCGGCGGGCTGCGGCACGTCCGGCGCCGTCGCGGCCCGTTCCTCGGCGGCCCGTTCGAGGTACGACGCAATCTGTTCGGCAAACACGGCCGGGTCGCAACCGTCCGGCTCCGCGGATCGCGACTTGTCGCGGCGAAGGGCGGACAACACGCCGCCGGACTTCGCGGCCGGCCGCGGAGGTCCGAGCACCGGAATCGTCAACATCTGCACGCGTGCGGCCGCGGCGATGACGCGCAGTGCCGCCGCCAGCGCCGCATCGTCTTGCGGCGAGAGGAGCGCTGGAATGAGCACGAGATCGGGTACGCGGTTGCCGATCGCGTCGAGCGCCCCCGCGGTCGTGGGTACCAGAATCAGCTCCGCCTTCACACGGCGGTGAACGAGGGCCGTGAGGTGAGCGGCCTGGCGACGATCCGGTTCGATGGCAAGGATGATCGGCATCGTTCAGGTTCGCAGCATGAACAGGACGAGCACGGTCGCGGCGAGCACGAAAATCACGAGCGGCGCGTGGTCGATGCTCTGATCGCGCACCGCGTCTGCGACGACACTCGTGAGATCGCGGACCATCACGCCCGCGTTCGCAACTTGCGTCGACGTGTGGCCCGGGCCGATCCGCAGCGAAATCTGTTCGCGCACGCGGCCGTCGAAGGCGGCGAGCATCAGGATCAGCGCGACCAATGCCCCCGCCGATATCAGCGCTTCGCCGAACGTGCGTCGTATGCGCACCATTTCTCACCTTTGGACACGTGGACTCTTGCTCCAAGGCAATTGTCGTTCCCTCGGCGCCCGCGGGCCCGCCAGCGAGGAACCGCGACGTTTCGCGGATGTTTACGACGTCATCGCGCAACCGCGCTGCGTCGTGTTCCGTTTCGTCACCGCCGCGGACCTCCAAAACCGCGTCGACAGTTACGAATGTGCGGGACCGCCGCTCGTCGCGCGGACGCCATCGCGCCCTCGAATCGGCCGTGGCACTGCCTGTAAACGTCGCCACGTAGGGCAGTTTGAGTCGGCTCTCCACCGTTTGTTCGCGGTCCGTGGCACAACGGTTGCGGTGTCACGTCGCGTCGGGTGGCCGGCAGCAAGCCTGGCCGCATTTTGCACACACGGATTGCGCGTCGGCGAAGGACGCGCGGAGGAACTCATGGAACTCATTAATCGTCTGCGTGCGTTCGCGAAGAACGACGAAGGTCAGGACCTGATCGAGTACGCGTTGCTCGTCGGGTTGATCTCGCTCGTGGCAGTCGCCGCTATCGGTCTGGCTGGTAAATCGGTCAACACGATCTTCCAGTCCATCCAGGCGCAGCTCGCAGCCGCCGTCTAACAAGGAGAACGTCGTGAATTGGATCAATCGCATCCGTTCGCTCGCTCGCCAAGAAGACGGACAGGACCTGATCGAGTACGCGCTGCTCGTGGGCCTGATCTCGCTGGTGGCCGTGGCCGCCATCGGTCTGGCTGGTGGATCGGTCAATACGATCTTTCAGACCATCCAGGCGCAGCTCGCGGCGGCGGTCTAATGACAGACGTCGTGGCGGCGTCCCGTCCGCACAGCGCGGACGGGGCGCCGACGACGACGGTCCCGGAAGGCTGTAGACACGTCACGAAAGGTGAGGCTGGCATGGATGCCGTCGTCGCACTTGTTCACGAACTGGTCCTGGGTCGTGACGAAGGACAGGATCTGATCGAGTACGGAGTATTGGTGGCGTTGATTGCGGTGGTCGCGATTATCGCGGTCACGGCCGTCGGGACCACCGTCAACACAGTTTTCTGGCAGACCTTCGCTAATGCCATTTGACGCCATCGTCGTCGCGGCGGTGGCAGGCAGCGGCGGGGCCGGCGCGGCCCTGGATCTGCGGACCAGGCGTCTGCCGAACTGGCTGACGCTGACGATTACCGGCGTCGGAATCAATCTCGCCGCCGCGCACCTGACGAATGTCTCGGTCGCCGGCGCGCTCGGCGGCTTTGTCATCGGGTTGCTGCTGATGCTGCCCGGACACCTCATCGGAGCGACGGGCGCGGGCGACGTGAAATTCTTCGCCGCCGTCGGCACCCTGCTGGGGCCGACCGGCATCACCGTGGCGTTCGTGTACACGGCGATCCTCGGCGGCGCACTGGCCCTGGTCGTCGCGATGTATCGCGGGCGGCTCCAGACCACGCTTCAGGAAACCGCGACACTCGTAATGACAGGGGGATCCAATGTCGCCCAGATTGAACGACCGACGGCCAACAACCGATTCGCCTACGCGCCCGCGATCGCCATTGGCACGCTCGTGGCGGCGCTGGGGTTTTGAAATGACGAACACACTTCGAAGCGAGCGAGGCGCCGCGATCATCGAAACCGCGCTCACCTTGCCGCTCGTGCTGCTCGTCTGTGTCGGGATCTTCGAGTTCGGCCGCGCGTATCAGACCTGGCAGGTCATGACCAACGCGGCACGCGAAGGCGCGCGCGTCGCCGTGCTGCCGGATCCGGTTGCGGGGGCGACCGACGCGCGGGTGCGCGAGTACCTCCGGATGGGCGGCCTCAACTACGACGCCAGCGTCCTCGTCAACATCACGCCCGTGCCCGTTTCGCTCGGCGGCATCGGCACCGCGTCGGGGTCGCGTGTGACGGTGACCTATCCATTTACTTTCATGGTGCTGCAGCCGGTGGCGCGGCTCGTCGTCCGCAATGCCGCGACGGGCGGACCGATCACGCTGACGGCGGCGGCCACGATGCGGAACGAATCGCAGTTTTAGGGGAGAGCGTTTATGGCTCGGATGCGCGTGTTCATCGTACTCGTGCTGGCGATTGCGGCCGGCGGAGTGTTTGCCTTCGGCACCTATAACTACGTCCAGAACCTGCCGGCCAAGACGACGACGATTCCGACCAAGCCGGTCGTCGTCGCCGCCGTGGATCTGCAGGTGGGCGCGGAGATCGCCAAGGACGACGTTCGGATCATCCAGTGGCCCGCCAACGCCGTGCCGGCGCAGGCGATGTCCGATCCGAGCCAGGTCATCGGCCGCGGGCTCGTCATGCCGATGATCCAGAACGAGCCGTTCCTGGATCTCAAGCTGGCGTCGAAAGAGGCCGGCGCCGGGCTGCCCCCCGCGATTCCGCCGGGACTGCGTGCGGTGTCGGTGAAAGTGAATGAAGTCATCGGCGTCGCCGGCTACGTCCTGCCGGGCACGCGCGTCGACGTCGTGGCCACCGTCAGCCCGACGCAGAACTCGATCGACATGACCTCAAAAGTGATTCTGACGAACGTTCAGGTGCTGGCCGCGGGCACCAAGATCGAGCGCGACGCGAAGGACAACAAGCCGATACCGGTCAGCGTCGTCACGCTGCTCGTCGATCCCGGCCAGGCCGAGCGGCTGACGCTGGCGAGCACCGAAGGCAAGATCCAGCTCGCGCTGCGCAATCCGCTCGACAAGGAAACGCCGGCGACGCCCGGCATCCGCCCGGCCGCGCTGCTCGGCGCGCCGGCGACGACGCCAAAGGCGATTACCAGGGTGGTCGTGCGATCCGCGCCGACCAGCAACTTACCCACTGTAGAAATTATTCGTGGCGACAAGCGCACACTCGAGGGTGTGCGTCAGGAGTAGCAAACACATGCGAGCCCAAGCGCACAGACGCCGGACGGTCCGCCGACTGATCGGCACCATCATTCTCATCGTCGCGGTCTTCGGACCCACGACGCTGTACGCCCAGGTCGCCGCGGCGTCCCGGACGGTCACGGTCACCCCCGTCGCGGCGGTGGAAAGCGTGTCTCCGGTCGAAACCGCGACCGACACCGTACGGCTGCTCGTCGGCCGTTCGACGATCGTCGATGTCGGGAAGCCGATCGCCCGCGTCTCGCTGACGAGCGCCGACGTCGCCGACGCCCACGTCACGGCGCCGAACGAACTGCTGATCAACGGCAAGGCCCCGGGGACGATTTCGATGTTTGTGTGGGATCGCGGCGGCGCCATCCGCCGGTACGACGTCTTCGTACAGCGCGATCTCGCGCGGCTGACCGCGCAGCTCAAGGAGCTCTTCCCCAAGGAATCAATCGACGTGCGGGCGAACGGCAAGACCGCCGTGCTGTCGGGGACCGTCTCGTCGAAGGACGTCGCCGAAAAGATGGCGAGCCTCGCCGGCAGTTTCGTCGAGAGCAAAGAGGAGCTCGTCTCGCTTCTCCAGGTCGGCGAAGCCGGCCGGAGCAACCAGGTGCTGTTGCGCGTCCGATTCGCGGAAGTCAGCCGGAGCGCGATGACCGAGCTTGGCCTTGGCCTGTTCACGAGCCCCACGGGCATCAACAACAACATCGGCCGCGTGACGACGGGGCAGTTTCCGGCGCCGGGATTCGACGAACTGAGCTCCACGAAAGCCGGATCGAACTTCGGCGACCCTGTCACGAGCTCGTCAGGCAAGTTCACCTTCAGTGATTTCCTGAACCTCTTCCTGTACAACCAGAAATTCGACCTGGGCGTTGTGGTCAGGGCCCTTCAGACCAAAGGGCTGTTCCAGAGCCTGGCCGAGCCGAACCTCGTGGCGGAAAGCGGCAAAGAGGCCAGCTTCCTCGCGGGCGGCGAGTTCCCGATTCCGGTTGCGCAGAGCGGCTCGGGGGGAACCTCGATTTCGGTGACGTTCAAGGAGTTCGGTGTCCGGCTGAACTTCACGCCGACCGTCAACGGCGACCGCATCCATCTGAAAGTGCGTCCTGAAGTGAGCACGCTCGACTTCAACAATGCGGTCGTGCTGAACGGGTTCCGCATCCCGGCGCTTACCACGCGGCGCACGGAAACCGAAGTTGAGCTGAACAATCATCAGACCTTCGCGATTGCCGGCCTGATCAACAACAACATGGTCACGTCCGCACAGAAGGTCCCCGGCCTCGGGGACATCCCGATTCTCGGTCTCCTGTTCCGCAGCAAGGCGGCCCAGAAAAACCTGACCGAGCTCGTCGTGATGATCACGCCGGAGATTCTGCCGAACAACTCCCCGGGCGTGACGACGGAGCTCCCGCGCCTGATGGAGCCGTATATTCCACCGTTGAGCGAGAAGCAGACCATCCCGTCGCCCCCGGCGGCATTCCAGGCCGCGCCGGCAACGCGCACGCAGGCGGTCGAACCCGTCATCGCGCCCGCCAGGCAGCCGGCGGCGGTCTCAACCGACGCGAAGCCCTCGCCCGCCGCTGGAGCGGCGTTGTTGAAGCAACAGTCGCCCGCGACGAGGCCGATCGTCCGTACGCCGGAAGCGGCGCCCGCCCCGAACGCAGCACCGAAATCGGGTGCGGCGACGTCAGCCAATGCAACTGCCGCGAAGAGCACGAGCGTGCCCGTCGCCGCGGAGAGCGCGAACCCGGCTGCCGCCGCCGTGGAGAGCACGAGCCGCGCCGTCTCCGCCGCCGAGCGGAAAGCCGCCGAGCGCGCGGACAAGGAACAGCGCCAGCGAGACGAGCTCGAGGCGCGCGCGATGGCCGCGGAAGCGCAGCGCCGCGCGAAGCAGGCTGAAGTGGACGCCCGCAAGCAGAAGGAAGACGACGCGCGAATCGCCAAGGTGACTCGGGCGCAGGCGCAACGCGACGCCGAGCTTGCCAAACAGGCCGCGGAACAGGCCAAGAAGCAGGCCGAGATCGACAAGAAGCATGAACAGGAAATTGCCGATGCCCAGAATCGACTGAGGGCCGCGCAACTTCGATATCAGTCCGAGCTCGCGAAACACTGACGCCACTCGGTCCATCCAGGGGGCTCTATGCGTAACCAGATTCGGCGCCTTCGTCGCGACGAGCGCGGCATGACGTTCGTATTCCTCGGCCTGGGCTTCATGGCGTTCATGGCCGCGACGACGCTGGCCATCGACGTCGGGATGTTCATGACCGGGAAGTCTCAGGCCCAGAACGCGGCGGACGCCGGCGCGCTCGCTGGCGCCGTGGCGCTCGGCTTCAACGACTTCAACGACCGGTCGCCCTCCGGCCCCGCCGTGTCGTCCGCAATCAGCGCGGCGACCGCGAATGCCATGATGGGCGCGCCGCCGTCGGTGACTTCGGGCGACGTGACGTTTCCCAACGATCCACTGGGCCGCCCGACGCGCATCATGGTCAAGGTGTACCGGACGACCGCGCGAAGCAACGCCATCCCGACGCTGATTGGCCCGATCTTCGGTGTGCCCACGGTCGACATCGGCGCGACGGCCACGGCCGAGGCATCGCCGGCCAATGCGGCCACGTGCGTCAAGCCGTTCATGATTCCGGACCGCTGGCGCGAACCGAACGGCGCCCCGTTCGATCCGCTGAACAGTACATTCACCATGTACGACAGCCACGGGGCCCTCCTTCCCGCGAGCCAACGGGATACATACGTCGCGGCCGGTCAGGACGGCTACACCGGCTACACGGCGGCCGACAAAGGAATGCAGCTCATCCTTCGCGCCGGCTCCGGCAACAACATCGAGCCGACCGCGTATCAGTCCTGGAAGATGGACAACGATATCGGCGGTAATTTCTATCGGGACAATATCTCCGGCTGCAACACACAGGTCATCACCTTTTCGCCGACACAGCCGACGTATATGACGCAAGAGCCGGGCAACATGGTGGGCCCGACAAACGACGGCATCGACGAGCTGATCGCGAAGGATCCGGGAGCGGGTTGGAATACGTCGTGTCAGTGCGTCAGAGGCAGCAGCTTCGGCATCAGTCCGCGCGTGACGCCTCTGCCCCTCTACGACCCTGTCTACTACGCGGACGGCAAGGCGAACGGCCGTAACGCGGACTTCAAGCTGGCCAACATCATGGGGTTCTTTATCGACCGCCGCGTCGGCAATCAGGTGTACGGGTTTATCACGCCGATCAGCGGTTTGATCAATCCCAACGCCGGTCCTGCGCCCGTCGGTGCGTTCCCGGTCGCGATCAGGCTGGTTCAATAGCCATGGCCCAACTCGTCGGATTCATTGTCAGTCAGGACGAAGCGTTCAAGACGCAAATCGGACGACTCGTGCGTTCGGGCGCGATTCCCGTCAGCATCCTCGACGACCGTCAGGCAAGCGACAACGCCTCGCTCGACCTCGTCATCGTCGACACGCGCGGCGATCCGTCGTCGGCGATGTCCACCATCGAGCGGCTGCGCGGCTCGGCGCCGCACGCCGGCATCTTCGCCGTCGCGATCGAGGCGGATCCCGATCTGATCCTGCAGTCGATGCGCGCCGGCGCCAACGAGTTCTTCACCTGGCCGCCTCCCGAGGAGACGTTTCACGGCGCCATCCGGCGGACGGCCGCCCGGCGTGAAACGACGCAAGGAGCGCGCGCTGCGGCGACGACGCTCGTGTTTTTCGGCGCGAAGGGCGGCGCGGGGACAACCACGCTGGCCGTCAATTGCGGCGTCGAGCTCGCGCGCCTGACCAAGAAGTCCACGATCATCGTCGACCTGAAGCCGGGCCTGGGGGAAGTCGCCCTGTTTCTGGGCGTCCGCCAGCGCTACAGCCTGATCGACGCGCTCGACAACCTTCACCGGCTCGACAAGGACTTCCTGCGCGAGCTGGTCGTCAACCACAAATCGGGGCTGGATATTCTGGCCGGTTCCGACAACTTCGATCGGCCGGGCGGCTCGGACGCCGGCACGATCGAGGAAGTCCTCCGGCTGCTGGCGAAACAGTACGAGTACATCCTGATCGACGCGGGCAGCCAGATCAATTCGGTCACCGTCGCGGCGCTGTACACGGCCGACACGATGTTTCTCGTGGCGAATCCCGATGTGCCTTCGGTCCGAAACGCGCAGCGGCTGCTCGATCGCGTGCGTCAGCTCGGCGCGTGCGGCGAACGTGTGCGCATCCTGCTCAATCGCGCCGCGGAGCCGTATCCGATTCCGCCGAAACAGATCGAAGGGGCGCTCGGCCACCCGATTCACCACACGTTTCCGAGCGACTACAAGACCGTCTCGACCGCGCTCAACTCCGGCGTGCCGCTGGCACTCACCGGCGACAGCGAGATCGCGGCGGCGTTCGACAGCTTCACGCGGCGAATCGTCGACCCCGAGGTGACGTCGCAGCCGCAACCAGCAGGAAAACGCAACCGCCTCGGGCTCGATCGCCTGGCGTCCATGTGGTGAGTTCATGAATCCAATCGCACCTCCCGTCTTGCCGTCGACATCGAGTGCCAAGCCTGGCGCCTCGTTCCCGTCAGCCGGGGGCCGTTCCGTGCAGGCGCCGCGGCAGCAGTACCTGGACCTCCGGGCGAATGTGCATCGGAAGCTCCTGAGCCGCCTGAACCTCGAAGCGCTGGCCCAGGCCGATCGCTCGCGGGCTGAAAGCGAAATCCGGACGCTTCTCACCGAGATTCTGGGGGAAGAAGGCGCGCCGATCAGTCTGGCCGAACGGGAGACGCTCTTCGGCGAGCTGCTCGACGATGTCTTCGGTCTCGGTCCGCTCGAGCCGCTGCTGCGCGATCCGTCCATCAGTGACATCCTCGTGAACACGCACAAGAACGTGTTCGTCGAGCGCGGCGGCCTGCTCGAACGTGTGCCGACACAGTTCCAGGACGACCGCCACCTGCTGCGCGTCATCGATCGCATCGTCAGCGGGGTCGGCCGGCGCGTGGACGACAGTTCGCCGATGGTCGATGCGCGTCTGCTCGACGGCTCGCGCGTCAACGCCATCATCCCGCCGCTCGCCGTGGACGGACCGCTCCTGTCGATCAGGCGCTTCCCCGCCGAGCGGTTGAAGGCTGACGACCTGGTCACCGTCCGCGCGCTGACGCGTCCGATGCTCGATTTTCTGAGCCACTGCGTCCGGGCACGGTTGAACGGCCTCATCAGCGGAGGCACGGGCGCCGGCAAGACAACGCTGCTGAACGTGCTCTCGAGCTTCATCTCGGAAAAAGAGCGGATCGTGACGATCGAGGACGCCGCCGAACTGCAGCTGCACCAGGAGCATGTGGCGCGCCTCGAAACACGGCCGCCGAACGTCGAGGGCAAAGGCGCGATCCGCCAGCGGCAGCTCGTCATCAACGCCCTTCGCATGCGCCCGGATCGCATCGTGGTCGGCGAGGTCCGCGGCGAAGAAGCGCTGGACATGCTGCAGGCGATGAATACCGGCCATGACGGCTCGTTGACGACCGTTCACGCCAACTCACCGCGCGACGCGTTGACCCGTATCGAAACGATGATCGCGATGGGCGCGACGAACCTGCCGGAGCGGGCGATGCGCCAGCAGATTTCCTCGGCCATCCAGTTCGTCGTGCAGCAGTCTCGCCTCAGCGACGGCACCCGCAAGGTGACGAGCATCTCCGAAATCACCGGCATGGAGGGCGACGTCATCACCATGCAGGAGATCTTCGTGTTCGAGAAGATGGGCGTGGCGCAGGACGGGAAGGTCATCGGGCGATTCCGGGCCACCGGCGTGCGGCCGAAATGCTGCGAGCGCCTGAAGCTGGCGGGCATCCATCTGCCGGCCGACATGTTCGAAGGCGTCACGGAGGTGCGGTGATGCTCGTCGCCCTCGTCGTCTTCCTGTTCGTGACCGGCCTGATCGCGGGCGTGTACTTCATCGCGTTTTCGGGCGCCGCGGCGCAGCAACAGCTCGATCGCCGGCTCCAGGAAGTGACCGTGAGCCAGGCGCCTGCCGAACCGACGGCGCTCGATGCGACCGTCGTGAAGCGGACCGCCGAAGGACCGTTGCCGGCCGTCGATCGGTTCCTGTCCGGCTCGCGCGCCGGATCGGGCATCGCGCGGCTCATCGATCAGGCGGGGGTCAAGACGACGCCGAGCGCGATCATGATGTTCAGCGTCTGCGCGGCCGCCGGTCTCGGCCTGCTCGCGGCCATGTTCGTCCGGCAGCCGTTCGCCGGGCCTCTCGTCGGGGCGCTCGGGGCGTTTGCGCCGTTCGCGTGGCTGAAGCAGAAGCGTTCCACGCGGATGAAGAAGTTCGAGGAGCAGTTTCCCGAAGCGCTGGATGTGCTGTCGCGCGCGATCCGCGCGGGACATGCGTTTCAGACCGCGATGGGCATGGTCGCCGACGAAATGCCGGCCCCCGTGGGTCCGGAGATGAAGAAGACGTTCGACCAGCAGAACTTCGGCCTGCCGCTGCGTGAAGCGCTCAACGAGTTGTCGGAACGGATCGCCATCCTCGACGTGCGATTTTTCGTCACGGCGGTTCTGATCCAGCGCGAGACGGGCGGCAACCTGTCTGAGATTCTCGACAACCTCGCGCACGTCGTCCGCGAGCGGTTCAAGATTCAGCGTCAGGTACGCGTCCACACCGCGCACGGCCGGTTCACCGGGTACGTGCTGCTGACGCTGCCGGCGTTTCTGGCCGTCGCTCTTTCATTCATCAATCCAGAGCACATGCAGCTGCTGTTCCGCGAGCGCATGGGCCAGGAGATGCTGCTCGGGGCGATGATCCTGCAGGGCATCGGTTTTGTCTGGATCAAGCACGTCGTCAAGATCGAGGTATAGGTGTGACCATTCTGCTCCCGCTCCTCGGGTTCGTATTCGTCTCGCTGCTCATCTTCGCCGCGGCGCTGGCCTTTGCGCCGGGCGGCGGCGGCGCCACCATCGAAAGCCGGCTGAGCGAAGTGAGCGCGGCTCGCACCGATCGCAGCGAAGAGGCGCCTGCGGACCGCAACGTGATCGCCGCGCTCAAGCGCATGGGCGCGATGGCGCCGCGCTCCGCCGGCGAACTCGGCAAGCTCCAGCAGCGGCTCGTCACGGCCGGGTATCGCGGCCGCGAGGCGCTGGTGATCTTCTTCGGGATTCGTCTCGGCCTGGCGGTGATCGCGTTCGTGGTGGCCACGACGCCGCTCGTCGGCCGGCCGAGTCTGATGCTGGCGCTCACCGTGTGCGCGGTCGCGTACGTGCTGCCCAGTATGGTCCTCGCTCGCATGGCCAAGCGGCGGCAGCACCGCATCCGCCTCGGGCTGGCCGACGCGCTCGATCTGCTGGTCGTCAGCGTCGAAGCGGGCCTCGGCCTCGATCAGGCCCTTCAGCGCGTTTCCGAAGAGTTGATGTTCGCGCACAAGGACTTGTGCAACGAGCTCAGGCTCATCAACCTCGAGCTCCGCGCCGGCACGGCGCGCAGCGAGGCGCTGCATAACCTCGCGCGCCGGACAGGGCTCGACGACATCGCCTCGCTCGTCACCATGCTGGTGCAGACCGACAAATTCGGAACCAGCGTCGCGCAGTCGCTGCGCGTCCATTCCGAGACGCTGCGCACCAAACGCCGTCAGCGCGCCGAAGAAGCCGCCGCGAAGACGGGCGCGAAGATGGTCTTCCCGCTGGTCATCTGCATCTTCCCGGCGATCTGGGTCGTGACGCTCGGCCCGGCCGTCATCAAGTTCGTCCAGATTCTTCTTCCGATGGCACAGCCCTAAACCATGGCGACAATCATCCAGGCGGCGACCGCATCACTCACGGATATCCCCAATCCCGCGCCGGCCCCGCAGGCCCCGAAGACGCTCGAACAGACGGGCCTGAGGGCCGACCTGATCGAGCAGCTGCTCGTCAAGACGCTGTATACGGGCGAGGCAACCGGCCTGGCCGTCGCCGATCGGATGCGGCTGCCGTTCGCGCTGCTCGAACCGCTCATCGAGCACGCGCGCGCCGAGCGGCTCGTCGAGGTGCGCGGCACGACCGGATCCGGCTCGGGATCGGCCGGCTATCGATACACCTTGACCGATGCCGGCCGCGACCGTGCCCGACAGTATCTCGACGCCAATCAGTACATCGGGCCCGCGCCGGTTCCGCTGTCCGCCTACGTCGCCGAGATGCGCACCCTGATGGCGGCGCGCGGGTACATCGATCGCGACCGCCTGCGCCGCGGCTTCTCGCATCTCGTCATCGGCGACAACATCCTCGAGCAGCTCGGACCGGCGGTCAACGCGGGCAAGGCGCTGTTTCTGTACGGTCCTCCCGGCAACGGCAAGACCGTAATCGCTGAAGGACTGGGGCGCACCATCGGCGGCGACATGTACATGCCCCACGCCATCGAAATCGACGGGCACCTGATCACGATGTTCGATCCGATCAATCACGACTCGCTCGAAGTCGACGTGGACCCGACGAGCGTCATCGCGACGTCCACGCGCGACAGACGGTGGGTGCGCATCCGCCGTCCCGTGGTCATGGTCGGCGGCGAGTTGACGCTCGACATGCTCGATCTCACCTTCAATCCGCTGTCGAAGTTCTACGAAGCGCCCATTCAGCTGAAGGCCAACGGCGGCGTGTTTCTCGTCGACGATTTCGGACGCCAGCGGATGCGGCCCGAGGATTTGCTGAACCGCTGGATTGTGCCGCTCGAGAGCCGCATCGACTATCTCACGCTGCACACGGGCAAGAAATTTCAGGTCCCGTTCGACGTGCTGATCGTCTTCGCGACGAACCTCAACCCGGCCTCGCTCGCCGACGAGGCATTCCTGCGCCGGATTCCCTACAAGATCGCGGTGGAGGACCCGTCCATCGATCAGTTCTCGCGGATCTTCGAGTTGAACTGCAAGAAGAGGGATCTCCGGTTCCATCAGGTGATGGTCGCGTATCTCCAGCGCCGGCACTACAGTCCGCTGCGGCGCCCGTTCCGCGCCTGCCATCCGCGCGACCTCCTCGAACACGTCACCGCCATGTGCCGCTATCGGGGCATCGAGCCGGTCATCACGCGCGAGCTGCTCGACGCCGCCTGCAGCGCCTATTTCGTCGACGACGAACCGCCGCCGGTCACGGGACCGCGGCGCAAGGGATCAACACGCCCGCAGATGGACATTCATTGACGTTCCGTCGCCTCGAGAGCGGCATCGTCAGGGATCTGCTCGCGCGCGCGGTCGTCATCGTGCTGTTCTCGCTGCTCTGCGTGAATCTGTTCGGCGACTTTCAACGAACCGGCCACGTCACCGGCCTGCTGCTCCTCGCCAGTGAGTCGCTTGTCGTGGTGCTGACGATGGTGAGGCGGCGGACGCAGTTGATCGATCGATCGTTCGCCGCCACGCTGGCGACCGCGATGTCGGTGGCCGGTCCCCCGCTGCTCCGCGCCGTCGATGGCCCGAGCGTGATCCCCGACGCGGTTACCGCGATCGCATCCGCCGCGGGACTGGCCCTGGTCATCGTCGGGAAGGTAGCGCTCGGGCGCAGCTTCGGCATCGCACCGGCCAACCGCGGTGTCGTCATACGCGGGCCATACGTGCTCGTCCGCCACCCGATCTACACAGGATACCTGCTGACCCATCTCGCCTTCCTCGTCGCGCATCCGACGCCGTGGAACGTGGCGGTTATTCTCGTCGCCGACGGGGCGCTCGTCTTCCGTGCGCTCATCGAGGAGCGTGTCCTCAGCGCCGACGCAGACTATCAGTCGTACTGCCGCCGCGTCGGATGGCATCTCGTCCCGGGGGTGTTTTAGGGGACGAGAGCCCAGGGTTGTCGGAGGCACAGCGCTGAGGTTTTTCGGGGCAGAACTCCAGGGGTTTTTCGGACCTGACGTTCTTTCGGAGCCGAACCCTGAGGTTGTTCGGCCGCAGACCTCCAGATTGTTCGGAAGCGGGCAAGCCGTGCGGTCTATGTTACGGTGGCTCTATGAAAGCGGCCGCCACGTCCTCCCTGTTCGAACGCGCGTATCCGTCCTATGAGACGACGCGGGCGCTCGACGAGCTGCGGGCGAGCGATTACCCGGCGCTCGCGGCGCTCGATTGCACGTACCTCGATTACACGGCGGCGAACCTGTACGCGACGTCGCAACTCGAGCGTCACTTTTCGCTGATGCGCGATCACGTCTTCGGCAACCCGCACTCGACGAACCCCACGTCTTCATTTTCCACCTCGGCGATCGCGCGAGTCCGGCAGCGCGTGCTCGCCTTCTTCAACGCGTCGCCTGATGAGTGGGCGGTTATCTTCACGGCCAACGCCAGCCAGGCGCTCAAGCTCGTGGGCGAGTCGTACCCGTTCGAGCCGCGGAGCCGTTATCTTCTGACGTTCGACAACCACAATTCGGTGAACGGGATTCGCGAATTCGCCCGAACGAAGGGCGCCGCCGCAATCTACATTCCGGTCGTGCTTCCCGAAATGCGGGTGGACGAACGGGACCTCGAGCGCGAGCTCGATCGCGTCGACACCACGGCGTCAAACCTGTTCGCGTACCCCGCCCAGTCAAATTTTTCCGGCGTGCAGCATCCACTCGAATGGATCGAGCGGGCGCACGCCCGCGGGTGGGACGTCCTCCTCGATGCCGCCGCGTTCACGCCGACGAATCGGCTCGACCTGGGGCGTTGGACGCCGGACTTCGTGGTGCTGTCCTTTTACAAGATGTTCGGGTACCCGACAGGGGTCGGCTGCCTGCTCGCGCGCAGGCGATCTTTAGCGAGGCTGCGACGCCCCTGGTTTGCCGGCGGCACCATCACGGTGGCGTCGGTGCAGGGCGACAAGCACTACCTCGCCGAAGGCGAATCGGGCTTCGAGGACGGCACGGTGGACTTTCTGGCGCTGCCGGCGGTGGAAATCGGCCTGCAGCACATCGACGCGATCGGCATGGACACGATTCACCTGCGGGTCCAGTGCCTGACCGGCTGGCTCCTCGACAACCTGCTGCCGTTGCGGCAAAGCGGCGGCCAGCCGCTGGCGCGGCTCTACGGTCCGCCGACCACCGACCGACGGGGCGGCATCGTCACCTTCAACTTCTATGATTCGGCTGGACGCGCCATCGATCACC
>Ga0310810_10004107_pt1 | contig 16039 bp, 18 predicted proteins | sample NCmetagenome_FD_207641 | JGI IMG/M metagenome (GOLD analysis project Ga0310810, IMG submission 207641) | Soil microbial communities from experimental microcosm in Duke University, North Carolina, United States - NC | ecosystem: Engineered > Artificial ecosystem > Soil microcosm > Unclassified ... | reverse complement strand
ACGTCCTCGACGCGATGGCGCGCGATCTCGTTGTCGTACCGGTGCGCGAAGATGTGGAGCTTGTTGTTGAAGCGCATCCAGAAGAGGACCGCGGGCGCTGCATACGTCTCGTCGCCCTGCTCGTCGTAGAACACGGTCATCGTGTACCGGCCGGCCAGCCGTGACAGGTCCGGCGGGACCTGCCGGCTCGTGATCACCAGCGACGGCCCGGCCGGGCGGCGCATCGCGCCGGCGAGCGATTCGAGCAGCTCTTCGGCGTTATCGTCGGCGCTTGGCCGCTGCGCCACGACCTCGACGGAGTAATCGCGCAAGAGTGCAGGAGCCTTGCTGATCTCCTCCAGTGCCGGCAACAGGATCGACTGCTCCAACGTCTTGACCTTGGGCGATGTCATGCGCATCCTCCGCTGAGATCATGAGTGTCCAATGCGCCCGGTTCCGCCCCGAGCAAAAGCCAGTGCTCGGCGAGTACGACCTCGACGCGATTGCCGTCGAATACTACGACGATAGCGGCCAGTTTGACTTCCGCTTCGAGCTCGGGCGCGGCCTCGGCATCTACTGGGCGCTGCCGATCGCCCGCAATGGGCGGCTGCGCCTGATGCACGTGGACGGCGCGGCGTACACCGTGGACGAGCCCGAGCTCATCGCCGACCCATGGATCTGCGACCTGCCGCGCACCGAATGGCGGGGCGAGCTCGGGACGTTCGCCGACGGCACCCGGCTGCTCGCCGTTGCGATCGAAGCAGGATCGGAGCCGCCGCGCTATCGGTGCGAGATCGCGGTTCGCGACAAGGATGGAAAGGAGCGCGCCGAGTCGTTCGAATGGCCGGCGCCGCGGATGGACACGGACGCAAAGCGATGAGCACGCCGCGCTACGTTGCTGCGCACCTGATCCTGCCGCGCTTCCTCCGCGAGAAAGGCGCAGGCGCCGTGCTCGATGCGATCGAGCGCAACGACGGCGATTTCTTCATTCCCGTATGGATGGAAGCAGGTTTCCGCTTCACGCCTCGATTCTTCCACCAGGCGGCTGGCGCGCTCAGGTACGGTGTGCTGACCCTGCCGATGCCGCGCCAGCCGACCGAAGCGTGGTTCGCCGCGCTCGTCGGCAGCGCGTCGGACCCGGGGTATCTGCGGTATTTCCTGTGGGAGCAGGGGGAGTCGCTCGATGGCGGGCCGCGCACCGTCGTCGCCGAATGGTCGGCGACCGGGCATCTCAACTACGGCGATGGACCTCCGTTCACGGGCGACCTCTCGGCGGATCGCGACGCGCTTGTTGCACGCGTGATGCGGATCTGCGGCATTTGAGCGATTGCAAGCTGACGAGCCTGGATAAGGGGAAACCCATGCAACGTGAGCCGGCCAATGCACCAACCGCCGACTGGGCCAGGCAGAATCTTTTGCAACCGGTGCCGATCAGGCTGCGCCACGGCTCGATCGCGAGGACGCTGATTTCCCTGCTGCTGTTCGCGGTACCGCTATTGATAATCGCCGCGTTGAGCCTGCTAAAGCTGTCGGGCAGCGCGAGGCAAACCTCCTGGTGGGGGATCCTTCTGTTTGGCGCCGTTCTTGCGATCCCGGCCGTCGCTATCCTGCTACTGGGCTCGCGAACGCGCCAGGGACTTGCGAGATCGCTCGACGCAACCGGCGTCACGTCTGTGAGCGGACGCAGGTTTCGCTGGGAAGACCTGGCGTATGTGGATCATGTGTCGAAGATCGAGCGCGAGGCGCATGTCACGCGCAAGATCGAAGACAATCAGCTCGAGCTCGTGTTCTCGAGCGGGAAAGTCATCATTCCGCCGCTGATCGAGAACCGGGAGCAGGTGTGGTCCCTGGTCAACTCGATGCCTGCGCAGGTGCGACATGACGGTGAGGGGAAGCCGTAGCTACGGGCAGCCCGCGAACTCGCTCTTGATGTAGACCGCCCGGCTGTCGCCGTAAGTGCCGCCGCCGGCATGATCCTGTACGAGGTTCACGTACACGATGCGGCAAAAGCCGTCGTCCACGCCGCGATATCGCGCATGGACCATCCCATGCTTGTAGCGGGCGACGGGAATGCCCCGGCGGTTCTGTTCGATCTTCCAGCTCGACGAGGCGAAGCCGGAAGTGATCACGGTCGCCTGGGCCAGGTCCTTCACTCCGCTCAGGAGCACGCGCTCCTCTGCCGCGTTGCGCACCGTGTGCCCGCTGGGCCGGTAGGAAGGCAGCGTCTTCCTCGCGATCACCGCCAGCTCGTCCAGCGCGATGCCCATGCACTTTACGAATCGCTGGTCCTTCCAGCGCCCCAGCCATTCCTGCCGCCGCGAGGGCGACAGCGCCGCCTTCAAGTACAGGTTCTCGTTGTCGTTGAAGTCGCGCACATAGAAGTCGCGCGCGCCCGGCTTGTAGTCGGCTGCCTGTTTCTTGGTGGTCTCGATGTTGTCACTGTGCACACGGAAAACCGCGTCGCCGCTTTTGCAGTTCGGTGCAGCGGCGGACTGCGCCAGTGCGCTCGGGGCGAAGGCGGCCAGAAGCGCAGCCGAGAATACGTACGTTCTCATGGGCTTTAGCGATACGCCGATGCCGGGGGATCCCCGCAGAATTCCTTCTGCGTCGTGCCGAGCAGCTTGTGGCTTGCGTCGAACGAATACTTGCGCACGAACTTGCGCTTGCCGCCGCCGGGGCAGTACTGCCGCTCGTTGCTCGGCGCGCCGACGTCTAGGAACCACACCGGCGCGGCAGCGAGCTTCTTCGCATCGCTCGTGTACTGCCCGCCGGGCAGGGCATAAGAGCTGACGTGCCCGTGCGTCTCGTCAATCACGAGACGGAGCTTGTCGGCCTTGAGGTTCGCCTTGTAGGGCGCGTGGCGGGCCGCGACGTCGCCCGTGGTCTTCTTCAGTCCCGCTTCGCACCATTTCTCCTTGATCTCCTGAACGGTTCCCTTCCAGGGAATGCCGCTAACCTCGCCCTCGGTCACCTGCGTTGAGGGGGAGACGCCGCTCGCGATCATCCGGTCGTACGCCTGGAGGCAGAACTTGAACATGTTCGGCACCGGATTCGGCATCTGGGTATCCACTGCCCAGCTCCTGAATGACTGATAGTGCTCGTTGCTTTCGTGCGCCGGCTGGGCCAGCGCGGCGGCGCTCGTCGATAAGGCAACGGCCAGCGCGAGTCGATGCATGGTTTCTCCCGTGATTGATCCGCCAGCGTATGGCGAGTGCCCGGGCCCGTCAATGACGTGACCGTGGACTGACTGGCTGGCGTAGTCACGTCGCCTTGGGCTGTCGTACCTCCTTGGCAAGCGCTTTGATCAGCGGATTGGTGCGCTCCTTCGTCGGGGGGAGCGCGGTTCGGACGGCGGAGGCGCCGAGCGGGTCGCGAGCGACCGCGCTAAGCGCCTGTTGCATCCACGGCTCCGGATATCTTGCGAGGCTCGACACCATGCGGGGCACCATGCCGATCGCCAGGTTTGGATCGTGCCGCATGGCATAGGCGAACAGGAACTCCTGCCACTCGCGGCCGCACGCGAACACCGTCTCGATTGCGCCTTCGTCGGCGCCGGACTTGTCGATGCACTTGCGCAGAGCCTCTGCGAGTTTACGGGCGATCCGGGCCAGGCCGCCGTCGACGCCGTCTTCGCTCGTCCAGTGGAAGAGCGACGCGCACTCGGGACAGTCCCACACGTCATTGCGCTCGCTTGCGCCGAGCTGCTTCAGCGCGGGCAGGTTCGCCGGCGGCGCATTGCGGCGCAGCTTCAGCGGAGGATACGTTCCGACCGGGCTGCAGATCGAGCAGTTGACGACGCGTGCATGCTTTCGCAGCTCCGCGAGCGCCGAAGCCGGAGGGCGGGCGTCCAGCGCGCCGATCAGCAGCCGCGCCTCTTCCGGCGCGCTCGCAAATTCCTTCAGGAAGATGAACGGCCACGACTCGTCTCTCGCCGCGGCTTCGACGAGTGCAGGAAGGAGCTGCAGCGCGAGCGCGCGACGGTCGCGCTGGCGCAGCAGGATCGCCGCGAAATTCTGCGCAGGCCGGGGCAGCATCAGCAGGCGTTCGACGAGGACTTCCGGATCCTCGGCCGCGGGCTTGCCTGCCAGGATCTCGCGCAGCGTCGCGGAATGGATCGAAAAGAGGCGGGTCAGCGTCTGCTCGTCGTTGTTCCCCGACCCGGTGAACGAGCGCTCGTCGCGCCACACGAAGAGGGCGCCGCATTCCGGGCATTCGCGCAAGTCGTCGTCCTCGCCCTCGCCCAGGCCAAGTCCCTTCAGCGAGGTGACCGGCGGCCCGAAGTACTCATCGCGCCCGGTGTTCGCCTTGGCCACGTCGGGGATCGAGTCGCAAACGGAGCAGACGTTGACCGGCAGTCCGCCGGCAGTTCGGTTTTCACGAATGCGTCGAATCGCGTTGCGGGCCGCTTGGCCAAGCCGGTGAGTGGTACTGCGCCCGCCTGCGTACGCATACGCATCGTAAGCGTCCTTCCGCGCGATCTTCTCGAGGATCGGGAACAGCGTTTCGTCGGTCTCGGCGCCCCTGGACAGCTGCTCGAGCGCGTTTTCGACGTCCGCGGTGTCGGCGCTCTTCAGCAGTCGCGCCGCCGCGGAAGTCGACACGAGCCGCGCGTTCTCTCGGATGTTGTGAATGGCCTGCCGTGCATTCCAGGCAAAGCCGACGGGGTTGCCGGTCGGATGCGGAAAACCGCCCGCGCCGTTGTCGTCGAAGAACCAGAAGCGGCTGTTCGCTACCTGCTCGAGGAGGGGGATCAGCTCGAGGGCATCGCAAGTGCCATCGGAGAGGTTGCACAACCCTTCCTCGATGTCGTCCGCGCACTCCTCCTGCAGTCCTTTCCTCAGGCTCCCGGCGACCCCGCTCCAGCTCATCGCGATCGCTTCCTCAGGCGGCGCGGCGGCGCCTGACGACGCTCACGAGCCACAGTATCGCGGGCAGCATCAGGACCACGCCCACGACGAGGCCGATTACGTTGCTCTCGACCGGATTCCCCGCGGCGTGCACAGCCCGGCTGGTCCACGGATCGTTCGGCAGGTAACTCACCGGCGTCGTCCCCTGCGCGCGCGCCGCGTCCCATGCCTCGCGTGTCAGCGGTACCCACAGGTTCGTGCGGCCGGTCGGGTCGCGGTAGCTATACGTTTGCCCTCCGACCTCGAAGGCGTACTGAACCTCGTACGTTTTCCCGCGCTCGGAGCGCGTCACAGTGCGCGCACCCGTAACGCGCGCCTCGACTACGGCCGCGCCCGCCCCGAGCGACGTGTTGCCCGCCAAGCCGGCGATGGCGACGTACGCGATGTAGATCCCCGCCAGGCAGATCGCCCAGTACGCCGCCGGTCCGATCCAGTCGCGCCGCACTTCAGTTCACCGCGGGAGTGGCTCCCTTCGCGGGCCGCGGCCCGAGCAGGATGCCGAGTTCGTCCTTCCCCAGCGTGCGCCGCTCGATGAGGCGATCCGAGGCGACGCGCAGCGCCCGCTCCTGGTCGCGCACGATCTTGATCGCGAGCGCATACGCTTCCTGCAACAGCTCGCCGACCTCCTTGCGCGTGCGCTCGCCGCGCCAGCCGCTGCCCGAGCGGTCCTCGCTCGTCGTCGCCGCATACTCCTCGAGCGCCGCGTGCGTGGTCTTCTCCGACATCCCGGTGCGCAGCAATTCGAGCGCGATCCGTTCGGCAATTTCCAGATCGTGCGCAGCGCCGGAAGTGAGCACGCCGAACACGACTTCCTCCGCTGCGCGGCCCGCGAGCGCGCGCGCGGCACGCCCGAGCAATTGCGCGCGCGTGAATACGGGGCTGGGCTCCTCGCCGAAGAAGGCGCGGCCCAGCGCGTGCGTCGAGGGAATCGTCGTCACCAGCACCGGCGGCGGGCCGTCGACGAAGTGCCCGACGAGCGCGTGTCCCATCTCGTGGACCGCGACGGTGCGCAGGGGCTCTCCCGTTAGCGTGTCGCGCAACGATTCGTCGCCGAGGTTATCCCAGTAGATGTCGCCGGGCTCGAGGCGCTGCAACTGCTCGGGGGTCGGCTGCCTTGCGCTGCCGGCTTGCGCGACGAGGCGCGCGGCCTGCTGCGCCACGCTGTCCTCGAACAGGTTGCGGATCTCGCGCGCGTTGCCGAACGTCGCCGGATCCTCCGAGCCCTTCATCAGCGCGCAGATCTCGCGCACCTTCTTCATTGCGTCCTCGGTCGGCTTGTAGCCGGCCTTCTCGGCATGCGACGAGAAAATCTGCGTCAACTCGTCGGCGCCGAACGTGCGAAAGTGCAGCGTCGTGTTCACCCGGCTCTTCAGGCCCGGATTCATCTCCAGCATCCGCAGCATCGGCTCGTCGTAGCCCGCGAACACCACGACCAGGCGCGCGCGGTCGTCTTCCATGCGCTTGAGCAGCGTCGCAACCGCCTCGTGCCCGAAGTCGTTGCCGGACGGATTGAAGAGCGAATACGCTTCGTCGACGAAGAGCACGCCGTCGAGCGCTGCATCGCACGCCTGGCCCGTTTTCAGCGCCGTCTGGCCGACGAACCCGGCGACCAGGCCGCTGCGATCGACTTCGATCACTTCGCCGCGTGCAAGCAGGCCTAGGGATTTGAAAAGCCGGCCGAGCAGCCGCGCGACCGTCGTCTTGCCGGTGCCCGGTGGCCCCAGGAACACGGCATGGTTCGCCCGCGACGCGACCTTGAGCCCGGCGCCGCGCCGCATTTCCTCGACCTGCAGCACCGATGCGAGGCGCTTGAATTCGGCCTTTACTTCGCGCATCCCGACCAGGCTGTCGAGTTCGGCGATCACTTTCGCGAGCTCTTCCTTGTCGGCCTTGACCTCGGGCGGCGGCAGCACCTTCTGCAGCGACTGCGGCTCGATCGACAGCCGGTCGAGCACGTCGACGTCCGCGCTCGACAGGTCGTTGCGCCGCTGGATGAAGCGCTTGATGACCTCGAGCTGCACCTTGCGTTCGCCCTCGGTCATCGTCGGCCAGATCGGCGCCAGCGCGCGCAGCTCCGGAACGACCGGATGCAGCGCAAGGCGCATCGTGTGCACCAGGCCGGCGGCCGCTGCGACGGCGTCGGAGTGCACCTTGCCGCGCATCTTCGTCGCCACAGTGCGCGCCCTCTCGGCAGCGTCGATCGCGCGCTGCGCCTCGTTCAAGTCGTCGCATACAACCGAAAGCGTCCGCAGCCACCGCGAGACGATGTCCGGTCCGAGGCCGTTCGCCTCGGCGAGGCCGACTGCCCGATCGAGGCTGCTTGCGCCGGAACCGAGCTCCTTTTGCGACCAGCGCGCCATGCGGCCGCGTGTCCACAGCGCGTAGGCCATCTCGACGGATTCCTTGCCGTACGCTTCGGCGTCCTTGACGAGCTTCTCGACCTGCTCCCAGGTCGCGGTCGAGATCGAATCGCCAATCGAGTTCGCGCGCTCGATGAACGCTTCGTCGGGGTTTCGTGCCATGCGGGTCTCCCTTCGCCGACAGTATGCGCCCGATATCCTAATATCCTGGCATGCCGATCGCACGCCTGCGAACCCAGCAGTTGACCGATGCCGAGCGCGCCGACCTCGACGCGACGCTCAAGGATCCGTCGCGCTTCCACTCGGACGGAAAGGAAGTCGGAGTCGCGTGCATCGTCCTTCCGTTGATGCTGATTCCGCTTGAAGTGGTGCTGATCAACGAAGTCAAGGGGTCGTACGGGGTGTACGGGGACGAAGTGCCGTGGCGATACTTGCTCGATGTGCTTCAGCCGCGCATCTCGATGTTCTGGAATCCGGAGTTCCTGCAGCTCGCCGGGGCGATCCTGCTTCCCATCGCAATCGTCGCGATCGCGGCGTACGGGCTGAACACCCGCGGCCGGCACGGGCACGCGATCACGTCATTCGGCCTCGTGCGGATCCGCGGCGACGCGTTGCGTGTGCTGCGCTACGCCGACATTGCCGAAACGAGGCTCGGGCAGCGCAGGCGGCCGCAATACCAGGTGATTACCGATGAGCTGGAGGTCGTCGCGAAGGACGGGGCGATTCTTACGCTGTACGGATTCGGCCTCGAGCGGCGCCGGGCGCTGATCGAGGCGCGCCGTCAGAAGACCAGCGAGCCGTAGAGCTGCAAGCCGTCGGTGCGCCAGTTCAGCGAGCCGTTGAAATCGGTCTTGCTGATGTCGCCCTTCAGCTTCAGCCAGCTGTAGCCGACCCCGACCCCGACGTTTCTCAGGATCCGGTAGTCGACCGCAATCGTGCCGTCGACCACGGTGGCGTCGACGTCGCTGATCTTTGCCTTGAAGCCGCCGATGCTGCCGATCAGTTTCCAGCGCGGGGCGAACGCCCATTCGCCCGACAGCCCGAGCACCGGCAGCGGGGCAGTCACGTCGGAATTATTGCCTGCGGTGGCGCCGACGAGGACGCCATTCGCCAGCGTATTCAGCGTGCCGTTGATCGATGCGCTGATTCGCGCGACGTCGATCCCGATCTTGCCCGTGATCTCAGCCGTATCGGTCTTGTAGAACGAGTAGCCGTACGCAAGGACGTAGACGTCCCAGTTCGTCTTTGCGGTGACGTTGCTTCCCGCAAGGATCGTATCGTTTACGCCGAGCGCCGGAATCGAGATCGGGCCGATGTTCTTGTTCAGGGTGCCCGACGAGTCACGGTTCAGGTTGTAGTAGCCGAAGAAAAGGCGATGGCGGTCGGCAAAGCGCCAGTATCCGCCCAGCCGCCAGGTGTCGAGGGTGTCGTCGAAGTTGAGGTCGTTCTCGGCACTGATCGTCCCGGGCGGGATCGGACTTCCAGGGAAACTCTGGCTGAACGAAGTCTTGAAATTCGGCCGGTAATACCCCAGGTTGAGCTGGAACGTCTCCTTGCCAAACGGAATCATGTCGTCCGCCGCGATGGCGGAGCCGGCCACCACGATTCCGGCCGTGAACGTCGCAAGCGCAACGCGATGGATCTGTTTCACGAAAATTCCCTCTGTTGGATGTCCATCCATTATGACGCCAATGGCGGATGCCTCCAAGGAACGTTTTGCAGGGCGACGCTCGCGTGATTCCTTACGCTTTCGTCAAGCGCCCTTCGCGCGCGCGGCGCGCGAACGCTTCGGGAACTTGCGGCGCGGTGGTACCGCACCAAAATCGATCGCGAGGCCGAGGTCGGCGAGCCGGTGGCGCCCCGCTGGCGGTTCCGAATGCATCGCGATCCAGGCGGCCCGATACGCGCGCGCGAGCACGTGCAACTCGATCCCACCGGCGGTCAGCCGGCCGGTCACCAGGCGGTATGCGCCGACGCTCCGGTCAGCCATGCGGCGGCTGTCCCCGCTTGTCGTTGTTCATGTGGCGCGGGAAGAGCAGCCAGCCCCAGCGCTGCGCGCCGGGGTGATCCAGGTCCGCGCTCGCAATCTCGCGGCCGTTGCGATGCACGCTCAGCCGCTTTTCGCTGACCGTGATCGAATCGCAATTGCCGCCGACCCTGAAGCGGACCGGACGGCGCAGCGGCCAGAAACCGCTGCGTCCCTTCACCTCTACGATCAACTCGTTTTCGAGGCGCAGATGGGTCAGGTTGAATAGGGTGCTGCGGTTTTTCATTCCGGGGAAAATGGGTCTGAGCGCGACGCCCGCACTGTCGCGGACCCGGCCCGCACGCGCTTGTCCCAGCGCGCCAGTCGCTTCGCCGCCAGTGCCATAATGCGCCGGCTGCCATGGAGACTTTCCTTGCCTCGCAAGGCCGCGTCCTCTTGCGGATGCTCGAGCGCTACGGCATCGACGGCGAAAAGTTCGTCCGCGCCGGAGGGCACTCGCTCGAGGTGTTCCGCGATCCGGCCGCGCGCCTGCCGAGCCGGGCGGCCGACGAGGCGGCGCTGGGTGCCGCGGCGCTGATTCCGAATCCCGGCTTTGCGCTGGAAGCGGCGCGCTGCTGGCATCCAAGCGACCTGGGCGCGTTCGGCTTCGCGTGGCTGGCGAGCTCGACGCTGCACACCGCGTTGCAGCGGCTTGCGCGCTACGGGCGGATTCTCGGCGAGAAAGCGCGGTTCCATCTCGAGACCGAGAGTCGCGGGCTGAGAGGCGTCCTCGACATGCGCCGCCACGATCCATTGGTGTCGGCCATCGCGGTCGATTTCTGGTTCTCGCTCGTCATCGACATGTGCCGCATGAATTTCGGTGCTTCGCTGCGGCCGCTCGAAGTCACGCTGCGACGCGCCGCGCCGGTTGATGTGCGACCCTGGCGGCTCTTCTACGGCGGCCGCGTGCAGTTCGGCTGCCCGCGCGACTCGTTCCTGCTAGCGCGCGCGGATATCGAGGCCCCGCTGTCGATCGCCAACCGGCAGGTCGCCGGCACGCTCGACGTGGTCCTCGCGCAGCAGCTTGCCACCCTGGATCGCTCGAACGTGGCGGCGCGCACGAAGGCGGCGCTGCTCGAGCGCCTTGGCTCGGGCGAGCCGGCCGAAGAGGAGATCGCGAAGTCGCTGCACATGAGCCGGCGCACGCTGCAGCGCAAGCTCGCCGAAGCCGACCTCACGTACCAAAGGCTGGTCGACGACACGCGTCGCGACCTGGCATTGCGCTACATCGAGGATCCGGCAAAATCCGTCACCGAGCTGACGTTCCTGCTCGGATTTTCGGGACAAAGCGCATTCACGCGCGCGTTCCGGCGCTGGACCGGCGCTTCGCCGACCGAGTACCGCGCGCACCGCAAGACCCGTCGCGCCCCAGCCCGGTAGCGTCCGCCAGTCAATTGGCGCGGCGGGTCAAGCTGATGGCGCGGGCAGGCAAGCGCCCGCGCGGCCGGATGGCGACACTGCGTGTCATGAGCGAAGCCGGAAAGCGGACCCCAGTCACGCCCGAGGAATTCGAGCGAATTACCGGGCGCAAGGCGACCCCGAAGTATCTGGAGTGGGCCAATTGCTCGGGCCTGTCGTGCCTGCACTGGCGCTGCGGCTGGTGCGAGGCCGAAGGGTGCAACCTGCCGCTCTTCCTTTGCGGTCATCCAAGGCCACCACGCGGCGCGTAGCGCTACCGTCGCGAAATCGCTCAAGAAGACCTGCGCCGCCGCAAGTGCGCGAGCAGGACGTGTTTCCGATCGGACAGGATTGCATACGCGGCTGCCCCGTACGCCGACAGCACCAGCAGCACGCCAGGTGTCGCGCACGGCGACGACAAGAGCCATGCACAAGCCGAGCGCCAGCCCGGCAAGGAATCCGTAGATCGGCAGCGCGTGCACGCCGGCTTCCGAGAGTTCCCAGCCGATGGCAGCTGGAATTGCGAGCGCCGCGAGGAACCATCCGAGCACGCCCATCAGCCCCATGTACAGCGCGATCCGCAGCACGCGCATCAGTCGGCGACGTCCGGCTCGAAGAACAGCCACTGGATTTCTGGAAATGCTTCGCGCACGGCCGCCTCGACGCGGTTGATCGAGGCGACCATCGCGGCTGCGTCGGTGTCACGCATATTCGCCTTCACGGCGACCATCACGCTTCCGCCCAGCTGCAGCGTGATCACGCGCAGCACCTGCGCGACCTCCTCGCGCCGCTCGATGAAGAGGCGGATCGCGGCTTCGGTCTCGGGCTCGGCGCTCTGGCCGATCAAGAGGCCCTGGATCTCGATCGCGATCAGGATCGCGACGACGACGAGAACCGCGCCGATCGCGATCGAGCCGAACGCGTCGTAGATGGGGTCGCCGGTCAGAAGCGTGGCCAGCACCGCCAGGAGCGCCAGCGCGAGGCCGACCTCTGCCGCGATGTCTTCGCCGAGGATGACGACGAGCTCGCTCTGGCGCGAATCGCGGAACCAGCGCCACAGGCTGCGCCCGCCGCGCACCTTGGCGATCTCCGCCAGGCACGCGCGCAGCGATACCGTCTCCGCCGCGATGCCGAACAGAAGCACGCCGACTGCGACCCACGGATAGCTGAGCGGCGCGGGCGAGGCGAGCTTGTGGGCGCCTTCGTAGATCGAGAACACCCCGCCGAGGCTGAACAGCACCAGCGCCACGATGAACGACCAGAAATAGATCGCGCGTCCGTGGCCGAGCGGATAGCTCGGCGAGGGCGGCCGCTGCGCGAGCTTCATGCCCAGGAGCAGCAGCGCCTGGTTGCCGCAGTCGGCGAACGAGTGGATCGCCTCGGCGAGCATCGCGCTCGAGCCCGTCGCGATCGCGGCTGCGAGCTTGGCGACGCCGATCGCGAAGTTCGCGCCGAGCGCGTAGAGCACAGTCCTGAGCGAATCTGCCTTTGCCGCCATTGTCGAAGAGCCTCGTCGCGCCGCGCGATTCTAGCCGGGGCCGCGCAGGCGCCGGATCGCGCCATTGTCGGCGCGTTCGTACGCCTGCCACGGGGCGGCCGGCGCTTCGCGGCACGCGCCGAACCGGAACGGGACCCAGTCGCGGCCCGGATTGATGAAGCGCAGGTCGACGAACCAGATGCAGGTCGAGCCCTGCGTGCGGCTGTCGAACGCGGGCTTTGCCGCGAACCAGCGGAAGAAGTCGAGCGCGCCGGATTCCCATGCCGAGCGCGCGAGCGCAGCCTCCTCGGGCGTGGCGCCGAGCCGCGCGCGCGTTTCCCAGCGAGCCTCGGCGAGCGGCAGGAAGGGCGCATCGAGCCGGGCGACGAAGCCGTCGTCCGCGGCTGGCGGCCGCGCCTCTTTGCGGACCAGGTTGACGTGAGCGAACCGGTGCACCTCTTCGTCGCTGAGATAGACCGTCCAGTTGAATGGCGAAACTGCGCGCGGATACGCAGTGATCTCGACGTTGGCGCGCCCGAGCGAAGCCGCGTGGTGCGCGGCGAACTCCAGCGCTTCGCTCTTCGCCCACGCCTGTAAGAGCACGTAGCCGGCGAGGACCGCGCAGGCGGCAACCGAAGGCACGCGCGAGCGATGCCAGAGCGCGGACGCGACGAGTCCCGCGAGGATGATGCCGGTGAACCACAGGTCGATGATGAACGTCGTTCCCCAGGCGAAGCGCGCGTTCGACAGCGGCGACAGGATCATCGTGCCGTAGCTCGTGACGAGGTCGCCGACGATATGCGCCGCGATGCCGAGCGCCGAGACGAAATACAGCGCGCGCCAGCCGCCTGGCTCGCGCAGTATCTTCGCGAGGACCCATGCGACCAGGAACGCCCAGAACGGCAGCAGCAGGATCGAATGTGTCGCGCCGCGGTGATTCATCACGTACTCGATCGGGCCGACGAAGCCGACCACGAAGTCGATGTCGGGAAACGTGCAGGCGAAAAAGCCCGCGGCGACTCGGCGCGGGAGCGAGCGCGGCGGCGCGCCGCGCGGCGCGGTGGCGCGCGCCAGCAGCGCGCCGGAGAAGGCGTGGGTCAGCGGATCCACTTCGCTACAGCCAGTCCGGGCAGGGCAGGCCTTTTTCCTTCAGGAAGGCCGGATTGAACAGCTTCGACTGGTAGCGGGTCCCCGAGTCGGCGAGGATCGTCACGATCGTGTGGCCGGGGCCGAGGTCCCGGGCCATGCGGATCGCGCCGGCGACGTTGATGCCGCTCGATCCGCCGAGGCACAAGCCCTCGTTGCGCAGCAGGTCGAACACGATCGGCAGCGCTTCGGCGTCCGGAATCCGGTAGGCATCGTCGACCGGCGCGCCTTCGATATTTTTCGTCACGCGCCCCTGGCCGATCCCTTCGGTGATCGACGAGCCTTCCGATTTCAACTCGCCATGCTTGAACCAGTGGTACATCGCGGCGCCCATCGGATCGGCCGCGGCGATGCGGATCGCACGATTGCGCTCCTTCAGGAAAAGGGCGGTACCGGCGAGCGTGCCGCCGGTTCCGATCGCGCAGGTGAAGCCGTCGACCTGTCCGTCCGTCTGGCGCCAGATCTCGGGCCCGGTGCTGCGGAAGTGCCCTTCGCGATTGGCGGTGTTGTCCCACTGGTTCGCCCAGAGCACGCCGTTCGGCTCCGAGGCGGCGAGTTCCTTCGCGAGCCGCTCGGACACGTGGACGTAGTTGTTGGCGTCCTTGTACGGCACCGCAGGCACTTCGCGCAGCTCGGCGCCGCAGAGGCGCAGCATGTCCTTCTTTTCCTGGCTCTGGGTGTTCGGCATCACGATCACCGTGCGATAGCCGCGCGAGTTGCCCACGAGCGCAAGTCCGATGCCAGTGTTGCCGGCGGTGCCTTCGACGATCACGCCGCCCGGCTGCAGCAGGCCGCGCTTCTCGGCATCGAGGATGATGTAGAGCGCCGCGCGATCCTTGACCGACCCGCCCGGGTTCAGGAACTCGGCCTTGCCGAGGATCGTGCATCCGGTCAGCTCGGACGCCTTGCGCAGCCTGATCAGCGGAGTGTTGCCGACGCTGGCCGCGAATCCGTCACGAAAATCCATCAGGCACTGTAGCGCGCTATGGAATGAAATAGAACGGGTCCGGCTTGAATTCGCCGGCGAACTTCGTCCTCACGTCGGCGATTTTCTCATCCGGCTACGCCCTCAGGCCGTGATTTGCGAGCCAGCTTCCATGGCAACAGCAGCAGCGCCATCGAGCCTGCGACCAGCAGCACGATGATGCCGAGCCGCTCCGGCCACGGGCCGAGCACATCGACGATGGTGCGCACTTCAGGCCTGCTGCGGCCGACAAAGCCATAGTTCCAGTCGAACGCGAGATTGAGCGGCAGCACGACCGCGACGTACAGCGCTGCCCCGGCGCACGCCGCCCCATAGTCGCGCAACGTCGGCCGGTAGTCGCGCGCGAACACCTCGTACAGCGCTACGCCGACGATCATGCCGTGCGTCGCCCAGAAGAACCAGAACGGATAGATCGCCGGTCCTTCGGTGAGCGACGGCGTGATCATCGCCTGCGTCGAGAGCGCGAAGCCCCAGAAATAGACGACCGGCCGTAGAGCCTGCCACCTCGTTGCCAGCAAAAGCGCCGCGGCAAGCGCGTTCCAGTGGCACAGCTGCAGCGGGTAGGTCTTTGCGGGCTCATGCAGCGGCGGAAACAGCAGGAAGAAATAGGTGGTCGCCCAGGCCGCGATATACGCGATTCCGATCGCACGCTCCAGCGACGTCGCCTCGCGCGACGGCGCGGCGCGGCGCGCGACGGCGATCGCCAGCGCGGTCAGCCCGAAGATCGCCGCGAGCGCCGTCGCATGCAGGCCGCCGAACATCCGAAACGTATCCATTGGCGGGGACGAGTCTAGCGCGGGGTCTGCAAACGATCGGTAGGCGGGGCTGACCGGCCCGCGGCACAGGGCGCTATCATGCGCCCCATGAAAGCCGTTGGCCTGCACAAGTACCTGCCGATCGATCATCCCGAAGCCCTGCTCGACCTCGAGGTCGATGCGCCGGCGGCGGCCGGGCGCGACCTGCAGGTCGAGGTGCGCGCGATCTCGGTGAATCCGGTCGACACCAAGCGACGGGCGCCGAAGGATGCGGTCGAAAAGACGCCGAAGATCCTCGGGTTCGATGCGTCCGGCGTCGTCCGGTCGGTCGGCCCCGAAGCGACGCTCTTCAAGCCCGGCGACGCGGTCTACTACGCCGGCAGCGTGATCCGGCAGGGGACGAACAGCGAATTGCACCTGGTCGACGAACGGATCGTCGGGCGCAAGCCGGCGAATCTGTCGTTCGCCGAAGCCGCGGCGCTTCCACTCACGCTGCTCACCGCGTGGGAGCTGATGTTCGATCGGATGGGAATTTCCCGGACCGGCGCGCACGCCGGCAGGAGCGTGCTGATCCTCGGCGGCGCGGGCGGCGTCGGGTCGATCGCGATCCAGCTCGCGAAGCGGCTCGCCCGGCTGCACGTGACCGCGAGCGCTTCGCGTTCGGAATCGCTCGCCTGGGTCAAGGGCCTCGGTGCGGACGCGACGATCGATCACACGCAGCCACTCGCCGACGTCGAGTACGACTACGTGCTGTGCTTCACCAACACCGATCAGTACTGGTCCCAGTTCCCGAGGATCGTCAGGCCGCAGGGCAAGGTCGGTCTGATCGTGCGCACCCTCCGGCCGGTGGACCTGCAGATCCTGCACGACAAGAGCATCACCGTCTGCCTCGAAGGCATGTTCACCCGGTCGACATTCCGCACCGACGACATGATCGCGCAGCATCAGTTGCTCACCGAAGCGGCCGGGTTGATCGAGGCCGGCGTGCTGAAGGGCACGATGAAGC
>Ga0310810_10004106_pt1 | contig 16041 bp, 16 predicted proteins | sample NCmetagenome_FD_207641 | JGI IMG/M metagenome (GOLD analysis project Ga0310810, IMG submission 207641) | Soil microbial communities from experimental microcosm in Duke University, North Carolina, United States - NC | ecosystem: Engineered > Artificial ecosystem > Soil microcosm > Unclassified ... | reverse complement strand
GGCGTACGCGGCCATGTTCGCCTGGGCGCCGGCGTGTGGCTGCACATTCGCGTGCTGCGCGCCGAATAGCGCCTTCGCCCGCTCGATCGCGAGCGATTCGGCGACATCGACCCACTCGCAGCCGCCGTAGTAGCGATGCCCCGGGTAGCCCTCGGCGTACTTGTTCGTGAGGACGCTGCCCACGGCGTCCATGACCGCCTGGCTCGTGTAGTTCTCCGACGCGATGAGCTCGATCTTCTCGACCTGACGACGTCGTTCGTTCTCGATCGCCCGATAGATCTCGGGGTCGACGCGCTCGATCTCGCTCATGAGCTTGCCCTCACCTTTTCCAGATCTTCGATCTGCTTGCGACGCCGCTCGTGCCGATCACCCTGGACGGTCGCCCCGAGGTACGCGTCGACGACCGACTTCGCGAGCTCGATGCCGATCACCCGCTCGCCGAGCGTCAGCAGGTTCACGTTCACGTGCTCGACCGCGTCGCGGGCCGACCACTCGTTGTCGACCACGGCCGCGCGCACGCCCGCGATCTTGTTCCCGGCGACCGACGGACCGATCCCCGACCCGCAGCAGAAGATGCCCCGCTCGTAGCGCCCGGCGGCGATCGCGCGGGCGATCGGCTCGACGATGAGCGGATAGTCGTCCTCGGGATCGTTCTCCGGCGAAAGGTCGTCGACCTGATGACCCTTGAGACGCAGGTGATGTGCAAGCTGGTCGCGCAGGTCCACGCCGGCGTGATCGGCCGCGATCGCGATCCTCATGAATACGACTCGACGCCGAGCAGCGCCTCTTCGAGCTGCGCCTTGGTGATGGATCCCTCGCGAAGGACCGTGAGCGGCTCGCTCGTGCAGTCGACGATGGTCGACCCCTGCCCCACCGGTGTGGTGCCGCCGTCCAGGATGATCGAGACCCGGCCGTCGAGCTGGGCCAGCACCTGCTCCGCGGTCATGCACTCGGGCTTGCCCGATCGGTTCGCGCTCGTCACCGGCAGTCCGCCGCCGCTCGCCGCGATGATCCGTCGCGCCACGTCATTCGCCGGCACGCGGAACGCGATCGTCCCGCGGCGAGGCGCGACGAGGACGATGGTCAGCGGCCCCGGCCAGAATCGCGCGGCGAGGGCGCGGGCGGCGGGCGTGACCATGGCGCTCGCCTCGAGATTCGCGGCGTCGGACAGCAGGATCGGGATCCGCTTGTCCTTCGGCCGGTCCTTCGCGACGTAGAGCTTCCGAATGTGGTCATGCCCGGCGGCGAGGCCGTACACGGTGTCGGTGGGAAATGCGACGAGCTCCCCGTTCGCGAGCGCGGTCGCTGCCTCTTCCACCGCCCCTGGCGCATCGGCCGGAAGGAGGCGGGTCTTCACACGGGCAATCCTAACGACGAGCGCCTTGCCGAGCGGGCCGCGCGTCCAGGGCTTTCACCAGCGTCTTCGGCGCGATCGCCCGGTAGCTCTCGTCGATCCAGTCCGCCAATTCAGCGAGCAGCGCCGCGCTCACGGTCTTCGTTTGCAGCGAGACCCAGCCGGCCTTCCCGAGTCCGTACGGCGTCGGCCGCGTTCCCTTCCTGGTGAGGGCGAGCTCGTGCGTCGCGGGAAGCTTGACCGACATGCCGAATCCGTCGTTGCCCGCACCGAGGAACACGAAGATCTTCCCGCGCACCTTGATCGTCCGATCGCCCCACGGGAACTCTTCAGTCGCCTCCGGATACGTGAGCGCGTGCTTGCGCAGCGCGGCAAGCGTCGCCTTCGGCGTCGTCATCGCCGCACCCGCACGACGCGATCGAGGCCGGCGAGGTCCTTGAGCACGTCGACGGTCCCGAGCGGCGCCAGCAGCGCGCTGATCGACGCGACCTGCGGTGGATCGCACTCGAAGAACGCGGCGCCGTCCGGAGCGAGCACGCGCGGCAGGTCGGCGATCGCATGCCGGACGAGCGCGAGCCCGTCGGGCCCGGCGACGGTCGCGACACGTGGCTCGAACGCGAGCGACGTTCGCTCGCCGGCAAGCTGTTCGAGGTCATCGTCGCGGAGGTACGGAAGGTTCGCGGCGACGACGTCGACCCGCTCCGTGACCGGCGCGAGGAGATCGCCCTGGCGGAAGTCGATGCGTACGCCGTGCGCGGTCGCGTTCGCGCGCGCCACAACGAGTGCCGCCGCGGAGACGTCCGTCGCGATGACCCGCACGCGGGGCGCGCTCACGGCAAGCGCGACGGCGATCGCGCCGGAGCCCGTGCCGACGTCCACGACCACCAGGTCTCGTTCGCCCGCGTAGGAGCGGACCGCGTCGACCAGCGTCTCGGTCTCGGGTCGCGGGACGAGGACCCGCGGGTCGACCGCGAAGCGCAGGCCGTAGAACTCCTTGAAGCCGCGCAGGTACGCGACCGGCACTCCGTCGGCCCGCTTTGCGATCAGCGCGTCGAATCGCGATCCTTCGTCGGCGGTGAGCTCGACGTCCGGGTGCGCGACGAGCGTCTCCTTCGGAACGCCGAGCGCGTGCGCGAGGAGCACATCCGCATCGAGCGCGGGCGTCGGCGCGCCCGCGCGCCGCAGCGTCTCGGTCGCGCGACGCTGGGCTTCGCCGCGAGTGGGCACGTTGGAAGTATCGTCGCGCGGTGCTGAGCATCCGAGACGTCGAGGCCGCGAGGCTCGTCGTCGATCGCTACCTCCCCCGAGCGCCGATCGAACGATCCCCGTACCTGTCGCAGCTGCTCGGCGCGGAGATCCTGCTGAAGATCGAGACGTTCAAGCCGACGCGGACCTTCAAAGTGCGGGGCGCGCTGAACAAGATCGCGTCGTTGGACGACGAACACCGCGCCCGCGGCGTGGTCGCGGCGTCGGCGGGCAGCCACGCCCAGGGAGTCTCGTACGCCGCGTACCGTCTCGGTGCGCCGGCGACCGTGGTCATGCCGCGCGGAGTGTCCGAGACGATCGTCGGCGTGTGCCGCGCCTACGGCGCCGAGGTGCTCCTTGAAGGCGACCTGTACGACGACACGCTGGCACTCGCGCATCGCATCGAGCGCGAACAGGGGAAGACACTCGTCCATCCGTACGCGGACCCGCTCATCATCGCGGGTCAGGGAACGGTCGGGCTCGAGATCCTCGACGACGTGTCCGACGTCGGACTGGTCGTCGTCCCGGTCGGTGGTGGCGGGCTGATCGGCGGGATCTCGCTGGCCGTGAAGGAACGACGGCCGGGTGTCCGGATCATCGGGGTCGAACCCGAGGGCGCCGACGCGGTGCGGCGCTCCCGCGAGGCCGGCCATCCGGTGGTCGTCGAGCACCCGCACAGCGTGGCCGACAAGCTGGTCGCGAAAGGTACCGAGCAGCTGAACGTGGACCTCGCGCGCGCATACGTCGATGAGATCGTGACGGTCACCGACGACGCCCTCGAGGCCGCGACCTACGACTACCTCGAACGGCTCTCGCTCCTGGTCGAGCCGTCCGGCGCCGCGACGCTGGCGGCACTGCGCTCGGGGGCCGTCCGCGCGAGCGGCAAGACGGTGCTCGTCGTCAGCGGTGGGAACGCCGACCTCCGCGTCCTCGCGCGGATCCTCGCCGAGCGCGGCGCGAAAGCCTCCGTCGCGTGACGGCCGCGCATCTCGGGCTGCGGATCGAGACGTCGAAGCAGACCGAGACGATAGACATCACGGAGCGGGTCGTCGAGAAGGTGAAGTCAGCGAAGATCCGCGACGGGATCTGCGTCGTCACGGTCGCGCACACGACGGCCGGGGTCTTCGTGAACGAGAACGCCGACCCGGATGTCCAGCGCGATCTGCTGACGACGCTGGCGCGGCTCGTTCCGGACGCCGGGGACTACCGACATGCGGAGGGCAACGGCCCTGCGCACATCAAGTCCGTGCTCGTCGGCGGCGACATCACGGTCGCGATACGGGATGGCGACCTCGCTCTCGGTCGGTGGCAGGGGATCTACTTCGCGGAGTTCGATGGCCCGCGGACGCGGAGCGCGACGGTCACGGTCATCGGCGAGCGCGCGGGCTAAACTGCGGTCCCTCGAGGGGAGGAGCGAGCCATCTCTACCGTCACGCTGCCTCGCACCATGACCGTCACGGAGAAGGACGCCGCACGTGCGCTCCGGACCGCGCTGTCGCGCGGCGGCGATTGGGCCGAGCTGTTCTGGGAGCGCAGCAACGTCGTGACGCTCACGCTCGATGACAACAAGCTCGAGGACGCGATCACCGGAGTCGACCAGGGTGCGGGCATCCGCGTCACCGCCGGCGACCGCGGGGTCTACGCGAACGGAAACGTGAACGATGGCGACGATCTGCTGGCCATCGCCGGCCGCGCGGCCGCGGCGATCGCCGACGATGACGGGGGCATGCGCGAGGTCACCGCGATCTCAGCCGACGTGCTCCCCCGCCCGTCGGTCGTGCGCATCGATCCCCGGACCGTACCGATCGAGCGGAAGGTCGAGCTCATGAAGCTCGCGAACGAGCGGGCGCGCGCGGCCGATCCGCGGGTGCACCAGGTGACCGTGCTGTACCGCGAGAGCGTTCAGGACGTCGTGGTCGCGAACAGCGAGGGGCGCTACCGGACGGACTCCCGCACGCGGCTCGTGTTCGGCGTGCTCGTCACCGCGAAGCAGGGCGACGTCCTCGAGTCGGGGTACAAGGCGAAGGCGGGGACCGAGGGCTTCGAGATGCTCACCGAGGAGGCGGTCCTCGAGACGACCGACACCGCCGCCCGCCTGGCCGTGCAGAACGTCGCGGCCGAACCCGCGCCGGCCGGCACGTACACGGTCGTGCTGGCGAGCGACGCCGGCGGCACGCTCATCCACGAGTCGGTGGGCCACGGCCTCGAGGCCGACCTGAACCTGAAGGGCATGTCCGTCTATTCGGGCCGGCTCGGCCAGAAGGTCGCGAGCGAGCTGATCACGGTGATCGACGACGGCACCGATCCGGGCAAGCGCGGCACCCAGGCGATGGACGACGAGGGCACCCAGACCCATCGGACCGTGCTCATCGAGAACGGTGTCCTCAAGACGTACCTGAGCGACCGCAAGCACGCGCGGAAGCTCGGGATCGCTGAGAGCGGCAACGGCCGCCGCGAATCGTTCCGGCACCTGCCGATCTGCCGGATGACGACCACGATGATCGCGCGCGGCACGTCGGATCCGGACAGGATCCTCGCGTCGGTGAAGGACGGCATCTTCGTGAAGGGCATGGGCGGCGGGCAGGTCGACGTGGTGAGCGGAAACTTCGCGTTCGAGATCACGGAGTGCTACCGCATTCGCGACGGCAAGCAGGCCGAGGCGCTGCGCGGCGCAACGCTGGTCGGCCAGGGGCCGAAGCTGATGAGCGAGATCGACATGGTCGGTTCCGACCTCGGCTACTCCGTCGGCACGTGCGGCAAGGACGGCCAGGGCGCGCCGGTCGCCGATGCGCAACCGACCCTCCGCATCCCGAGCGTCGTCGTGGGCGGCAAGGTGAAGGCGGCCTGAAATGAGCATGAGCGAGGAGCGGCTCGGCCGCGACGAGCGAATTCCACCAGCCTTGAGCGTTCAGCGAGGCCTGGAGGCGAATAGCCGACAGGACGAGCTGATGAGATGAGCGAGAAGCTGGCGAACGACGCTGTGGTCGACCGCGCGATCGCGTCGATCAAAGGGCTGCGCGTCGACGGCGGCGAGGTGTTCCTGCGCGACGGGCAGTCGACGACCGTCGAGGTCCGCGACGGCGCGGTCGAGAACGCGATCACCCGCGGCGAGCGCGGTATCGGCGTCCGCGTGCTGCTCGGCGGCCGCGTCGGGTTCGCGTACTCGAGCGACCTCTCGCCGGCAGGGATCGAGGAGTGCGTGGAGGCCGCGCGCGATATCGCCTCGGTGACCGAGCCGGACCCGGACGTCTCGATCGCCACGAAGAAGATCGAGAGCCCGGACCTGCAGCTGTACGAGGACGGCATCGACGGCCGCACCGTGACCGAGCGCACGAACGTCGCGCTCGCGGTAGAGCGCGCGGCCAGGAACGTGGATCCGCGGATCAGCGGCTTCCGCAAGACGACCTACGGCGACGGGACGATGACCACGATCGTGGCGACGACGGCCGATGTCCGGGGCACGTACCGCGAGACGTACTTCAGCGTCGGCACGTCGGCGGTCGCGACCGCGGGCGAGGAACGCCAGATCGGCTATCACGGCGAGGCCAAACGCCGGTTCGCCAGGGTGGATCCCGAGGCGGTCGGTCGCCGGTCCGCGGAGCTCGCGGTCGGCAAGCTCGGGGCCCAGCCATTCAAGACCCAGACCCTGCCGATCGTGCTCGACCCGTACATGGGCATGGCACTGCTCGGCGCGCTCGTCCCGCTCTTCTCCGCCGACTCGGTGATCAAGGGAAAGAGCTTGTTCGCGGGAAAGGTCCAACAGCGGGTCGCGAGCGAGCGCGTGACGATCATCGACGACGCGCGCACGCCGGGCGCGCTGCGCACGGCGCCGTTCGACGGCGAGGGTGTGGCGACGACCACCCGCACCCTCGTGGACAAGGGCGTCCTGGTCGGCTACCTCTCGTCGTTGAAGACCGCGAAGAAGATGGAGCAGCCGCCGACCGGCAATGCCCGCCGCGGCTCGTACGCGACGCCGAGCCGGATCGGCGCGGCGAACTTCCACCTGGCGCCCGGAGCCACCGCGCCGGAGACCCTGGTCAACGGCCTCGACCGGTCGCTGCGGATCACCTCGCTGCTCAATCTGCACACGGTCGATCCGATCTCCGGCGAGTTCTCGCTCGGCGCGACCGGGGACTACCTCGAGAAGGGCGAGCGGAAGTACCCGGTGCAGGGCATCACGATCGCCGGAAATCTCACGACGCTGCTCGCTTCGATCGCCGGCGTGGCCAACGATCTGGTGTTCGGATCATCCGGCCTCGGCAGCCCCACGTTCGTGATCTCCGAGCTGTCCATCGGGGGCGTCTGACCTCATGCCCTGGCGCGCGCTGCTCCGCGGCGATCCGATCCCGTGGCTACTCGAGCGGAGCGATCCGGCCGTCCGCGCGAACACCCTGCGCTCGCTGCTCGAGCGCGGACCGCGCGATCCCGAGCTTCGCGAGGCCCAGGCCCGCGCGATGAGCGCACCGCCGATCTCGACGATCTTCAAGCGACAGGGCACCGATGGACGATGGGCCGGCTCGTCGATGTACACGCCGAAGTACCTGTCGTCGCACTGGCAGAACCTGCTCCTCGTCGAGTACGGCGCCGATCCTGGCGACCCGCGCGTTCGACGTGGTGCGCGCAAGATCCTGGAAGACGTCGCGACCCGGCCGAATGGGATGGAGTGGGTGCTCGATGAGGACCACGGCCTGTCCTGCTTCACCGGCAACGTCGTGCGGTATGTCGCCCTCGCCGGCTATGGCAGCGACGCACGTCTCGAGCCGCTCGTCGAGCGCCTGGTCCGCGACTCGAAGAAGTTCGACGCCGCGTGCGGAATCAACGACGAGAACCCGTGCGCCTGGGGCTACGCGCGGCTGGTCTGGGGGCTCGCGGCGCTGCCCGGGTCCGCCCGCACACGCGACGTCGAACGCACGATCCGGCGCGGCGTCGAGTTCCTGTTGAGCTACAGGATGGAACGTGGCGCCTATCCGGCGCCGTACGGCGACAGTCATCTGTGGCGCCAGCTGTCGTTCCCGCTCTTCTACCAAGCGGACGTCCTCTTCGTGCTGCGCGCGATCGACGCGGCCGGCGAGATCGACGACCCGCGAGCCCAGCCGGCGCTCGCGTGGCTCCTCGCGCGTCAGGACGCGCGCGGCCGGTGGGGCGGCCGGGCGCCGTACGCCGACCGGATGCCGTCGCGGGTCGACGCCAGCAAGTGGGTGACGCTCCAGGCCGCGACGATCCTGAAGCACGCGTTCGGCGAGGCAGCTGCCTGACGAAGCTGCTCAAGGAGCTCCCTGCGCTCCACTTCGGCGCGGGTCAGGAATGCAGCTTCCCGGCGGTCCTCGCCCTGGCCACGAAGACCGAGTACGACTGGCTCATGGGCGCGTCGGGCGCGGCGTTCGACGTGACCATCGATCTCGATGACTTCGATCCACTCGCGGCGACGCCGCGCGATCCCGAGACGACCGCGCTCGCGGCCCGCGCGGCGGGCGTCCGGCTCGACGACGTCCCGCCGCCCTATGACGACGATCTCCGCGACCTGGTCGGGTCGCGCATCCGCGAGGCGGTCGACGACAAGCTGCCGCCGCTCATCCGCGGCGCCGTCGGGCCGCCGGAGTACGGGCTGGTCGTCGGATACGTCGACGACGATCGGTATCTCGTGCGCACGTTCTTCGACAAGAGCGACAAGCCGACCGAGATCGGCTGGGCGGACTTCATCGACGCGGACCACGGGGGCCCGGTGTTCCTCGACCGGGCGCCCGAGCTCGAGCGTGGCGCGGTCGCGAAGGCCGGGCTCGACGCGGGGATCGCCCGCGCCGCCGGGTCGGAGTCCGCGCTCGCGGGCTGGGCCACCGCATTGCGCGACGACGCGCGCTGGACCGATACGAAGCACGCCGGTACGGCGGCGTTCTCCGACCACGCGATGCGCGTCGTGCTCGCCGACAAGCGGCGGGCCGCGGCCCGCTTCCTTCGCGGACTCCGGTCGCTCTTCGCGACGCCCGGCGGCGACCTCCTGCGGGCGGCTGAGTCGTACGGCTACGTGGTCGAGGCGCTCGAGAAGCTCGGGACGAAGCCGTTCGACGCGTCGGTCGCGATGCGATTCATGGATGCTGGCCACCGCCGCGGGATCGCGAAGACCCTCGAGACCATCCTCGGCCACGAGAAGGAGGCCCATGACGCGCTCCGGGCCGCCCGTGCGACCATCCGCTAAATGAGCGACCAGGCGGCGGCGGTCATCCTCGGGCTGGTCCAGGGGCTCACCGAGTTCCTGCCGGTGAGCTCGACCGCGCATCTGATCCTCGTCTCCGACGCCCTCAAGCTCGATCCAGAGAAGTTCGGGCTGAGCTTCGACGTGGCGCTGCACCTGGGGACGGCGCTCGCGGTGCTCCTGTACTTCGCGACCACGTGGATCGGGCTGTTCGGCGACGTGCTCCACGGCCGCTGGCGCGTGCCGCTCGTGATCATCGTGGGCACCATTCCTGCGGCCATCGCGGGCGTGCTGTTCGAGGACGCCATCTCGACGACCCTCCGAAGCGTCCTGTACATCGTCGCCGGGCTGCTCATCGGATCGGCGGTCTTCGTCCTCGCCGAGCGGCTCGGCTCGCGCCGGCGCCGCTTCGACCGGGTCACGCTGCTGGATGGGATCGTCGTCGGCGCGGCCCAGGCGCTCGCGCTCCTGCCGGGCGTCTCGCGCTCCGGCATCACGATCTCGGCCGGACTGTTCCGCGGCCTCGAGCGTCCCGACGCGACGCGCCTCGCGTTCCTGCTGGCCACACCGGTCATCCTGGGCGCGGGACTGAAGACCCTCCTGGATGCTCGCAAGCTCTCGGGGCTCACGGCGGAGCTGGACATCGTGGTCATCGGCTTCGCCGTCTCGTTCATCTCCGGGCTGGCGGCGGTCGCGTTCATGGTCCGCTACCTGCGCACCCACTCGCTGAACATCTTCGTCGTGTACCGCGTCGCGCTCGCGGCCGTGATCCTCGTCGCGGTCGCGCTCGGAGCGATCAGCTAGTGGACCTCGGACTGAATGGAAAGCGCGTGCTCGTGGCGGCCGCGAGCAAGGGCCTCGGCCGGGCGATCGCCGCGGAGTTCGTCCGCGAAGGCGCCCAGGTCTCGATCTGCTCTCGCGACCGGGCCCGGATCCAGCAGGTCGCGAGCGAGCTCGGCGGCGGCACCATCGGGATCGATGCCGACGTGAGCACCGAGGAGGGCTGCCGCTGGTTCGTCGACGAGAGCGTCAAGCGGCTCGGCGGCGTGGATGTCCTCATCGTCAACGCCGGCGGCCCCAAGCCCGGCAAATTCGCGGACCTCGACGACGCGGCGTGGCAGACGGCCTTCGAGCTCACGCTCCTGTCGGCCGTACGCCTCACGCGGCTGGCGCTCCCGGAGCTCCGGAAGTCGAAGGGATCGATCGTGTTCTCGACCTCGACGTCGGTCCGGCAACCCGGATCGCCCGCGTACGGAACGCTCATGCTCTCCAACGGCCTCCGTGCCGCGGTGCACGGGCTCCTGAAGACGCTGTCGACGGAGCTCGCGGCGGACGGGATCCGGGTCAACGCGGTCCAGCCGGGCCGCATCTCCACCGAGCGGATCGCCCAGCTCGACGCCGACACGGCGAAGCGCGACGGGATCACGATCGAACAGGTCCGCGAGCGCTTCGAGAAGGGCGCTATCCCGCTCGGCCGGTACGGCCGGCCGGAGGAATTCGCCGCAGCCGCCGTGTTCCTCGCTTCGCCACGCGCGTCGTACATCACCGGCGTCAGCGTGCAGGTGGACGGCGGCATGCTCACGAGCATGTGGTGATCGTCGAAACGCGGCTGCGGCCGGAGACGTTCCGGCTGCCGGTCGAGAAGATCCGCGCCGGCTACAAGAGCGACATCTACTTCGCGCGGACGAAGCTCATCCTCGAGCGGGACCACCGGCGCGACCGCGTCACGATGCAGGTCTTCCAGAAGCATCCGCACGCCGTCATCGTCGGGACCGACCACACGCTCGCGATCCTCGTGGCCGGCACCGGCCACTATCGCGATCGCAGGCGGAGCGACGCGCTGTTCGAGCGGTACCTCGCCGCCGAGCGCCGCGCCTACGAGCACTGGGCGGCGCTACCCGGGTCGGGCGGCTGGGACGCCTATGCCCCGCTCGCGCGCGACGCATTCGAGATCTCGTACGAGCTCGCCTCGCTGTGGGAGCCTGGCTGGAGGGACCTGGCCGTCCGATCGCTGTTCGACGGTGAGACCGCCGAACGCGACGAGCCGGTCATGCACATCGAAGGCGAGTACGCCGCGTTCGCGCACCTCGAGACGCTCTACCTCGGCGCGCTGGCTGAGGGCTCGCGGGTGGCGACGAATACCCGCGACGTCGTCGCGGCCGCGAACGGGAAGCCGGTGATCATGTTCGGCGCCCGCCATCAGGCCCACGAGGCCCAGGCCGGCGCCGGCTACGCCGCGTACGTCGGCGGCGCGATCGGCGTGTCGACCGACGAGCAGGGCGAATGGTGGGGCTCGACCGGCCTCGGAACGGTGCCGCACGCGCTCATCGCCGTGTACGGCGGCGACACGAGCGTCGCGACGCTCAAGTTCGACGAGTACATCAATCGCACGCCTGATGCGATCGGCCACCTCACCGCCCCGGGGACCGAGGAGGGCCACGTGAACGTCACGAGCCTCGTCGACTTCCAGAACGACGTCGTGAACACCTCGCTCGGGGTGGCGCACGCGCTCGGGCAGCGGCTGTGGGGCGTGCGCGTCGACACGAGCGAGTCGCTTATCGACAAGGCGATCCTCCGCGAGATCGAACAGCGCGGCGGTATCGCCGGTGAAGAGATCCGCGGCGTGACCCCGCGGCTCGTGCAGATCCTCCGCGCGGCCCTCGACTCGGCGGGCTACGGCCACGTGCGCATCGTCGCGTCGGGCGGATTCGACGCGGAGAAGATCGCGCGGTTCGAGCGGCTCGGGATCCCGGTGGACGTGTATGGCGTCGGGTCGGCGCTCGTCCACGGCAGCGGCTTCGACCACACCGCGGACATCGTGCGGCTGGACGGCCGCGACCTCGCGAAGGTGGGCCGCGGCTATCGAGAGGATCCCCGACTGCATCAGGTCGACTGGAGGGCGCTCGTCGGCGAGCGCGCATGGGCACAGGCGAGCTCCTGATCCTCATCGTCGGGCTCGGCGTCGCGGGCTTCGCAAAGGGCACCACGGGGATGGGACTGCCGCTGCTGGCGACGCCGATCCTGGCCGGCGTGTTCGGCCCGAAGGCCGCGGTCGTCATCGTGACGATCCCGATCTTCGCCGCGAACTCGATCCTGCTGCTCCAGGGCTGGCGCCGCCTCGAGGTGCTGCGCACGATCGCGCCGATCATCGTCGCGAGCGCGGTCGGCACGGCGATCGGCGTGAATCTCCTCGCGCTGCTCGATCAGCGGACCTTCGCGATCCTCATCTCGCTCATGGTCGCGGTGTTCCTGCTTCGCGGTGACCGGCTGATCGGCGACGATCCCGGCGCGCGGCGCGCCCGGATCCTCGGGCCGATCGTCGGACTCGTGAGCGGGATCCTCCAGGGGACGACATCGATCGCGAGCCCGCTCATCGGCTCGTTCTTCCACGCGCGGAAGATGGATCGCCACGACTACGTGATCGTCCTGGCCGCGATCTTCGAGCTGAACGCCGTGATCCAGCTCGTCGGCTACGCGCTCCTCGGCCTATACACCGCGAACATCGTCGCGATCGGGTTGCTCGGCCTCGTGCCCACGCTCCTTGCGCTGATGGCCGGGATCTTCTTCCGCGCCAGGCTCGATCAGGCCCGCTTCCGTCAGCTCATCGTCGTGCTGCTCGTGCTGAGCGTCGCGAACCTTCTCTGGCGGACCTTCGGCGTCTAGCATCACCGCGGCCCGCGGCCGCGTCCGCTGAAGGCTCCGAGGTCGCCATTGGAGATCGTCCCTCGCGTCCACGCGCTGCGCGCCATCGGCGCGAAGGCGCACCTCATCGTCGAGGACGAGATCACGCTCATCGACGCCGGCCATCGCGGCTCGGGCCGGCTCGTCCAGCGTTACCTCGAACGCATTGGCCGATCGCAGCGCGACATCACCCGGATCGTGTGCACCCACGGTCATCCCGATCACATCGGCGGGGTCGCGGAGATCGCCGCGGCGACCGGCGCCGCGATCCACATCCATCCTTCGGACGCCGAGCGGTTGCGGATCGGGTTTCGCGACGTGCTCGCGAACCCCGTGCCCGGCCAGGTCATCGCCTTCCTCACGCGCCCGCTGACCGATCCGACGCCGCTCCTCGACGGTGACGTGCTCCCCGTGCTCGGCGGGCTGCAGGTCGTGCACACCCCCGGGCACACGCCCGGGAGCGTGTGCTTCTATGCGCCGGCGCTGCGGCTTCTGTTCACCGGCGACGTGCTCCAGGTCCGTCAGGGGCGGCTCGTCGGGCCGCATCACGTGTTCAGCGACGACCTCGGGGAGGCACGCCGGTCCGTCGCCCGGCTGGCTCAACTGGACGCCGACACGATCCTGTTCGCCCACTACCCGCCGCTGCGCGGCGGTGCACGCGAGGCACTGCGCGACCTCGCCGAGGTGTGGGCGTGAACACGCTGAACGAGATCCTCGACGCCTCCGCGGCGCGCTTCGGGTCGAAGCCCGCGCTCATCATCCGGCCGGGCTTCCGAACGCGCGTCTGGACATACCGCGATCTCGCGGAGCTCGTGCCGCGGGTCGCGCGATACCTCGCCGATTCGGGGATCGCGCGCGGCGACCGCGTCGTGATCTGGGGCGTGAACCGGCCCGAGTACGGGATCGGGTTCCTGGCGGCGCTCCGCATCGGCGCGGTCCTCGTCCCGCTCGACGTGAACTCGCTGCCCGACTTCGCGCAGAAGATCGTGGAGCGGACGCGGGCGACCGCCGCGATCGTGTCGGCGCAGACCCGGGAACGCGCGCTGACGCTCGGGATCCCGCTGCACGACATGGAGAAGCTCCCCGAGCTCGCCGCCGAGCGGGCGCCGCTGCCGGCCGCAGTGCTGGACGGGGACGACCTCGCCGAGGTGGTATTCACGTCGGGCACGACCGGCGATCCGAAGGGCGCGATGCTCACCCACCGCAACGTGCTGTCGAACGCGGAGGCCGCGCGGCAGATCTTCCCGATCGGGCCGAAGCAGCGGCTCCTCTCGTTCATCCCGCTCTCGCACATGTTCGAGCAGCTCGCGGGCTTCTGGACGCTCCTGCTCACCGGCGCGTCCGTGGTGTACCCGACGAGCCGGCAGCCCGCGGTCATCCGCCGCACGTTCAAGGAGCGGCGCGTGTCGATGATCCTGATCACGCCCGCGGCCGTGCGGTCGATCCTGCTCGGGATCCAGCGGCAGGCCGAGGCGCAGGGCAAGGCGGAGCTCTTCGCGAAGCTCCGCCGGGTCGCGAGGCACCTGCCGATGGGCCTGCGGCGGATCTTGTTCACCAGCGTGCACCGGCAGTTCGGCGGGCGCTTCCGCTACATCGTGTCCGGCGGCGCGGCGCTCGATCCCGCTCTCGGGGAGGCCTGGCGCGAGCTCGGCGTCGACATCCTGCAGGGCTACGGGACGACGGAGTGCGCGCCCGCGGTCACGTTCAACCGGCTCGATAGGAATCGGCTCGGCTCCGTCGGCGTGCCACTCCCCGATGTCGAGGTGCGCATCGCTGAAGACGGTGAGGTCCTCGTGCACGGGCCGAACGTGTTCGCGGGCTACTGGGAGAACGAGGAGGCGACCCGCAGCGTCCTGGACGACGCGGGCTGGTATCACACGGGCGATCTCGGCGAATTCGATGCGGACGGATTCCTCTGGCTGCGCGGACGGAAGAAGGACATGATCGTCCTCGCCGACGGACTGAAGGTCTACCCGGAGGACATCGAGGACGTCCTCGCGGCCGATCCGCGGATCCAGGCGGCATCGTCACCGGTGCGCCCGGTCATCGCGACGGTCGTCGGCCTCGCGCCTCCCGGCGAGACCGTCCACGTGCACGCGGTGTTCCTGCTGAAGGACCAAGGCGCGGTCGAGGCGATCGTCCGGGATGCCAACCTGAGGCTCAGCGGGAGCCAGCAGATCCGCGGCTGGACGATCTGGCCAGACGACGACTTCCCCACGACGCCGACGCAGAAGGTGAAGAAACGCATCGTGGTCGACCGGCTCGTCGAGCTCCGCCGCGGCGATCGCGCGGCCGAGGTCGTGGCCGCCGGAGGAGCGGAGCGGCAGCTGAGCGCAGTCGAGACGCTGGTCGCGCAGGTGGCGAATGTCCCCGGGGCGGTCGTGCGTCCGGAAGCGCAGCTCTCGGCGGACCTGGGCATGGACTCGCTCGCGCGGGTCGACCTCCTTGGGATCATCGAGGAGGAGCTTGGTGCGTACATCGACGAGGCCGCGCTCGCGCCGAGCGCGACCGTCGCCGAGCTCGAGCGCATGGTCGACGGCGCGAAGGACGTCAAGCGCGACACCGGCATCTTCGGCTGGCCGCTGAACCCGCTCGTGCGGACGTTCGGGATCCTGCTGCAAGAGTCGGTCGTGTGGCCGCTCGTCACGGTGTTCTACCGCGTGCGCGTGACCGGGCGCGAGAAGCTGCACGGCCTGCGCGGCCCGGTGCTGTTCGCGCCGAACCACTGCCTGCACTTCGACAACGGCATCATCCTCACCGCCATCCCGCTGGGCTGGCGCTGGAAGCTCGCGGTCGCGGCCGCGGCGGACGACATCTTCGGCAGCCGGATCCGCGGGTTCCTGTCCGCTGTGCTCGCCGACGCGTTCCCGCTCGCGCGCGAGGGCGCGATCCGGCGCAGCCTCGAGCTCCTGGGCGCGCGGCTCGATCGGAACTTCTCGGTCCTCATCTACCCCGAGGGGAAGCTCACCGTCGGCGGCCCGCTCCAGCCGTTCAAGTCGGGCACCGGCCTCATCGCGGTGGAGGGCAACGTGCCGGTGGTCCCACTGAAGGTGAAGATCAGGAAGATGGCGCTCGTCGACCGGATGGGCTGGCCGCTCCGCGGAGACGTCGAGGTGGTGTTCGGCGACCCGATCACGTTCGCGAGCGGCACCGACCCGAACGTCGCGACGAAGCGCCTCGAGGCGGCGGTGGCAGCCCTCTAGGGCCGCGCGGATGCCGTCGGCTTCGGAGGTGCGAGGAGCGCCCGGCCGAGCCAGAGGCCCCAGAACGGCTGCAGCAGGAAGGCGGTCTCGAGCAGCAGGATCCCGCTGTCGGTGAGGTCGTTCGTCGGGCCCTCCACCGTCGGCGAGGGCAGGCCGCCCGCGCCGAACAGGACATTCGCCAGGAACCACAGTCCGCCGATGACCGCGCCGAAGATGAGCGGGGCTCGCGGCAGGCTGGTCTCCATGATCGCGACGCCCCCGGCCATGACCAGCCACACGCCGATCCCGCCGAGCACCGGGTAGTACGCGACGGTCTCCTGGTCGAACGTGAGCTGGCCGGTGGCGGTCGCGAGCTCGAGGAACGCCGA
>Ga0310810_10004105_pt1 | contig 16044 bp, 15 predicted proteins | sample NCmetagenome_FD_207641 | JGI IMG/M metagenome (GOLD analysis project Ga0310810, IMG submission 207641) | Soil microbial communities from experimental microcosm in Duke University, North Carolina, United States - NC | ecosystem: Engineered > Artificial ecosystem > Soil microcosm > Unclassified ... | reverse complement strand
TTTCCAATTCTCAACAAAGGAGAACTGGCCGTTGTGCTCTGCTGGGTGTTTTTGTTCATGGTTTTTTACGGCTCGGGACGCTGGAGCATCGATGCGGCCATCTTCAAAAGTAAAGCTGCCGCACCCGCCACACCTTGAATGGCAGTCGTCCCTGCGAACAAAAAAACAGACCGTTTTTATGAGACGAAAACTCCCGTTCGCGCGATTTTTGATTGGAGCATTTGTTGTCTTCCGTATGTGCGATTCGGCTTGTAATTCCAGGGCGGAAGAGGTGAAGGATTTTGGTCGTGATCGCCTGAATAACTCACCTCGTCACGCCGATTGGATCGATATCAAATCGGGCCAGCGCACGATCAAAGCATTTGTTGTTTATCCCGAGCGTAAAGACAAAGCCCCGGCCGTACTAGTGGTCAGCGAGATTTTTGGCCTGACTGACTGGGTCCGCAATTTATGCGATGAATTGGCCGAGAATGGCGTCATTGCTATTGCACCGGATTTGCACGCTGGCCAGAAGTTTGAAGATCTCGACGGTGCGCGGAAAGCAACGGCGGCACTCTCACCGGAACAGGTGAAAGCTGACCTGGACGCAACATCAGATTATGCGCTCACAAAAATTCCGGCCTGTAATGGCACGATTGCGGTGTGCGGATTCTGCTGGGGCGGGGGCGTTACATTCGAGTATGCGAACGAAAATCCGAAACTGAAGGCTGCATATTCGTTTTACGGTGTGGCGCCGGATTTGCCCGATAAAGTGAAAAATATCGCGTGCCCGGTTTACGGTTTTTATGCCGAGAATGATGAGCGCGTAGACGCGACAATTCCCAAGGCGGAGGAACTAATGAAAGCCGCTGGGAAAACATACGAGCCAGTTATCTACAAAGGCGCGGGCCATGGTTTCATGCGCATGGGCGAACCGACTAATCCGCAAATGCGTGAAGCCGACCGCAAAGCGCGCGACGAAGCTTGGGCGCGCTGGAAGAAACTGCTCAAGCAACTTAAGTAGGGTCGCCGGCGCCCCTACCGTGTCGCGTTTTCCAATTCGTCAGCGAGCGCACTCGCGTCGTAGACTTTTCGAAGCGCCTCAATAATAGCTGCGGAATCAACAGAGACGGCGCGCGCCTGCGCATCGGTGTAAGCGCAATCGGACACGAGCGATTGGATGTTGCCGTCAAAAATAATGCCGACGAATTCATTTGCCTTGTTCACCACAGGACTGCCGCTGTTGCCGCCGATAATGTCGGCATCGGAAACGAAATCGAATTTCGTCGAGAGGTTTAGACTTGTTTTCTTGTCGAGCCAACGTTTCGCGACATCAAATGGCGGCAGGTTGTCATGTTCGCTCGCCCGCTGGTACAGACCGGCAAAATCGGTGAACGCAGGGATTTGCTTTCCGTCCTGCTCGTATCCGCGCACGGTTCCATAAGAGAGTCGCAGCGTAAAAGTGGCGTCGGGGTAACCGCCAGCTCCTTCAATGGCAAACCGTGCCTTCGCAATATCTGCATAGGCTTGTTTTTTGATTTCCTCTTGCGCGTTGTAAATCTTTCGCGCTTCTCTGGCTTGCGCATCGATCATGCGAGCAAGATCAATCATCGGATCGTGCGCAGCCTGCAACGCAGCAGCGTCTTTGCCGTAAAGATCTTTGCGCACACGGGCGTCCTTAAGCTTTGTGCCTGACACAAGCTCAACTGCGCGCGCGTGCGGCGATTTTTCGGCAAGAACTTTTTTTACCAGCGGATTGTCCGCGCCGAATGCAGATGCGAAATCGCTCAAGGAATCCGTGAGCCGCAAAACCTCGTAATCATCATGGATGGGTTCGTTGGAAAAAAGCTCCAGTTCGAGTGATTCTCGCGCGCTATCGCGAAAAGTCGGGATCCGTTCTCCGTTGGCCTTTGCGCGTTCATCCACTGCGCGCACTAGCAGGCGCGCGTACTTGAAAAGATCTCCGGAGAATGCTCGTGGTGCACGGTAACCAACTGTTACCGGCCGTTCCTGCTCGAGGTAATTGTACACCGGCGCGTTCTTCACAATCTCGGCCTGCGCGTTCTTGATCCCGTCGTAGGCAGAAAGTGTGGATTTGAATTTCGAATCGTGGCCGATTGCGTCGCGCAGTTTTTGCTCGCGCGTCTCAATCGCTAACCAGATTTGAGGATCAAGCAGCCCAGCCAGATATCCGTCGTAGCGTTTTCGGTTATTTTGAACACCGAACAAGTCCTCGCGCGCTTTACGGGCGTTCTCGAATGAACGCGCGCTGTAGGCGGATTCCAAGACTTCGCGACGATAAAACATCTCCAGGACATACGGCAGATAGCGATCACGCATATCGGTCATTTCTGCCAATGTGAGTTGCCGATCGGTTTTGCCAGGGCTGCCGCTTACGAAAATGAGTTCGCCGTCACTCGGTCCATTGGAATTGAATTTGAGAAAGTGCTCAATCTTTGCTGGCTGGCCATTTTCGTACACCCGGAAAAGGCAGATATCGAGATCGTATCGGGGATATTCGAAGTTATCGGGGTCACCGCCGAAGAAGGCCATTTGCTGCTCAGGTGCGAAGACCAACCGCACGTCATCGTAACGCTTGTACCGATAAAGATGGTATGCACCGCCTTGGTAAAGTGTGACGACATCCGACCGCAGTCCGGTTTTATCTTTGCTTTCCTTTTCGATCGCAGCGATGGCGGCGTTGCGCGCAGTGGAAGCCTGATCGCTTGTCATACCTGGTTTCAATGCGCTGGTGACGCGCGGGGTCACGTCCTCAATCGACATCAACACATTCAGCTCCAGATCCGTTGATTTAATTTCATCGGCCTGGGTTTTCGCATAGAACCCGTCCCGCAGATAATTGTGCTCCATGCTACCCATCTTCTGCAACGTGTCGGCACCGACGTGATGGTTCGTGATGACCAGGCCGTTCGGCGAAACGAAGGATCCACTGCCGCCAGAGTTGAAGCGAACACTGGATTTTTGGAGATGTTCCAGCCACTGGGGCGACGGCTCGAATTGATATTTTTCTTTGAGCTGTTTCAGCGGCGGCGCGTTGAAAAGCCACATGCCTTCATCGGCTAGTGCGCAGGTGGTTATTGCAAGAGCTACAACGACAATAGAACCTGGAACAAATGTGCGAAGCGCATTCGACATGGACGGAGCATAGATTGGCCTAATACGCGCGACAAGTTGCAGGAGAAGCTGTCAGCTTCCCCTACAGGTCTACAGATGTACATTTCAGCGATGTTTCGGACAAAGCGTCGCAAAATTGAGCGCCTCGACTTTATTGTGGCCGGCGCGCAAAAATCCGGTACAACGGCGCTACACTACTTTTTGAGCAGGCACCCCCACATCTGCATGGGGGATCAACAAGAGATTCATTTTTTCGACAATGACGCGATGTTTCTTACCGAACCCAATTACAAGGAATTGCACGAGCATTATCCGCCGATTGCTTCCTCGACGATCGCAGGCGATTGCACACCGAGTTACCTGTATCACGAACCTGCCATGCAACGGATTTGGAATTACAATCCGAAGATCAAATTGCTGGTCCTCCTGCGGAATCCGATCGAGCGCGCATTTGCCCATTGGAACATGCAGCGATACAAAGGCATCGAGCCGCTGGATTTTTTCGACGCGGTTCGCGAAGAAGAAACGCGTATTGCCGGTGCGCCGCCGGCTCAAGCACGCCGTTTTGCCTATCTCGAGCGAGGATTTTATGGACGCCAACTCGAGCGCGTCTTCAAATTGTTTTCGCGCGAGCAAGTGAAGATTGTGAAATTCGAAGAGTTCAAAGCGAAGCAGCGCCAAACGCTTGCCGCAATCTTCTCCTTCCTTGGCCGTAAGCCTGTCCGTTCGGTGCGCAACAAAGACAGAAACGTTGTGCCGTACGACCGGGCGATGAATTGGGAAGAGCGCGTTTTCCTTCACAATCTATTCGCCGAAGACATCGCCAAAACTGAGCAATTGCTAGGCTGGGATTGCTCAGATTGGAAATTGTGACGTCGAAACGACCGCTGTAGGCCAACCGCTCCCGTTGCCAAGGAATGGCAGGCCGTGCTCCTGCCCTACGATTTTCGAATCTGTCTGAATCGTGGCGACTGGTTTGGATCCGCGGCAAGCAATGCTTTCCAACGCACGATCCGCGCGCCTTGCGATTCAAAGAACGCGCGTAATTCTGGTGTGAAAAATGAAGAGCCGTCCCCGCGCCGATTGAATTCCAATAGGAGTCGCCCGTCAGGTTTGAGGAATCGCGTGCGCACATCGTTGATGAAGAATTTCCAGTCAGCCTGCGTCCATTCCAGCCACTCACCGTTTTCGCGCCGGGCGATCCGGTGGAAACAGACGCGATGTGCAGTAACAAGATCGAACTGTTTGCCGAGATCCGGCAAAGGCGTCTGCGCATTGATTCTCGCGACGACGCGACTAACCCCGAAGAACTTGGTCGTACCTCGGAAAAAAGGTTCGTCATCGGGATCCAGCCCGAGAATTTTGTGACCAAACATTTGGCAGAGATAGAGGAAGTAACCGGGGCCGCAGCCTAGATCCAGGATGTCGAGCGGCCGCGAGCGATCGAGCCAGAGATCCTGCACGCGTTTTACGTTAACGCCGACCCAATAGTTTGCGTCCTCGTACGCGTTGATCTTTCGCGCGTTCGGCCGATAAGGGTAATCTTCACGCAGCCTTACCAACGCCGCTTTATCGATCGTGGCGAGAATCCGCCGAGAGCTTACAGGGTGCGTACAGCGCCAGGCGTGCTCCCACAGACTTTCCGCCGCGTCGCGGGTAAACAGCTTTTGAAATTTTTGCGCTAGTCGCACTCGAAAATGATGCAGGAAAGCGCGCTTTACACAAGGAAGGGCGGCTTCCAGGCCGCCGGACATATGACGGCAGGAAGCCGTCACTCCGTGATGTCTATTCGAATCAGCCCTGTCGAGCCTTCCCGGGTCATGAATCCGCTTGTCCAGCCATTGCCCGGGTAAAAGAATTGCTCGTATCGCCAAACCATTTGAAGCTTCGCGCCAGATGATTTCGTCCAGCGAATTTCCTGATACATGTGCCGTTTCCAAGAAGGCGACTGACCCGTCATCAAGTTCATATCAAACGGTGTGGGCCAGCTGAGAACGCTGTGACGGTCCACGAGCAAAGCGTGATCGCCGGATTGCGGTACAGCAGCCAGACGTTCGCCGGTGTTCTCGGAGCTGGACGCTAGCGGGCCGAAAGGGAAAACCTTGCCGCTGGTCGCCAATGCAAGTTGGTTGTCTTTCGTTGAGCCAACACTCAGGGACACACCCGGCCCGAGGTTATTCAAACTTAAACTGACGCCATTGCAGATGAAAATGCCCCCGGTGCCACTGCCTTCGTACGCAATAGACTGAATCGATGCGGACTGGGTTTCTACCGTCCAATAACGATCGGTAAATGATGAGATTTGGCGGCCCTGAAAAATCCAGACCGCTGTCAACGTAACGGCACCCGCCGCAACAATCACAAGCAGGATGAGCAGCCGTCGCATACGCGTCCGAATTATGGTGCCCGCGCTTTCAACTCACGTCTTGCACTACTTCTCTATCTATTCTTTTGCGATCAAGCCGCTACGATGTGCCAGGTCATTCCAGGGCGCGTCCACGGCCAGTGCAGGATCCTGTAGTATCTCATCGGCGCGAGCTTTCATTGCGCGGATCGCCCGCCGCAGCCGTCGCGCGGTGAACCAGGTTGGCTGGCGTGTCTCGAAGTCGTTAGGGGTGAATTCCTCCGTCACATCGGCAGCAAAAATCTCGGCCCATGAACTATCCCAAGCCGATTGCGCAAACGCATTATTGTCGGACTCCAATTCTCCTTGCATCTGTCGCGACAGCGAAGTGCTCAAGCCGCAGTATCTGACGTCCGCTAATCCTGTTCCTCTCAGATGTGCAGCGAGTTCGTTCTTGCATCGCTCAGCCTGAAGCCAGGTGAGCGACTTACCGGGTTCGACAAGCGCGCGCAATACCTCGCGGGCTACGCTTACGGTGAACGGACCGACCGCTTCATTGCGGCGGACTTCCGAATTCTGAAATTGCGACGAATTGATGCCGACGCTCCTGAGAAACTCTGTTATCACGCCGCAGGCGATGGTTTGTTTCGTGAATGGACGAGCGATAAGTTCCAACACATGAGCATTCGCCAGTTCAACCCACCGTGAGAATCTGGAACCAGGAGATCGAGCAAAGCCCAATGCAGCGGATTGGAATGAGTCAGATCGGCGGAAGCTCCTGACCGAAAAGGCGTAGCTCGAGTTGATCCATTGCGGCTGATTGCGCGGAAACAATACGAGCTTCGGTTCGAAATTTAGCTCGCGGATCTGGCCAAAGAAAATCTTCGCATGTTTTTGGTTTTCGAGGATTCCCTCCAACGCCTCCGACGAAATAATGATTGCTTCGGATGTCGTTTCAGCAATTGCCCGAATGGATTTGGTTACAAGCAGCTGCCGGTGCTCTCCGACATCAAGGCTGGCCAGTCCCTCAGCGAGCGCGTGGTGCGCGCCGCCCTTTGTCTCGCTTTCGGGCACGAAATAACCATGCTTCAGCAACTCCGTTCGGTTCTGCTGCAGAAACCACTGGATCGAAGTCGTACCCGACTTGTGTGGGCCCACGTGGATGTAGCAGATGCGCTTTCTCATGCTCTTAGCTCAGAGTGTTATCCCGAACGAAGGCGAGAGAGATCACATTTGCTGACCGGCCCAAAGAAAGCAAGCATCGCGTAGTTCACGCAATCAGTGGCGCAAGTGTTGATCAGATTGCGAATTTCGTTTATCCGGAAAAACAGAAATGCCAGAGCACGTTGACGAACCAGAGCCACGCGGACAAACGATAGCCGCAGTTCTCGCTGTCGGCGGGATCTACCTCGCCCTGCCACGTAACGTCGTTGTAGGTCCAATTTGGTTGTTGCCAACTGTGATTGTGATCTTGCTCGTGCCAACTGTAGTAAGCCATCGCGTTGGAAAACAATCACTCAATCGTCTTCTCGGATTCGTTATTAACGGAATCACAACACTCGCGCTGATTGCCTCTGTAAGTTTGCTCGTCCGTCTGTTGCCGACACATCGCGAGTCTCCATTGCAGTTGCTGCGGTCCGGGGGGCTCCTTTGGCTGACGAATGTGATCGTGTTCGCGCTATGGTACTGGCGCCTGGACGGCGGCGGCCCAACCTTGCGTCACAAGCAACGAAAATTCGGAAGCAAGAGTTTCCTTTTTCCACAGATGCAAATTACGCACGACGAGCGACCCGAATTTGCATGTGCACGCTGGCATCCACATTTCGTCGATTATTTGTTCGTCGCGTTCACGCAGAGTTCCACGTTCGGGCCGACCGACGCTCCGCTGCTCGCGCGCTGGGCAAAGGTTCTGGCGATGATCCAGATCTTCATTTCGCTAAGCATCGTAGTCCTGCTGATCTCGGCAGCCGTCGGGGCGTTGTGAACCGGCAAACGGTTTTAGAGCTTTAGCCGATCATTCTGAGGTAAGCGCTTGCGTTGCGCGCAACAAAACAGACCGGTGCTGTACGGCGTCACGAGTGATTTGGAGACGCAGCAGCTCGTCAGATCTGCTTATTGTGCCTTCGACGGAACCAAAATTGCATCACTCATTCCGTGCAAAAACTTCTTATCGGCTGGTGCCACGGTAGCCAGCGCACCGCATAACTTCACACGATCGGTTTCTACGAAATAATAAGGGCACAGGCGGACGCGGCCTTTCATTGACTTCACTTCGCCTGAATCTGGATCCCAGTACCTGTGGTCAAACAGGCGACCTTTGTGAAACTGCTGCAGGATCGTCGGGGACGATTCAAATGTTGCCAAGGCGTGTTCGATTCGCTTTTCCCAGTCGATGTGCCGCAGGTCGCTTCCCAGCGCCACGCCACGGCTTCCCCAGCCCAGTGGGGAAAAACCGCTCACTTTCAAAAGAAGATCGCGATGTTTCTGACTGAACTTCGCAGCTTCGCGCCAGTTGTGAATTTCCAAACGTGGAATGACTGCATGCTGGGGCAGGGGAGTTGGATCGAGGAGCCAGGAGTAGGGAATCACTTCCTGTAGCTTGATGAAGTATTTGTCTCCCAGTTGGCGTCGCCAAAAATCGCGCAGCGGCTGAAGCCAGAAGAGCGCGAACCACATTTTCTCTTCGAGATAAGGCTTGATCGGAGGGGTAACCGTAATTTGCCCTTCGGCGTTCGCTCGCAGTGCATTTTCGATTCCAGGAATATTTGGCAGATCGAACAATTCGAAGAATCGGTACACTGCACGTCCGTCCTGCGGTTGGTAATCTTCTGCCGGTGTTACGCGCCAGGAAGACGCTTGAGGTGTGGCGTCTGAGGTTTGATTCAATCGCGCAGCGAGCCACTCCATTTCCGGCCGGTAGGTTGCCGATTCCTGCGAGATCACGATATCAGCTCCATTTGGCACAATTGCGCGAAATCCATCGAGCATTCCGGTGGCGCCGCCGATGATGTCGCTATCGAATGAAGAATACGTCTGGTTTAGCCAACCGGTCAGGCCAATTCCCCCGGGGACTGAATCAATCTCGGCAATGATGTAACCTTTCTCAGTGAGGATGAGGTCCGGCCGAATTACTCGCGGCAAATCGTCGCGGATTTCCTTTCGCCGCGAAAATTCGATCAGCTCTTTTGGTTTACCGGCGTCGAGGTAGCGGGCTACCCATTCGGGCTGCTTGCCTTTGACGCTGAGCTGATACAGCTGATTGCAAGCGCGCTGAAAAACAAACAGGCGATGCCCCAGCTGCTCCAGGTCGGGGAGAGATTTTCGGTCGATCGGAAATGCGTCTGGCGAGACCAGCCACTGTTTCTCGGCGAAGAGACCTTCTTTAGGGAAAGCAGCGCGAATGGTCGTTAGGCGATCGGCCTGTTCGTGGACTTGCATGGTGAAGAGAACGTCCAACGCCCAACGCTCAACGTCCAATGACGAATGAGACCGTCTGAACTCGACTGACGTTGAACGTCAGCGCTTACTTCTTACCTGCCCGCGGCTATGCGCTTAAGGGCCAGCTTCACCAGCTCTTCTGCCGATTTTCCTCGGCCTTCGCCTTTCTGCTGCAAATCGTGCACTGCCTTGTGTGCGTCGACTTGCTTGTAGCCGAGGGCGATCAGCGCGAGCACTGCTTCGTTCGCCTGTTCTTGTTCCGGCGTCGGTCCGTGCGTGGCGCTGGCTGCTTCCCATGCGGCAGCCACCCCGACCTTGTCCTTCAATTCGAGAACAATTCGCTCCGCTGTCTTCTTGCCAAGGCCGCTGATCTTCGAAATCGCTGCCACATCAGAATTCACTACCGCGGCCTTGAAACTTGTCACGCTCATCCCGCTCAACACTGCGAGCCCCAGTTTGGGCCCAATACCCGAAACGCTGTTCACCAATAATCGGAAAAGATCTCGCTCGGCTGCGGTCATGAAGCCATACAGCACGTGCGCATCTTCGCGTACAGCGAGATGCGTGAGAATGCGGATCGTCTGTCCGACAGCAGGCAACTTGTCGTAGCTCGATAACGGAATGAGCACTTCGTAGCCAACACCGCCAACATCCACAATCGCCTGCGTCGGCAGCGCGTTCACCAGTTTGCCATCGAGGAACGTGATCACGGGTTCGTTAAAGCGTTGAAGTGTTGAAGCGGAGACGCGTTCCTTGTCATTGTGAGTGCAGCAAAGAATTTCTGATCTTTCTGAGAATTCAATCTAACTCGATCCAACAGTCGGAGATGTTTCGCTCCGCTCAACATGGCAGAGAGAGAAAACGCTTCAACGCTTTAAGCCTCCAACAACTCACTCTGGCTTCAATATCAGCGTGAGATCAACGCGTTTACCTTTCGCGATATTGAAACCATTAACTGTAAAGAATCGCCACGTTGCGGGTGGATTCGCGAAAAGTTCGCCCGCTAAAGGGGTTGGCAAAACAATAAAACGCGAATCGGGTTCGCTCATGAACTCAGAAGCGCGCCGCTTGTTCAGCGGCGTGAGAAAGGCTGCGACCCGAGACCGAAAGTACCAGACCAGACTCGGTTCTTGGAATTCGACCGCAGCAAAATGCATATTCGGTTGCAAATACGCGCGAGAAACTTGAAAGAGCTGATACGCGGGCAAAAAGCGCGCCACTACCGGGGGAACCGCGAGTGCAATTGTAATCCACACACAGGCAGTGGCCACGGCCGCAGTTGTGAAGCGCGAGCTGCGGCTTTCAATTGGCAATCGTTGATGCCAATGCCGTGCAAGCAACAGCGAAAGCAACGGAAGCGCCGGCAGCGTGTAGTGCGGTAATTTTGTGCTGACGAGCGTAAAGATGACGAACACGATGGTGATGCCAAACAGCAGATAAACATCGAGCCGCTTTCCACTGTAGCCCTGGATGTCAACCCCGGCCTTTCTGTTCCGCCACAATTTCCGAATCAACCACGGCAACTTTAGCGACCATGGAAAAAAACTGATGAAGATCGTAACAAAATAAAAAGGCAAGAGAAGCACGTACATTCCGAGAGAGCTCGCGCCGTGACCTTCCAGTGTCATAAACGAACGGCTGACGACGTGCCGTCCGATTCCCACTGTGAAGAATTCCCCATTTGTTCGAATCAGCGCCGGAATTCCCCAGAGCGCGACCGTGACGAGCGTGAGCAAAATTCCTCTGACAAACTTGAAGCGTCGGACCGCCTGCCAATCCCGGGTGTAGATGATCACCGCAGCGACGGTCAGCAGCGGTGTCCACGCGATTGGACCTTTGGCAATAAAACCGAGAGCAAGCGCGACATAAAAAACAAGGAGGTGCCATTTCCAAATCGCGCACGGCGGTTTGGAAACCGCCGCTCCTTCATTCCGCGTTCGGCCTTGAAACAATTCGTATCCAGCCCAACTCGCCAGAGTCACGAACAACACCAGCCACATGTCGGCGACGGCGGCTTTCGCGTGAATAAAAGTTTGAAGCGACAGCGTAAAGATAATTGCTGCCCACCAGCCCACCTTTTCTTCCCCTGTCCGCCGGCCCCAGGCGAAGATTAGCAGGGCCGTCAATGCCGCTGCTATTGACGACGGAAAGCGAGCAGCGAAATCGTTTTCGCCGAACATGTGGTAGCTCGCAACTTGTACCCAGTAGGTGAGGGGAGGCTTATCGAGTCGAAGTTGGTTATCAAAGTAGGGAACGACATAGTTACCGCGCTCGATCATTTCGCGCGAAGCTTCGGCAAACCGCGGCTCATCCCGATCGATAAGAGGCAAGCTCCATGTCCCAAGAATGTGAAAAAGAACGCAGGCGAAAAACAGTATCGCGTATTTTGCCGGTGCAGATTTCAATGTGGTCGCAGCATCTCATAACGGTCATTCTGAGCGAAGTCGAGAATGGAGCGGCCGGGTAAGCAGCGACATGGACGGGAAGGCCGGAGCCTGAGCGAACGGGAAGTGAGCGAATCAAATCTCGCGACACAAGTCAGAGCCAACACGACGGGATGCCTCGAGTCGCTCGACAGGACAAACGATCGGTGAGATTGGGAACAAATTGTGAAGTACTCCGCGCTTTTCTACTGGCTCATCGCGATCGTGACAGCGGGAGTAGCGATCGCAGTGTCATTTTACTTCGACGACACCGTCCGCGACTTCATCATGCAGCATCAAAACGCCGGGATGCGCAATTTCATGCGCTACGTAAGCTTGTTAGGCGATTGGCCGCTGCATGCGGCGGTCGGGTTAGTTCTCCTCGGATTGACGTGGCGCCGGCGCAGCGAACAGTGGACGCGTATTTTCCTCGCCATGCTCTTAGCGATGATGGTGGCAGGTGTCGCGGCGACGGTGATTAAACGCGCCGTCCCCCGCGGGCGCCCGTCGGTCCATGCGGTAACGCGTTGGGGCGGTCCACATTTTAGCTCGAAATACCATTCGTTTCCGTCCGGACATGTAGCCGCTTCTGGCGCGTTCTTTGGAGTTCTATTTATCGCCCGCCGGCGCATCGGGCTTGCGTGCTTCGCAATCCCGATTCTAATCGGGTTCTCTCGGATGTACCTCGGCGCCCATTACCTGTCCGATGTCGTTTGCGCAGCGGTTCTGGGAATTCTCTGCGCACTTATCGTCGCGCAGTTTCTATTGCTGCCAATGGCAAATCAACAATCGAATTGATCGGCGGAGGGGGTGAGATTCGAACTCACGAGGCCTTTCGGCCTTCCGGTTTTCAAGACCGGCGCGATCAACCGCTCTGCCACCCCTCCGGAGACTGGTGATCAGTGATTGGTGCGCAAGTATAGCAGGAACTTAAAAATTTGCTCGACGACAACATATGTTCATGTGAACTTAACACGTGCCCACGAACAAGAAGTTCAAACCTGTCATCGTCGAAGCACCTCAGAGCCACGCCGCGATTCAAGGCCGCGGCGCGTCCTGGAGCCCCGCCAACCGTTTCGAAAAGCTCCACGTTGATATAACCGATCCGGACGTGGTCGATGTCGGCTGCGAGACGGAAGAGAGACCGCGGCACCGGACGCAGTATTTTCGCGATGGCACAAGAACAATCATTACCCGCAATACAAGTCCGGATGTCGGCTTTGAAACGAGCTTGAATCCATATCGCGGTTGCGAGCACGGCTGCATCTACTGTTACGCGCGACCGACTCACGAATATCTTGGGTTTTCCGCGGGTCTCGATTTCGAGAGCAAAATCATGGTGAAGACCAACGCGCCTGAGTTGCTGCGGCGCGAGCTTGAATCACCGCGCTGGCAACCGCAGACGCTCGTGCTGAGCGGTGTGACTGATCCGTATCAACCGGTGGAACGAAAGTTAAGGATCACCCGCGCTTGCCTGGATGTGCTGGCGCAGTTTCGTAATCCCGTGGCAATTATTACGAAGAACCATCTTGTTACGCGCGATATCGATATTTTGCGCGAGCTCGCGGCGTGCAATGCTGCGGCCGTCAATGTTTCGGTGACCTCTCTCGATCCAACGTTGCAGCGCCTGCTCGAACCGCGCACGACCTCCCCGCAAGGTCGGCTTGATGCCATCGCACAACTTCATGCAGCAAAAATTCCAGTTGGCGTAATGGTCGCGCCAATTATTCCCGGACTCACTGATCATGAGGTTCCGAAGATCCTGGATGCTTGCGCAACAGCAGGCGCGCAGTTTGCCGGCTACACGATTGTCCGGCTGCCATGGGCGGTTGCACCACTGTTCGAGCATTGGCTGGAGGAACATTTTCCAGAGCGCAAAGAGAAAGTGTTGCAGCGAATCCGCCATTTGCGCGGAAACAGGTTGAACAATTCGCAATGGCATACGCGCATGACGGGAGACGGAATTTTCGCCGAGCAAATCGCGTCGCTATTCAAAGTGGGGTGTCGTCGAGCCGGCATCGGCGCGCGGCCGACGCTTTCGTGCAAATCATTTCGCCGATCGATAAATCAACTGCGGCTTTTTGCATAAGCGTTGTTGGTGACACATGATTCGATCGCGATGTTTCGCCTCGGATCTGCGCTAGAATCAATCGAGTGATGAACGCACGACTGAGCGATTACGATTACCTTTTACCACGGGAGTTGATTGCGCAGCGACCGCTTGAGCGCCGTGATGCTTCTCGAATGATGGTTTTACATCGCGCGGAGCAACACATCGAGCATCGGCACTTTTGCGAACTGAAAAGGTTTCTCGAGCCGGGCGACCTGCTCGTGTTAAACGACACGCGCGTGCTGACAGCACGACGATTCTCTGATAATGGCGCTGTGGAATTCTTGTTTCTCGAACGCCTTGGTTCAACGCGTTGGAAGTGCATGGTTACCCCCGGCCGCAAAATGCGCGTTGGCGCGACTGCGACGATCGACAGTGTCGGTCTGCGCGTTGAGGAAATCACGGCAACTGGCGAGCGCATCGTCTCATTCGATGAGGATGTCGATGCTTATGCGGGCGGTTCCATGCCGTTACCGCCGTATGTCCGTCGACCGAGCGATGACAAGGATGCGGCACGTTACCAGACCGTTTTTGCCCGCGAGCCTGGCGCTGTTGCTGCACCTACGGCTGGGCTGCACTTTACGTCCGAGATTTTGAGTGAACTTCCGCACACGTTCGTCACGTTGCACGTTGGACCGGGAACATTTCTGCCTGTGCGTTCTGAAAACATCGCCGAGCATCGAATGCACGCGGAGCGTTTTTCGATTTCGGCGGAAGCCGCAGACAAGATCAATGACGCGCAGCGGATCGTAGCTGTAGGAACCACGGCCATGCGCGTTCTGGAAACAGTGGCACGTAAAAGCCTGCTTTGTAGCCGGCAACTTGAATCGCAATCAGGCGAAAGCGATCTGTTCATTTACCCGCCCTTTACGTTTCGTGTTGTCGACGCACTGTTAACGAATTTCCACTTACCGCGTTCGACTTTACTCATGCTGGTGAGCGCGTTTGCTGGACGCGATTTTATTCTTCGTGCGTACGAAGAAGCGGTTCGTGAGCGGTATCGCTTCTACAGTTACGGCGATTGCATGCTCATCTTGTAATATTCCTCTTCCGCTTCCGCTTCCTCTGAATCTTCGTAGATGCGACAGCGAGCAGAACTAGAGGAAGATTGCGAGGTCATCCTGAGCGAAGCCCAGCAAAGTCGAAGGATCCCGTGGCAAAGCCACACGCCGCTCATCGGGATTCCTCGACTTCACTCGGAATGACGGGCTAAATTGGCGTTATGTCCGACCGACCCAAAGGCGAGCTGGTGATTCAAACCATTGCGATGCCTCAAGATACAAATCCGAACGGCGACATTTTCGGCGGGTGGGTGACCTCACAAATGGACTTGGGCAGCGGGATTCTCGCCGCGAAGACGGCCCAAGCGCGCGTCGTCACGGCGGCGATGGAAGGAATGTCGTTCCTGCAACCAGTGAAAGTGGGGGATACCGTCAGGTGTTATGCGCACGTGGAGAAAATCGGGCGGTCTTCAATGACTATCCCGGTCGAAGTTTGGGTGACGCGTTACATGACGGGCGAGGAACTCCGCGTCACGCACGGCGTCTTTACGCTGGTCGCGGTCGATGAATCGGGAAAACCGATTCCGGTTAAGCGCGGCAGCGCGTGATCGCTAGCGCATGCTGAACCTCGATGACGCGCTTCGCTTACCTCTTCGAACGGTTCCCTTCGTTCGGACAAACATTTTGTTATCGGGAAGTCGCAGAGCTGGATCACCAGGAGATCGCGCCGCCGATCTTTTCAATTCGGAACCCGAAAGACGAGCCATCACAGGATTGGGATACACGTATCGTCAAACGAGTGCATTATCTTCCCGACGAAAAGGAACTGCTGGAAGAAGTTCGACGCGCCGCAAAAAAACGGCAGATCGGCGCAGACATTGTCGGCGTCCTGGATGAATGGGGCCGCCGGACCGATTTCCTTCGGCTTTACCAGGCGATCTACGTTGGTCTGCGCTTGCAGAAGATGGGGATCAGTCATATCCACGCTCATTTCGCTGGCATGGCTGCGCGTACTGCTTTTTGGATAAATAGTTTTTTTTCCATTCCTTTCAGTTTTACGGCTCATGCGAACGACATTTTCGCGCCGCGACAGTTCGCAATTGGCCTGGATAAGCTTGTAAACACCGCGCAGGTGATCGTGACCGAAACCGATTACGCCGCGCGTTTGTTGCGCGACCAATTCCCTCATCGCGCTGATCGTGTGCATCGCATTTATAACGGACTCGATCTCGCTGAATTTCGACGCGCCGATTTTTCTTCGACTCCACCGCTGATCATTGCAGTCGGCCGTTTGATTCCTAAAAAGGGGTTTGCGGTTTTAATTCGCGCCTGCGCGTTGCTCGTGGAACGTGGGAACTCGTTTCGATGTGAAATCATCGGGGAGGGCCCGCTTGAAAGCGAACTGCGCCAGCAAATCACTGAACTCTGTTTGCAAAACAATGTCGTGCTCACAGGCGCAAAGCCGCAGAGGGAACTGCGTGTGCGGCTCGCCGCTGGAAACGTTTTTGTGCTCCCGAGCGTGATTGATCCCGATGGCGGCATGGACAATCTGCCTACCGTTATTATGGAAGCGATGGCGACGGCTTTGCCTGTCGTGTCGACGAACGTCGCCGG
>Ga0310810_10004103_pt1 | contig 16045 bp, 13 predicted proteins | sample NCmetagenome_FD_207641 | JGI IMG/M metagenome (GOLD analysis project Ga0310810, IMG submission 207641) | Soil microbial communities from experimental microcosm in Duke University, North Carolina, United States - NC | ecosystem: Engineered > Artificial ecosystem > Soil microcosm > Unclassified ... | reverse complement strand
GTTGATCTTCACGTTGCCGCCGGCGTTGTTCACCACCGTCTGTGCGTTAGCGAAAGGAATGGGACTGTAGACTCCTTCGTACGCCTCGACTCCGTTGTTCATCGCGGACGAGAAGTAGGCGCCGCCCGTTGCACTTACCTGATCAACCGCTTTCGCGACGAGACCGTCGGAGTACATCGGTTCATCGAAATAGATGACATCGTCGACCACCACGTCGGCATGGAAACTACCTGTGCGCAACGCGACGATATTATTGGCAAACTGCACCTCCCCGTTGAAGGCGCTGGCAAATCCGAGCTGCGTGCCCGGAGCGATGTCATGGATCAGCTGCAGCATCGCCCGGCCTTCATCCTCGCCGGTGCCGTTAGCGGGATCCAATTCCTGCACGACCGTGACAGGCGAGAGATCGCCGCTCGCAAGATCGTCGGCCGCATGAGTCGAGCAGCTCGTACAAGTGTCAAAGCTATCGGAGAGCGCGCCGATTCGCGTACCTTTGCCGTTGATGCCGGTTTGTTGCGGCTTGTCCGCCTTTTCAAGCGCTACGGCCTGACTTTGCACCGAGCCGGCGTTTCTTCTGGGCTTTAGCTGGGCGCGAATCGTCGTTACGCCGGATACAGCCGCGACCGCGCGAGCGGAGCCGAGCGGCAGATATCCTTCGAGCAGCCGTGAGTCAATGCTGCTCGTCGAGGTAAGCTTAAAGCCGGCAGCCGAAAGCGCGGGCAACACCTGCGATGCAGCGACGCCGTTGGCAAGGCGGATCACCACCACCGGATCGCCGGCGCGGTTAGCGAGGTGGAACGAGAGCAGTGTCGACAAGCTCGGATCAGCGGTTTCCCAGCGCGCGACGAGCTGTCCGAGTGACCCGGTCAACTGGGCCGCGGACGCCGTTGCCAAAAGCGACAACGCGACGCCGGCAAGTGCTACGAGTTTGACGACCTTCGTCACCGCATGACTCGCGTTCACGGCGGCGACCTTGATTCCATTAGTACGTTTGGGGCGGAGAGAGTGTGACATAGGGCATGAAAGTGTTCGAAAAGTTTGTATGAATCAAGCAAAAAAAGTCCGTGCCGTTTTTACCGCCAACTGTCATGCTGATTCCGCTAAAGTTAGCCTGACGAAAGGGCATCTTCATCACCCCGCTAGGGTCGGAGTTCTCTAGAGGTTGTCGTTCGACCGCCGGTCGTGACACCAAGTTGAGCAACGCTACGCCGCTTTTTTATGGCGCTGAGGATGTTTACCGCCGCGTGCGGTCGACTTTGATTTCGTTTTGCCAGTTTGCTCCAGACTTTGCTGCAAGACTTTCACTAGATCGATCACTTTGGTCGGCCGTGGCGCTTTCTTCGGTTTCTCTTCGATTTCTTTTCCGCCGGCTTCGACTTTTTCTTCGATCACTTCCATCAACGCTTCGCGATAATCGTCCTTGTACTTTTCCGGCTGCCACTTTGAGCTCATGCTGTCGATCAACGCCGTCGCCATATGTAGTTCGCGTTTTCCAACTTCGATTTTCTTCGGGATATGTAGCGTGCTCGTATCGGCGAGCTCGTCGGCGAAATGCATTAACTCAAGAACGAGTGCGCCATCTTCCGGCTTCACGCCGGCAAGATATTCCCGGGTCTTGATCACGACCTTCGCGATTCCGACCTTTTTCTTTTGCTCCAACGAATCGCGGAGAAGCGCGTAGGCTTTATCGCCTCCCTTCTGTGGCTCTAAATAGTACGGCTTGTAGAAATACATCGGGTCGATCTCGTCTAGGTCCACGAAATCCTTGATGTCGACGGTTTGGGTCGCTTCCAGATCAACCCGCTGAAAATCTTCCTCCTTCAGTACGATGTACTTTCCTTTTTCGTACTCGTAGCCCTTGACGATCTGGTCCCATGGAACTTCCTTGCCGTCCTTTTCTGCGACCCTTTTGTAATTCACCGGACTCAGGTCGGTTTTTCGAAGCAGACGAAACTTTAGGTCCTCTTTTCGAGTCGCCGGATAAAGGCCGATCGGAATGTTGACCAAGCCAAAACTGATACTGCCCTTCCAAATTGCGCGCGCCATAGTACAACCTCTCTAGAACTGTTTCGCACGGCGGGGCCAGTTTGCGTGGAAGCGACGCGACGCGCGGTGCTACTGCTACGCCAATTACGCCTTCACGATCAAAAACAGCAGCAGGGCGGTAACGATGATAGGAATTGCGCAGATCATCAGGACCAAATTGTTTCGCGATCCCCGTTGCGTCGGAATCAGATTGTCTTCGGCAATGGTTTTCTCAATTCGCCGCAGGTGTCGCAGGACATAGACGAATGCGAAAATAACCGCCAGAAGCGCCAGCCCGGCGAGAATCCGAATGAAAATGAGAGGATCTGAGAATGCGAGCAGTCGTTCACTCATCGGGAAATGCACCGCGCGTGACACGGCGCCTCTAGATCAATTACGTTGATCACCCGCGGTTTGGCCGCAACGATCGAAAAAATCGTACCCTTACGCCGCCAGTTCCAGTTGTCTTCTCGGGATTCCGCGAAGCTCGAACAACCGAATCAGAGTTTCTTCGATCAAGTTGTTCGGGCATGAAGCGCCGGCCGTAATCCCGACAACAGACGGACCGGGTGGCAGCCAGAAATGGGAAACCACTTCGCGCTTCTCGTGAAGATTGTAGTGTTTAATCTCAGTCCGCGAGACCAACCGCGACGCATTGAGCACGAAATAAGTCGGTAGTTTTTCCTCGCCCATTTCGGCAAGGTGCGAAGTGTTTGAGCTGTTGTAACCGCCAACCACTAACAGCAAGTCCATTTTCACGTCGAGCAGTTCGCGCAAGGCGTCTTGCCGTTCCTGAGTCGCGCCGCAAATCGTGTCGAAGAAGCGAAAGTTCCTCGCCGCTTCGTCCGCCCCGTCGCGGTCGATGATTGCTTGCCGAACGCGACGTTGCACTTCCTCGGTCTCGCCTCGCAACATCGTCGTCTGGTTCGCAACGCCGACCGTTTTCAAATGCACGTCGGGATCGAATCCGGGCGAATACGCGCCTTTAAATTTTTCGAGAAACGCGTTTTTGTCGCCGCGGTGCCGGATGTAACCACAAACGTAATCGGTGTCGGCCAGGGTGAGGACGACGAGGTAATGTCCGGTTCCGTCACCAAGCGCGCGCGAGCTGGTTGCTTTCGTTTCCTCATGCTCAGCCTTGCCGTGGATGATAGAAGTCACCGATTCGCTGGCGTATTTACGGACGCGCTTCCAAACACTCATCACGTCGCCGCAAGTTGTGTCCACGATCTGGCAACCGCGCTCTTTGATTTGCTGCAACATCGAGAGTTCCGTTCCAAAAGCGGGAACAATCACAATGTCGTCGGGCTCAAGATCGGAAATGTCTGCCTGCTTGTTTTGCCCGGTGAGGTTTTTAATCCCAAGGGACGCGATCTGGTGATTGACCTCCGGGTTGTGAATGATTTCGCCGACGATGAAGAGGCGACGATCCTTGAAAACTTTTCGCGCGGCGTAGGCGAGATCGATCGCGCGCTCGACGCCGTAACAAAAGCCGAATTGCTTGGCCAGGCGAACGGTTGTGTCTCCAACTTTGATGACGCCGCCCTGCCGCCTGACTTTATCAACAATATCGCTGCGGTAATGGGCCTCGACCTGTTCCTGTACGGCCGCCATCACGTCCGGTGTGCGCAAATTCACTTTCTCGCGCGCCGTCGTTCCGCTGGAGATCAGGTTTGTGCTCATGACTCCACAAAGTCTAGCACGTCACGGGCGACTTTCAGCCCGCAATAGGTCTCTTCGAAACACCCTACTGATCGATCAGCAACGGTCCGGGCGGATCCTTGAACCACGCCGCAGACATCATGAGCGAACGCGGTGGATCCGGATCGCGGCTTTGATCGATCCGCATCACGTCTTTGGCGTATTTGGAGTCTTCCGGTTGCGATTCAGCGATGTCGACCGGAGTTCCAATTTGAACCAGCGCGTAAAGACGAGCGGCCGCTTCCTTGTGCAATCGCACGCAGCCGTGAGTGCGCGGCGTTGACCAAACGAAGCCTTCATGAAACCCATACGCCGGCGCAAATTCACACCAGTAGGCCATTGGATAGCCTGCATCCGGCTCGCTCACGCGCCGTTTCGTTTTGTCTTTGTTAATGATGTGATAATGACCCGACGGCGTCCCGGCTCCGGCCCGACCAACATTTGCCTGCGCCGCCATCAGTAGTCGGTCGCCTTCCATAACGTAAACGGTTTGTGTGCCCTTCGAGAGCGCCACCCGCACCGCGGACGGATCATGCGGCTTGTAAGCGACGACATGATAGGAGCGTCCCCCTTTGTAGGCCGATCCGCCTCCTCCGGTTGTGCAACCGGCGGAGAACGACAAGAGGACAGGAATAGCAGCAGCCAATGCTAAACGGGAAACGATTCGCATGGCATTACTTGAAAAGCAGAGAAAACTTTTGTCAACGCTGCATCTTCATCGACTTCGGTTTGTTTTCCGGGAGGCCAGCGATTCGTTTGTCGAACCGACGATGCGGCCGCGCGTAAAATGGATACTCCCGCGTCGCATGCCCTGGCTTATATCGCCAGTGCTTATACATCCAAAGCCACGGCGCCGGATTTTTCCGAACATATGGCTCGAATGAATCCCAACATGCTTGCGCGACCTGTTGATAATTCTTTCCGGCCGTCTCGATTTTCGGATGAAAGACCAATCGATACCGGCCATTCGCCAGCGGCTCGGTGTGCGCCGGAATAATCGGCACTCCGGTTTGCTCGTTCAGCCAGGCGTGCGCCGAGGTCACGCTGGTCTTCAAACCAAAACACTCGATCGCGACCGATGGCATCTTCGGATGCAAGGTGAGATCGACCAGCAGCGCGGTCCGTCCTTTTCGACGCAGTACTTTATAGAGCTTCACGATTCCGCCGTGCCGCGGAATTAATTCATGGCCGGATTGCTGGCGGAGTTCCCGAAAAATCGGATCGAGCGATGAGTTTTTGAATTCCTGGGAAATGATCGTCCCTTTGAGATCGAGAAAACCGCAGGCCAAGCTGAGCCACTCGAAATTGCTATAATGAAAGCACGCGATCATGATGCTGCGCTCAGGACCGTAACGCTGGGTTTCTTCGAAATTCTCCAGTTCGATGTATTTCAAAAAATTGTCCGCGGTCAGCCGCGGACTCCATAGAAGATCGAGCATTGTGCGGGCGAAATTCTGAAATGACTCGCGCACGATTTGCTTGCGTTGATGCGCAGTGAAACGATCCGCAAACGCGACCTCGAGATTGCTCAACGCGACCTGGCGACCATGCCGATCGAGGACCGACATCAAGGTTCCGACTGCTAAAGCCAGCCGATAGCATCCTTTGCGCGACAACAACGGGATCAACTTCGCGATCGCGAGCAATCCGGCCCCTTCCAGGCGATATCGGAATTTTTTCCAAACGAAGCGCATTCGGCCGCATTGTAGCGCGTCACGGGCCGCTCGCCACCGTGCGCGTCAAATTGCCGGTCCAGATTTGTCGCTTTCGACCTTACGCAGTCGCGCTTCCAACTCCGCGATCCTAAATTCGTACTGCTGCAAAATTCGCGGCATGATTCCGGCGATCTGGCGCGCACTGTAAACACGGATCGCGAGATATAGAACGAACATCCCGAAAATGCCTATGGCATAGCGTGGTTCGTCGCGAGCCAGTGCGAGATAAAGAAAAAGCGCGGCCAGCGCGGTGCAATAAATCGAGGACCGCAACAACACGCTAACACTATCGCGCTTCGATTCGTTGAACTTCCGGACGACTGATTCTTCCTGCGGCCTCAAGTCCACAGTCAACAGTTAGCGAAAGATCGGACGTAGTAGCAAGCTACAAACGCTCGCCAACAAGCCACTTCGATTGACCTCGCTACCGTTCAAATTCCGGCCAACCGGAAATCGCCCTCCGGGGCTAATGAAAATGGGACTTATTTACAAAGAGGGCGTCCGCCCAGTCGGCCACATTGCGCTGATACTGCATGCCATAAATGGAAACGAGCTCGAAGCCACGTCCGATCAGATATTCAAACAGTTGATGAACCGGGGGCAGTCCTCTGTACATCGGCGAAAAGATCAGCTCGAGGTAAATCAGGCCTATGCGGTTTGCAGCCAACAGCCGTTCGGCGCCCTGCAATACTTCCAGCTCATAACCCTGCGTATCGGACTTCAAAATGTCTATGCGATCAATTTGATTGGCGGCGACAAACGAATCTAACGTCGTCACATCCACAACCGTTCGGTCCACAATTTTTCCCCACCCGAATTCACTTAATTCCAGAAACGAACTCATCCCGGTGCTTTCGTTTTCCAACAGAGCTTGCTGGCCGGGGGTTGCCCCAATGGCGTGGTTCCAAATAAAAACGTCGGGTTGGCCTGCTGTATTCGCTTTCAGCTTGCGAAAACTTTTCGGACTTGGTTCGAAGGAATGAATAACGCAACCGGGAAAGCTTTGTTTAAACAACGCCACCGAATCCCCAATATGTCCTCCGACGTCGAGAATCATGGGAGCCTTTTGCTCGCGGAGAAACCGCCTCATATCGCAAAATGCGTTCTTTCCGAATTCCACCTGTTCTCCCACGGAAAAGCGCCGGCCTAGCTTGCGGCAAAATTTTCGAACAGATCGCTTTAGATTCGGCATATCGGGAGCTTCACCGCGCTACTGTAGCTAAAAGGAAAGCTAATGAACGGAGTTTCGCTGCCCCCAATCGCTGGATGGACATAATTCTCCAGCTTAAGATCGACAATCGGCGCCTTCGACCCTACCTTGTCGCGCGGTCGCGAGCGCCTGCCCGCAGATGCTGCGCGTAGCGTTGCAGGCGCGGCGACGCGAATCGTGAAAAGCGTTCTTTTTGTTTGTACCGGCAATATTTGTCGCAGTCCAATCGCAGAGGGATTGTTTCGCCGCCTGATCGGCAATCGCAAGGACATCGAGGTCGGCTCAGCCGGAGTTCACGCCGTGCGCGGTCAGCCGCCGAGTCTCTACGCAGTCCAGGTTTGCGAAGCCGATGGAGTAAACATTAGCGATCTTCGCAGCCAGCCCTTGACCCACGATTTGGTCGAGCGCGCTACTCACATTTTCGCGATGACCGGCACTCATCTCGAAACGATCCACATGCTTTTCCCCCACGGCGCCGAGAAAACTTTTTTGCTTCGCGAATTTGAGGAACCCGGTTCTACTTGCTGGCGCGACGTGCCGGACCCGATCGGAATGGGCCGAGACGTTTATGAGGAGTGTGCGCGCACAATTAAAAATGCGTTGCCGAGCGTGCTCAGTTTCGTCGAACAAAGCGAACTCGTTCCGCCTGGTGTGCCGCGAAATCGCGGAATATCTTCGTACTCAATGAGCGATATCTCACGGCCCACGCAAACCAGCGCCGGATCGACATCCTACGGTGGCGGCCCAATGGACGCACTCCGCAAAGTCGATCCTGAGATTTACGATGCGATCCGCGCCGAGGAAAAACGACAGCGCGAGAATATCGAGCTGATCGCTTCGGAAAATTTTACCAGTCGCGCCGTCATGGAAGCGCAGGGCTCGTGTTTAACGAACAAATACGCCGAAGGTTATCCGAAGAAACGTTGGTATGGCGGCTGTGAAAACGTCGATACCGCCGAGCAACTTGCGATCGATCGCGCTGTGCGCTTGTTCGGCGCCGAGCACGCGAACGTTCAGCCGCACAGCGGCGCGCAAGCGAACATGGCAGTTTATTTCTCGGTCTTAAAACCGGGTGACAAGATTTTGGCGATGAATCTCGCGCATGGCGGCCATCTTACCCACGGCCATCCGGCGAATTTCTCGGGCAAGTTTTACAACGTATCGCAATACGGCGTGAGCGAAAAAACGGAGTACATCGATTACGACGCGCTTCAAAAGCAGGCCGAAGAAGTTCGGCCGGCAATGATCACCGCAGGCGCGTCTGCTTATCCGCGGATCATCGATTTTCCGCGGCTCCGCCAAATCGCGGACTCAGTCAGCGCGTTGTTATTCATCGACATGGCGCACATTTCCGGTCTCGTGGCCGGCGGCCAGCACCCAAGTCCGGTTCCGCACGCGCAATTCGTCACCACCACGACGCACAAGAGTTTGCGCGGCCCGCGCGGCGGAATTGTTTTGTGCACGAAAGAATTCGCCAAACAAATCGACGCGACAGTTTTCCCCGGCGTCCAAGGTGGTCCGCTCATGCACGTGATTGCCGCGAAAGCGGTTTGTTTTCACGAAGCGTTGCAACCGGGCTTCCGTGATTATCAGCGACAAGTTGTGACCAACGCGAAAGCGCTCGCCGCCGGAATCGCTAAGCACGGTTACCGAATCGTCTCTGGCGGAACCGACAATCATCTGATGCTGGTCGATCTTCGCCCGAAGGAGCTCAACGGCAAGGAGGCACAGGAAACGCTTGATCGCGCCGGTATCACCGTAAACAAGAATGCAATTCCTTTCGACACGAGCTCGCCGTTCAAACCGGGCGGCATTCGCGTCGGAACTCCGGCGGTAACCACGCGCGGCATGAAAGAAGAAGAAATGCTCGAGATCGCCGATCTCATCGCCGAAGCGTTACAAAATCGTAGCGACGAATCCGCATTGAATCGCGTTCGCGAAAAAGTCCGCGAAATGATGCGGCGTTTCCCACTGCCAAACTAACTGTTGAGGCGGGTGAGAGGTCTGCTGCATAGAAGATTCGCCTTACCCATTCGGGAAAACCTGCGCTAGTTTGCCGAACGCATGAATCGCTCGGCTGATCAAACGGAGGCGAACCCGTTACGCGAAGGCTTGTCGGCTCGCGCCGTGCCGCAGCCGTGCAGCGTCGTGATTTTTGGAGCGACCGGCGATCTCACCCATCGCAAACTTCTTCCCGCACTATACAATCTCGCCGCTGACGGTGAGTTGCCGCCCGCCGTTACTGTGATCGGTTTCGCGCGCCGTCCGAAAAACGATGACGGCTTCCGTACTGAAATGGAAGAGGCGGTCAAAAAATTCTCGCGGCAAGCAGTTCGCGACGAAATCTGGAACACCTTTAGCCAATCGATTTTTTATCATCAAAGCGATTTTGCCGACGAATCGGGATTCAAAACTCTGGCCGAGCGATTGGACAAGGTCGACAAGGAACGCGGCACGCGCGGCAATCGTCTGTTTTATTTCGCAGTCGGGCCGGAAGAGTTTGAACCGATTCTGAAACATCTCAAAGCCGCCGGTTTAAACAAGGCGCGCGAAGGAAGCTGGGCGCGCGTGATCATGGAGAAGCCGTTCGGGAGGGATCTCGCCTCGGCGTGCGAGCTCAATCGCCTCGTCGAGAAATCGTTTAGCGAAGAACAAACCTACCGCATCGATCATTTTCTCGGCAAAGAAACCGCGCAGAACATTTTGGTGCTGCGTTTTGCGAACGCTATTTTCGCTCCGCTCTGGAACCGCCGTTACATGGATCATATTCAAATTACCGCCGCCGAAACGCTCGGCGTGGAAAGCCGGGGTGGTTACTACGAGACTGCTGGTGCGTTGCGCGACATGGTGCAGAACCATTTGCTGCAACTTTTGTGTCTGGTCGCGATGGAAGCGCCCACCGATTTGAGCGCGGACAGTATTCGCGACGAGAAAGTGAAAGTCGTTCGGTCGCTGCGTCATTTCACCGTGGACCATGTCGCCGCCAATGTGGTGAGGGCTCAATACGCCGAAGGCGCGATCAATGGCCAGCCCGTCCCGGCTTATCGCAAGGAAGAAAAAGTCGATCCGAAATCCATGACCGACACCTTCGTCGCCTTGCGCCTGCACATCGACAACTGGCGCTTTTGGAGCGTCCCGGTTTACATGCGGGTCGGGAAACGTTTGCCCAAATCAGCGACTGAAATCTCCATCCACTTTAAAAAAGCACCGATGGTTCTGTTCAACAGGGAGACGAACGAAGCGAACGTGCTTGTGATCCGTATCCAACCGGACGAAGGAATTTCATTACGCATCCAGGCGAAAATGCCCGGCGCCAGTTTCCGGATCGAGCCGGTGAAAATGGATTTTCATTACGGAACATCGTTCGGCAAAGCCAGCCCGGAAGCATACGAGCGTTTGTTGCTCGATGCGATGAGCGGGGATGCCACCTTATTTGCGCGACGCGATGAAGTCGAAGAAGCATGGGCCTTCATCGACACGATCGAAAACGCGTGGTCGGCAAAAAAGAACGCTCCCGATTTATATTTTTATCCGGCCGGTTCCTGGGGACCGGACGAAGCAGACGAACTTCTCGCGCGCGACGGTCGCGCCTGGCGGAGACTTTAAGCATGGCAGCGGAAACGTTTTCGTTAGGCCAATCGGTTGAGCTCAACGCGATCAGTCGGGAGTTGAAAAAACTTTGGCAGGAAGGCGAAGGCGCGATGACCCGCGCGTCGCTTATCAATCTCGCGATCTACAGCGAGAAGCCGGACTCGCTCGAGAAAAACACGCAGTTGATCGCCCGAATCACGGAGGACCATGCTTGTCGCGCATTGGTCATCGGCGCAAATCCGAAATCGAAAGAGAACCGCGTCGAGGCCTGGATCAATGCCCATTGTCATGTCGGACGTGCCGGCGGCAAACAGGTTTGTTCGGAGCAAATTTCCTTTTTGCTCGAAGGGCCATGCATAAAATTTTTGCCGAGCATTGTTTTCTCGCACCTCGATTCCGACCTGCCGCTCTATCTTTGGTGGCAGGACGATTTTCCCAAAGAGATGGACCCGCAGCTTTGGACCTGGGTCGACCGATTGATCTTCGACAGTCGCGACTGGAAAGATTTCGACGCCCAAATGCGATTGGTCGAAACTGCGGAGCAGGAAGCCAGGCAGCGGATCGTGCTATGCGATCTGAATTGGACCCGGCTCGACAAGGTGCGATACGCGATCGCGCAGTTTTTCGATCATCCCGCTTCGCATCATCACTTTGCGAAAATGGAAAACATCACGGTAAATTTCGCGTCGGGTTTTAAATCGACCGCAATTCTTTTGATTGGTTGGCTGGCCGCGCAATTGAAATGGAAAACGAACCAGCAGCAAATGAACGGCAGCTGCAGGTTCCTGGATGCGAACGGCCGCAAAATCGACATCGAATTGCGCGAAAAAGCCGGTGACCCAATCGCCGAGGTGGTTCTGAATTCGCGAGACATAAAATTCCGCGTCGCGCCCGCCAAGTGCGGGGATCTTTTGGAAGTTTCGCGCAGTGGCGAAAACGAAGCGGCGCTGCCGCAAATGATGCCCGCGCAAAGCAATGATCCGGTGGATTTGATGACGCAGGAACTTCTGCGTGGCGGTCCGCATCGTGTTTATCTCCACGCGATCGAGTCTGTGCGCGGATTGCTCAGTCGCGGCGATTCACCGAACCGCCATTAGTAGCCGTTGGAGCAACGGCCAACGCCAGTCCAGTCCGCCTCCGGACGGACTATGCCTCTGGTGAGCGCGGACCTCGCACGTCTTGTGCTTTATAACGCCTGTGCACCACAAAATCTCAACCCTCTGCCTCGTTGTTGCCTTCGGTTTCACTCTCAACGGCTGCTCGTCCATGAGCGCGCAAGCTCGCCGGGAACGCGCTTACCATCACTATGTTGATAAACAGATGAAGCACCGCCAACGCGAAATCGCGCGCGCCCAAAAGGCGGCCAACAAGGAGATGAGGAAAAAGATGAAATACGCTCAGCCGAGCGATCCCAGAATAACGACAACGCTCGGCCCGGAGCCTGGCGTATGGTCGGAGCCGACTGCCGAATCGGTCGCCCCGCTATCTTCCGCCGTTGTCTCGCCGGTCGATGCAGTCGTTCCCCCGGTGACAGTGTCGGCGTCGGACAGCACCGCCCCGGAAAATCCGCAACAACCTTCGCAGCCTTAATCAGTTGCGTTCGACCGGTGCCGGTTTTCCATCGGGACCAAGCGCGACGTAAGTAAAAACGCCGCTCGTCACTTTCACGCGCTCGCCGGTCTTGTAGCGCGTTACCCAAACATCGACCGCGATCTTCATCGAGGTGCACCCGATTTTTTCCAGCCAACCGTAACAGGCGACGGTATCGCCGACGCGGACCGGGTTGATAAACGACATTCCGTCGATCGCCACGGTGACCACGCGCGACTTCGCGATTTTTCCGGCAATGATCGCGCTGCCCAAATCCATTTGCGAAACCAGCCACCCGCCAAAAATGTCGCCGTCGCGATTCGTGTCCTTCGGCATCGCGATGGTCTGGATGACCAGCTCGCCGCGGGGTTGTTCAATCTCGGCCATCGGTTCTTTTAACCACGAATAGTCACGAATTTACATGAATAAAATTGAGCGCGGAACAGGCTCTTCCCCTTCCTCTTCATCTAATTGACGAGAACAAAGACTGAGACGAAGCGGAAGAGGAAGATTACAAGATCAACATGCAATCGCCGTAACTGTAAAAGCGGTAGCGCTCCCGAATTGCCTCGGCGTAGGCTCGCAGCAAAAATTCGCGACCGGCAAAGGCGCTTACTAACATCAGCAAAGTCGAGCGCGGCAGATGAAAATTAGTCAACAGCGCGCCGCCGAGCTGAAAATTAAACGGCGGATAGACGAAAAGATCCGTCGATCCATTTTGCGGAAGTAGTTTTCCATTTTCCCGGCGAGCGGATTCCAAAACGCGCACAGTCGTTGTTCCGACGGCTATAATTCGTTTCGCATTGTTGATTTTCTTCGCAGCTTCGTCGGAAATCGAAAACGATTCGGCGTGCATCCGATGCTCCGTGATATTTTCCGGCGTGAAATGCAGACCGGCCGTCGGCGCGGCCAACGCGCCCGGCGTTTGAGCGAAGACGGTCTGGTAACGATCGCCGTCACCGAGATCGCTTTCGCGACGCATGTAGGGCGGCAACGGCATCGAACCGTGCGCATAAAGATCGACATCTTCATCGAGCGCGACGACCCGTTCACCATCCAACAGGATTTCCTCGACCCGTAACGACACGTTGTCGATCTTCGTCGCCGCGCCGATGCGCAATTTGCGGCCGGGCTTGACCAAACATTTCCAGCGTGCGGTACCGAGTTTTTCCAAAAACAGAAATTCGACCGCGTGATCGTCGGAAAATCTGCGCGCCGCCAAAACCCGGGTGTTATTAAGCACCAGCAAATCGTCCGGCCGCGAAAATGTTTTCAAGTCGCGGAACTTTCGATGTTCGATTGTTTCCGAATCGCGATGAAGCACCATCATCCGCGATTCATCGCGCTGGGGGAGCGGTCGCTTCGCGATAAGTTCCTCCGGCAGCGGATAATCGTAATCCCTCAGTTTCTGGCTCATTCTAGTAATTGGCGACCAACACAATTGCGCAGTTCCTGAGAATAGCCCAGCGTTTCAACCCTGGGTTTAATATGGACAATTTTTCGGAGTCCGGGACGGACGAAAGAAATCTTCTGTCGTCCCTGACGGGACTTGCCCTTCGAAAGCCACACATCCCAGCGCTAAAGCGCTGGCCTGTTTCCAAACAGCATGATCAAAATTATTTGCCGAATCGCGCGAAACTTTACAATATCGGGTTAATGCAGTTCCCGCAGGCGCTCGAAACCGTTTTGCAAACACTCGAGCGGATGCGCGACGAAAGTGCGCAACATCCATGCGCGTCGCGCCGCGCGCTCGAAGCCTTACGGAAAATCTCGCCCGCGACCACAAAGGAGATCAGGGAGAGCGATCGCGACAGGAACGACGGCTCGACGGAGTCTCGCCCTACCGACGTGGGCGTGGCTATCGGTGCGTCCACAAATGACAAAGCGAAGAGTCTCGACGCGATCAACGAACGCGTTTGCGCATGCGTGAAATGTCCCAACCTCGCGAACTCTCGTACCCAAACTGTTTTCGGCGTCGGCAACGCGGACGCGGATCTGATGTTCGTCGGCGAAGCGCCCGGCGCGGATGAAGACGCACAAGGCGAACCGTTCGTTGGTCGCGCCGGTCAACTGCTCACCAGGATTATTAAAGCGATGGGATTCGCGCGTGAAGAAGTTTATATCGCGAACGTTTTGAAATGCCGGCCCGACACGCCTGGCAGCTCTTATGGAAACCGACCGCCGACACCTCGCGAGATGCAAACCTGTCGGCCCTATTTGATGGAGCAGATCGACATCATTCAACCGAAAGTGATCGTCGCCCTCGGCGCGGTCGCGGTCGAAGGACTTCTCGGAACGCGCGCGCCGATGCGGGAGCTGCGCGGCCGCTGGAATTCATTCAACAGCACCCCGTTAATGGTCACTTATCACCCGGCCTATCTCTTGCGAAACCAGGCGCCGTCGGAAAAACGCAAAGTCTGGGAAGACATGATGCAGGTCTTGGAGCGTCTCGAGAAACCGATCAGTGACAAACAGCGCAATTATTTTCTGTGATTCGCGGTTCGCTGCATGGTCTAGTTCGATAATTTGCGTCGCTGTGCAAACCGAAGTATCCCCCAGGCAATGACTCCCAGAACGCCTCCGGCAATAACCGAATAAATCGGTAAGAAAGCAAAGATAATGGACGCGGTCGACGAGCCGGGACCTTGTGGTGGCCACCAAACGAAGGACGCGTAACACCAAACCGTAAGTACAACCGCGATAGTCGAAAACACATACGCTCCCACGATCGCGGCTGCTGTCGCATTCTTGAGAGTGCGTTGTAAGACAAAAAACGCGAGCAGCACTGGAGTGCAGTTCCAAACGACACTATGAAGGTCGCCGCCGCCAGTAGCACACTGATATTCAATAATCGTGTTACTGAGCTATGCCTTAGCATCTGAGGAGAATTAGACGCACGAATTTGCGAATGCACGTGCAATTTTGCTAGGCACCGGCGGCTCTTTGAAAATAGCCCAGCGTTTCAACGCTGGGTTTATCGTCGACACATCCGTTTAGTCCGGAAGGACGAAAGAGAAATCCTGTCGTCCCTAACGGGACTTCTCCACCCCGGGGCAATATCACCCAGCGCTAAAGCGCTGGGCCATTATCGACGCGTGCAATGCACGTGCATTTTGCAATCGCATCCTCGTGTTGACGAAGAAGGCGGTCTCAATCGCCCCTACCTGGACAACTCGCGAAAGAGCAAATCGATGCGGGAGCGTGAGGCGAGACTGAATGTCAGCGAACTGGTGATGCGACGGACTTCCTTTCGCGGCACTTTGATGTGCCGATGCAATACGGTGGCGCTGGCATCGCGCAAAAGCGCGAGGGTGCGCGCGCCGATCAACGCCGGCAGCACCGTCGCGATGCGAACGCGCCGGTTTCGAATTGCCTTTGCATATTCGATTCCGGCTTTGATCCCCTGCTCTGCTTTCTCGCGCCATTTGCGATAGATCGGCATCAAACGCTGGGATTCACGGACAATTTGGGCTGGCTCTAGCGCAACCGCGGCCAGTTCTTCGTTCGGAAAGTAACACCGGCCGGCGCGAAGATCGTCGCCGGCGTCTCGCAGAATGTTTATCAGCTGCAATCCCTGACCGTAACGCTTGCCGAGCTCGAGCATTTGATTCTCGCCGCGCGGTGAAAATTTCTTTAAATGCCGAAAACAAAGGCGGGTCCAAAATTCTCCGGCGCTGCCGGCGACAAGATAAGTGTATTCGTCGAGATCGGCCGACGTCTCCAACGCGGCCACCTGTTTTGGATCGCGGAAACGTTCGAGATCGAGAATTTGCCCGCGATTAATTTTCTCGAGAACGCCGCGGACGTCTTCGCGATCGACTACTTCGCTTCGATCGAGCCAATCCAAACACGATTGCAGAGATTCGATCAGGGCGCGTTCGGATTCGTTCTTCTGCAAGGGCGACACCGACGCGCTCAGCTCGACGATTGAATCGCCCAGCGCTTCACCCTGGATGCCGCGCGCGAGCAACCGCAATTTCTCAGTGCGCAATTCGAGCGGCAGTTCGAGCGTATCGGCAATAGTGTCCGACGCGCGCGCGAGGAGATAGCCAAGCGAAACCGGATCGCGCAGTTTTTTTGGTAAAAGGAAAATCGAAAGATAAAACGAGCGCGAGACTTGGCGCAGGATTGGGCCCCGCAATGCTGGTACCGAAACGCGCCTTTCCTCGCTCGGCAAAGTTTCAGCGACCGACATTTTTCACCTCAATCCGGC
>Ga0310810_10004102_pt1 | contig 16046 bp, 13 predicted proteins | sample NCmetagenome_FD_207641 | JGI IMG/M metagenome (GOLD analysis project Ga0310810, IMG submission 207641) | Soil microbial communities from experimental microcosm in Duke University, North Carolina, United States - NC | ecosystem: Engineered > Artificial ecosystem > Soil microcosm > Unclassified ... | reverse complement strand
TCACGGTCCTAACAGCCGACTGCAGTTCGGTGTCGGTCATTCGCTCCAGCTCGGAGCCGGTGAGCACACGCTCGCTATCATTCAAGTGTGCTTGCCGCGCGATGCTCCGCGCGGTTCCAGCGAAGTCTCCAGTAATCATCACCACTCGTATACCCGCCGTGTGACATTCTTGGATCGCTCCGGGAACCTCAGGTCGAATGGGGTCCGCCAGCCCAACCAAGCCCACAAGATGAAAGGGGAAAAAATGCGGATCGTCCGGCAGTTCTTCCTTTTGAGTTTCCGCTCGCGCTACCGCGAGTATGCGCAAGCCTTCCTCTGACATCTGTTCCGCAGTGTTTTTCACCTTCTCCAGTTCCGCAGGGGACAAATGGCACAACTCGGCGATGGCCATTGGTGCACCCTTAGCGGCGACCACTCTTGAATTACTGTCAGCTGACTGCCAGACTCGTGACACTGCCAGCAGCCTTGGCGAAAGCGGATATTCACGCAACAGGGTCCAGTGTCTGTGCAGATGGTCAGTATCGAGCAGATAACTCTCCCCCAGTTGTTTGAATGCGAGATCCATAGGATCGAATGGCTTTCGTTGGCTGGCCAGGATGCCGAACTCAACAACTTCGTGAAAACGTTCAGGCAAATTGCTTTCGCTGGTCCGATCTACCGTGTACGACTGTCCATCTGCGAACACCTTACGAACGGCCATTTGGTTCTGGGTCAGGGTACCGGTCTTGTCTACGCAGAGCACGGTGGCGGCTCCCAGAGCTTCAATGGCGGTAGGTGCGCGAGTGAGGACATTTTTGCGAGAGATTCGCCACGCTCCCAAAGCCAGAAACACCGTCAGCACAACGGGAAATTCCTCGGGCAGAAGTGACATTGCCATCGTGATGCCGACCAGGAGACCGTTGAGCCAATCGCTTCGCGTGAGCCGATAGACGACCGCCACCAGCACGCAAACAGAGAGTCCGAGAATCGCCATTATCTTGACGACGCGGCTGACTTCCCGTTTGAGTTTGCTCTGCTCAGGGCGCAGGGTTACAAGGGCCTCACCGATTTTTCCAAGTTCCGTCCTACTGCCAGTGGCCGTGACCTCGGCAACGCCGTGGCCTTGGACAACCATCGTGCCTGAGAACACGGAACTGCTCTCCTCATTGGCATGTGGAGCTTCCGCCTGGCGCGCTGTCCGTACGGATTTTCGTACCGGGACAGACTCACCGGTGAGCAGGGATTCGTCAACCGATAGGCTGACGGTTGATAGTACCTGCGCATCCGCTGCGACGCGGTCGCCCTCCTGGAGCACAACGATGTCTCCACGGACGACCTCACGTCCCGCGACACGTTTTTCTTTCCCGTTGCGTATCACCAGCGCTCGCGGACTCGAAAGGTCGCGCAATGCTTCAAGGGCACGTTCTGTCTTGCGTTGCTGGTAAAGGCTGATGCCGAGCACAACAAAAATAGAAGCCAGCAAGACAAGGGAGTCTTTCAACTCACCTAAGACGAGATAGATTGCTCCAGCAACTATTAGGAGCAGGAGCATGGGTTCGCGTATCACTTCCCAGGCAAGAGCGAGCAGGCCGCGATGCTTGGTAGAGGGGAGTTCATTGGCACCCTCAGAACCTAGACGGGCGGCAGCTTCTTGGTCGGTTAGGCCGGCCGCGACACCGGAATCGATGTCCGAAAGCATGGAGGTTTACTTCGCTCCTAGGGTACGCCGAATACCAGAGGAGCTGAGCGGAATCGGCGGCCGCATCACACCAAGTGAGCACTTCCGATTGGCAAGGATCATGGACAACTATCACGCTGCTTCAGAGGCTGCGTAAGTTCCTGCCTCCAAATCTCGAGAGGACCAGATCCGTTGACGCGACCCAATAGACCTGGTCCTGCTTGTCGGTCTGTAGAGCGCGTATTCAATTTTCAGCCTTCTGGTGCCTCCCGGAACTTTCGCCTCGACGACTTCTTCTCGTCGCCGTCCCAGGACGGCGGCTCCGAGTGGGGCCAGAATGGAAAGCCTCCCGTTGGAGATGTCCGCGTTCTCTGGAAAGACCGGTGTGTACCGCGCCCTCCTGCCGTTGTCCAGATCCAGTACACGGAAACGCGAGTTCATCCTGATCACATCAATCGGTACATGCTCCGAGGCTATGACACTCGCGTTTTGCAGCACTTCATCAAGCAAGTCCAGTTGCTGTTGATCTCGGAACTGAGGGTTCCTCAAAGCGCGAATCAACTGAGTGAGCCTGTCCATGTCATCCATTCCGATGATGGTGGAAGCAATTTTCACGACGAACTCCTTTCCGTGTCTCCTTTTGTTGATGGCTATGCAGCCATTTTCTTACCGGCCTGGGACTCAGTTATGTTCGTCGCTTGCTTGCCAACGGCGCCCATCTCCGGCTGCGCGGCACTCGAACTTTGATTCTTTTTGGCCGTGTTGGCGCGCGAGTTCATTTCGAACCACACAAGGAGTGCAAAACCGCCGACGCATAGAACTAATACCAAAATCGATGCTGAATCCATGACCAACTCCTTTCCGTGATCATTGCTGAGCTTCTACCCCGGACTACGCAGGGATTCTCACGGATTCGCGGCGAGTTCGCCTATCTCGAGTCCGCTGGATCTCCCGCCTTAATGCCTCTCCAATTCGTTCACTCGCACGATCAATGGCAGTAAAGAGGTCGACGTCGACCTGGTCCACTACCAGCTGTCCCTTGGGCGGAAGTTCCGCAGTTATATGGCAGCATTGATCCACACCGCCCCGCACGCCGTTGATATCGGAAATTCGCACCATAACTCGACCCACACGGGGTGCAAGTCGCCCTAGGGCAAATCGGATGCGGCGGCCAGCGTACCGTCGTATCGCCTCCGCAAAGTCGGTTCCTTGTACTCGAATTTCGATTTCCATAGCTCCCTCGTGAGGCTGTTTTCTTTATGCAGCTACCGCATTCGTCTTACTGCCCCTGATTTCCTCTTCGGCCCGAAGCCAGTCTTCAAGCTCCTGGCCGTCTTCTCCACCTCGCGCTTCGAAAAGTTCGTAGGCACGCCTGCGAATTTCCTGTTCGACATTTGGAGGTTCGGGAATAACAACGCGCTTGCTCTGAGAATCCGCTTTCATAGTCTTGATCTCCTCTTCACTTGGGGGTTTTGGCATCGGCCTCGATTACGCCCTGCCAAGAAACATTCTTAATTCACCGCTGGCCTTCGAAAAAGTAGATAATCTGAGCAGAGAGCGTTCGGTTTGGTCTAATACTGAAAATGCAGCGCAAGTGCTAGAGAGCCATGGAATGGATTAACTATCATCATCTCCTATACTTTTGGACCGTGGTTCGAGCCGGCAGCATCGGGCGCGCGAGTGAGCAACTACGACTTGCGCCCCCAACGATCAGCGCGCAACTTCGGAGCCTGGAAGCCAGCCTCGGAGAGAAGCTGCTGACCCGGTCTGCCCGTGGCGTGCAACCAACTGAGGTTGGGCAAGTTGTCTATCGTTATGCCGAGGATATATTTGCGCTCGGTCGAGAAATGCTCGACACCGTCAAAGGCCGCCCAACCGGGCATCCACTGCAAGTGATCATTGGGATCGCCGACGTATTGCCCAAAGAAATTTCGCACGCGCTGATTGGACCCGCGCTGCAGTTAAGAGAGCAAGTGCAGATCACATGCCGCGAGGACAACCAGGAACACCTTCTCGCAGAGTTGGCGATACGAGAACTCGATGTGGTGCTGTCCGACACCCCGATTGGTCCTCCCGCGAAGGTCCGCGCCTACAACCACCTGCTTGGCGAGTGTGGTATGACATTTTTCGCGACTCGTGAATTATCCAAGAAATATTCGAGGAGATTCCCGAAGGTGCTTCATGACGCCCCATTGTTACTTCCAGCTGACAACACGACCGTGCGTCGTGCGCTAGATCAATGGTTTGACGCCCAGCAGATTCGACCCTTTATGGTTGGACAGTTCGAGGATTTCGCTCTGTTGCGCCGCTTTGGGGAAACCGGGGCAGGCATGTTCGCGGTTCCGTCGGTCCTCGAGAAACTCTTTCGCAGCGAACGCAAGCTTCGGGTGGTGGGTCGTGCTGCCGCTGTACGGAATCGCTTCTATGCGATCTCGGTGGAGCGAAAGCTGAAACATCCCGCTGTGGTGGCGATCTGCGAGAATGCACGGCATGAACTATTCAGTTGACGAACATCCCCAACTAGCAAGATGCCGCTCGGCGAGTGAGGAGGTATCGAAATGAAATGTGCCCCCGCAACCGCCTTCGCTTCGTTCAGATCCGCTACTTCGCGGTTCGCATCGACCGTGGAACTGGCTACCCAGATGTGACGGTGAAAAGATGAGACTCCCACACCGAAGAATCCGGTCCTCAGCCGCCACGTTACTAAGCGGATCACCAACCGATGTGCGCTCGATCACACTGCCTCCTCCCATTGTCGGAGCGATAATTGAATTAGCTCGCAGAAGGACAAGGAGAAAATGATGCCGCAGAGCGTCCTGACCGAATCGATCAATGCTGAAAAAGAAGACTGTGAAGCGGCTCCTGGCCCATCCGCGAAAGGGTCTTCCAAAGCATTCAATTCATTCCAGATCGCACAGGCTCAGTTCGATAAAGTAGCGGAATACCTGGGCCTTGATGCGGCTACCAAGGATCTCCTGCGTTATCCGCTGCGCGAGTTTCAGTTTGCCATCCCGGTGCGCATGGACGACGGCATGGTGAAAGTCTTCCGAGGTTTCCGCGTGCAGCACAACGACGCCCGCGGACCGGGCAAGGGTGGCATCCGCTTCCATCCGCAGGAGACGATTGATACAGTGCGCGCACTATCCATGTGGATGACTTGGAAGTGTGCTGTCGTGGATATTCCTCTAGGCGGGGCGAAGGGTGGCGTAATTTGTGATCCGCATAATTTAAGCGCCCGGGAACAAGAGCAGATCTGCCGCGGCTGGGTGCGTCAGGTAGCAAGGGAGGTCGGTCCGGTGACCGACGTACCGGCCCCGGACGTAATGACCGACTCGCAACACATGCTCTGGATGCTCGACGAGTTTGAGAAGATCCATGGTGGCCGGTTTCCTGGCTTTATTACCGGCAAGCCTGTCGGCATGGGCGGTTCGCTTGGCCGAACCGAGGCAACGGGTTATGGCGTCGTAATTACGTTGCGCGAGGCGCTCAAAGAATTGGGCATGCGCCCCGAGAATACCCAGGCGAGCGTGCAAGGCTTTGGCAACGTGGCCCACTATGCGATCGAGCTCTACCAGCGGCTGGGAGGAAAAGTGGTCACTGTCTCTTGCTGGGATCAAGCGGATCAGTGTGCCTACACCTACCGGAAGAGTGAGGGAATCAATCTCAATCAACTATTGTCGATCACGGACCACTTCGGCGGGATCAATAAAGCGAAAGCGAAGGAACTGGGTTACGAAGTGCTCCCGGGAGAAGCATGGATAGAGCAAGATGTCGACATTCTCATTCCCGCGGCGATGGAAAACCAGATCACGGGCGATAACGTTGGCCGGATTAGTTCCCGCGTGCGCATCATCGCTGAAGGGGCCAACGGTCCAACGACACCGGAAGCAGACGCTCAAATTCAGAAACGCGGGATCTTGCTGATCCCCGACTTTCTGGCGAACGCGGGCGGCGTGACCTGCAGTTATTTTGAGCAGGTGCAGAGCAACATGAACTACTTCTGGGAGAAAGATGAGGTCCTCGGAAAGCTCGACGTTAAGATGACGTCCGCGTACTTTGCGGTCTCCGATCTGGCTCGCCGGGAGAAGTTGTACATGAGAGATGCTGCTTACGCCATCGCGATCGGTCGCGTGGCCAAAGCGTGTCACGAACGCGGCTGGGTGTAACGGGCAGTCGCGAGCCTCACAATAGATTGGCCCTCTTTGGCTCGGGCGCTGAAAAACGTCATGCATCCGCTGTGATGCGTTGGGATGTGTCGATGAGCAGTGTGAAGCCACTCGTTGCTGAGTTGCCGGTTTTCGACCGGAAGTTCTGGGATGGAACCTTCCGATGTACCCAGATCGGCTCTGGATCGATCGGCGGTAAAGCCAGCGGATTGGTATTTGTAAAAGATCTCCTAGCAAAGCACATCGACCCCAGTTCCTTCCCTGACGTTGAGATCAATGTTCCGACCATGGCCGTCATTGCGACGGACCGTTTCGATGAGTTCATAGCGCAAAACCATCTTGGCGAACTGCGCTTCGACGAAATGTCCGATGACCGCATCGCCCACGCCTTTCAGAAGGCTGATCTTCCGTTTGAACTGCTCGGCGATCTCCGCGCGCTGATTGTTCAGGTCAAGAGCCCTCTCGCGATCCGATCGTCGAGCTTACTGGAGGACGCGTTAGAGCGTCCCTTTGCCGGTGTGTACGCCACAAAAATGATCCCGAACAACCAGCCCGATCCGGACACGCGATTTCGTCGTCTGGTGGAGGCCATCAAATTTGTATACGCGTCGACCTACTTTCGCGAGGCGCGAGACTACCTTCGTACAACTGGGACAAATCCAGGCCAAGAGAAGATGGCGGTGATCATCCAGGAAGTGGTCGGCCAGCGCCGAGGGGACCGCTACTATCCTGACATTTCGGGCGTAGCGCGTTCCTATAACTTCTACGCTTTTGAACCCGCCCGTCCTGAAGACGGCATCGTCACCCTAGCACTCGGGTTGGGAAAGACCATCGTCGACGGCGGCACAGCCTGGACGTTTTCACCTGCCTATCCGAAGAAGCCACCGCCTTTCGATTCCGTGGTCGAACTGCTGAAGGGCACCCAAACCGAGTTTTGGGCAGTCAACATGGGCAAGACCCCCGCTTACGATCCAATCAGCGAAACGGAATTCATGGTTCACGCGAGTCTAGCCGACGCCGAAGCTGACAATGCCTTGCATTTGCTCGCGTCAACCTACGATCCGGAACGCGATCGCATTGTCCCCGGAATTGGATCTCGGGGACCGCGGGTCTTAAACTTTGCACCGCTTCTCGTACAAGACCAGTTCCCCCTGAACGACCTCGTGAAAACTCTCCTCAGCGCAGCGGAGAAGGCCGTGCACGCTAAGGTCGAAATCGAGTTCGCGATCACTTTGCAGGGGCGGCTCGGGGAACGTCCTCGGGTACGTCTGGGTTTCCTACAGGTTCGCTCCACGGTGGTTTCGGATCAGGTGGTTGATGTCACGGTCGAGGACCTCTCCGATCCGTGCGCCCTTGTTGCGTCGGACATGGTGATGGGCAATGGCGCCACGGATGATATACAGGATATTGTCTTCGTGCGGCCCGACAACTTTTCCCCGAGGCACACGCCTGCTATTGCAGAAGAGTTGGAATCGATCAACCGTGAACTCCGGGATCAGAAGAGGCCTTTCCTGCTGATTGGTTTCGGCCGCTGGGGTAGTTCTCATTCGTCGCTAGGGATACCGGTTGACTGGAGCCAAATCTCAGGGGCGCGCGCGATCGTGGAGGCGACGCTGCCAGAGATGAATGTGGAACTGAGCCAGGGTTCGCACTTCTTTCACAACCTGTCGAGCTTTCGGGCAAGCTACTTCATGGTGCAACACGGGCGCCCCTTCGGGATCAACTGGGATTGGCTAAACCGGCAGCCCGTTGTGCACGAGACGGAGCTTATTCGCCACGTGCGACCGTCGGATCGGCTCTCGGTGCTCGTCGACGGACGGACAGCGCGGGGAGTGATCTTGTCGCACTCGCGGAACAATACAAGCCAAGAGAAAAAGTGAAACCGGACGATACGCAATTCGGGACCATGCTGCATGCTCTGCAGGAGCGTGCCAAGGAATTGAACTGTCTGTATCAGGTGGGCGAACTACTGAGCCAGTCAGGCCGAACTCTTGAGGAGATTTTTCGCGACATTATCGGAGTCCTGCCGCCAGGGTGGCAATATCCACACGACTGTCAGGCTCGAATCCTCTTTGAGAACCTGGCAATCCAGCCGCCTGACTTCCAAGAAACGCGATGGGTCCAAAAGGCCGACATCATCGTGCAGGGTGAGACGGTTGGAACGGTTGAAGTGTTTTATCGGAGGGAACTGCCGCGGTCCGACGAAGGCCCATTCCTGAAGGAAGAACGCAGGCTGATTGGGACGATCGCAGAGCGAATCGCAAGCGCGGTCACGCAACGGCGGCTAAGAGCCGCATTCGAGGGTTGGTCGGCAGCCGATGCAGTATCGGCTCAAGGGGAGTGGCGTGTTGTGCTCGAGTTTCTGCGCGAAACGGACCCCGCCCTGTTGAAGCGGATTTCGCGCAAATTGATCAATCACCTGAGTTGGAGCGGAGTCGAAGAGGCTAGGGAACTGCTTCGCAGCGGAGGGGCGATCTCGCCTCGCGAACCAGGCATTGCCACCGATGAAAATCGGCCTCTTCCTCATGACGCCGCTGGCCATTCCGCTGACTTGACAAGCCAGGCACTCCGGATCGCCGGCGAGCATTTGAGCGAGGCCGAGATCCTCAATTGTGTGACTCGATGGATCAAAGAGGACAAGGCCAGTTTTCTGGTGCGAGCGCTTGAAAACCAGGACACTTCTCTGGGAGAGGTCATGGAGTGTGTCGAGCGTTATCGCCACATCGGTGTTGAGGAGGACGAACTTTCGCTCTATACCCAGAAGGGTTTACGGGTCTCGCTCATTCGTCGCTTCTTTTCTGAAAGTCTCGACTTCATCAACGTCGCCAAGAAGTTCATCGACGTTAAGGATTTTTATGATCTGTTGGGTAAGGTCATCTACCCGCCTGCCTGCCATGGAAAGCTGGGCGGTAAGAGTGCCGGTTTGTTCCTGGCCAAGAAGATCATCGACAAAGCCCCTGAAGCGAGCGCACTTCTGCGCGAAGTGAAAGTGCCCAGAACTTGGTATCTCACCTCCGATTGGATTCAGGACTTCGTGCACCATAACGATCTGGAGGACGTTCTCAACCGGAAATACATGGAGATCGACCAGGTTCGGCAGGAATACCCGCACCTAGTGGCCTTGTTTAAAAGATCATCTTTCCCATCAGAATTTGCCAAGGGGCTCGCACTCGCACTGGATGATCTTGGCGATGTTCCGGTGATCGTCCGCAGCTCCAGTTTGCTGGAGGACCGTCCCGGATCGGCTTTCTCCGGAAAGTACAAGAGCCTATTTCTGGGTAACTGCGGGACCAAGGAAGAGAGGCTAGCCGCATTGATGGACGCGATCGCTGAGGTGTACGCCTCGATCTTCGGCCCCGATCCCACCGAGTACCGTTCCGAGCGCGGTCTCCTGGATGTCCACGAAGAAATGGGCATCATGATCCAGGAGGTAGTGGGCCAGGCCGTTGGCAAGTACTTCCTGCCAGCGTGCTCTGGCGTTGCTTTCAGCAACAATGAGTTTCGCTGGTCCGCGCGCATCAAGCGCGAGGATGGCCTCATACGGCTCGTACCTGGGCTGGGAACACGTGCTGTGGATCGCGTCGCCGATGACTATCCCGTGCTGATCGCTCCCGGCCAGCCGAACTTGCGTGTCAACATCACGGCTGACGAAGTGCTGCGGTATTCGCCCAAGCGCCTCGATCTCATCAATCTGGAAACGAATGCTTTCGAGACGGTCGACGTCGTGGAACTCCTGCGCAATTCTGGCGCCACATATCCCCAGATTCGCAATCTGGTGTCGGTCGTGAGCCATGACCGGATCGAGCCAATCATCGGAGCGATGCCTGATTTCAGTTCTCAGGATGCAGTCTTCACTTTTGAAGGACTGATTCGGAAGACTCCCTTCGTAAGCTGCATCCGCAAATTGCTGTACCTGCTGCAATCCAAGCTCGGAACCCCGGTAGACATGGAGTTCGCCTACGATGGAAAGGATTTCTATTTGCTACAGTGCCGACCCCAGAGCTATGGCGCTGACGCGGTTCCAGTCGCAATCCCGCAGAACCTGCCGTCGGACAAGGTCGTCTTTTCGGCTGCTCATTTTGTTTCAAACGGCAAGGTGCCGGAAATCACGCACATCGTCTATGTCGATCTGGAGGGATATAGCCAACTTCCTGACCAGTCGGCCATGCGCGACGTAGGGCGCGCAGTTGGCAGACTCAATAAGCTGTTGCCCAAACGCCAGTTCATCCTGGTCGGGCCTGGACGGTGGGGCAGCCGCGGAGACATCAAACTAGGAGTTCCCGTGACCTACTCCGATATCAACAACGCGGCAATGTTGATCGAAGTAGCACGCCAGAGAGGAAATTACCTGCCAGAGTTGTCATTCGGAACCCACTTTTTTCAAGACCTTGTAGAGGCCTCGATCCGTTACTTGCCACTCTACCCGGACGATCCAAAGACAGTGTTTAACGAACTGTTCTTTCGACGATCCCGCAATGTACTTGAGGAGGTCCTCCCGGAATTCTCGCACCTTGCGGAGACGCTTCGGGTAACTGACGTACCGCTCGAAACGGGAGGACTCATCCTGCGGGTGCTTATGAATGCCGATTTGGACCAAGCAGTTGGGTTCCTGGCATCGCCGCAGCAGAAGATCGGCTCCATCGAACCAGAGGCGGAGTCCGTTGATCGGGGTACAAATGAACACTGGCGCTGGCGTTTTCGGATGGCACAGAGGATTGCGGCTGATCTCGATCCGCAAAAATTCGGCGTGAATGCCTTTTACCTAATTGGAAGTACGAAGAACGCCACCGCAGGCCCGGCCAGCGACATCGACATCCTTTTGCATGTTCAAGGGAACGAAGAGCAGAGGAAAGAACTGACTCTCTGGCTCGAAGGTTGGAGCCGCTGCCTCGCGGAAATCAACTTCCTCCGGACCGGCTATCGCACAGACGGCCTTCTCGATGTGCACTGGGTGACGGACAAAGACATCACCGAACGTTCGAGCTTCGCCGTGAAGGTAGATGCCATCACGGATCCCGCGCGTAAACTTCCCATGAAGGATTCGCAGACCTGAACTAGAGCAAATCCAGGGTAGCGTTCGCGGGCGATTCCAGATCAAAACGCACCAGCGCCAACTCAGGGCCATCGTGAGCACCGTTTATGCAGACGGATCGACCGATCAGGATTTTCCATTCTCCGCTTAAACGCGCAGCCTCATGTATGTGGCCGTGCAAAGTTAGCAACGGTTGCCGCTCCTCGATCAACCGCTTCACGGCGATGCTGCCGACATGCAAATCCAGCGGAACGTGCTCGTAAGTCTTTCCATCTAATGCAGCACGGTCTAGCGACGTGTCGTATGGTGGCGTATGGAGGAGAAGTACTGCACGATCGAGAGGATCTTCTCCCACAAGGGAAGTGAGATCTTTCTGGATCGTGGCCCATTTGATCTCGCTTTCTTCCATTGGCACAGTTCTAGTGCCTTCCTCAGGAGAGACGCAGCCCGGCGGGGCATATCGCGAAACGTCGTAACGTTCCCAGTCCTTCAGCAGAAATGGGGTCGGCGGAACGTAGGCAAGGCCATAGATCGCGAAATCCCCCAAGAGACTCTTCTGTGCGTGAACGTAGTGCCAGAGGTCATCGCGTGCTGCCGCGACAAAGTCTTCTTCACAGCGACGTGGGTCGTCGTTACCGAGGATGACGAAGACGTTGGGATAGTGCACACCTAAGGTGTCGCGGGTTCTTGTGAAAGCTGGGACAAGATACTCATGAACGAAATCTTCATGATGTCCGAAATGAATTGCCGACAGTGCTGAGCGAGGAAGCAAGTCTCCACCGAGGAACACAGCAGCGGGACGATACCTGACGATTGACGCGAGTAGTTTGTCGTATCGGTCGATCTTCCCGTGCAGGTCGGTAGCGAAAAAGCAGGCCGGCAAAGACAAGTCCCTTCTTTTGTTTGGTTCTAAAATTGTATAGCGGACCAGATCCCATGGAAAATCCCGCAGTGCTGTACAAGCTGACTAGCGCGGTCAGCTGCAGACGTCCTAACTGGCATTGCCAGATTAGTACCGAGAAACGCGCTTGTGTTAACCAATTGGGCCTTCATAGTCCGCGGCTCCGCTCCGCGTTCGACGAGATCCCTAGAGTGCGCAATTCTCTCCAAATCTGGGTCCGATTTGGGTCCGATAAGCACGGTCAAAGAGTTCCTTAAAGGAATGAGAACGGGCTGTCAGTCCCTAAGATCCAATAAGTTACATCTCTATGTTGCCCTGTCACGGCACGGCCAGAGGGAACAGGAAGGAACTAGAGGGCATAGGAAGGAATCAGACGAAGTAGTATGCGGGGGCGTAGTTCAGCTGGTTAGAACGCCTGCCTGTCACGCAGGAGGCCGCGGGTTCGAGTCCCGTCGCTCCTGCCATTTCTAAATACCTTGAGTCGTGTCGTTCGCACTTCACCAAAGTGGTGACGGGATAAGACCCGCAATGTGCAATAGAATACTTGGTGGACTATGAGCGCAAGTTGCGACGGCTCGCCATTTCATTCGCAATTGCCGATTGTTGGGGGCTAGATAACCTTCGTTTTGCAGCCGGAAACACTACTTCGTCCTCGATCCGAATGTGTTCCCCGTAAATTGAGTTCAACTTGTTGACAGCCTGCCGAAACTGGGCCGCTTCCGTTGCGGGAAGACAGCGTTCATCAAGACATCGAGTTCCCAGAACATCCACCTCGCCGTGCAGGGTGTTCGCCTTGTGGTGGTCGGCTTCGAGCGCGTCCAGGCTTGCAAGTGCGTTTTCGATTTCGGGATCTTGAATCTGCCTCAGACGAGGGAACAGGGATTCTTCCTCGTCTGCGGTGTGCTTGGGAGCCGATTCCCGAAAGTATCGGAGAGCGGATTCGAGTGCCGACCGCGCCTCTTCGGTCAAGGGACGATCAATGACGTCGGCGACGTGCTGTAACGATCCGAGGAACATCTCGATGCGCCTGTGGCAGTCCGACAGAAGTCCCGTAGGATCGGAAAAATTATGAGCTTTCGCTCCAATCTGAACCGGCATGTCCAGTAACCTCACTCAGCGTTGACGATCCTCATCACTGTGCCGAACATCGGCATCCACGCGATCAACGAACAGATAAAGCCCGAAACAAACCAGAAACATCAATCCTGAAAAGATCGCAGCAGGTAGAGCAGTGTGATGTTTGCCCGCCAGAAATGATTCTAGTGCCGCACTCAGTAGCCAAATCTGTACGATCAGCAGTACAGCGATCAGAGACATGGCGCCGGCGATTGCTGTAAGACCGCGCGTTTTCGGAGGCAAATCGATGTTTGTTGGAACGGTCATGATGTCTTGATATCGACGGCCACGAGTGCGCCCCCGCGGGATTCAAGAATGATTTTGGGCAAAGGCCTCGATGGAGGGCCTTGAAGAACCGACCCGTCAGCGATAGAAAAGAATCCTTTATGGCACGGGCATTCGAGCCGGTTATCCTCCTGCGAGTAGTAAACCGCACAGGAGAGGTGAGTGCATTTCTGGCTATAACTGACGTGCTCATTCTCGGATGTTCGAACGAGAATGCAATGGTCGTCCTTGGTCGGGTAAGTGAACAACTTCACTCCTCCCACCGAAAGTTCGCCGAGACGCGCGACCGTTTGTTGAGGATAGGAAGGGGCTTTCGAGAACATCGAGCGCACCAGAATCCAGAGATTACCGACGAACATGCCGAAACTGGTGAGCACGAGGAATTTCGTCAACTGTCTGCGAGTAACGTAGCGTTCGTCGGCCGTGCGAACCGAAAACTCTTCTTTCCACAGGGGGTCGCTAGTCGCTCTTCTGCTAGCGTCCCGTCGCAGCCAATTCATGCTGTTCCTCCCACATGTAGTCCACTACGTCTAAAGCGATAGCATCCCGGTCGGCCGGCGCCATCATGAACACCTTAGTTGTGATTTTCTGTTCTCCGAAATAGAAAATGTTCGTTGGCTTCTCCCGCCGTTTGGCAATGTCTTCGGGGCGGACGTAGGCGAGCGCTTGACTTGGGCAGACCGTCGCACACATTGGCCGTTTGCCTACAGATGTCCTGTCGTAACACATATCGCACTTCATCATCTGCTGCTCGGGTTCCATCATCTTCGGGATACCGAACGGGCACGCGAGCACGCAGTTGCTGCAGGCGATGCAGCGCGGCTTCAGAGAGGAATGGACGATACCATCTTCACCCTTCTTAATTGCATCTGCGGGGCAGACTTGCGCACAGGTCGGCTCGTCACAGTGCCAACAAACGTAAGCCGCGGACGTGATGCTCTCGCGGCGCTCGATGAAATCGAAGTTGATCATCGACTTTCCGCGATGGGTCTCACATTCCTCACAAGCCTGCAGACAGGAACGACATCCAATGCAGCGCGAGGGATCTATATAGAACTCGTAGCCGTACACTATGCGCCTCCTCTTGAAGCGCCGTTATGAGCGGCTCGATCGTCTGGTGAGGAATCCGGGCTTGTAGCGAGTTGGATTCGGCAGGCGGACACTTTGAACTCAGGGATCTTGCTGCGTGGATCAAGGGTTCGGTGAGTCAGACGATTTGCGCTACGCGTGCCAGCCCAGTGATAAGGGATGAAAACGGTGTCGGGGCGGATCGTTTTGACCACCATTGCGCGGATTGTAAGATCGTCACGGCGGGTGGTCACTGTGACCCAATCGCCGTCTTTGACGTTGTACTTCTCGGCGAGTCGAGGATGAATCTCTGCGCGTGGCTCTGGATACTGATCGACTAGCGCTCCGATGCGCCGCGTCTGCGTGCCGGACAGATACTGGCTGACCACTCTTCCAGTGGTCAGATATAGAGGATAGTCGTCATCGACGGGATCACCGCTTGGACGCCATTCTGTCTTGTTGAAGTGGGCCTTCCCGTCGTGGGTATAGAACTTCTTGTCGACGAACAGCATTGGTGTACCAGGATGGTCGAGATCGGGGCAGGGCCAAAAAATGCCTTTCTCTTTGTCGACTCGTTCATAAGTGATGCCGTAATAATCGGCGACTCCGCCGCGGGAGGCGACGCGAAGCTCTTCAAGAATGTCGGCTGGATTCTTGAACGGAAAATACTGGCCCCGACCGAGCCGATGTGCGATATCAATAATGATGTCGGAATCTTGCCGTGCTTGGCCCGGTGGGTCGATGCTCTTCTGCCAGTGAATTACACGACCCTCCGCGCTGCACCCAAGGCCGTCTTCTTCTTCATGCAGGCTGCCGGCGAGGACGACGTCGGCATGATGCGCGGTCTCAGACATGAAGAAGTCGATCACGCCGAAGTACTCCAATCTCGATAGCGCTTCGCGCGTGAAGTTGGCGTCTGGCAGCGAAACCAGAGGGTTGAAGCACATCGACAGTAGGCCTCTGATTTCGCCAGCGTGAATGGCATTCATGATTTCCTGCGCGCTGTAGCCCGGCTGCGGAAGGTCTTCCGGTCGAATGCCCCAGACACCAGCCACGTATTCGCGAGCCGCAGGATCAGTGAGCGAACGCTGGCCGGGAAGTTGGTCGCATTTCTGCCCATGTTCTCGCCCGCCTTGGCCGTTGCCCTGACCGGTAATCATCGTCGGACCGGAGCCTTCGCGCCCAATATTTCCGGTTGCCAGGGCAATGTTAACGATCGCAGAACAGTTCTCGACGCCCTTGGATTGATGTTCGAGTCCGCGCGCGTGCATCAGGATGCAGCGTTTCGATTTGCCGATCCAGCGAGCGGCTTTCTCAATCGTCTCCGGAGGAACACCTGTCATTTCGGCCGCTTGGCGCAGATCCCATTGCCGGGCGTAAGCTGCGACATCGTCGAAACCAGTGGTGTACTGGCCGATGAAGTCGCGGTCTTCGAGGCCGTCACGCAGGATCACGTGAAGTATTCCCAGGAGCAACGCGAGATCGGTGCCTGGCCGCAAGGGTAGATACAAGTCAGCATTTCGCGTGATCGGTGTCATGCGCGGGTCGGCAACAATCAGCTTTCCGCCGTTGTCGCGGCAACGCCAGATGTAGTCGGTGGTGATGGGAGCACATTCGCCGATATTGGCACCGATGACAAACAGGACTTCGGCCTTCGGAATCTCGCTCCACGGAATTGTGCTGCGGTCGATGCCGAATCCCAGTTTGTATGCGGTGCCTGCCGAAACCATACACAGACGGCCGTTGTAATCGATGTGCCGAGTTCCTAGAGCGACGCGCGCAAACTTCCCTAACAGATACGACTTTTCCGTGGAGAGCGAT
>Ga0310810_10004101_pt1 | contig 16051 bp, 16 predicted proteins | sample NCmetagenome_FD_207641 | JGI IMG/M metagenome (GOLD analysis project Ga0310810, IMG submission 207641) | Soil microbial communities from experimental microcosm in Duke University, North Carolina, United States - NC | ecosystem: Engineered > Artificial ecosystem > Soil microcosm > Unclassified ... | reverse complement strand
TCGCGGAAAATTCGCTCGCGCAGAGCTTCGAAATAAGTCTTGACCTTGGCCTGTGCAGCTTCATCCTCTTCCGGCACTTCCGCCAGCAGCGTTTTCTTCAGATCTTTTACCAGCGCGTAGCTTTCAGCCTTGGGATGTTTTTGAGTATCGAGCCGGTCGGTGAGATCGGAGCCGATTTTCTTCTGCAGAGCGTTGTAGTACGACTGGTCGAATTCCGGCGGTGCAACTTGGCGCTTGGGCTTGCCGGCTTTCTCACGCAGTGCGTTGATGGCCGCAACGATCTTTTTAATTTCAGTGTGTGCGAACTCGATCGCGTCCACTACCGTTTCTTCCTTAACTTCCTTCGCGCCTGACTCGATCATCACGATGCCTTCGGCCGTGCCGACCACCATGATGTTCAGCAGCCCGTCGCGCATCTCTGAATAGGTCGGGTTCGCTACAAAGCGTCCATCTACCAGTCCTACGCGCACCGCGCCGATCGGGCCCATGAATGGAATGTCGGAAATTGTCAGCGCCGCTGATGCGCCATTGATGGCCGCGACATCTGGATCATTCTCGGTATCAGCCGAGAGCACGAACGCAATCACCTGGGTTTCACAGCGGAATCCTTCGGGGAAGAGCGGCCGGATGGGACGATCGATTTGGCGGCTGGTCAGAATCTCGCGCTCGCTGGGGCGTCCTTCGCGCTTAATAAATCCGCCGGGAATTCGTCCTCCGGCGTAAGTGTATTCACGGTAATCGACGGTAAGCGGGAAAAAGTCAATTCCTTCGCGCGGGTCGGCATTTGCCACCGCGGTGGCCAGGACTACGTTGTCGCCCATGAGCACCAGGGTCGATCCGTGCGCTTGTTTGGCAAGCTTTCCGGTTTCAAAAGTGAGGCGTTTACCGCCGGAGAGTTCAACTGATACTACTTGTTTCATGTTTTATTCCTTTTGCAGGAGGCCAACTGCCGTTGGCACGCAGGATGGGTAGAAAAGAGAGCAATGGCAGAATTTTCCGTGTCTCGAAGCGGCTGGAATCCAGCAGCTACACTAATGCCCTGAAAACTACGAGTTCTCGGCAACCTTCATTCGCACGCGAAGGGCGGAAGTCAACACCCGTTAACTGGGTGTTACTTACGCAAGCCGAGCCTGTGAACGACGTTCTTGTAGCGTTCGGAATCGTAGGTCTTCAAGTAGTCCAGCAAGCGACGCCGCTTGCTGACCAGCATGAGAAGGCCGCGGCGCGAACCGTGGTCTTTCTGGTGCGATTTGAAGTGCTCCGTCAGTTGGCCAATGCGCTCGCTCAACAGCGCGATCTGTACTTCTGGACTGCCCGTATCGGTGGCATGCGTGCGATGTTGGTCAATGAGGGACCGTTTCTGCTCTCTGGCTAGCACTAACCTGATGCACTCCTGTGTGGATTCAATTTTCCTGTAACTCCATCGAGGGTAACACGTTGAATGACAAGGTGTAAAGCCGCGTGGGTAGGGCTGCCCAACGGAAACTCGCTTTTTATCATCAAAGTAGCTGTATTCTATGCTTGAAACCATGACCATCCGTTGTGACCAGTGCGGTCACGAAAATAATCCGCTGTATCGCTTCTGCGGAATGTGCGGATCGCCGCTGGCTGCTCCTGCTGAAAGCAGGCCAATGCCGAGCTTTAACCCTGCTCGGCCTCTGCCCAGAAACGATCCGCCGCGTCCTGCTCGTCCCGCGCCTCCGCCGCAGGAAGCCTGGCCGGTCAGTGGGCCATCTTTCTTAGGTCTGGCGGACGAGCCCGCAGCGCCTTCGCGCAACGTCGATTATCTTCTCGAAGATGACGATCGCCCGCGTCGCACTTATGGCCGCGCATTTTTTGTTTTGCTGATCCTGGCCGGATTCGGCGCTCTCCTCTATTACCACTGGAAGGGCGAAGGCGTCTCAGTCTCGCTCGCTCAACTCTGGAACAAGGTGAACCCGCAAAGCGCTGCTCCGGCGCCTCCTGCTGCGCAGCCAACGCCTCCGCCGATCGCGCCTGACGCTTCGCCGACCGATGTTGCCGGGCAGCCTCACTCTGCTACCGTCACCGAACAGCAACCCGCGCAGCCTGCCGCCAGCAATGCTTCTCCGGCCCAGTCCGCAGCGGCCACGGCGCCAACTCCTGCACCTGCTCCCGCCGCAGAGGGGCCTAAAGCTGAAACTCCGCAGCCAGAATCTTCCGGCTACAATCAGGAACAACCGTCAGAAGCAGCTCCCAGCAACCCTGCCCCCATGAAACCTGCGGTGCATCCCGCGCGAAAGCCTGCCCCAGCAAGCGCGGCGGCCGCTCCCGAGCCCTCCGCCGGAGACAGCCTCGCCATTGAAGGCGAACGCTATCTCTACGGCAACGGCGTGCCGGAGAATTGTGATCGCGCGCAGCGCAGCCTGACGCGTGCCGCTCAAAGCGGCAGCGCAAAGGCGTACACGCTTCTCGGCGCGATGTATGCAACCGGCCACTGCGCCACTCGCGACCTGCCAACTTCTTACCGCTGGTTTGCGCGCGCGTTGCATCAGGATCCCAGCAATACGCGGCTCGAGAAAAATCTCGAAGTCATCTGGCGGCAGATGACTCCGGAAGAGCGCCAGCTCGCGACCCGCCAATAACACAGCGCATCAGGCATTCACCTGATGACTTAAGTACGAATCCTCCTGCCCACTAGACGTGTGCCGCTTGTCCGGAGCATGCTCTGAGTAGTCACCTTCGTCATCTTTATTCTTTCGCCTTGGGAGGTTTTCGATGTCGCCCTATAAAAGTTTGCTGATCGCTGCTGTGATTTTGTTCGGCGCGTTCACCATGCGTGCCGCTGATAGCAGCGTGCTCTCTGAAGTTCGTTTCGCCGCACGAAGTAATGCGGAAAAAAATGCCGGCGTCTGGATCGACGGTCAATATCTTGGTTATGTAAAAGAACTGACCGGCGACAAGAAAATTCTGCTGCTGCCTGGCAAACACGAGATCATTGCGCGGCAGGCCTGGTACCAGGACCACGTGGAACAGGCCACGCTTGAGCCGGGGCAGATCTACATCATTCGACTCGCCATGCAGAAAGATGGACGCAAGCCCTCTCCCACTGCAACCGGCGAGCTGAAGCTTTCTGTCAATCCGGATCGCGCGGCAGTTTTCGTTGACAACCAGTTCCTGGGACACGTCAATGAATTCCAGGGAATCGGCAAAGCCATGCTGCTGACGCCTGGCAAACACCAGGTGCGGCTTGCGCTTCCCGGATATCTGCCGTTTGAAACAGTGGTCGATCTCCACGCCAACCAGAAGATGAAGCTCGAAACCGATCTGGTGAAAGGCAGCATCACGGAAGCCGGCGCGCTGGTCAGCCAGAAATAAGCTTTCCGCAGCGGCCCTCCTCGAGCCGTTGGGTGCCCACGTCTGGCCGATTTTGCCGGACGTGGGTTGAACCTGCCTTGTCCAGCTAAAGCGCCACCCGGATTTGACATCGCCCGCCCGCCTCCCTGCATCCTAGGTTCCACAACATGCTCAAATCGCAGAAACTCGCTTTGCTCGTCGCTTCCATCGTGCTGCTGTTTCCCAGCCGGGATGCGGCGGAGACTGTTCCGGTGCGCCACATCGAGGGTGTCACCTTCGGTTTTCTGGTGCTGCGTACGGTGGATGGAAAGGCAATCGCGTACGGCAATCTCAAGCAGGTGAGCAAGGGCAACCTGGTCACCGACGAACTGCTGTTCCATTTCAAAGATGGTTCGCTGTATGACCAGATCACAAAGTTCACGCAGAAGGGTGAGTTCCGTCTGGTCAGCGATCAGGTGGTGCAGAAAGGGCCGGCGTTCAAGCAGGATTCCGAAAGCTGGATCGATGCCGAGAACGGCAAAATTACCGTTCGCACGTATAAAGACGGTAAGCCGAAAGAGACCAGCCAGCGTCTCGATATTCCGGCGGACGCTGCCAATGGCCTGCTGTTCACGCTCGCCAAAAACATTGATCCATCGCGTGAGACTGTGATGCCGATGGTCGCAGCTTCTGAGAAGCCGCGCATTGTGAAGCTGCATATTTCTCCGGCCGAGGGGAAAGTCATCAAGCAGGGAACGATCACCCTCAACACGCAACATTTCGTGGTGAAAACCAAAATTGAAGGCGCGGCAGGCGTGATCGCGCCGCTGCTGGGGAGGCAGCCACCCGATGCTCATATATGGATCGTCAAGAGCGAGGCGCCGACGTTTGTAGAGTTCGAAGGCCCGCTCTCGCAAGACACGCCAGTGTGGCGCATCGAGCTGATGACCCCGGAGCCGGACCCGCCGAATGCGAAGACCAACTGACCGCGTGCCGGGATACCCAGGTCTGGCATGCCCCATGTCTGGCCAGACATGGGATCCACACATCCTGCGCCCTTCCAGCGAGAATTCACCGTTTCCGACCCTTTTAGCCTCCTACGAGATTTCACGAAGTCGAGGGCCCCCAAGTTCGAACTTCTCGCGATCAAAACAAGCTCTCCAGATCGCGTGCGCCATGCACGACTCTCATGATCAAAACTTCAAATTTACGCACTTGATAGAAGACGAGATGCTTGGGATAGCCGGGAACCAAAACGCGCCGGATATTGACCAATTCGGGATGTTCAAACCGGGTGATTGTGCCGGCAGTCGGGTGTTCCACAATGCGCAGCACAGCAGAGCTGACCGCTCTTTCCCATCGCCTTGCCAACGCTGCGCCCGATTGCTGGTGATACCAATCGGCCTGCCCAACAATGTCAGCGGCGGCTGCCTCGCTGAGAGTTAGTCTGAAGTTTCTCACTTGTCCGCTGCCGTAGGAGCTGCACCAGGCCTTTTTTACGGATTTCAGCAACCGGAAGCTCGACCTTGCCCCCGCGTACGGATGCCAGCAAATCCTCTTTCAGACTGCTGAGCCTGCGTTCTTTATCCTTACGGATCAGTTCGCGCACATACTCACTCGGGGTACCCCAGTCACCGGAAGCAACCTGGCCCTCGACGTACTCTTTCAATGCCTCAGGCAGAGAAATGTTTAGAGATGTCATCGGCATACCTTCATATTATGACAGTTTATACAGGCAAGCAATGGATGATTGTTGCCGCCGAGCCTCGAGCGATAGGGGCCCAGGTCTCAGCTAAAGCCGGTGCAAGGAACCTCACGAAGGCACGACTAAAGTCGTGCCGCTTTCAACATCACCTTGCAGGCGGAGAGCAGCAGTTGCCCGGGCGTTTTTTCAGAGCTCTGCGAAGTTCGTTGAGGGCCTTGGCAGTGCCGAGGTGGATGTCGGCGGTTTCCCATGTGCGTGGCGCGGAGCAGGTGGGCAGAACGTCGCCTTTCGACTTACTGCGGGAAGATTCGCGGGCGGAGGCGTGCGTCCCACCGACGTGGTGATCAGTCGGACCAGGCGAGATAGCCGGGAACGATGAGATTCACGAATGGAACCACCGTCAGAATGCCCCACCAGTTTGGTTTGTTGCAGGCCTCGGCAACCGCCATCCAGACCATGATTGCGATCACGATATTAACCAGGGGAACCAGAAAAAGCAGAATCCACCACAGCGGTTTTTTGGCGACGTTCAACATCAGAACAATGTTCGCGATCGGAATCCAGGCGAGCCAGCTGTTTTCGGTGTTGGTCTTGGTGGCGATGGTCTGCAGCGCCAAAGCGAAATAGATGTAGATAGCCAGTCCAAAGACCAGGCCGAACATCAACATGCTCAGCGCAATGGCGGTTTGAATGGGTCCTTCCGACGCCCGGGCCCAGCCGAGAGTGGAGAAAACCAGAAGTGAAAGTGTGACGTTGAAAACTGGTAACAACCGGCGGGAGTACGCTTGCATTCGAATGCCTCCTGGAGGCGTAACTCGCTTCGCGATTGGTAGCGCACGCCTGTGCGCGAGAGTATAACCCCGTCTGCCGCAGCCGGAGGCCAATTTCTGCTTTTCCAACGCGCGCGCGGTTATTGACGAATCAGGCTCAAGGGACGACAGATCCAGCCGGGAATATTCCACGGTTGCTGCAGTTATATCCGGTGAAAAGGAGCAACCAATGAAAATGAGAATGAGAAAGATTGCTACGTGGCTCTTGAATCCCCCCACCGACGGGCCAAAGTCCATACTGCTTTTGAGATTGATGGCCGGCGGAGTATTTTTCTGGGAAGGTCTGCTGAAGTTCGTGTATGCCAACCAGGGAGTGGGGCGGTTCACCAAACTGGGCATGCCGTTTCCGCACTTCACAGCGGCTTTCGTGGGATACCTCGAAATTGTAGGCGGCTTGTTGCTGCTGACCGGCCTGGCGACCAGGCTGATTGCCATCCCATTTGTCGCCGAGATGATTGTGGCCATACTCTCTACCAAGATTTCGCTGTACCTGGGAAGGTCGCCGTTGCCGCTGCCGCCCGCGCCTCCACTGATAGGGTTCTGGGCTGTACTGCACGAAGTTCGCTCGGAGTATGCGCAGATGCTGACGGCCGCATTTTTGCTGGTGAATGGTCCGGGGAAGTGGTCGCTGGACGCGCTGCTGCAGCGTAACCGCATTGTTTCGCGGATTGCGGAACCGGGCAGGGCGCTGGATCTGTCGCTGGCGGGAAAGTGAAAAGGCACTGAATAAAAAGCCCCGCCTGGCGGCGGGGCTTGATGACTCCGCTGGCTGTCCAAAATCAGCACACGCACACAAGATTATTTCGCCGGGAAGGGCACGACTTTCAGTCGTGCCGCACTAGGCTGTTTCAGGACGGCTTTAGCCGCTGAGGTGATGGAGTGAAACCTGCACGTTTGATCTCGCCCCGGGGGACGTATTTCGTTACTTTCTCGACCTGGCAGCGTTTGAGAATTTTTGTGCTTGAGTCAAACGTGCGGGCTTTCCTAAAGACCATGAATTCCTATCGGAGGCAAGGAGAATTTCAAATTCATGCATTTGTCGTTATGCCCGAGCATGTGCATCTTCTTTTGACCCCGGGAGCCGAGATCACGCTGGAACGAGCGTTGCAGTTGATCAAAGGAGGATCTTCGCACGCCATGGGCGCGGAGCTTGGGCGGAAAGGAGAAGTTTGGCAGCGAGGGTTCACCGATCATCGCATTCGAAATGGCGAGGATTTCGAGAGGCATCGGGAGTATATCCATCGGAATCCGGTAGAACGCAAAATTGCGCACAGTGCGGTGGAGTATCGCTATTGCTCAGCGTTTCCGGGTTACAAGTTGGACAGATGGCCCGCAGCGGCTAAAGCCGCATGATTCGGCGTGCGTGACGGCACGACTGAAGTCGTGCCCTTCCCAAATCACGCCGTAACTGTATCGAAGCCTGCCATCAGAAAAGCGAATCGATAGAGCGACTTGGGGTCGTGCCCTTTCATGGCGTCAACTTGGACACATGGCCCGCAGCGGCTAAAGCCGCATGATTCGACGTGCGTGACGGCACGACTGAAGTCGTGCCCTTCCCAAATCACGCCGCAACTGTATCGAAGCCTGCCATCAGAAAAGCGAATCGATCAGAGCGACTTAGGGTCGTGCCCTTTTGATGGCGCCAAATAAAAAAGCCCCGCCTGGCGGCGGGGCTTCTCGGTTCAGGCTGAAAGCTGAAGCCTGAAAGCTTGTTTTAGTACATGTCTCCCATGCCGCCGCCGTGCCCGCCGGGCATCGGAGCAGATTTCTTCTCCTCCGGTATTTCGGCGACCAGGGCTTCGGTGGTCAACATGAGTGATGCGATTGAGCCTGCGTTCTGCAGCGCGGTGCGGACGACCTTGGTCGGGTCGAGCACGCCCGCCTTGACCAGATCTTCGTACTCACTGCTGAAGGCGTTGAATCCGAAGTTGATGTCTTTCGAATCCATCACCTTGCCCAGAACGATTGCGCCCTCTTCGCCGGCGTTTTCGGCGATCTGGCGCAGAGGTTCCTGCATCGCGCGGCGAACAATGTTCACGCCCGTCTGCTCATCGCCTTCCAGCTTGAGCTTCTCGAGCGCGGTGGTGGCGCGAGCCAGGGCAACGCCTCCGCCGGGGACAATACCTTCCTCGACGGCAGCGCGGGTGGCATGCATGGCATCTTCGACACGGGCCTTTTTCTCTTTCATTTCGGTCTCGGTCGCAGCGCCAACTTTGATTACCGCCACTCCGCCGACCAGCTTCGCCAACCGCTCCTGCAGCTTCTCGCGGTCGTAGTCGCTGGTGGTCTTATCGATCTGGCTGCGGATTTCTTTTACGCGGCCTTCGATCTCAGTGTGTTTGCCTTTGCCTTCGACAACGGTGGTGTTGTCCTTATCGACGGTGACTTTCTTGGCCTGGCCGAGGTCCGCCATCTGCACGTTTTCGAGCTTGATGCCGAGGTCTTCGGTAATGGCCTTGCCGCCGGTGAGGATAGCGATGTCCTGCAGCATGGCTTTGCGGCGATCGCCGAAACCAGGTGCTTTCACAGCGCACACCTGCAGCGTGCCACGCAGCTTGTTGACGACCAAGGTTGCGAGCGCTTCGCCTTCAACGTCTTCCGCAACGATGAGCAGCGGCTTGCTGCTCTTCGCGATCTGCTCGAGCAACGGGAGCAGATCTTTCATCGAGCTGATTTTCTTTTCGTGGATCAGGATGTAGGCGTTCTCGAGCACGGCTTCCATGCGCTCGGGATCGGTGACGAAGTACGGAGAAAGATATCCGCGATCGAACTGCATTCCCTCAACCACGTCGAGCTGGGTTTCAAGCGTCTTGGCCTCTTCCACCGTGATGACGCCATCCTTGCCGACTTTCTTCATGGCCTCGGCGATAATCCGCCCAATCGTCTCATCATTGTTGGCGCTGACGGTGCCGACCTGGGCGATCATGTCGCCGGAGACGGGCTTGGAGAATTTGTCGAGTTCGCCCTTCTCACGGTTGCCTTCTTTGTCGAGCTTGCCGCATACGGTAGTGACGGCCTTCTCGATGCCGCGCTTCAGAGCCATAGGATTGGCGCCGGCAGCGACGGTCTTTACGCCTTCGCGATAGATGGACTGCGCAAGCACGGTAGCGGTGGTGGTGCCATCGCCAGCGACGTCAGAGGTCTTGGAAGCAACTTCGCGGACCATCTGCGCGCCCATGTTCTCGAGCGAGTCTTTGAGTTCGATTTCTTTAGCTACGGTCACGCCATCTTTGGTGATGGTGGGCGAACCGAATTTCTTTTCGATGACTACGTTGCGGCCCTTGGGCCCCAGCGTTACCTTCACGGCGTCTGCCAGAAGATTGACGCCGCGGAGAATCGCCTGACGCGACTCCTCTCCGTGAACAATCTGTTTTGCCATAATGTTTTCTCCTCGTGGAATTTGGATGTTCGCGTCGCGCTTTTTGTACGCATCGCTGCGCTTAGCGGACGCGCGGTCGCCTCACTCAGATCCTTCCGGTCGCGAAAGCGGCGACCTCAGGAACACAACTTACCGGCGCGAACCGGCGGTTTCGCGCTTGGCGGCGCCGGTGATGATGCCCAGCACTTCCTCTTCGCGCATGATGATGAAATCTTCGTTGTCGAGTTTGATCTCGGTGCCGGCGTATTTGCCGAACAGGATGCGGTCGCCCTCTTTTACATCGAGTGGACGGACCTTGCCTTCTTCGCTGATCTTGCCTTTGCCAACAGAAATGACCTCGCCCTCCTGGGGCTTATCTTTTGCGGAATCGGGGATGATGATCCCGCCGCGCGAAGTATCAGACTCTTCCACGCGCCGAATCAGAATCCGATCGTGCAGTGGGGTGAACTTGGTAGCCATGTGCAGACTCCTTTCGTAAGTTGTTGAATAGTTGACCGGTTACAAGGAATGTACGGATTAGTGTTAGCAATCTAAACTAACGAGTGCTAATTATAGAAAGTTGAGTGGGGGAATGTCAAGAGGGCGGTGGAAGTGGCGGTGGAAGTGGCCCATTTCCCAGGTCTCGCAAAGGCGGCGAGACCTGAGGCACCCAGCCCGAGACCTGGGGCACCCGGCCACCGTCAGACATTCCTCAGAACTTCCTCAACAGATTGACAGGACGGGAATAGGGGTCATGATGTCGAATTCAGCCTATGGGGAATCGTGCTTGTACGATTGTTTTATGTGTTGTGCTGAGCTTGACGGCAAAGGTGTTCAGTCAAACAGAGCCACTCAACGCACCCCCCAGAGTCGCCAGAGCAACCCGTACCGATCACCCGCCCAAAATTGATGGCACTTTAAACGACCCAGCCTGGCAGAGTGCTCCGCCGATAACCGACTTCCGCGAGAAGGAGCCCTTTGAAACCCTGCCGCCAACCGAGCGGACGGAAGTGCGCATTCTTTACGATTCCCGTCATGTCTATTTCGGAATTCATTGTCATGACACGTCTCGTAGCTCAATTGTGGCCAGTCAGCTCAGGCGCGACCTTCCTCAGAATCTGGATGACAACTTCGCGATTCTGATCGACCCCTCATTGAGCCGGCGCAATGGATACATCTTTCAAATTAATCCGCTTGGGACCCAGCTTGATGGGCAGGTGATCGAGGAACAGGGGCCGCCTGATGCCGGATCGATTGTTGACCCGAGCTGGGACGGGCTGTGGGTTTCTGCCGCCCAGATCACGGATGACGGGTGGACTGCGACCGTGGAGATTCCCTTCAGCACCCTGAACTTTCGCGGTGGCCCGGTGGTGGACTGGGGCATCAATTTCAGGCGATTCATCCGGAGAAAGAACGAAGAGGATCACTGGGCCGCATATCGCCGCGTGTTCGGCTTCTGGCGAGTTTCACAGGCGGGAGTACTCGAGGGACTGTCTGGGATCGAGAGCAGTCGGTTGCTGGTGATCAAGCCGTATGGCCTGGTTGGCGCACAGTCATTCCAGGGGCAGCCGTGGAGCGCGCTGCATACCGGAGGCGGCGATATCAAGTACGGACTGAGCAGCAATCTGATTGCGGTGGGCACGATCAACACGGATTTTTCGGATGCCGACGTGGACCAGCAGCAATTCAATCTGACGCCATATCCGATCTTTGTTCCAGAAAAGAGACGGTTCTTTCTGGAGAATTCTGATGTCTTTAACTTCCTGCTATGGAACCAGGACCTGCTTTTCTTCACCCGGCAAATTGGGGTTGATCCGATCAGTGGACAGGAGGTGCCGATCGATGCGGGTGCAAAGATTGCCGGGCACGCCGCGGGTTTCGATCTTGGGATCATGGACGTGAGAACGCGTGAAGAGGGATTGAATCCGTATGCTAATTACGCGATCGTGCGGGTGAAAAAGCCGCTGATGGCGGGCTCATATGTCGGGTTTATGGCAACCGACAAGGAATCCGGAAATCCTGCCGATCCCTACAATCGTTCGTTCGGCGCTGACGCGCATTTCCTGTTCTTTAGAAACCTGAATTTGCGGGGCTACTACGCGAAGACCTGGTCACCTGTGGTGCAGGGAGACAACGCCGCGTTTGGCGGCCGGCTGACTTATGCAAACAACTGGTTCAATGTGTATGCCGGACACGGCGTAACGGAGCGCAACTTTAACGCAGAAACCGGTTTTGTCACGCGCACCGACGACCAGCCTACGATCATTACCATACAGGCTACTCCCCGGCCGCACTTTGCAGGGATTCGGGAAATCGATGTTGGGCCGTCGTTGTTTGACGATCCCAATATCGCAGGCGAACGGGTGTATCGCGAGGTGGTCCCGCAAGCCAGCGTTTTATTTAACAACGGAGCGGAGGTTGACGCCTTTGCGCAGGACGTTACCTGGCAAGTGCTCAGCAGTCCGTTGCACCTTTACAAAAACATCTCGGTGCCGGGCGGCGACTATCGATTTGTGAGGCACGGACTGAAATTTACTTCGCCGCAAAATCACCGCATTACGTATGTAGGTTCGTTCAACTGGGGCATGTACTACGGGGGAGACCTCAAGACCGCCACAGCCGCGGTGGAGTACCGGCCGAACGCCCATCTGGATTTTGCGATTAACGATACGCACAACGCCTTCCGGCTTCCGCAGGGAAATTTCGATATCGACCTGGCCGGAGTGCAAGTGAGCTACGCCTTCACCCGATTTCTGAACGCGACGACCTTTATCCAGGCGGACACGGCACAGACACAAGCGGTCAGCGCAAATTTCCGGGTGCGCTGGACGTTCCGTCCGGACAGTGATCTGTATGTGATTTACAACACCGGAACACGCTTTCAGGCGCTGGCGGCGGGAAATCCGATGAATATCCGGCAGCAGAAGCTGGCGATTAAGATTACTTACTCGTGGTCGCCACATTAAAAGAGCCATTCCTCGCCAGCTATAATCGGGCGAGAGGCTGGGAGTGGAAGGCGACTTCAAAATCGGGGAATGGCTGGTCAGCCCTGCCCTGAACCAGATTTCCAATGACGGCAAGAGCGCCCGCGTGGAGCCCAAAGCTATGCAGGTGCTGGTACAGCTTGCTGGTGCAGAAGGCGTGGTCAACAAGGACCGGTTGATTTCGACAGTCTGGCCGGACGTGTTTGTGACCGATGATGTTCTTCCCGGTTGTATCGCAAGCCTGCGGCGGGCATTCGATGACAACGCCCGCAAGCCGAAGATAATCGAAACCATTCCCAAAAGCGGCTACCGGCTGCTATTGCCGGTGGAACCATGCAATGGAAATGGTCAGAGGAGCGAAGCGGCAAAAGAGCCAGCTGCGGGCGTGCGAGCTTCAGACCAGGCCCGGCGCAGGTGGTGGCTGGCGGGAGCTGTTGCCGGCGGGCTACTTATCCTGGTATTGGCGGGTTGGCGATTTGCGTTTCCTGCCGGGTACGACTCGGTGGCCATTCTCCCTTTTATCAACGCGGCGGGCGACTCGGATGCGCAATACCTGAGCGATGGTGTTCCTGAGAGTGTGATTGATGACCTGTCGCAGACCCATGCAGTAAGAGTGATGGCCTGGACGTCAGTTTCTCATTACCGCTCGGCCCAGCCAGATATACGTACTCTGGGGCGTCAGCTCGGGGTCAGTGCCGTACTCACAGGCCGGCTGGTGCGAGAAGGCGATCGGCTGATATTGCAAACGGAATTGGTGGACGCCGGGAGTGGGCGCCAGCTTTGGGGCAAACAGTACGATAGTCGCATAAACGATCTTCTCGGAGTGCAACAACAGCTTGCACGGGAGATTGCGGCTAATTTACGAGTGCGATTGACAGGTGCGGAAGAGAAAAAACTCGCCGGCCACACCGCATCACCGGTTGCCTACCAGCTTTATCTCAAAGGCCGGCTGTTCTGGAACCAGCGAAATCGCGATGCGCTGCTGAAAGCGATCGATTATTTCGAACAGGCGATCAAAGCCGATCCGAATTATGCGCTTGCTTACGCCGGGCTGGCCGATAGCTATGACCTGCTCGATGACTGGGGTAAGACGCCGCCTCGCGATTCGTTTCCCAAGGCGCGCGCGGCAGCGGAGAAAGCGCTGGAGCTGGATGACTCGCTGGCAGAAGCGCACACATCGCTGGCGCAGGTTCACGAGAGTTATGAGTGGAACTGGGCCGAGGCGGAACGGGAATACAAGCGAGCGATTGAACTGAACCCGAATTATCCTACCGCGCACCAGTGGTATGCGATGTTTCTGGGCACCCATCATCGCTTCCGCGAGGCCGAAGCGGAGGCCAGGCGTGCGTCTGAGCTCGACCCGCTTTCTCCGCCGATTGCGATGACGGTGGCGGAAATCTTCGAGTACGAACGTCGCTACGACGACGCGATTGCTCAATATAAGAAAGTGCTGGAACTGAGTCCCTCGTTTGCGGGTGCATGGGGCAATTTGGGTTCTGTGTATGAGGAAAAGCAAGCCTATCCGGACGCGATTGAAGCATGGAAGAAGGAGTCGGTTCTGCTGGGTAACCCTGAGATTGGACTGATGCTGGAACGAGCGTACCGCAAGGGCGGACACCAGGCGGTGGTGAAGGCAAGTCTTGAAGAGGACCTTCAAAAACGCGCGCAAGGAAAATATTGCTCGGCATTATCGATTGCCGGGTCGTACGCGATGCTCGGAGACGTTGACCAGGCAGTGAAGTGGATCGAGAAAGGATACGAGGAACACTCAAGCTCGATTCCATACATCACAGTTCGTTCAGAGTTTGATGGAATCCGGGGCGATCCGCGGTTCCAGTATTGGGTCGAAGTGCTGGGCTTGGAACAATCTGAGGCTCGGACCAATAGCCGCTCAGAATAACATGGGGTTGTGGATCCCAGGTCTCGCAAAGGCGGCGAGACCCGGGGCACCCCGCGAGACCTGGGGCACCCAGACCTGGGCACCGCGGGCCGCTCGGATGGGTTTTCGTTATGAGTGACAAGGAAAGCGCGACTGCTTAAAATTGGCGGCATGAGACGGGCCCTCGGAATTTTCGGAGTAGTGCTGCTGCTGGGGCTGGCTGGCTTGGCGCAGGATGAGACGTCGCTGCTTAATTTCAACATCATCCGTGATTACAGCGGTAAGCCGATCCGCAATGCGAGCGTGATCATGCATCCGGTGAAAAAGGATGGGAGGCAGTCGCGCGGAGGATTGCAGATCAAGACTGATGCCGACGGCAAGGCGAACTTTGACGGCGTGCCCTATGGCAAATTGCGCATACAGGTGCTGGCGCAGGGATACCAGACATATGGCGACGACTACGATATCAACCAGCCGAAGATGGACATTACGATTCGCATGAAGCGCCCGGCGGACCAGTATTCGATTTACTCAGATCATCCGGCAGATCATCCGGAAGAGAAGAAGGAAGAGAAGAAGGACGAGAAGCCGCAGTGATGAGACGGGTCGGAGACCCGCCTCTTCGTGGACGGTGGCGGGTTGGTGACAGGAGTGGTGATGGATTACCTGCTGAAGACGGAGCCGTCGGAATATTCGTTTAGCGATCTGCAACGCGATAAGGAGACGGTCTGGGATGGTGTGACCAATCCGGTTGCGCTGAAGAACCTGCGCGGCATGAAATCAGGGGAGCGGCTGGTGATCTATCACACCGGCGACGAGAAGACGGCGGTGGGAACAGCCTTAGTGTTGTCGGTGGATGAGGGTGACGGAAAAACTCCGAAGGTGAAGATCAAAGCGGGGAAGGCGCTGGCCAAGCCGGTGTCGCTGGCGCAGGTGAAGTCGAGCAGAGTATTCTCCGATTCGCCGCTGGTTCGGCAGGGAAGACTAAGTGTGGTGCCGCTGAATAAGGAACAGTTCAAGTTCCTGACTGGGGAGTAAGTACACGAAAAGCAGATTCCTCGGGGTCCGCTTAGTTACGCCGCCTTTTCGTGTTCAAACGGTTGCTTAGAGTAGTGAACGTGGTCGGCTTCGATCATCAGGGCCACTGGGACATCTTCCCGGTAAGGCCAGGGCTTTCCAACGTACTTCTCGGATACGGCGTCAATGTATTTGAAATCGGAGTCCGGCCTGCGCTCGACTACGCGTCCGCGAATCTGGGCCTCGGTGTAGGGGTCGTTAAGGTCGATCAAAGAGATGGCGACTCTCGGGTTGTGCTGGGTGTTGCGGCCTTTGACAGAGTTTTCATCGGTGGTAACGAACAGCCGATCGCCTTCGCGGCCAATCCAGACCGGAACACTATGCGGCGATCCGTCGGGCATGATAGTGGCGAAGTGGGCAAAGTTGCGGCCGTCGAGTAAACGGATGACTTCGGGGGAAAGTCTGGCGGGCATGGCGTCTCCTTACGACTAGAGTATACGCGGAGAACTGGTGCGATTGCCGTTACGTCAAGCGGATGATAATCTTGAGCCGTTCCGCAGGCGTGGCCTGCATCGTAGTGAGCGGGAGTAGTTCAGCGGTAGAACGCCAGCTTCCCAAGCTGGATGTCACGGGTTCGATCCCCGTCTCCCGCTCCACCCACCGGCCTTTCCAAAAGCACCCCTTGAAAATCTTGTGCTACACAGGTTATAAGAACGTTAAGTTTCTCAGCAGTTCTGCTTGCCATTTTCTGGACGTGTGTACGGAGATGCGATCATGAAAGGCGAGACTGGCGAACGCTGGAAAATCCTGTGCGCCCAGGCGGCGGAAGAACAGGACTCCGAAAAGCTGCTTGAACTGGTCAAACAGATCAACAAGCTTCTGGAAGAAAAAGAGCAGCGGCTGAAAAGGCAGGAAGCGCAGAAGAAGACGGCCGATACTCCGTCTTCATGAGCCGCTTTCAATAGCCTGAACCACGGCACGACG
>Ga0310810_10004098_pt1 | contig 16055 bp, 16 predicted proteins | sample NCmetagenome_FD_207641 | JGI IMG/M metagenome (GOLD analysis project Ga0310810, IMG submission 207641) | Soil microbial communities from experimental microcosm in Duke University, North Carolina, United States - NC | ecosystem: Engineered > Artificial ecosystem > Soil microcosm > Unclassified ... | reverse complement strand
TGATGCACCTGGCCGAGCATCGGGCCGACGCCGCCCATCTGCCACATCAGCCACTCGATCACCTTGTAGCGGCCCTCGCCGGACTTCGGCATCAGCTTGCCGGTCTTGTCGGCGAGATAGATCAGGATCGCGCCCGACTCCATCAGCGACATGCCGGTTTCGGTGTCGACGATGGCCGGGATGCGGTTGTTGGGCGCGACCTTGAGGAAGCTCGGGGCGAACTGCTCGTCCTTGGAGATGTCGATGGCGTGCACATTGTAGGGCAGGCCGAGCTCTTCCAGCGCGATGGAGGCCTTGCGGCCGTTGGGCGTGGTCCAGGTGTAAAGGTCGATCACGGGCGGTTGTCCTCGAGAGGGGTGGGAACCAGGGAACGGCAGGGTCGGGACGGGCGTTTTCCCCGCCGAGTTCCCTTAGAGGAGGCAACCATGAAACTCAATGTCCTCGGCCTTGTTTTGGCCGCGTCGGCGTTCACGTCGCTGGCGGCGAACGCTCAAACCACCGTGATCGAGCGCCGCGACGACCCGGCGGTCGTGGTCGAGCACGACAAGCCGTCGGTGACGGTGAAGGAAGTCGTGCCGAGCACTGAGAAAACCACGAAGAAGATCGAGACCACCGGCGACGGCTGCACCACCAAGACGGTGCGGCACGAGGATGTCGTTGGGTCGAAGACGGTGAAGAAGACCGACTGCGATTGATGACGATCTTCGCGGATTGCGAAAATTCGCGATCGTGAATGGCACGATGTGAAAAGGCCGCGCTCGGTGAGGGCGCGGCCTTTGTCGTTCGGTTCGTCATCCTGAGGTGCGAGCGAAGCGAGCCTCGAAGGATGACGGGCAAAACCGCTGCCGTCGCCCTTCGAGGCTTGCGCTGTGCGCAATCACCTCAGGGTGACGGCACTCCGGCTCAAGCCGCCTTCTTCTCCATATCCGCTGCCCACTTTCCGAGCGCGGCCAGCGAGTTCATCTTGGCCCGGTGCGCGAAGGCGCGCTGGCCGGCGGCGACGTTCTCCGCCTTGCCCGACCACGCCTTTTGCGGCGCGGCCTGAAGCGCGCGTCCGTAAGAGAAGGTCAGGCCCCACGGCAGGCCGCCGATCTTGTTCATGGCGTCGAGATGGGCCGTGGCTTCCTCGTCCGACTGGCCGCCGGACAGGAACGCGATGCCCGGCACCGCGCCCGGCACGCAGTTTTTCAAAAGCTTCACCGTCTTCTCGGCGACTTCGGCGACGCCCGCCTTCTTCGCGCTCTTCTTGCCGGCGATCGCCATGTTCGGCTTGAGCACCATGCCCTCGAGCGCGACCTTGGCGTAGTAGAGCTCCTGGAAGGTTTCCTTGAGCACGAGCTCGGTGACCGCGTAGCAGCGGTCGATGTCGTGATCGCCGTCCATCAGCACTTCCGGCTCGACGATCGGCACGATCTGCGCGGCCTGGCAGAGCGCCGCGTAGCGGGCGAGCGCATGCGCGTTGGCATGAATCGCGCTGTAGCTCGGAATGCCGGCGCCGATGTCGATCACGGCACGCCACTTGGCGAAGCGCGCGCCCTGCTCGTAATACTTGGCGAGGCGGTCGGCGAGCTTGTCGAGGCCGATGGTGATCAGTTCGCCAGGGCAGTTCGGCAGCGGCTTGGTGCCTTCGTCGACCTTGATGCCGGGGATCGCGCCCATCTGCTCGATGACCTTCACGAGCGGCGTGCCGTCCTTGGCCTTCTGCCAGATCGTCTCGTCATAGAGGATGACGCCGGAGATGTGGTTCTTCATCGCCTCGGCGGTGCGGAACATCATCTCGCGGTAATCGCGGCGGCTGTCCTCGGTCGACTCGACGCCGATGGCGTCGAAGCGCTTCTTGATGGTGCCCGAGGATTCGTCGGCGGCGAGGATGCCCTTGCCGGGCGCGACCATGGCGCGCGCCACTTTGTTCAGTGCGTCGAGATTCATGCTTCCCTCCATCGCCATCGCTTTTCCCTACGCATGATCTGGTCCGAAAACCGGTTCCCACTTTTCGGGATCATGCGGCGCATCGCCCCCTCGGGATGCTGTTCGTGACTATCTTACCCTGAGCACTTCCACGCCGGGCAGGGCCTTGCCTTCCAGCCATTCGAGGAAGGCGCCGCCGGCGGTCGAGACGTAGGTGAAACGGTCGGCGGCCCCCGCCGCGTTGAGCGCGGCGACGGTGTCGCCACCGCCCGCAACCGTGACAAGCTTTCCGGCCTTGGTCAGTTCCGCTGCCGCTTCCGCGACCTCGACGGTGCCGTTGTCGAACGGCTCCATCTCGAAGGCGCCGAACGGGCCGTTCCACAGAAGCGTCTTCGCCCGCGCCAGCACCGACACGACCTGCTCGACCGACTTCGGGCCGATGTCGAGAATCATCTCATCGGCGCCGACCGAGTCGACCGGCACGGCGCGCGATGGCGCATGGGCCTCGAACTTCTCGGCGACCACGGCGTCGACCGGCAGCACGATCTCCTTCTTCGCGGCTTTCGCCTTGGCGAGGATGTCCAGTGCCGTCTTGGTGAGGTCACCCTCGGCAAGGCTCTTCCCAACCGGCTTGCCGAGGGCAAGCAGGAACGTGTTGGCCATGGCGCCGCCGATGATCAGCACGTCGACCTTGGCGAGCAAGTTGCCGAGCAAATCGAGCTTGGTCGAGATCTTGGCGCCGCCGACAACCGCCGCCACCGGACGCTGCGGGTGCTCGAGCGCCTTGCCGAGCGCATCGAGCTCGGCCTGCATGGAGCGGCCGGCATAAGCGGGCAGTCTGTGGCCGAGGCCTTCGGTCGAGGCGTGCGCGCGATGCGCGGCCGAAAAGGCATCGTTGACCCACATGTCGCCGAGCTTCGCCAGCGCGTCGACGAAGGCGGGATCGTTCTTCTCCTCACCGGCGTGGAAGCGCGTGTTTTCCAGGCACAGGATGTCGCCCTGCTTCATCGCGGCGACCGCGGCTTCCGCCGCTTCGCCGATGCAGTCATCGGCGAACTTCACCGGGCGCTTGATGACGCGTGCGACTTCAGCGGCGACGGGCTTCAATGAATTCTTGGCGTCACGGCCCTTCGGGCGGCCGAAATGCGAAAGCAGGATGACCTTGGCGCCCTTGTCCGCGAGCTCGGTCAGCGCCGGCGCCACGCGCTCGATGCGGGTCGCGTCGGTGACGATGCCGTTGTCGACGGGGACGTTGAGATCGACGCGGACGAGGACGCGTTTGCCCTTCACGTCGACGTGGTCGAGGGTACGGAAGCTCTGAGACATGGATGACTCTTCAGTCGTCATGGCCGGACTTGTCCCGGCCATCCCGCTTATGAAGGCAATGCATCCCTAAGCGAGATGCCCGGCACAAGGCCGGGCATGACAATTTGATAATTCGACTAGATCAGCTTGCCCATCGCGACGGCCGTGTCGGCCATGCGGTTGGAGAAGCCCCATTCATTGTCGTACCAGCTCATGACACGCACGAACGTCCCGTCCATCACCTTGGTCTGGTCCATGTGGAAGATCGAGGAGTGCGGGTCGTGGTTGAAGTCGAGCGACACGTTCGGATCGTTGGTGAAGGCGAGGATGCCCTTCAACTGCTGATCGGCCGCGCGCTTGATCGCGCCGTTGATCTCGTCCTTGCTCGTGCCCTTCTTGGCGACGAACTTGAAGTCGATGACCGAAACGTTCGGTGTCGGCACGCGGATCGAGACGCCGTCGAGCTTGCCGTTGAGCTCGGGCAGGACGAGGCCGACGGCCTTGGCGGCACCGGTCGAGGTCGGGATCATGTTCAGCGCCGCGGCGCGCGCACGGTAGAGATCCTTGTGATAGGTGTCGAGCGTCGGCTGGTCGCCGGTGTACGAATGGATCGTCGTCATGAAGCCCTTGTCGATGCCGACGGCATCGTTGAGCACCTTGGCGACCGGCGCGAGGCAGTTGGTCGTGCACGAGGCGTTCGAGACGATCTTGTGATCCTTGGTCAGCTTGTCGTGGTTGACGCCGAACACGACCGTCATGTCGGCGCCGTCGGCCGGGGCCGAGACGAGGACGCGCTTGGCGCCGGCGGTCAGATGCATCGACGCCTTGTCCTTGGCGGTGAAGATGCCGGTGCACTCCATGGCGATGTCGACGCCGAGGTCCTTCCACGGCAGCTTGGTCGGGTCCTTCTCGGCCGTCACCTTGATGGCGCCGTTGCCGAGCGAGATCGTGTCGCCCTTGACCGTGACCGTGCCGGGGAAGCGGCCGTGTACGCTGTCGTAGCGCAGCAGGTGCGCGTTGGTCTCGACCGGGCCGAGATCGTTGATGCCGACGACTTCGACGTCCTTGCGGCCGCTCTCGGCGATGGCGCGCAGGATGTTGCGGCCGATGCGGCCGAAACCATTGATGGCAACGCGTACTGTCATGTGGGTCGCTCCCGGGTCTTAAGGTCCGCTCCCCGTCTCCTTAGCTAAAGACGAGGATGCCCGGGACAAGCCCGGGCATGATGATTGTCAAAGCTTCTTCATCGCTGCGTCGGCAATTGCCTCCGCTGTAATCCCGAAATGTTTGTAGAGTTCCTTGTACGGCGCGCTGGCGCCGAAGCCGTGCATGCCGACGAAGATACCGTCGGCGCCGATGATCGCGTCCCAGCCCATGCGCACGGCGGCCTCGACGCCGATCTTGACGCGCGCATCGCCGATGATGGCCGCGCGGGCATCGTCGGGCTGCTCGAAGAACAGTTCGAAGCAGGGCACCGAGACGACGCGAGCGGCGACGCCCTTCTCGGCGAGCTTCTTGGCCGCATCGACCGCGATCGAGACTTCCGAGCCGGTGGCGAAGATCGAGACGTCCGCGCGTCCGTCCGGACCGGCGATCTCGTAGGCGCCCTGGGCGCAGATGTTCTCGGCGTCGAGCCGGTTGCGCAGCTGCGGCAGGTTCTGGCGGGTGAGCGCCATCGCGCTCGGCCGGTCCTTGGCGCGCAGCGCCAGCTCCCAGCATTCGGCGGTCTCGACGGCGTCGCAGGGGCGGAAGACCATGAGGTTCGGGATCGCGCGCAGCGCGGCGAGATGCTCGACCGGCTGGTGCGTCGGGCCGTCCTCGCCGAGACCGATGGAGTCGTGGGTGAGGATGTGGATGGCGCGCTCGCCCATCAGCGCCGCGAGGCGGATCGCCGGACGCGAATAATCCGAGAAGACGAGGAACGTGCCGGAGTAGGGGACGATGCCGCCGTGCAGCGCCATGCCGTTCATCGCGGCGGCCATGCCGTGCTCGCGGATGCCGTAATGGATGAAGCGGCCCGAGAAGTCGTTCGGCGTGATCGCCGTCATCGACTTGGTGCGGGTATTGTTGGAGCCGGTGAGGTCGGCCGAGCCGCCGACCATTTCGGGCAGCGCCGGGATCAGGCTCTCGAGCGCGAATTCGCACGCGGTGCGCGTCGCGATCTCCTTCGGCGAAGCGGCGAGCTTCTCCTTGATCTCGCGCACGGCCTTGGTCAGCGCGGAGTCCGAAACCTCGCCGCGCATGCGGCGCTCGAATTCGGCGCGCTTGTCGCCGAGCGCGGCAAGGCGCTTCTTCCAGTCGGCGTGCGCCGGCTTGCCGCGGCTACCTGCCTCGCGCCAGGCCGAGAGGATATCGGCCGGCACCTCGAACGGCGTGTGCGCCCAGTGCAGGTTTTCGCGCGCGCCCTTGATCTCGTCGGCGCCGAGCGGCGAGCCGTGCGACGACGACTTGCCGGCCTTGGTCGGCGCGCCGTAGCCGATCGTGGTCTTGCAGGCGATCATCACCGGGCGATCCGATTTCTGCGCCTTCTGAAGCGCCGCGGCGATGGCCTGCGGATCGTGGCCGTCGATGCGCCACGACGCCCAGCCGCAGGCCTCGAACCGCTTCACCTGATCGGTCGAGTCGGACAGCGACAGCGCGCCGTCGATCGAAATGCCGTTGTCGTCGAACAGCACGATCAGCTTGTTCAATTTCAGATGCCCGGCGAGCGCGATGGCTTCGTGGCTGATGCCTTCCATCAAATCGCCGTCGGAGGCGAGCACGTAGGTCTTGTGATCGACGACAGTCTCGCCGAACACGGCCGCCATGTGCTTCTCGGCGATCGCCATGCCGACCGCGGTGGCGAGCCCCTGGCCGAGCGGGCCGGTCGTGGTCTCGACGCCGGCGGTGATGAAATTCTCCGGATGGCCCGGCGTCTTCGAGCCGAGCTGGCGGAAGCGCTTGATCTCGTCGAGGCTCACCGAGGAATAGCCGGTCAGATAGAGCAGCGAATAGATCAGCATCGAGCCGTGGCCGGCCGACAGCACGAAGCGGTCGCGGTCGGCCCAGTGCGGGTCGCTCGGATCGAATTTGAGAAACTGCGTGAACAGCACGGTCGCCACGTCGGCGGCGCCCATGGGCAGCCCGGGATGGCCGGATTTCGCCTGCTCGACGGCGTCCATCGACAGCGCCCGGACCAGATTGGCCATCCGCTCGTGGGACATGGCGGCGGCTCCTTCGCGGCGGTCTGCGGGCGCCACGGCGGCCGACGACGAGGTCTGTGCGTTCATGAAAAAGGGCCTGTTTCGTGGGGTGGATTACCATGTGACGCCCCCGAGTCAATGTGACCGGGGCTACGCAGGCGAGCCATGCACAGAGCTTCGAATTCAGTGGGGCATATCCTTCCGGCGGCGTTGACGAGCGCATTTCGTGACACGTAAGGTTCCGGGTCTAACCATCTGCCGCTGCAACGCTTTTCTGGAACTCGCGCGGGGCGATGAACGAGCAGAGCACGATCGATGCTGCGGTGAAGCGCCTCGCTCTGGCGCTGGACGCGCTCGACGCCGCGGTTGAGCGGCGGCGCGACAGCGACCAGGACGAGGAGACGCTTGCGCAGCAGCTGCACGACCTCGGGACCGACCGCAGCCGGCTCGCCGCCGCGCTCGACGGCGAGACCTCGCGCGCGCGCAGGCTCGAAGCCACCAACCGCGAGATTGCCGAACGCCTCGATACGGCGATCGCATCGATCCAGGCGGTGCTCACCTCACATGAGGGAGGCGGCTAGTCATGGGCCAGGTCAACGCCACGATTGCCGGGCGCCAGTACCGCCTCGCCTGTGAGGACGGGCAGGAAGATCACCTGCTGGCCCTGGCCAAGGACATCGACACGCGCATCATCGACCTGCGCCGCAAGTTCGGCGAGATCGGCGACACGCGGCTCACCGTCATGGCCGCGCTGATGCTGGCCGACGAGATGACCGAGACGCGCCAGAAGTTCCGGGTCCTCGAGGATGAGATCGTCGCCCTGAGAGAGGCGCGCGAGACCTCGGCCGACCGGGCGAGGGCGGCGTCCGATGCGGTGATCGGCGCCTTCCACTCGGCCGCCGAGCGCATCGAGGGCATCACCCGCAAGCTCAACGAGACGGTCGGCGCGGGCGCGGCGCCGATCGGCTAGGCTTTCGCCAATGCCGGACGACATCGACGCGCGGGTTCGCCGCAGCTTCTCGCAGCAGACCTTGATGCGCACCCTCGGCGCCGAAGTTCTCGCCGTGCGGCCCGGCGAGGTCGAGATCGTCCTGCCCTTCGCCGAGCACATCCTCCAGCAACACGGTTTCGTCCATGCCGCCGCGGTCGCGGCAATCGCCGACAATGCCTGCGGCTATGCGGCGCTGACGACCATGCCGCCGGACACCGCGGTGCTGACGGTGGAGTTCAAGACCAACCTCTTGTCGCCGGCCAAGGGTGAGCGCATGCGCGCGATCGGCCGGGTCGTGCGCGCCGGGCGGAATCTGATCATCACCGCGGCGGACGTGTTCGCCGACACCGGTGGGGCCTCGAAGCAGGTGGCGCTGATGACCGCGACGATGATGGTGGTGAAGGGCGATACCGGCTTGAAGGATTGAGGGGCGGGGCAGGGCCGGTGTCGCCGACCGACTCCGCGGCCTGTGGCGCATCCTGCGTCGAAGCACTACATTGCCCAAGCGGGGCTGCGGGGTGCGTGAAGGAGACACATTCCCCGGGGCCTTACGATCCCTAAGGGAGCTGTCCCTGGCCGGGCCCGTGGGTTCGGTCATATGGCGCCCACCTACTTCTGTAGGTTCCCGGGATCAGTCTCCCACGGCCATCGTGGCTCCGCACTGAATACTTGTCCCGGGCGCAGCGCAGCACGAAGTGATGCGCTGCAGAACCGGGACCGCAACAATGTGCGACGGTCCCGGATCTGCGGTGCACCGCTACGCGCTGCACCGCGTCCGGGACACAGCCTTGAAATCCATCTCCGACCAGAAAGCCGAACTCCGCAACGCCACGCTGGCGAAGCGCGACGCCATGCCGGCAGACCTGCGCCAGCGCGGCGGCGAAATCATCGCGGCGCGGCCGTTCCCGGTGGCCATCGCGCCGGGCACGATCGTCTCCGGCTTCATGCCGCTGAAGAGCGAGATCAACCCGCTGCCGCTGATGAAGGCGCTCGCGGCAGCCGGTGCCAAGCTCGCGCTTCCCGCAATCGCCGGCCGCGGCAAGCCGCTGACGATGCGCGCATACGCTTTTGGGGACGAGTTCGCGCGCGGCCAATGGGGCATCCGCGAACCGAAGCCGGAAGCGCCGGAAGTCTTCGCCGACGTGCTGCTCGTGCCGCTCGCCTGCTTCGACCGTGCGGGCCAGCGCATCGGCTATGGCGCCGGCTATTACGACATGACGATCCGCCGGCTGCGGGACATGAAGAAAGTCGTCGCCGTCGGCATCGCCTTCGCGGGCCAGGAGATCGCGAAAGTTCCCGCCACGGACCGCGACGAGCGCCTCGATCTCGTGCTAACGGAGACGGACGTAATCGATTTCCGCGGAAGCTGAATGCGTATTCTTTTCGTCGGTGACATTGTCGGGCGCAGCGGGCGCCACGTGCTGGTCCACAAGCTGCCTGGCCTGATCGAGGACTGGGCGCTCGATCTCGTCGTCGTCAATGGCGAGAACGCCGCCGGCGGCTTCGGCATCACCGAGACGATCTACAACGAGTTCATCGAAGCCGGCGCCGACGCGGTCACGCTCGGCAACCATGCCTGGGACCAGCGCGAGGCGCTCGTGTTCATCGAGCGCGCGCCGCGCCTGATCCGGCCGATCAATTATCCCGCCGGCGCACCCGGCCGCGGTGCGGCGATGATCGAGGCCAAGAACGGCGCACGCGCGCTCGTCATCAACGCCATGGCGCGCATCTTCATGGATCCGATGGACGATCCGTTCGCCGCGATCGAGCGCGAACTCTCCGCCTGTCCGCTGGGGGAGGGCGCCGACGCGATCGTGCTCGACTTCCACGGCGAGGCGACCAGCGAGAAGCAGGCGATGGGCTATTTCTGCGACGGCCGCGCCAGCCTCGTCGTCGGCACGCACACGCACGTGCCGACCGCCGACCACCGCATCATGCCCGGCCGCACCGCCTTCATGTCCGATGTCGGCATGACCGGCGACTTCGATTCCGTGATCGGCATGAACAAGGACGAGCCGCTCAACCGCTTCCTGCGCAAGATTCCGGGCTCGAAGTTCGAGCCGGCCAACGGCCACGCCACGCTCTGCGCGCTCGCGGTGGAGACCGACGCCAAGGGCCTCGCGGTGAAGGTCGCCCCGGTGCGGCTGGGCGGCGCGCTCGAGGAGACGCGGCCGACCTTCTGGGGCTAAGCCCGCCAGCATTTCTTTTTTGCCGCAGGCGGATTATATAGCCGCCTCAAACCGACAGTCCGATCAACCCGTTAGCTTCGCAGATCTGCCATGGCCGGCCATTCACAATTCAAGAACATCATGCACAAGAAGGGGCGCGCGGATAAGGCGCGTTCCAAGCTGTTCAGTAAGCTCGCGCGCGAGATCACCGTCTCGGCGAAGCTCGGCATGCCGGACCCGGACTTCAACCCGCGCCTGCGCGCCGCGATCCTCGCGGCCAAGGCCGAGAACATGCCCAAGGACAATATCGAGCGCGCCATCAAGAAGAGCCAGGGCGGCGACACCGAGAGCTATGACGAGATCCGCTACGAGGGCTATGCGCCTGGCGGCGTCGCCGTCATCGTCGAGGCGCTGACCGACAACCTCAACCGCACCGCGGGCGAAGTGCGCGCGATCTTCACCAAGGCGGGCGGCAACCTGGCGACGACCGGCGCGGTGTCGTTCATGTTCGACCATCTCGGCACCGTCGAATACGACGCCAAGGTCGCGACCGCCGACCAGATGCTCGAAGCAGCGATCGAGGCCGGCGCGGAGGACGTCGTCTCCGACGAGAACGGCCACCAGATCGTCACCAAAACGGACACGCTGCACGAGGTCGGCAAGGCGCTCGAGGCGAAGTTCGGCGAGCCGCGCAAGTCCGGCATGATGTGGAAGCCGCAGAACTCGGTCGCGGTCGACGACGAGGCCGGCGAGAAGATTTTGAAGCTGATGGACGCGCTCGACGACAATGACGATGTGCAGAACGTCTATGCCAATTTCGAGGTGTCCGACGCGCTCGTGCAGAAGATGAGCGCGTAGGGCGAGATTGCGCGCGGCCTTACCCCACGGTCATTGCCGGGCTTGACCCGGCAATGACCGTGGGGGACTTCCCGGTCGCGACTTTATCAAAACCCCTTCACCACCTCGGCGACGTGCTCCACGTAAGGCGGTTCGGCGAAGCAGTCGCCGACGAGCTTGCGCCATTCCTGGAAGTCGGGCGATTGGCGGAAGTCGACCGTGTGGTTCTCAAGCGTCTCCCAATCGACCAGCAGCCGGTAGCGCTGCGGCTTCTCGTGCGAGCGCGCGAGGCGCATTCCCTTGCAGCCCTTGGCGCGTTTGAAGATCGGCGCGGCCTTGGCGACGCCGGCCTCGAACTGTTTCTCCATGCCGGGCTTGACGTCGATCTGCGCGATTTCGGTGATCATGATGGCTCCTGTCTGGGGGGCCATTATGCGGCGGCCGGTGCGCGCTGACTACTCCGCGGCCAGTCGGTCGACCGCGTCGAGGAAGCCGCCGGACTGATGCCGCCAAAGCGCCGCGTAATGCCCGTCGGCGCGCAGCAACTCGGCGTGCGTGCCTTCCTCGACGACGCGGCCCGCGTCGAGCACGACGAGGCGGTCCATCTGCGCGATCGTCGAGAGCCGGTGCGCGATCGCGATCACGGTCTTGCCGCGCATCAGCGTGCCGAGGCTCTGCTGGATCGCCGCCTCCACCTCGCTGTCGAGCGCCGAAGTCGCCTCGTCGAGCACGAGGATCGGAGCGTCCTTCAGGATGACGCGGGCAATGGCGATGCGCTGGCGCTGGCCGCCGGACAGCTTGACGCCGCGCTCGCCGACATGGGCGTCGTAGCCGCGCCGGCCGAGCTGGTCCTCGAGATCGAGGACGAAGTCGTGCGCATGAGCGAGCTTCGCCGCCGCGACGATCTCCGCGTCGCTGGCGCCGGGCCGGCCGTAGCGGATGTTGTCGCGGATCGAGCGGTGCAGCAGCGAGGTGTCCTGGGTCACCACCGAGATCTGCGCGCGCAGCGAATCCTGCGTGACGCCGGCAATGTCCTGCCCGTCGACCAGGATGCGGCCACCCTCGAGGTCGAAGAAGCGCAGCAGCAGGTTGACCAATGTCGATTTGCCGGCGCCGGAGCGGCCGACAAGGCCGATCTTCTCGCCCGGCCGGACGGCGAGGCTCAGGTCGTCGATGAGGCCGTTGGCGCGGCCATAGCCGAAGCGGACGTTCTCGAAGCGAACCTCGCCGCGCGTCACGGCGACGTCGGGCGCCTCCGGACGGTCGGTCAGCGTCAGCGGACGGGCGATGGTCAGCATGCCCTCCTGCACGACGCCGATGTTCTCGTAGATGCCGGTGATCTGCCAGGCGACGGAGCCGGACGCGCTGACGATCTGCATCGCCATCGGCAGCGCCATGGCGACCGCACCGACGGCGACCTGCCCGGTCACCCAGAGGCCGATGGCGGCCGCGCCGGTGCCGAGGATCAAAACGGCATCGAGCATGGACAGCGAGATCGCGAACAGGGTGTTGAGCCGCACCTGGTGCTGGAAGCTCCGCGTATGCACGTCGACGGCTTCGCGCACATAGGCGTCTTCGTCGCGCGGGCGCGCGAACAGCTTCACCGTGAGGATGTTGGTGTAGGTATCGACGATGCGGCCGGTCAGCATCGAGCGCGCCTGCGAGGTGACCATCGAGCGGTCACGCATGCGCGGCACGAACAGCGCCAGCGTCGCGATGTAGCCGGCAAACCAGATCGCCACCGGCACGGCCAGCCAGCGGTCGGCGGCGGCGAGCACGATGAGCGCGCTGGTGCCGTAGATCGCGATGAACCACACCGAGGTGAGGAGCTGGACCAGCGTCTCGCGGATCGAGGGCCCGGTCTGCATCACGCGATTGGCGATGCGGCCGGCGAAATCGTTCTGGAAGAAGCCCCAGGATTGCCGCACGACGTGCCAATGGTTCTGCCAGCGGATGCGGTTCGAGACGTTCACCGCGATCGCCTGGTTGATCATCAATTGCTGCACGACGAAGGCGACCGGCTTCACCACCAGGAACAGCGCCAGCATGGCGGCGAACATCGGCCAGCCTCTGGCAATGAGTTCGTCGCGTGGCGTGGTGGTGACCAGCGTCACCAGTTCGCCGATGAACACCGGCACCGTGACGTTGAGCAGGGCGACGACGAAGCCGGCGGCGAACAGCGCCGCGAACGCGCCCTTGGTCTGGCGGACGAAATGCCAATAGAAGGCGATCAGGCCGGGCGGCGGCTCGGCCGCGGCCGGCACGGCGGTCGTCTTCACCCAGTTTTCGAACCGACGGAACATGCTCTCGTATCCAACGCGCCCGCGCGCAGAACCCGGCGGGTCCTGCGCGCGAAGTCTAGCGTAAACCGCCCGAGTCGCGGCTCTTTAGCCGGCGTTCGTGTTCCAACCGTGGCGTTACACGGTTAACGCCGCGCTCAAGCGACGGCGTACTTGCCGCGCGCCAGGAAGCGGTCCCTCTGATCCTCGTTCGCGGTGTCGCGGATCGACTTGATGGTGGGGAGTATCGCCAGCATCTTCTTGACCGCATCGCGCGCCTCGATCCGGTCGATCCACGCCTTCACGTGCGGGCGCTTGGAAAGATCGATGGCGAGCAGGCCGACATTGCGCATCCACGGGAACGCCGCCATGTCGGCGATCGTGTACTCGTCGCCGGCGACGTAGGCGTGCGACGTGAGCCGCTGCTCATAGAGATCGAACAGCGTGTTGACCTGCGTGCGGTAGCGGGCGTGGCCGTAGTCCTGGCCGGCCGGGGCGTATTTCGAGAAATGGACAAGCTGGCCGGACATCGGCCCGACATTGGCCATCTGCACCATCAGCCACTGAATCGTGTCGTAGCGCTTCGCCGGATCCTTCGGCATGAACTTGCCGGTCTTCTCGGCGAGATAGATGAGGATCGCGCCCGACTCGATCACCGTATAGGGCTTGCCGCCGGGGCCGTCGCTGTCGACGATCGCCGGCACTTTCTTCAGCGGGTTGATCTTCGCGAATTCGGGCGCGAATTGCTCGCCCTTCCAGACGTCGACGGTCTTCAAATTGTAGGGCAGCCCGCACTCCTCGAGCATGATGAAGATCTTCTGCACGTTCGGGCTGGTCAGCGCGTAAAAGTCGATCATGGATGTGTCTCTCTTCCCCTCAGGCCCGCGACAAGCGGGCGGCGTTTTATAGCATTGCGCCCGCGCGGTGGAATGCGCAGACGTCGATCACCTTGGCGTGTTTTGAGGTTCTGAAAGCCCGGCCGCCTGGTGCAGGCATGTTGGGCAGAGGCAATCCTCGGCCGCGTCGCCGGGCAAGTCTCCGGGGATGGGCAGCCGCGCCGGCACGGACGCGCACCAGCATTCCGCCGAGAGACCGCAGTCGAACGCCGCGCCGCAGCGGGCGCAGGCGAGGCGGCGCGGCCGCGGCGTTTCGCTCGTCAGACTCATGGCCTATTGCGGCTCGCCGCCGCCGATATAGCCGGTGATCTTCCAGGCGCCGCCGGCCTTCGTATAGCAAAGCTGGTCGTTGCCGAGCGGCGCGACCGAGTCGACGGAGACGTAGCCTGCCTTTCCGGCCGGCGTGATGATGCGCAGATAGTTCGGCGCCTTGTCCGAGGGCTCCGGAGCGACCCGCACGAGGGCGAGCGCAAGCTTGCCGGCGACCGGCGCGTCGGCGCGCGGCGCGCTGTGCACGTCGATGCCGTCCGATACCGGATAGCCCCATTCGCCCTCGTTGGTCCTGGTGGCGGCGACCAGCGCCTCGAAGGCCTTGCCGTCGAAGGCGGGATCGGCCGGCGCGCACATTGCGCCGGCGCGCTTTGGCAGCGGCGAGCCGGTCGGGTCCTCAGCATAGCTCGCCAGCATGTCCCAGCCCGCGGTATCGGGACGCGCAAGCCCGAGCGCGATGGCGAGATTGTCGATGCCCGATTTCTTCTTGTCGGCGCCGTCGCCGTTCTCGCGCTCCCAGAAGAAGCCCTGCGCGACGGTGAGTTGCGCGAGCGCGGCGCGGTCCTTCTTCTCGGCGGCCGCGCCGAGCTGCTTGCGGAAGGCGGCGAAGGACGGATCGTCGACCGCATTCGGCAGGGTGATGGCGACCGGCTTGTAAGGCGCCGGCGGCGACGGCGCGGGCGGTTTGCCCTGCGCCGATGCGGCGGTGGTGACGAGCGCGGCCGCGAACGCCGCGATGAGACAATGGCTGCGCATGGTTGTCGCTCCCGAAGGCAGGCCTCGGAGCAAGCCTAGCACAGGCGTCGGACGCTGCGCGCCGCGCCTAGGCCGGCTTCTTCTTTTTCTTCGTCGTTTTCTTGACCGCTTTCTTGATCGGCTTCTTTTTCGCCACCGCGGCCGCCGCCCACAATTGAGTCGGTTCGCACTTGTCGACGAGCCGCGGTCGGTCGGCGGCCGGCAATGCGGTGAAGAATTTCAGCCCGGTCAGCTTTTCGATCACGCCGACGTTGACGCGCGACTGCTCCATGAACGTGCGGCCGAGCTTGGGCGGGTAATTGTGATTTCCCATGACGAAGGCATAAGCGGCCTTGGCCTGCGGGTCGTAGACGACCTTGTAGAGCGCGACCGGGACCACGACGCCGCCGGTGCAGGCCTGCGTCTGCCCCGTATTGCGTGCCTTGCAGACGAATTTGGTCGGGAAAGTCTCCAGCTCGATCGCGCCGCCGCAGGCATTGTCCGCCTTGGCGATGTTGATCTTGCGGGTCGTGCCGTCGCCGCGGATCGGCCCCGTCACCACGTAGATCGCCTTGCGCGCGACGGCGGCCTTGCGCACCTCCGTCTCGAGCGAGCGCCAGATCGCGGCGTTGAACGTGTCGCCGGCCTGCGGCACCGCGTTCGAGAACACGAAGGTGTCGCGCATGTTGACGTCGCTGTTGTTGAAATCGTCCGACGGCGCCATGTGGCCGATCTCGAATTTCTCCGGCGTCTTCCTGTAGTCGCCGGGGTCGGGCTGGCCATTGGCGGGCACGCAGAGGTCGCCGCTGAAGCTGATGTTTTTCGGGCGCTTGAACTTGTTGGTGAGCTTGGCCTTGGTCAGGTTCTCGATCACCCAGTCCGGCGTCTTGCTGGCATTGTCGTGCGACAGCACGAAACGGTCGTGACAGACCCGTGTCTTACCCGCGGAGCTGCCGTCGGGCAGCCCGATCGCCTGCCAGATCGCGGCGCAGGTGTTCGGGTCTCTGTCTTGCGGATTGCACTCGGCCTTCGCGAAGGCATGGGTGCTGCCGGCGGCCGCGAGGCCGGCGACAGCAACAGCGATGATGATGTTGCGCATGATCGTCCCCCCGATCATGCAAGATTACGTCTGCACGCAATAGGTGTAAACTATCTTGTGCGCTACTTAGCGGGCGAGAGACGAAGAATTCGGCCGTCCGCCTCGTCGGTGAGCAGATAGAGCGCGCCATCCGGCCCCTGCCGCACGTCGCGGATGCGGGCGTTGATGCCCTCGAGCAGCCGCTCCTCCCTGACGGGCTTGCCGTCCTTCAATTCCAGCCGCGAGAGCAACTGGAATTTCAGTGCGCCGCTGAACAGGCTGCCCTTCCAGGCGGGAAACAGGTCGCCGGTGTAGAACGTCAGGCCCGACGGCGCGATCGACGGCGTCCAGTGCCACACCGGATCGGTGATGCCGGGTGCGGTTTGGGCCCCGCCGCCGACCTTTG
>Ga0310810_10004097_pt1 | contig 16061 bp, 15 predicted proteins | sample NCmetagenome_FD_207641 | JGI IMG/M metagenome (GOLD analysis project Ga0310810, IMG submission 207641) | Soil microbial communities from experimental microcosm in Duke University, North Carolina, United States - NC | ecosystem: Engineered > Artificial ecosystem > Soil microcosm > Unclassified ... | reverse complement strand
CTCGGCGAACCGCGGATCGCGCACGTCCGCGACGACCGCCGTCACAACGCCCCCACGTGGTGCAGCGCGGAGCGCACGACCTCCTCGTGACGCGGCTCGAGCGACACGAGGGGCGAGCGGAGCACGTTCTCGAACCGTCCCATCATCCAGAGCGCCGCCTTGATCGGGATCGGGTTGGTCTCGACGAAGGCCGCGCGCAGGAGGGGGAGCAGCCGCACGTGCCGTTCGCGCGCGCCCGCGAAATCGCCCGCGCGGCCGAGCCGTACCAGCTCGACCGCCAGCCGCGGCGAGACGTTCGATACGACCGAGATGAGCCCGTCCGCACCGAGCGCGAGCATCGGGAGCGTCACCTCGTCGTCGCCCGAGAGGACGGAGAACCCGGCCGGCCGGCGCGTGATGATGTCGGTGATCTGCGGGAGGAGCCCCGACGCTTCCTTGGTGGCGACGATGCGCGGATCGGCCGCCAGTTCCACGGTCGTCGACGCCTCGATGTTGCACGCCGTCCGCGAAGGCACGTTGTAGAGGACGATCGGGAGATCGACCGCGTCGGCGATCGAGCGGAAGTGGAGCGCCATGCCGCGCTGCGGCGGCTTCGTGTACGCCGGCGCCGCGTGCAGCAGATGCGTCGCGCCCGCGTCGCGCATCGCGCGCGAGATCTCGATCGCCCGCGCGGTGTCGTTGGAGCTCGCCCCGGCGACGACGGGCACGCGACCGCGCGCGCGCTCCACGACGATCTCGACGACGCGCCGCTGCTCGTCGATCGACATGGTCGCGGCCTCGCCGGTGGATCCGCACGGCACGAGGAAGTCGATCCCTTCGTCGAGCTGCCAGTCGGCGAACCCGCGCAAGGCGCGCTCGTCGAGCGCACCCGATGCGGTGAACGGCGTGGCGAGGGCGGTGCCGCAGCCCACGAGCGCGCTGCTCACGCGATGGTCTCCGGCTGCGCGTCGAGCACGTCGGCGAGGGTGAACACGCCGCGCCGTCCGATCAGCCAGCGCGCGGCGACGAGCGCGCCTTCGGCGAAGACGCGACGGTCGCGCGCCTCGTGCACCAGCCGGATCTGCTCGAACGGCGCGTCGAACACGACTTCGTGCGTCCCGGGCACGTGACCGACGCGAACGCTCGTGATCGGAACGCGCCGGCCGAGCGTGCGCTCCGTCGTCTGCGCGAGCGCGGCGGCGGTGCCGGAGGGGGCGTCGCGCTTGGCCGAGTGGTGGGTCTCGACGAGGTGCGCCTCGAACCCCTCGAGCCGCGCGAACAGCCGGCCCGCCTCGGCGACGATGCGGTCGAACGCCGCGACGCCGATGGAGAAGTTGGGCGCGGTGAGCAGCGCGCCGCCCGCCCGCTCGGCGTCCGCGCTGATCGCCGGCAGCTCCTCGTACCATCCGGTGGTGCCCACCACGACCGGGCACCGCGCGGCGAGACAGGCGCGCACGTTCGCCGGCGCCGCCGACGGCTCGGTGAACTCGATCGCGACGCTCGCCCCGCGGAGGCTCTCGCTCGTGATGCCGGCGTAGCCGGGATCGGCGGCGTCGAGCGCGGCCACGACCTGGAAGCCGCGCTCGGGCGCCAGGGCGGCCAGCGCGCGCCCCATGCGGCCCATGCCGATCAGCGCGACGGGGGTGGCGGTCACGGGCAGGTCGCGCTGTCGCCGAAGAAGGCGGCGTGCAGCCGCTGCATCGCCGGGCTCACCTGCTCGCCGTCGACGACGACGGTGAGATTGATCCCGCTCGCGCTGAGCGAGAGCATGTGGACGCGAATGTCGCCGATGGCGGTGAGGGCGCAGGCCATCGCGGTGCCGCCGTCGCTGAGCCCCGTGCCGACCACCGACACGATGCCGCGGTTCCGTTCCACCGTCACGTCGCCATGCTCGCGCAGGTCGACCATGAGCGCCTCGAGACGGGAGGCGTCGTCGATCGTCACCGACACGCTCACCTCCGACGTGGCGACGACGTCGACCGACGTCCGGTGGCGCTCGAACACGCCGAACAGCCGGCGCATGAAGCCCTCGGTGAGGAGCATGCGCGCGCTGCGCACCTTGACGAGGCTCACGCCGCTCTTGCCGGCGATCGCGGTGACGGGTCGGCGCGGCGCGTCGAAGGTGATGAGTGTCCCCGTGCCCTCGGGGCGGCGCGAATTGAGGATCCACACCGGGATCCCTTTCGTGACCGCGGGGGCGATCGTGTTCGGGTGGAGCACCTTCGCGCCGAACGACGCGAGCTCCGACGCCTCGTCGAACGCGATCCGCTCGATGAGCTGCGAGCCCTGCACGACGCGGGGATCGGCGGTGAGCATCCCGTCCACGTCCGTCCAGATCTCGATCGCCTCGGCCTGCATCGCCGCGCCGACGAGCGAGGCGCTGTAGTCCGAGCCGCCGCGCCCGAGCGTCGTCGTCACGCCGGTATCGCGCGCCGAGCCGATGTAGCCGCCCATGACGGGAATCTCCCCGTCGCGCAGGATCGGACCCAGCAGCCGATGCGCCGCTTCGGCGATCGCGTCGGCCTGGGGCTCCGCGCGCGTGTAGCTGTCGTCGGTGATCACCACGTGACGCGCGTCGACGTGCGTCGCCGGCAGTCCGCGCAGCCGGAACGCGGCGACGATGAGCACGGAGGAGATCTGCTCGCCGAGCGAGGCGATCGCGTCGAGCGAGCGCGGGGTGAGATCGCCGAGCGTGGTGAGCGCGTCGGCGAGCATCGCCAGCTCGTCGAACATCGCCGACAGCTCGGCGCAGATGTCGTCCGCGACCGCCTGATCCGCGGCGAGGAGGAGCTGGCTCTGCGTGAGGTGCCGCTCGCGCAGCTCCTCGATGGCGCGCAGCGCGCCGATGAGCTGTCCGCGCGCCGCCTGCTCGGCGATGGCGAGCAGCGCGTTCGTCGCGCCGGCGAGGGCGCTGACGACGACGACCGGATGGCGCTCGCGGCGCGCGGCGATGATCGAGGCCGTCCGCGCGATCGCCTCGGCGTCTCCCACCGAGGTGCCGCCGAACTTGCAGACGATCACGCGACGCCCGCCTGCCCCGTCGCGACGAGCAGTTCCGCGTTGAGCACCGAGGCGCCGGCCGCGCCGCGCACCGTGTTGTGGCCCATCGCGACGAGCTTCACGTCGAAGAGCGGATCTTCGCGCACGCGGCCCACGGTCACCGTCATCCCGTGGCCGGCCTCGACGTCGCGGCGGGGCTGCGGCCGATCCGGCGCGTCGCTCACGACGAGCGCGCGCTCCGGCGCGCTCGGCAGGCCGCGCGCGCATTCGTCGCCCTGCCACTCGCGCAGTGCCTCGAGCGCGGCGCCGGCGTCGACGTGCGTCTCGAAGTCCACCGAGAGACACACCGTGTGCCCGTTCTCCACCGGCACGCGGTTGGCGTGCGCGCTGATGGCGATCGGGGCGTGTTCGATGTGCGTCTCCTGGCGGCGGCCGAGCATCTTCTGGATCTCGGTCTCGATCTTCGCTTCCTCGTCCTTGATGTACGGGACGACGTTGCCGAGGATGTCGAGCGAGGGCACGCCGGGATAGCCTGCGCCGGACACCGCCTGCATGGTGGCGACGAACAGCCGGCGAATGCCGAACGCCTCGTGCAGCGGCGCGAGGCCCATCACCGCCATGATCGACGCGCAGTTCGCGTTCGTGACGATCCCGCCCTTCCAGCCGCGGTTCGAGCGCTGCACGTCGAGCAGGCCGAGGTGATCGGCGTTGACCTCGGGGATGACGAGCGGGACGTCCTGATCCATCCGGTGGTTCTTCGCGTTGCTCAGCACGAGCCGGCCGGCGCGCGCGAAAGCCTGCTCGACGTCGCCGGCGACGCCGGAGTCGAGGGCGGAGAAGACGATGGGCGCGCGCACCGCCGCGGGGTCGCAGGTGCGCACCTCGATGTCGCGCACCGATGCCGGGATCGCGCTCGCGCCGATCCAGCGCGTGGCGTCGGCGTACGTGCGTCCCGCAGACCGCTCGGAGGCGGCGAGTTCCGCGACGTCGAACCAGGGATGGTCGGCGAGCAGGCGAATGAACGACTGGCCGACGGCGCCGGTGGCGCCGAGCACGGCGACGGGGATGCGGGACTTGGGCGTGAAGGGGCTCATGACGCGAGGAGGGTACGCACGATGCGCTCGTACGAGTCGACGGCCTGGCGCAGCTCCTTCACGTCGATGAACTCGTCGCTCGTGTGCGCGACGTGGATGGAGCCGGGACCGAACAGCAGGGGGGTGCCCCACCGGCTGAGCAGCGGGATGTCCGACGTGTAGGCCACGGGGGACACCTCGAACCCGTCGATGGTGTGGAAGTGCTGGGCGGGAATGTAGGAGCCCCACTCGAGCTCCGCGCGATCGCCGGCCCACGCGGTGAGCAGCTCGCGCAGCGGTGCCACGTCGCCGACGAGGCGGAACATCAGCTCCGCCTCGCACAGATCGGGGACGATGTTCGCCTCGGTGCCACCGTGGATCGTGCCGATGTTCACGGTCGTCTCGCCGAGCGCGGGATCGGTCGGGAGCGGCAGCGCGGCGACGCTCGGCAGGAGTGCGAGCATCGGCTCGATGGCCGACACGCCCAGATGCGGATACGCCGAGTGCGCGGCGCGCCCGCGCGTGCGCACGACGACGCGCTGCGAGCCCTTCGCGCCCGAGGCGAGCTTGCTCTCCGTCGGCTCACCGTTGACGAGAAACCGGCTCGTCGCCTGGAGATGGTTCGCGGCGCGCGCGCCGTCGCTCCCCTTCTCCTCGCCGACGACGAAGAGGAGATCGACACGCTGCTCGCCCGACTCGGCGATGCGGTCGGCGGCGCAGAGCATGGCGGCCGCGATCCCTTTCGCGTCGCACGCGCCGCGGCCGTAGAGCTTCGAGCGGTCGAGCCGCGGTCCGATGTACGGCGGGACGGTGTCGAGGTGCGTCGACAGCGTGACGCCACCGCCGGCGCGCGACGCCCACACGTTGGCCCGGCCCTTCGCCACTTCCTGCAGCGTGACGTTCCAGCCGCGGGCGATGAGCCAGCGCGACACGAAGTCGACGGCGGGACCTTCGGCGCCGGTGGACGACTGGAGGGCGAGCAATTCCGCAGCGAGCGCGACGACGTCGGTCATAGCGCACATAGTAGCCGGGAGCGGAGGTGAATTCCACCGCCGCCCCCGCTTCGCCGCGTCGCGTGACGCGCTAGAACGACGTGCTCGAGCCGGTGGTGCTGGAGTCGCCCGAGACGGTGCTGCTCGCCGCCGGTGCGAGGTTCAACCCGGTCGTGTCGCCCTGCCGCACGTTCTCGACGAACATCTGCTGCACGAGACGATTCGCTTCGCGGTGGAACTCGTCGTGATCGCGCTCGGCCGTCTCGCCGATTTGCTGGAGCCGCGCGATGCCGAGCGCCTTGCCCGCCTCGCGGAAGGTCTTGAAGGTGTCCTCGGACTGCCGCGCGGTGACGATGTCGCCGACGAGCCGCAGGAAGTCACTCTCCCGCGCGGCGTCGGCGAGATCGCGCGCCATGCCGAGCGCCTTGCCCATCATCTTCTTCGCCGTGCCGGTTTCGGCGCCGAGCTCACGCTGATAGTCCTCGAGCATGCGCTGGTGTGACAGCGCTTTCGGAAGGAATCGCGCGCAGAGCGACCGGAAGCGTGCGTCGTCGGCCTGCTTCTCGTGATCGCTCAGGTTGTCGACGAACGTCTGGTGCTGCATCACCGCGTTGTTGACCTGGCTCTTCAGAAAATCGATGCCTCGTTCCATGGCTCCTCCGTTGATCGGTCCGACGAGCACGGAGGGGGTGCACAAGGCGCGCCAGCCGCGCATCGAAGCGCGGATGCACTGGGCGAAAACGGGGCGTGGCTAGAGCTCGCCCGCGAGGACGCGGCGGCGCGTCTCGGAGTAGTCCGCGGGAAGGGCACGCGCGGTCTCCATCGCCAGATCCTCGACCGCGTTCAGGAGCGCACGCTTCAGGCGGCGTCCCGCGTCGCCCGAGGGAAGCGTGCGGAGCGTCGCGGCGAGAGCCTGAGGATCGGCGAGGTAGTCGTCGATCGTGGGTGGCGAAACCAGCGCCGTCGCGGCCGCGACCGTGGTGCTCGGGGCGCCGTGGAGGGCAAAGGTGCGTGTGGCGGGGGGGGCCGCACCCGAGGCGAGGAAAGAAGGCTCGACGGACAGCGCGCCCGCCAGACGATCTCTCAGCGAGCTCGTCAGCTCGGACTTCCCGGTCATGACGCGCCAGAGCTGCTGCCGCGACGTGCCCGCGTGGCGAGCCAGGTGCTGCTTCGAGATCCCTCGCTCGATGCGCAGGATCTCGAGTCGCTTGCCGAGTGTGGTGAGCTCGGGCGCACCCTCCGGCAGGACCGAATCGAGCAGCACTTCCGTTGACATACGTTGCAGTCTATCCTAGATTTCCATCCCGAACGAATCCCGAACTCATGCGACGTCTGTTGCGCAGTCTAAGGAGAGCAGGTGGGGAAAGTCAAGAAAGGGACTGGAGTTACGGGCGAACGTAACGTTACGGGAAAGGCTCGGGGAACGATGGGGCGCACGCGGGCCCTGACAGAGACCGCGGGGAAGACCGGCACGAGATCCGGATCCGTCCGCACTCCGGCGACGGTGAACGGGAAGTCGAAGAAGCCGGCCACGAAGAAGCCGGGCACGAAGAAGGCGACGGGAACGGCAATGAAGACGAGGACGAAGCCGGCGCGGTCGGCGCCGGCCGGCCGGCTCGCGAAGAAGGGAGCCGGCGCACGCCGCGGAGCTACCGCGGCCGCGCCGCAGGTGCGAGTGGCGGTCAGGTCGCTCGACCCGTTCGAGAAGTGCGGGCCGAACACCAGCGTGCAGCTCCTCTACCGCGTCGACGAGTCGGTCGAGGGGCGGAGCACGCCGCATCTCGTCTTCTTCGATCACCACGGTTGGTACTGCGAACATGGCCGCACCTGCCCTGCGGTCGGGCACGCGAAGAAGTACAACGGGCAGATCGCGCGAGTCTCGTAGCGAGCTCGCATTGGACTGACACGAAACGGCAGGATGAGAGAATGATCGCGAGACACGAGACGCATCTGGACAAGGTCGACATCTGGTCGGCGCTGGCCGCCCCCCTCCCCCACGGCGTGATCTCCTGGCGACAGGACGGCCGGCCCATCTCACGCGACGGGCGATATCTCGCCCGGTTCGTGGCGTACATCGAAGCGAACACGGTGCGGGAGCGGCTCGACGCCGTCGTACCCGGGGAGTGGGATCTCACCCTCGAGCTCCTCCCCCCGGTCACGGGCCTCGACGAGGACGCGAATCAGGGCGCCTGCTCGTTCAAGGCGCGGCTCCAGATTCTCGGCGTGATCCGCGAGGACGTCGGCACGGGCAAGGACTACAAGCAGGCGGCCACGGACGCGTTCAAGCGCGCGGCCGTGCGGTTCGGCATCGCGCACGAGCTGTACGCCTACGAGCAGAACTGGGTACAGATGGACGGTGACGGCCGGTACGCGAGGCCGCTCGAGGATCCCGCGGGCGCGTACGCGCGCCGCTACGGGCGTCCGCGCGCGGTGAGCACGGACACGGCAGCCGACGCGCCGGAGGAGCGCGCGACGGAAGTTCCCGGGTCGGCGGAGCCGGCACCGGTGTCCCAGGCGACGGGACCGCTCGCGTCGGATGAGCCGTCGTGCCCGAAGTGCGGCGGCCGCATGTGGGACAACCGGCTCACGAAGCGGAATCCCAAGGCGCCGGACTACAAGTGCCGCGACCGGTCGTGCGACGGCGTGATCTGGCCGGCGAAGGGGGCGAAGCCGGACAAGGCGGAGCCGGTGACGGCGGCGAGCGAGCAGACGGAAGAGATCCCGTTCTGATTCCGCGGCTCGACGACGAACGGGCGGTACCGACGAGAACGACCCCGGGAAAAGCGTGCTTCCCGGGGTCGTTCGTCTGGTGGGTCGGGTCGCCGACCGCGAGCGCCACATGCCGGGACCGGGGATCGAACCCGGATGTCCTCTCGGACACGAGATTTTAAGTCTCGCGCGTCTGCCAGTTTCGCCATCCCGGCGTGCTGCAGGTGCGAACGCACGAACGGGGGAGCTCTCGCTCCCCCGTTCGCGCCGCAGAGCGGGAAACGGGACTCGAACCCGCGACCCCAACCTTGGCAAGGTTGTGCTCTACCAACTGAGCTATTCCCGCGTGCCGACCGGAATATAAGGGCGGCCGGGGAGCCGAGGTAGGTGCGACGACGTCAACCCGGAACGCCGAGCGCGTGCACGGCGTACCACGCCATCCACGCGAGGAGTCCGGAGAGCGCGGCGTCCCCCGCGTCCGCGACGGCGACGCCCGCTTCGTCGACGACCCCGGCGGCGACCCCACCGTGCAGCGGCGCGTGACGCAGCCAGCGCAGCACCTGCTCGGCGTCGGGTCCGAGCAGCCGGCCGATCTCGCGCACGAGCATCGTGCGCTCGCGCGGGATGGCTTTCACGGTGCGGCGATACAGTGAGTCGGTACGGTCGAGCGCTTCGTAGAGCGGCAGCCAGACCGCGCTCGCCGTGGCCTCGTCGTCCTGTTCCGATCCGCCGACGAGATCGATCGACGCGCGCAGGACGCCCTTCTGATCGCGCTCGGGGGCGAAGTGGCGCTTGATCGCCGCGCGGACCGCCGCGGGGTCCTCGACCTCGCGCGACGTCTCTTCGTCGAGCGTCCGTCGCAGCACCTCGAGGGCCTGCGCGGCGGCTGCATTCGCGTGCAGCGTGAACGGATGGCCGACCGGCACGTTCCCCGGCGTCACCTCGCTCGAGTACAGGGAGTACCGCCGATCGCGGCGGTCGGCGAGGTCGTCGTGCGCGAGGTACAGCGCGTCCGCGATCGCCGGCTCTTCGACGATCGCGCCGTCGCCGGAGTCGCGCACGTAGCGATCGACGGCGATGGGATAGGCGGCGATGCCCTCGAGCGAGAAGCCGGATTCGAAGAGCGTTCCGTCGAGATAGTGGACGCCCCGTCCCGGCGCATAGCCGTGCAGCTCGCACACGCGCAGCAGCAGCTCGCGCGCGAGCCCGACGTCGGCGAGCTGCACGGCGGGCAGCGTCCACATGAGCGCATGCCAGTCGCGCACGGTCACGCCGGCGCCGTGCCACGGCGCGCGCGTGCGCACGAGATAGTAGTGCGCGTCGTCGAGCGCGCGCGCCACCGCGTAGAAGTAAGCGAAGAGCAGATTCCGGTTGATGAGCCGGTCCACCCGTTCCGAGCCAGTGCTCTGCTCGAGCTGCTGGAGCGCGTCGCGCGTGCCCGCGAGCAGCGAGCGCCAGCCGCGGCGACGGAGCACGGAGACCGTGGCCTCCGCGCCGTCGCGCTCGGGGCCGGCGGCGAGATAGAACGCGAGGTGCGCGCTGCCGCCGGCGGGCAGCTCCGTCGTGCGCGCCAGCGCGTAATGCGCGCCGTCGATCGTCAGGTCGCCGTCTTCGTCCGACGCGATCGCGATCGCCGCGAGCCCTGGCTGGTCGCTTCCCTCGAGGAGCAGGAAGCCGCTCTCACTCCTGCCGACGAGGGATGCGTCGTCCGTCGGACGCGGGCTGCGCACCCTCAGCTGCCGATGCCCGAGCGTGCCTTCCATGCGGACGCGCACCGAGCGCGCCGCGCCGCGGCTCTCGAACGCCAGCGCGTACACCGCGCCCGCGAGATCGAGGTCGCGCCCGTACGGCGCGAAGACGGTACCGCGCACCACGACGTCGCCGAGCGTGCACGTGAACGTGGGCAGCCACTCGAGCGCGCGTTCCCACGCCATCGTGCCGGCGTCGAGATCGTGGACGTGGCCGTCGATCTCGACGACCGGCCGGAGCAGCGCGGGGCCGCGTCCGTCGACGAAATCGGGCGCGCCGGCGAACTCCACCGCGGCGCGCGCGCCCCGATGCACCACCCCGAGGGCGTGGATGGAGCCGTCGGCGGGATGGATGCACGGAATGGCGAGCCAGTGATTCCCGGTCAGCTGCCAGGGAACCCGCGGAAGCGCGCGAACGGTCACGGAGCGTCGAGTGAAGTTGTTGGTGCCGCGCCCCAATGATAACCTTCGCCCCAATGCCGCCGCTCGCCGCAGCCGGATCCGCCGGCCCGCACCGCCGACACCGACTCGCGACGCTGGCGGCCGCCGCGGCGCTTCTCGCCCTCGGGGCGGCCGTGCCCGCGGCCAGCGCTCGCGCGCAGTCCACGCTCACGAACACGGACGAGACGACGCCGATTCCACGAGGCTGGTTCCGCCTCGGGATCGCGAACGCGTGGTCGCGCTTCGAGAGCCGCTTCGACTCGAGCGGCGGCATGGTGCCGCTCGGCGCCGAGCTGTCGACGGACTCGCTCGGCGCGCGGCAGTTGCCGCGGCTGGCGCCGGTGGAGGGCGCGCTGCAGACGCTCGCCGCCAATCCGCTGCAGCGGCTCACCTTCGGCCGGCTCGACGTGCGCAGCGACGCGCGCATCGTCACGACGCCGTTCGTGCTGGAGTACGGCGTCACGCGCCGCCTGAGCATCGGCGTGATGGTGCCGATGGTGCAGACGCGCCGAACGGCGCAGGTGCGCGTGAACGCGCGCGCGGAGGGCGAGGCCTCGACCAGCAACATGGGCTTCCTGCCCGCCGCGCAGCGCGAGGCGGCGGCGCAGGCGAATGCCCAGATCGTGGCCGCGCTCTCCGACGCCGCCACCGCGCTCGATGGATTGCTCGCCCAGTGCGCAGCGAACCCCGCGGCGCCGGCGTGCGATCCGGTGCGCGGGCGCGAGAGCGACGCGGCGGCCGCCGCCGCGCGCGCGGAGCAGTTCGCGCAAGCGGTGGCCACCGCGTACGGAACGACGACGGAGACGGCGATCGTCGCGCCGCTGCAGGGGAGCGATCTCGCCCAGGCGATCGAGGCGCAGCGCGCCGCGCTCGCGGCGCAGCTGGCGACGTACGCGCCCGGCACGACGATCGGTGCGCTGACCACGGCGGCGAACGAGCTGTCCTACGGGGCTCCTCCAGACCGATCTCGGTGGAGGCCTCGATTCGATTCACACGTCGGAGCGGCTCAGCGTCGGCGACGTGGAGCTCCGTGCGCGGTTCCTCGTGCTCGACCACGCGCCGCGCGACTCGGCGGCGCGCGACGGACTGCTGTACCGGCTGGGGATCGGCGGCACGTACCGATTCAACACGAGCTGGCCCGATTCGGCGCGTGACCTGCTCGACATCGCGACCGGCACCGGCGCGGGAGTGGAGGGACGCGCCGCGCTCGAGGTGCAGTACGGGCACGTCGGTGCGGCCGTCGCGGCGCACTACGCGAAATCGTTCGCCCGCACGGTCGAGGTGCCCGTCGTCGGGTTCCCGATCGGCGGCTTTCCGTATCCGTCGTTCGGGGTGGTCTCGATGGCGGCGGGGGACGTGTTCGGCCTCGAGCTCGCGCCCCGACTCTTCCTCGGCCCGTGGCTGGCGTTCGAGGGGAATTACGGGCTGGAGCGCACCGGCGCGCCGACCGTCACGAACGCGCCGGAAGATCCCTGCGCCGGCTGCACCGCGCTCGCGGGCTCGATTCTTCCCGCGGCGACGACCGTTCATCGCGTCGGGCTCGGGGTGCGGTACTCCACGGTGGACGCATATCTGCGCGGCCGCGCGAAGTATCCGATCGAGCTGTCGATCCGGCACTTCGAGACCATTTCCGCCGACGCGGGAGTCCCGAAGCTCTTTCGCGATCAGATCCAGCTTCGCCTCTACTACCGGCTGTTCCGCTAGCGGGTTCGCCCCGAGCGGGGCATGGTCACTTCCGGGCGCGCTTCGCTCCGCGCGACGGCACGGCGACGGGCGCGTCGCCCGCGAGCGCCGCGGCGGTGTCGAGGAGCTCGCGCGCATGGGCGCGGCTCACGTCGCTCTCCGGGTCGCCGCCGAGCATGCGGGCGACCTCCGCGACGCGCCGATCTCCCTCGAGCACGGCGACGTCGGCGGTGGTGACGCCGCCGCGTGCGCCCTTGCTCACGAGGATGTGATGGTGCGCGCGTGCGGCGATCTGCGGCAGATGCGTGATCGCGAAGACCTGATGATGGCCGGCGACGCGGCGCATCGTCTCGCCGACCTGGAGTCCGACGCGGCCGCCGATGCCGGCGTCGACCTCGTCGAACACCAGCGTCGGCACGCGATCGAGGCGCGCGAGGATGGTCTTGAGCGCGAGCATGACGCGCGACAGCTCGCCCCCCGAGGCCACCCGCGCGAGCGGCCGTTCCTCGTGTCCGACGTTGAGCGAGACGCGAAACTCCACCGACTCCGCGCCCTCCGGGCCTGCGTCGCGCAGCGGGACCAGGGCCGCCTTGAAGTGCCCGTCCGGCATGCCGAGATCGGGGAGCACCTCGTCGACGGCGCGGGCGAGCCGGTCCGAGGCCTGCTCGCGCAGCGCGGTCAGGGCGGCGGCGCGCGTACGCAGCGCATCGTCGGCGGCGCGCTCGCGCTCCTCGAGCGTGCGCAGATCCAGGTCCGCCGAATCGACGAGATCGAGCTCGCTTCGCGCGGCGCGGCCCGCCTCGACGACGTCGGCGAGCGCCGGTCCGTACTTCTTGGTGAGCCGATAGAGCTGATCGCGGCGCCGCCGAACCTCCTCGAGCCGCGCCGGATCGAGCTCGACGCCGGACTGGTAGTCGGCGAGCTCGCGCGCGAGCGCTTCGAGGTTGTAGTACGCGGCGTCGTACAGCTCCTGGAGCCGCGCGAGCGACGGATCGACGCGCTGGATCGTCGCGAGCAGGCGCTCGACCGCGCCGAGCCGCTGGAGCGCCGATTCGTCCTCGCCTTCGAGGCATTCGACGATGCCGCCCGCGAGCTCGCGGAGCTCCTCGGCGTTCTCGAGCCGGCGCGCTTCCTCCTCCAGCCGCACGTCCTCCCCGTCGACGAGGCGCGCGCCCTCGATTTCCTGGACGACGTGCCGCAGATAGTCCGCGCGCTTCTCGGCGTCGGCGCGGCGCCGGCGCAGGTCGGCGATCTCGCGGCGGAGGCCGGCCAGCGTGACGTACGCGTCGTGCACGGCGCGCGCGGCTTCGGTGGCGCCGGCGAACGCGTCGAGGATGCGGCGCTGGGCGTCCGCGTCGAGCAGGGTCTGCGCCTCGTGCTGGCCGTGGAGATCGACGAGGAGCCGGCCGACCTCGGCGAGGATCGCCGCGCTGACCGTGGTGCCGTTCACCCACGCGCGGGCGCGACCGGCGGCGATCTCGCGCTTGAGCACGACGAACGGCTCCTCCGCGTCGATGCCGCGTTCGTCGAGGAGGGCGGCGATCTCCGGCCGATCGCCGACGTCGAACACTCCCTCGACGGATGCGCGATCGGCTCCGGTGCGGATGAGGTCCGCGCTCGCCCGCTCGCCGAGCAGGAGTCCCAGCGCTCCGACGATGATCGACTTGCCGGCGCCCGTCTCTCCCGACAGCACGTTGAACCCGCGCGCGAGCGGAAGCGAGAGCGACTCGATGATGGCGAAGTTCCGAATGCGCAGCTCGGTCAGCATCGGGTGCGTTCGTCGCGCTCGAGCAGCCCTCCCCACTGGAGCTTCTCGCGCAGCGTGGAGAAGAAGCTGTGCTCGGGAAACCGGACGATGGAAACGGGGTGTCGCGAGCGCCGAACGACGAGCCGCTCGCCCGACGCGAACGTACAGCCGACCTGGCCGTCGACCGTGACCATCAACTCGTCGGGCCCATCGTTCGCACGCACCGTCACGTCGGTGGTGGGGGGCAGGACGAGCGGTCGGAGCGCGAGGGTGTGCGCGCTCACGGGGGTGAGGAGGATCGTCTCGAGCGTCGGGACGATCACCGGGCCGCCGGCGGAGAGGTTGTACGCGGTGGATCCGGTGGGCGTGGCGATCACGACGCCGTCCGCCGAGAACTGGCCCACCGTCTCGCCGTCGGCCTCGACGCGGACGGAGACGACGCGCGCGAAACCGCCCTTGTGCAGCACGACGTCGTTGAGCGCGATCCCGCCGCGTCTTCGACGCGCGCGTCGAGCGTCATGCGCGCCTCGACGCGATAGTCGTTCGCGGCGAGCCGGCGCAGCGACTCCTCGAGCTTCGACGCCGGACAGCAGGTGAGGAAGCCGAGCCGGCCGAGGTTGACGCCGAGGATCGGCACGGGGCGGTCCGGCACGATGCGCGCGGCGCGCAGCAGCGTGCCGTCGCCGCCGAGGGTGAGGAGGGCGTCGACGTCGGCCGGCACGATCGGAGGCACGTCGCCGGCGGCCTCGCGCAATTCCGCCTCGTACGACAGCTCGAGCCCGAGCGCGGGGGCGAGGCGCCGGAGCGTGGCGAGGACGTCGGCGAGCCCGCCGTAGCCCTGGTGCCCGACGACGCCGACGCGGATCACCCCGCGAGTGCCTCGGACTCGCGCAGCGCCCGCACCCGCGCCGCGATGCCGTCGGCGTCGAGGCCGAGCGACGCGAGCTGCTTCGCGCGGGGCGCCGCGTAGACGATGCGATCGGGGACGCCGTGGGTCTGCACGCGTACCGTGGGATCGTGCCGCTCGATGACCGCGCCGATGTACGCGCCGAAGCCGTTGACGACCGTGCCCTCCTCGACGACGAGCACCTGGCGGTGGTTCGCGAGGATCGCGGCGAGGGTGACTTCGTCGTGCGGCTTGAGGAAGCGGCAATTCACGACCGTGACGTCGAGTCCTTCGGCGGCGAGCGACGCGGCTGCCCGGAGCGACGGCTCGACCATCGTCCCGACGGCGAGGATCGCCACCTCACTGCCCTGCCGCAGCACCTCCCAGGTGCCGAACGGCACGGCGGGGATGCCGGCGACGTCGGGCACGGGAGCGGGGACCACGTCGCGGGGGTAGCGCAGCGAGAACGGCCCACCCGCGTACTGCAGCGCGGTGCGCAGGAGGCCGAGCATCTCCGCGCCGTCGCGCGGCGCGGTGACGGTCACGTTGGGGACGGCGAGCATGTACGCGATGTCGTAGAGCCCCATGTGCGTCTCGCCATCCTCGCCGACGAGCCCGGCGCGGTCCATCGCGAAGATCACCGGCAGCGACTGGATGGCGCAGTCGTGGATGATGTTGTCGTAGGCGCGCTGCAGGAAGGTCGAGTAGATGGCGCAGATCGGGCGAAGGCCGCGCGTCGCCAGCCCGGCGGCGAAGGTGACGGCGTGCCCCTCCGCGATGCCGACGTCGAAGAAGCGATCGGGATGCATGGCGGCGAACTGGCCCACCCCCGTGCCGCTCGGCATCGCCGCGGTGATCGTCACGATCTTGTGATTCTCGCGTCCGAGCTCGGCGAGTCCCTTGCCGAAGATCGCGGTGTAGGTGGGGGTCGTCGACACGGCGGCGCGCTGCTTTCCCGTTCGCGGGTCGTGACCGGGGGGCAGCGCGTGCCACTTCTCCCCGCCCGCGTGCTCACCCGCGGGAAATCCCTTCCCCTTCTGCGTGATGACGTGCACGAGCCGGGGTCCCTCCAGCTCGCGCACCGTGGTGAGCGTCTCGAGGAGCGCGTCGATGTCGTGGCCGTCGATCGGTCCGAAGTAGCGGAAGCCGAGCTCCTCGAACAGCACGCCGGGCGTGAGGAAGGACTTCATGCTCTCCTCCCACTTGCGCACGATCGTGCCGACCGGTCCCGGGGCGCTGTCCACGAGCTCGCCGATGCGCGTGCGCATCCGGTTGTAGAGCGGATTGCGCTGGATCGACGTGAGATACTTGTGCATCGCGCCGACGTTGGGTGCGATGGACATCTCGTTGTCGTTGAGGACGACGACGACGTCGCGGCCGGAGTGTCCCGCGTTGTTGAGTCCCTCGTACGCGAGACCGCAGGAGAGGGCGCCGTCGCCGACGATGGCGACGACCTTGAGATCCTGCTCGCGATTGAGGTCCCGCGCGGCGGCCATGCCGAGCGCCGCGGAGATCGCGGTGCCCGCGTGGCCGGCGCCGAAGGCGTCGTACTCGCTCTCGGTCCGCTTGAGAAATCCGGAGACGCCCGCTTCCTGGCGCAGCGTCTCCATGCGACCGTTGCGCCCGGTGAGCAGCTTGTGCGGATACCCCTGATGGCCGACGTCCCAGACGAGCTGGTCGCGCGGCGTCCGGAAGACGGCGTGCAGCGCGATGGTGAGCTCGACGACGCCGAGCCCCGCGCCGATGTGGCCACCGGTGCGGGAGCAGACGTCGACGAGGCGGGTGCGCATCTCGTCGGCGAGG
>Ga0310810_10004095_pt1 | contig 16064 bp, 13 predicted proteins | sample NCmetagenome_FD_207641 | JGI IMG/M metagenome (GOLD analysis project Ga0310810, IMG submission 207641) | Soil microbial communities from experimental microcosm in Duke University, North Carolina, United States - NC | ecosystem: Engineered > Artificial ecosystem > Soil microcosm > Unclassified ... | reverse complement strand
ATTCGCTACGGCGCAGGCGCAAAAAAGCGGTCCGGTTCGGCTTGGGATTGCCGGCATCAGCGGCAGCAGCGTCCACGCCTTCGTTACCAAGCAGCTCAATCTCTTTTCCAAGTACGGCGTCGACGTGGAGCCGGTGGTGTTTCAAGGCGGAATTCAAATGACCCAAGCGCTGTTTTCCGGGGATCTGCCGCTCGGCTTGATCGACGGGGTGCCGGTGCTGTCCGCCAATCTGGCCGGCGCCAACCTCGTGTTCATCGCCGGCAATATCAACACATTTCCCTACACCATCCTCGGCCGCAGCGAATTGCGCAGCGCGACGGATTTGAAAGGCCGCAAGATCGGCATCAGCCGCTACGGGTCGGTTTCCGATATGGCGACGCGTTTGGCATTGGAACGATCGAATCTCAAGCCCGACAAGGAAGTGGCCATTTTGCAGATCGGCGGTCAAAGCGATCGCTTTGCCGCACTGCGCGCCGGCCTGATCGACGCGACGATCGTGAGCCCGCCGTTCAACCTGGTGGCGCGGCGGCTCGGTTTCAAAGAGCTGATCGATATTTCCGAAACCGGCGCGCCCTATCCACACCTGCATGTCGCCGCGCGGCGCGATTTTCTCGAGCGCTTTCCGGACCAGGCACTGAGATTTTTGAAAGGGATGATCGAGGGTACCAGCTACTGGAAGGATCCGGCCAAAAAAGAAATCGTCATGCGAAATGTGGCTCGGGTTCTCAAGCTCGACCCGGAAAAGGATCGCGAGCAACTCGACGAGACGTTTCGATACTACGGCAAATTATTTCCAGCGCGGCCTTATCCTAGTCTGGAAGGGATGGAATACGCTTTGGAACTTCTCCAGAAAAGTCGCCCTGAAGCGAAAAATCTGCACGCCAAGGACTACATCGTCAATCGTTTTATCGATGAGCTGCAGAAGGAAAATTTTCTTACGCCACTGTTTCGCAATCCTTAAAGATCTACCGATCATTTGAAAACGCGGTCCCACTCGAGTTTCCGCAGGATGCGCTCGTCGACGATAGTCTCTGCTTTCAGCCGGCCTCACTTGGGATCGAATTTTTCGAGAATCAGACAGTGTCGCGCATATCGCCGACAGCGGTAGTGAGGCTTTGCGTTGACAATTCCATTTACCTGCCGCTAGTCTCCGGCGTGAGCGACGTCCACCAATTCCGCAGCAAAGTTCGCAACGATCAAAGGAGCACCCTATGAGCGCACGGTTACAGCGGCTCGCTTTTGTTGTCATCGTCTTGTCTGTGTCCGCGGCACGCGACGCGCTGGCGCAAAACCCGCCGGTGTATTTGCAACTCAGTCCCACGGTCAAAGCGGTCCTCTATTCACCTGACCCGAGCGTGAAAGCGCGCGTGGCGGTGGTCAACATGCACGAAGACGGCAACCGCTTGAACGACATCGCCTGCACCGAGCTGGTACAGCGCGGCTTCTATGTGCTCTGCATGAACGGCCGCTCGGACAACAATGAAGCGATGGATTTTTGGAACGATCTGCCGCTAGACGTGGCCACCGCTGTCAAGTACTTGAAAGAAACCGTAAAGGCGTCGAAAATTTTACTTTACGGGGGCAGCGGCGGCGCGCCTTTGATGACTTTCTATCAAAACGTCGCCCAAAACAGTCCGTCGGTCTGCCAGGGCGCCGATAAACTCATTCCTTGCGGCAACGAGCTCGCCAACCTGCCCGCGGCTGACGGTATCATCTTACGCGACGCGCATCCGGGAACTGCGGTTAACACCTTGCGCTCGATCAATCCGGCGCTCGAGCGCGACGACAGGCCGGACCGGGTGATCGCATCACTGGATCCGTTCAATACAAAAAACGGATTCAACCCGAACGGACCGAGCCATTACTCGCGCGAGTTTCAGGAACGATATTTTAAAGCCCAAGCAGGGCGCATGAATCGCCTGGCCGACGCCGCGCTCGCGAAGCTGCGCGCGATCCAAGCCGGAAAATACTTTTACAAAGACGATGACGCGTTCGTAATCCACGGCAGCGAAGGCGGCCGGCTATCCGAGATGGACGCGACGATTCATCCGGGCACCGTGAAACCGCAGAAACTTTTGAAAAACGACGGCACGATCGTGACAGAGGTGGTCAAGAGTGTGCGGGTCGCCGACAGCAAGAATCCCCAGCGCGCTCGATCGTTCTATGACGGCTCGAAATTTCTCACCTTGCGGTCGTTTCTCGGTACCCGTGCGATCCGGGCCAAGCATTCCCTGGACGACATCGACTATTGCTCGAACAACAACTCGACGCCCTGTCATCTACGGAAGATCACCGTGCCGATTCTGATCGTCGGCATGGGCGGTCACTATTTTTTGCGCGACAACGAAGTTCATTACGAAGTCTCGGCCAGCGCCGATAAGGAATATATTGTCATCGAGGGAGCCTCCCACGGTATCCGGCCGTGCAGACCGTGCGAGACCACGCCCGGTCAATATTCCAACACGGTGAAGAACACTTTCGATTACATGCAAAAGTGGATCAATGCGCGCTTTCAGTAGCGCCCGCGGATTGGCTGCGTCAATTCCATTTTTCAGTTGAATCAATCGCGATCCTGAGTGCTCGTCGAGCGGCTGTACCCTTGGGAAACGCTTCCCGCTTCACTTAGATTGGCAAAACTCTTATCATCTCGGCAAACATTGCGGTCGGAGGCCGGAAAAATTTCAATGGCACAGGAATCTTCCAAACCAACCCAGTGGCAAGAGCCCGATAAAGGACAGAACGCCGGCATCGGCAGTTGGAACCGCCCCAATTCGCCCTACGATAACTTCATGGAGAGCGAAGGCGTGCCGATTTATCGCGGCATCGGCGTGCAGCGCGTGCAGGAGCTGCCGTTCAAGTCGTGGAAACGGCTCGGCGGCAAAGGCACGTTCATTCAACTCTACGGCACGGAAGGCCTGTGGGGTTGCTACGTCGTCGAAATACCGGGCGCGGACGGCCTCCATGTCGAACGCCATATGTACGAAGAAATCTATCTTGTCGTCGAGGGCCGCGGCACGACGGAAGTTTGGGTCGATGGTTCCACGCGTAGGCATCAGTTCGAGTGGCAAACCGGCTCGCTGTTTTCGATTCCCATGAATGCCTGGCATCGGGTGGTGAATGCCCGGTCGACTCCGGCGGTGTTGCTGGCGGCGACCACAGCGCCGAACATGATCAACCTGGTGCGCAACACGGATTTCATCTTCAGCTGCCCTTACGTTTTCAAAGATCGCTACAGCGATGCCGACGATTTTTTTAAGCCCAACGAAGAAATCGTACCGGATCCTCTGCGCGGTCTCGCCATGAGTCGGACCAACCTTGTGCCGGACGTCTTCAACAGCGAGCTACAGCTCGACAACCGGCGCTCGCCGGGCTATCGACGCATGGAGCCGCGTATGACCGAGAATGTGTTTTATCAATTCATCGGCGAGCACGAGAACGGCCGGTATTCAAAAGCGCACGCCCACGCGTCCGCTGCCGTGCTGGTCTGCATCAAAGGCAAAGGCTACACCTACACTTGGCCGACTAAATTCGGCCTGACGCCATGGAAGGATGGCCATCAAGATCAGATCATTCGGCAGGACTATGATCACGTCGGTATGGTGAGCGCCGCGCCGATGAGCGGCGACTGGTTTCATCAGCACTTCGGCGTGAGCAAGGAGCCGCTGCGCCTGCTCGGTTGGTACGGACCGAACAATCACCGCGCGCAGCAACCGGGCCGGCCGGGAGAAAAAGCCATCGATGAGGGGGCCATCGACGTGCGTGACGGCGGTACGGCGATTCCCTACGACGAGGAAGATCCGTTTATACGCGACGAGTATGAAGCGACCTTGAAGAAAGAAGGCGTCATCTCGCGCATGCCGGACAGCTTGTTTCGGCGCAAATAAATCGCCGTCATGCGGAGCGCGCGCCGAGGTCGAGGCCGTGATTCTGAAAGGCTACTTGGCCAGCCGATCTAAGTGCCCTTGCGAAACTTCTTGGCGCGGCGCACGAAGTAGTCCCACATGGATTCGAGGCGGTGCGGCGTGTAAATCTGTTCGTATTTGACGGCGGCTTCTTGGTCGTTGGTCCAGGAGGGATCGCCTGAAGCCGTAGCCATGAGCTGAATGCGCGCCGCTTTTTCCAGAAATACCGCATAGAGAGTAGCGACTTCGATGGACTCGCCGACCACGGTGGAGCCATGGTTTTTCATCAACATGCCGCGATACTTGCCCAGGCTCTTAGCGACTTCCACGCCCAACTCCGGGGTACGGATCAGCGCGGTGGTGTAATCGAAAGTCGGCAAACCCTCGTAGAAAATATTTCCTTCGTGGCTGATCGGCCGGAGCTTCTGCCCCAGCGCGCCGAACGCAGTGGCGTACGGCGGATGCGAGTGGACGACGCAATTCACGTCAGGCCGCGCCTTCATGATTTCGGTGTGAATGAAGACTTCGGAGTGGCGCTCGTACTTGCCTTCGACCTTCTTGCCGCTGGCGATATCGACGACAATGATGTGCTGTGGGCGAATTTCTTCGAAGCCGAAGCTGTGCGGCTTCATGAGAATCTTGTTCTGGCCGGGGATGCGCACGGAAACGTGGCCGAGAATATTGTCCCAGTGGCCTTCATGCGCCAGGATGTTGCACGAGTAAGCGAGCTTCTCTTTCATTTCCTTGATGTTCGCAGCCATGGTTGCTCCTTGTCGCTATTGAAATGTGATAGAGGCTGGCGATCTTCTATCGTCCATACTCGATCCTCAGCTTTTATTTCGTAAGCGGAATCTCTGAATTTTACCGGTAACGGTTTTCGGCAGGTCGTCGACGAACTCGACCCAGCGGGGATATTTGTACGGCGCGAGTTTGCTCTTTACGTGATTCTGCAATTCGACCCGCAGCTCATCGCTGGCTTTGAACTCGCTCTTCAGCAGGACGAAGGCCTTCGGCTTCAATAAACCGTCCTTGTCGGTATCACCGATCACGCCCGACTCGAGCACGGCCGGATGCTCCATCAGAGTATTTTCGATCTCGATGGGCGAAACCCAGAGGCCGCCGACTTTCATCATGTCGTCGGAGCGGCCGCAATACCAATAATAACCCTCGGCGTCGCAGTAGTAAGTGTCGCCGGTCTTGAGCCACTCGCCCTGCATCATGCGTTTGGTCTGCTCGTGCTTGTTCCAGTAAAAAGCCGCGTTGGCGTCGCCTTTGACCATCAGATTGCCGACCTCGCCAGTCGGCACTTCTCGGCCGTTATCGTCGACGACCTTGGCTTCGAAGGCGGGGGTCACTTCGCCGCTACTGCCGGCTTTCGCACGTCCCGGACGATTGGCGAGAAAATCATGGGTCGCTTCGGTGGAGCCGACCACGTCGAGCAATTCCAAGCCGGTGCGCTCTTTCCATTGGTGAAACAGCGCCGGCGGCAGCGGCTCGCCGGAGGACAAGCAGATGCGCAGCGAGCTCAAATCGTATTTTTTCTCGATGCGCAAAAAGCGCGCGAACAACGTCGGCACCGAGAAAAAGAAAGTCGGCTTGTACTTATCGATCACCTGCAGGATTTTTTCCGGGTCAGGCTTTTCCGGCCAGAGCACAGTCGAGGCGCCGAAACGGAAAGGGAAGTAAAGCGAATTGCCGAGGCCGTAGGAAAAAAACATTTTCGACGCCGAGAAGCAGAGATCGTTCTCGGTCATCTTAAGCACCGGCTTCACGAACAGATCGCTGATCGTGATCATGTCGTGCTGCAAGTGCACGGCGCCTTTGGGACTGCCGGTGCTGCCCGACGTATAGCCCCAGAAGCAGACGTCGTCACGCGTGGTGCGCGCCGCTTCGAGCTTGTCCGACGCCTTGGCGATCAAGCTCTCGAAGGAAAGCGCCTTGCCCCCGGGCTTGCCGACCACGATTACGTGTTTGAGGAACGGCGTGTGGTCCCAGATTCTTTCGATCTCGGGCAGGGTGGATTCGTGGACGATGATCGCGCGCGCCCGGCTATCGTTGATGAGATATTCGTAATCCTTGGCGAACATCCAGGGATTGGTCGGCACCGCCACCGCGCCGGCCTTGATGGCGCCGAAAAAGCCGTAGGCGAACTCGGGCGAATCCGGCAGCATCACCAGCACGCGGTTTTCGATCTCGATGCCAAGATCCTTGAGCGCGTTGCCGGTGCGGTTAACTTTCTCGAAAACTTCCTGGTAGGTGATCTTTTGGTCTTGGTAATAGATGGCTACTTTGCCGCCGCGACCCTGCGCGATGTTTTCATCGACGAAGGTCGTGGTGGCATTGTAGATGTCGGGAAGATTTAAACTCATCGAACAGATGGCCGAGCATGGAGGATCGAGGATCGAAAACGACGATCCGCTATCCTCAATCTTCCATCCTCGACAGAAATTTATTCACCGCCGATAATTTCACCCTGCACGTCGGTGGCGATGACGACCGATTTGGAATCGGTGTAGTGCTCGATCGCCTCGTCGCCGTGCTCCTTGCCCAGGCCGCTCTGCTTGACGCCGCCGAAAGGGAGCTCGTCGTAAATGATCTGCGCGGAATTGACCCAGGTGTAGCCGGCTTCAATATTCTCGGCGCCGTACATGGCGCGGTTGATGTCGCGCGTCCAGATCGAAGAACCCAAGCCGAAGATCGAACCGTTGGCCTGCTCGATGGCCTGATCGAGATTCTTCACCCGCACGATCGGCAGTGCCGGACCGAAGACTTCTTCCTGAATCATGCGCGAAGCCGGATCCACGTCGGCCACTAAGGTCGGCTGGAGATAAAAGCCCTTCTCGTAGTCATCGCCCTTGGGCCGCTGGCCACCGAAAACAATCTTGCCGCCGCGTTTCACGGCGTCTTCGACTTGCTCTTCGACTTCCTGGCGCTGCTCCTTGGTGTGGAGCGGGCCCATCAAAACACCGCCCTTTAAGCCGTTGCCGACGCTGATTTTCTTGGCCTTCTCAGCCAGCTTTTCAATGAACGCATCGGCGATATTGTCAAAAAGATACAGCCGTTTGACGGCGAGACACGCCTGACCACAGTTGAAAAACCGACCCACGGACGCGGCGCTCACCGCGCGATCGACATCGGCGTCATCGCAGACGATCATCGGATCGCTGCCGCCCAGTTCCAAAGTCACATGCTTAAAATCCTTGGCCGCCGACTGCATCACCCGCCGGCCGGTGTCTGTGGCGCCGGTGAAACCGATCTTTCTGACCTTAGGATTGACCAATAATTCCTCGCCGACCACGCTGCCCGGACCGGTGACCACGTTCAACACGCCCTTGGGACCGCCGGCGTCTTGAATCGCCTTGTCGATAATCTCGCAGCAGCGAATATCGGTCAGCGGCGTCGTGCCGGCCGGCTTGACGACGACCGTGTTACCCGCAAGCAGCGCTGGACCGAGCTTGTTGCCCATCAAAGATACCGGAAAATTCCACGGCACAATGGAACCGCAGACACCGAGGGGTTTACGTAAGACCAAGCCATGACGGCCAGTGTCGAGCATGACCGCGCTGGTGCGCATGGTCTTGGCCATACCCCCGTAATGATCGAGGGTGTGCACAAAGCGGCGGATTTCCAGGATAGATTCCCGCATCGGCTTGCCCTGTTCTTTGGTCAGCAACGTGGCAAGTTCCTTTTCTTGTTGAAGAATCGTGTGCCCGGCGGCGAGCAAAATCGCGCCGCGCTTGGACGGCGCCATGGTCGACCACTTTTTCAGCGCGCCCTGGGCGACATCGATCGCGCGGCGCACGTCATTGATGGTTCCTTTGGGAACGGAATCGACTAGCTCGCCGGTCGCTGGATTGCGGACTTCAGTGGTCTGCCCGCTCTCGGAGTCGACTTGTTCGCCGGCGATCAACATCTTGGCCATAATGGTCCTCCTGCTTCCTCGATCAAAAATACAGAAAAATCATGTTCATAGTTGGAAGTCAAGAATTCCCGCCGGGGAATGAGACGATCATTTTCCTGCTAGTGCTCACTGTCTCTCTGTGTTATCTGAGCGGCTATCAAAGAAATCGTCAGGGGGCTTCATGGCACGCAACGGCTACAAAATTTTCGATGCCGATACCCACGTTCGCCCGGATGCCGATCTTCTGGAACCTTATCTTACCGGGGCGGCGCGTCAGCAGCTCGGCGCTTATGAAAAATTCAAGGCGCGCAACAAGGATGGTGCCGTTACCTACCTGATGGGCGAGCGCCAGTATAAGCGCCGTTTGGGACTGGCCGGCGAAGCAGCACCCCAAAACAAGGAGTACATGAGCGGCTACAAGCGCCACCAGCACGGAAAGCCCAACCCGCTCTGCGAGCGCGACCCGGCAGTGCGCATCGCCGACATGGACGTAGAGGGAGTCGATGTCAATCTCATGCTGCCTTCTGGTTGGTTCGGCTGCTGGACGACCATCGAAGATATTTCGCTGGAGACGGCCGTTTACGAGGCATATCACCGCTGGATCGCGGACTATTGTTCAGCCTTCCCGAAGCGCCTGAAAGGAGTGATCGTCGTCGCGGCCCGCGACATAAACACCTCCCTCGCGGAGCTTCAGCGCACGGCAAAGGAAGATTGGCCGCTGGCGATTTTCGTCTACGCACCCTATCAGTTTCCGCTGGATCATCCCGATTTGGAGCCGATCTGGCGCGCCGCCGCGGATAACAATTTGTCGGTGGCGTTGCACACTTTCACGGTCATGCCGCCGTATGCTCCGGGCGGACTCGACTCCTGGGGCAACCTTTGGCTGCAAAGATCGGCGGCTCATCCCTGGTGCGGTCAACGCAACATGGCATCGATCATCGGCGCGGGGATCATGGATCGCTATCCGACCCTCCGCGTCGGCACGCTGGAAGCCGGACACGGCTGGTTGCCGGCCTGGGTCAGCCGACTCGAAGAGCACACCAAACTCTGCGCCGAAGCGTTGCCGCCGCTGCAACAGTCGATTCGCGACTACGTTACCGGCGGTCGCTATTTTCAAAGTGTCGAAGTGTCCGAAGGCGCCGCGATCACGCAAAGCGTCATTGACCTGCTTGGACCGGATATCCTCATGTTCGGATCGGATTATCCCCACGGCGAGAGTTGGTTTCCCGTTTCCGTCGAGACGGTTTTCAACTGGCATCTCAAGGAAGCCGATCTGCGCAAACTCCTGTGGAACAACGCGGCGAATTATTATCGGCGGTACTCCGCATGAAACGCGCCAGTGCCGGAACCAAGCTGCGGCGCTTGCTGCGTCGCCCGGGCCGAGTGCTGGCGGTCCTGGGCGCGCCCAATGCCTTTCACGCCAAAATCATGGAAGCCAACGGTGTGGAGGCCTGCTTCGTTGGCACGAGCATCACCGGTGGAAACTACACCGGCCTGCCGGATCTGGGCATTCTGTCGATGACCGAGTGCGTCGGCTTTGCCAAATGGATCGCGCAGAGCGTCAAGATGCCGGTCATTCTCGACGGCGACACCGGCCACGGCGGGATCATGGCCGTGCGCCGACTGGTGCAAGAATGCATTGACGCCGGGCTGGCCGGAGTGCGCCTGGATGACCAGCCCCTCGAGCAGAAACGGCGCACTCTATCGAGCGGCATTTCGATTGTCTCGCGCGCCGATGCGATTATTCGCTACCGCGCGGCGGTGGACGCTCGCGATGAGGTCGATCCCAACTTCGTAATCATGGCGCAGTGCTACGCGCGCAACGCCGTCAACGGCGGCATGGCCGAAGCGTTGGCGCGCTTGAGGCTCTACCGGAAGGAAGGCGGGGTGGATTGGGTGCAGCTCGAAGCGCCCCACTCCATCGACGAAATCAAACGGGCGCGCCGCGCAGTGAAAGGTCCTTTCTCGGCGATGAAAGGTGAGCTGCCGCGGCCGCTGACGTTGGCCGAGCATAAAGCATTAGGGCTCAACGCCGCCTGGTATACCTTTGTGCCCGACCAGGTGCTGAAAATTTCAGCCTGGTGTTTTTTTCAGCAGTTCAAGAAAAAAGATATCCAGGCGTGGAATGAATTCACCGCGGCCCACGCCGGCACCCCGTTCACCGGCGGCCCTAAATTGCCTTGGGACGCAACCGGCATGACCGAGCTCAGCCGGTGGGAAGCCAAGTATGCGCGCAAGCGCCAACGGAGATGATCCCATGAAGCGAATCGGTTGGCTCCTGTTGATCGTCTGCATTGTCGCGCACGCGTCCGCCGCCATGGCACAGAGCGATTTTTATCGCGACAAACAGATCAGGATCATCGTGGGTGCCTCGGCCGGCGCGGCAAGCGATCTTTATGCGCGTCTGGTAGCGAATTATTTGGCGAAAGAAATTCCCGGAAAGCCTGAGATCATCGTGCAAAATATGCCCGGTGGCGGTTCGATCACCGCGGCCAACTATGTATACGGAGTTGCTAAACCCGACGGCTTGACTCTAGGCGCGGTGACTTCACCGATCTATTTCGCCCAATTGCTCGGCCGCAAGGAAGCACAATTCGACTGGGCGAAGTTCACCTGGATCGGCACGCCGGAAGAAAATGACGAGTTGTTTTTCATCAAGTCCGATTTGCCCTACAAAACTCTGCTTGATTTGCGCAAGGCGAGCGAGCCACCGCGCTGTGGCGCCTCGGGAGTCGGCAGCACGGGCTATTACATTCCCAAACTGCTGGAAGAAATTTTTGGGTTCAAGCTGGCGCTGGTCACCGGCTACCCCGGCGCCGCCGATGTCGACCTGGCGGTGGAGAAAAACGAGGTGCACTGTCGCGGTACTACGATCAGCGCGTTTTTTGGCCGCGAGCCGGGAAAAACCTGGGCAAAGAACGGCTACGTTCGTTTCCTGGTTCAAACCGGCGATCAGCGCAATCATCGTCTGCGTGACACGCCCACCATCTGGGAGTTGATGGACCAGATAAAAGCACCCGAGGCGCAAAAGCGCCTGGCGCGTGTTGTGCTCGGACCGGGCGCTTTCGGCCGGCCGATCTTGGCCACACCCGGGATTCCCCTCGAACGGGTGAAAATATTGCGCGACGGCTACAGCAAAATGCTCAAGAGTCCTGAGTTCATTGCCGAAGCCAACAAACGCCAGTGGGAGATCAACCCTGCTAGCGGCGACAAACTCGAAGCGAGGGCCAAAGACGTCATTCATCAACCGCCGGAAATCATCGAACAAATGAAAAAAATCCTGGGCGAATAATGCGGCGCTGACAGGCGTTCACGATCAAGGAGGGGAAAATGGATTTGAGCAGCTACATCGCAAAGGCGCGACCAGGCGCACTTGGCGGCAAGCATGAAGAGAAGCGCCCGCTGCGCCAGCTGAGCGCGCTGCCGGTCAAGCGCCACGTGTTCATCAATCGCGACTCTCATCCCGACGCGAATATTTATGTCGCCATCCACGAAGCGAAGGATTTGCCCTCGCCGGTGCCGGATTATCAAGTGCCACATTGTCACAACACCGACGAATTTTATTATTTCATCGGTCAGAATCGCGATCTCACCGGTCTTGAAGGCCAGATCATCTTCGAGGGCAAGGTGCACAAAATCACGTCGCCGGCCTGCGTCTACATTCCCACCGGCGCGGTACACGAATATAAAGTCACCCGCGGCGCCGGCACGGTGACGGTGCTATTTCGCGATCGCGGCTACACCCATGAAGACAAGCCGTTCGATGCAGCCAAAGGCGAGCGCGACTTTGCCAAGTACGCGTCCTACATTTTTCCGCCCCAGGCGCGGCCGACTACGGAAATCAAATACCACACTGACGCGGCTCCCGGCACGCGCTACGTATTCGTCGACGCAGCGCTCAAACCCGAAGCGGGTTTCTACACCGTGGTTCGCAGCGTCGCCGACGTGAAACCGAGCCAGGCAAATTACGTCGAGCTGCACCGGCACAACTGCGACACTCAGCACATCGCCATCGGAACCGGTCCTGGGCTGAGCGGCTTGAAAATCGAATTCACCGTCGGAAGCGAAACCACCGTGGTCGAAAGTCCCGTCGGCGTAAACATTCCCGCGGGAACGCCGCACACCCAACGCATCATCGAAGGCACAGGGCATTTCTTCAATTTTGTCCCCAAAGGCAACTACAACGACGGTTTGATGTAATCGAACTCCGGGAGACGTTCATGAACTCACGCCGCTGGATCCGGCTATTGTTAATTTTGTGGGGAATCACCGTCGCGCCGCCGCTCGTCTCGGCGCAGAGTAACCCGCGCTACATTCGCTTCGCCGGCGTGCCGAATTCGGTCAAGGGCGCGCTCTACACGCCCGACAAAGCCGAGAAGCCGCCGCACGTGGGTATCGTGGTGATGCATCGCGCGTCCAATTTTCTGGTCACCCTGGCCTGCACGGAGTTGTCCAAAGGTGGCTTCATGGTTCTCTGCATGAATCCCCGCTCGGACAACAACGAAGCGCTGGTGCGTTGGGAAACCATTCCGCTCGATGTGAAAGCCGGCGTCGAGTTTCTCAAGAAACAGGCCGGCATCACGAAAATTATTCTCTGGGGCTTTAGCGGCGGCGGCCCGACCATGACGTTTTATCAGAACGTCGCCGAAAACGGCGTAGCGGCCTGCCAGGGAGCCAAGAAACTATCGCCCTGTGGCGACGATCTGGCCGGACTGCCCAAGGCCGACGGATTGATCCTGGTCGATGCCCATCCGGGCAATCCGGTGAACGGCATTCGGTCTCGATCCGGCAGTGCTCGATGAAAGCCGTCCCGATTTGATTAATCCCGATCTCGATCCGTTCAATGCCAAGAACGGTTACAACTCGAAAGGGCCATCGACCTACTCGGAAGAATTCAAGCGAAAATATTTTCACGCTCAGGCCGAGCGCATGAATCGTTTGATCGACAAAGCGCCCGCCCTGCAGCGACAGATGAAAGAGGCCAAGTCGCTTTATCCCGACGACGACGCCTTCGTCATCCCGCGCGGCGAGGTCGCGCGCTTGATGCAGCTCGATCTGAGCGTTCACCCGGCACGGAAAAGCCACGCAAGCTGCTCAAGAACGACGGCACGATCGTCACCCAGGTGGTGAAAAGCGTGCGCGTGGCCAATCCCGGCGCGGCCCGACAAAACGCCAGGTTCGAGAACGGCGCGCGTTTTCTGACGGTAAAATCTTTTTTAAGCGCCAACGCGGTGCGCGGCACCGATTCCATGGACGGCATCGACCACTGCTCGAGCAACAATTCGCCGCCCTGCCATTTGCCGACCATTACCGTGCCGACGCTGGTGACGGCCATGGGCGGCCATTACTTTATTCGCGACAACGAGATTCACTACGAGCTATCCGGCGCCAAAGACAAGGATTTTATCGTCGTAGAAGGCGCCGAACACGGCCAGACACCGTGCGTGCCCTGCGAGTCGACGCCTGGACAGTACAGCAACACGGTAAAAAATTTCTACGACTACACGCGCGACTGGATCCAGAAGCGTTTTTGATATCCACCGTAGGGCTTGCGCCAGGCGCGCGCGAGGGCCAGTATTTATTTCAACAACGTAGAACAAAAAGAGAGGTCCTCATGAGCGGCGATCAAACGGCAGTGTTCGGCGGCGGATGTTTTTGGTGCACGGAAGCCGTCTTCGACGAACTTCGCGGCGTCCAGTCGGTGGTCTCCGGCTACATCGGTGGTACGACGAAAAATCCGACCTACGAGCAAGTCTGCTCGGGCGCCACAGGTCACGCGGAAGCGATCAAGATCGATTTCGATCCGGCGGAAACTTCCTTCCGCGATTTGCTGACGGTGTTTTTCGCCACTCACGACCCGACTACACTCAATCGCCAGGGAAACGACGCCGGCACCCAATACCGCTCGGCGATTTTTTATGCCGATGAACAGCAAAAAGCCGAGGCGGCAGCATTCATCAAAGAACTGGATGACGCCAAGACGTTCAAAAGCCCGATCGTAACCAGCCTAGAGCCGCTGGCGGAATTTTATTCCGCGGAAGATTATCATCAAAAATTTTACGCCAATAATCCGTATCAACCGTATTGCCAATACATGATTCCACCCAAACTCAATAAACTGCACAAGCAATTTTCTGCGTTGCTCAAGACCCACAGCAAGAATGGGTGAGCCGTGCGGTTTTTCCCGACACGGCTGGGATGAGCGAATTCGAAGTGTTACGCTTTAGGTGCACCTGCTTGTTCGCTGATTATAAATGAGGGTTGCGCGTCCAGTGAGGGAAGTCTGCGGCGCGCAATGCCCAAATTCGGAATGAATCACAAAAAGGAAACAGCGAAAACTTTTCCACTCTCAACCGGCGGCAATCGGCTTCCTTTTCGGCGATCCCTCTCAAAAAACCCGAGGTCGTTGTGAGCGCGGCCGGGGAGCAGGAGAAAATCAGCCGGCCTGACTTGCAGGGTCGGCGGCTGGTCATCGTCTCGAACCGCCTGCCGTTCAATATCGCGATCGACGGGGACCAGGTGAGTTTTCAGCCGAGCGCCGGCGGCCTGGTGACCGGCCTCGCGTCCTTTCAAAAGTCGCGCGAGCACGAAACTGCGCTTCCGAGCGAGCGTCTTTGGGTCGGCTGGCCGGGCGCAAGCGTCGAAGCCGGCTTGCGCGATCAGGTCACGCGCGAGGCGCTGGCGCGCTTTCAGTCCTTCCCGGTTTTCCTGACCGAAGACCAGATGGAAAAATTCTATCTGGGCTTTTGCAACGCCACCATCTGGCCGCTGTTTCACTATTTTACTTCCTACGCGATTTATCAGGCTCCTTTATGGGAACAGTACAAACAGATCAACCAACTTTTCGCCGACGCTCTGGCGAATATTCTTCGACCCGACGACGTGGTCTGGGTGCACGATTATCACCTGATGCTGCTACCGCGCTTGGTCAAGGCGCGTTATGCGCCGCTCTCGGTGGGCTTTTTTCTCCACATTCCGTTTCCTTCCTTCGAAGTTTTTCGCCTGCTGCCGGGTGAGTGGCGGCGCGAGATTCTCGACGGCCTGCTCGGCGCCGATCTGATCGGCTTTCACACCTACGAATACACGCACCATTTTCTCCAGAGCGTGCTGCGCATTCTCGGCCACGAGCATCACATGGCGCAGGTGGTAGTCGAAGACCGATTGGTCCGCGTCGACACCTTTCCCATGGGCATCGACGTCAACAAATTCAGCAGCGCGGCCACCGACCCCGAGACCGAGCAGGAGGCGCGCGAGCTGACAAAAATGCTCGCCGGCTTGAAGCTGATTCTATCCGTCGACCGCCTCGACTACTCCAAGGGAATTTTGAACCGCCTGGAAGGCTACGAACTGTTTTTGGAATCCAATCCCGATTACCACGGCAAGGTCGCGCTCCTCATGGTCGTCGTGCCCTCGCGCATCGGCGTCATGCAGTACGATCTGATGAAGCGCCAGATCGAAGAACTGATCGGCAAGATCAACGGCCGGTTCGGCAGCGTCGGCTGGACACCGGTCGTTTATCAGTATCGTCACGTGCCGTTTCAGTCGCTCGCCGCGCTCTACTGCGTGAGTGACGTTTGCCTGGTAACGCCGCTTCGCGACGGGATGAATCTCGTCGCCAAGGAATACGTGGCGACCAAAGCCGATCGCACCGGCGTGCTGATTTTGAGCGAGATGGCCGGCGCCGCGAAGGAGCTGCCAGAGGCGATCGTCGTCAACCCGAACAATCGAGCGGAAATCGCCGGCGCGTTGCGCGAAGCCCTGGAGACGCCCGAAGACGAGCAGCGAAACCGCAACCGGGTCATGCATCGGCGGCTGCGCCGTTACGACGTCACTCGCTGGGCCCACGATTTCTTGAGCGCGCTTCTCGGTATGCGCGAGGTGCAGGACCGGATCGAATCGAAATTTCTGTCGACCTCGGCGCGCCGGGAATTCATCACGCGCTACGAAAAAGCGCAGCGACGGCTTTTGTTCCTCGACTACGACGGCACATTGACCCCGCTGGTGTCGCATCCTGCTCTGGCCAAACCCGATGAAACGCGGCTCGAGTTGCTCCGCGCATTGGCGGTGAATCCGAAAAATACCACAGTGATCGTGAGCGGACGCGATCGCCAGACGCTGGAAGAATGGTTCGGCGCTCTGCCGCTCGGCCTGGTAGGTGAGCACGGCGCTTGGATTCGACCGTTGGACCAGAACTGGCAACGGATAAAACCACTATCGGACAAATGGAAACTTCAGTTGCTGCCGATTCTGGAAATCTATGC